>Ga0194113_10006039_pt1 | contig 15451 bp, 10 predicted proteins | sample TA2MahC200mmetaG_FD_146193 | JGI IMG/M metagenome (GOLD analysis project Ga0194113, IMG submission 146193) | Freshwater microbial communities from Lake Tanganyika, Tanzania - TA2015017 Mahale Deep Cast 200m | ecosystem: Environmental > Aquatic > Freshwater > Lake | place: Tanzania: Lake... | reverse complement strand
TTGTACTCTTCAACCCCGGCCGCGAGGATCTTCATCGCCTGGTCAAGGTCAAGGCAGTTGAGCACATAGGCAATCCTCACCTCGTCCTTGCCCTTGCCCGGGGTCGCGTAGAACCCATCGGCTGGCGCGACCATCACCGTCTCGCCGTCTAGCTGGAATTCGTTGAGCATGAATGAGGCAAACCTCTCGCCGTCGTCAATCGGCAGCCGGGCGACTACGTAGAAGGCGCCGCGAGGCTTTACGCACAGGGCGCCCGGGATCTTGGCGATCGCCGCGCAGACCACGTCCCGGCGGCACATGTACTCGTGGCGCATCTCTTCGAAGTAGCGGGCCGGCACGTTCACCGCCGCCATCGCCGCGAGCTGGTCCACGGTCGGCGGGCAGAGCCGCGCCTGGCCGAACTTGAGCCCGGCGGCGACGAGTTCCTTGTTCCGGCTGACCAGGCAGCCGACGCGCGCCCCGCAGGCACTATAGCGCTTGGACACGCTGTCGACCAGTATCGCCCGGTCCTCGATGCCGGCAAGGTTCATCACGCTCACGTGCGTGGTATCGGAATCGTAGATGAACTCGCGGTACGCCTCGTCGCCGATGAGATAGAGTCCGTGGTCGCGGCAGAACCCCGCGAGCATCTCCAGTTCCTGACCGGTGTAAACCGCGCCGGTTGGGTTGCCCGGGCTCGAGTAGATCACCGCCCGCGTCTTCTTGGTCAGTACCTTCTCGAACTCCTCCCTGCCCGGCAGAGCGAAGCCGGTCTCGGCCAGGCAGGTTACCGGCGTCAGTTTGAGCGAAGCGGTCGCGGCGAAGCCCGCGTAGTTGGTGTAGAACGGCTCCGGCACGATGACCTCGTCGCCCGGGTCGGCGACCGCGTCGAACGCGAACGATATCGCCTCGCTGCCGCCGGTAGCAACCAGGATGTCGGCCGGTTCGACGTTGATGCCCACTCCGCGGTAATACCTGACGAGAGCGTCTATGTACTCCTTCAGCCCCTGCGAGGGTCCATAGGAGAGAACTTTGACGTTGACGTTCCGGTAGCCATCCATCATCTCGACCGGCGTTTCAATATCCGGCTGGCCGATGTTCAGGTGGTAGACCTTGACCCCGCGCGCCTTGGCCCGGTCCGCCAGCGGAACCAGCCTGCGAATCGGCGATGCGGGCATCTCGATCGCGCGTCTGGAAAGCCTGACTTGGCTCATCTCAACTCCTCTCGCCTACGCTCTACGCTCCACGCCCGCCGCGTCATGCTTCAAGCGTCTGACGTACCTCTTCCTCTGACAGCGGCCCGACCGCTCCGCAATACTCGAAATCGCTCACCAGCAGCTGATCAATCAGGTTCTCGACCTCTGACCTCGTCAGCCGGTTGTAGGCCTCGACGGTCTCATCCACCGTCACGACCCGACCCAGCAACTGCCAGGTCCGGGCCAGACGGAACATGCGCGTGCTCGTACTCTCGAGCGACAGCAGAACCGAACTCTTGGTCATGTTCCGCGCCCGCTCGAACTCCTCCTCGGTCAGCCGGTCCCGGCGCAGGCGCGCTAGCTCCTCGCGGAGTACGGCCAGACACCGGGCAAGTTTCCGGTGGTCGGTCACCAGGTAGACGCCGAGCAACCCGGAATCCGAGTACTTCTCCGCGAAGCTGCCCACCGAATATACCAGAGCCTCCTGCTCGCGCAAGCGCTGAAACAGACGCGACGATACGCCACCCCCGACCGCCATGTTCAATACGGTCAGCGCTCGCCGCTGCTGGTCGGCGTAGGCCAACCCCGGTTTGGCAAGGTAGAGATAGATCTGTGACAGCTCTTTCCTGGTCTCAACAAGCACGCTCGGCCCCGAACGGACGATGGGTGACCGTGCCGGGGACCGGCACTCGGGTCGTGTCTCAAGCAGCGACCCCAGGGCCGAAGCCAACCGCTCGTGCTCAACGTCGCCGACCGCGACCACTACCCCGCAAGCCGGACCGTAGCAGTCGGAGTACCGCCCACGCAGGTCGGCATCGGACAACCCGTTGACTGAGTCTATGGTTCCGAGAATGTGCCGGCCCATCCCGTGGTCGCCGTAGGCCGCCCGAAAGAGCAGATTCAGCCCGATGGAATCCGGGTCCTCCTGGGCGGTGCGGATCTCCTCGGAGACAACCTGCTTCTCTTTGGTCAGCTCTTCGGCTCGGAACGCCGGCCCACTGACGGTTTCGGCCATCAACGCGGTGACTGGACCGAACTGGTCCCCCGGAAACCGGCCATAGAAGCAGGTCGTTTCCTTGTCGGTGAAGGCATTGAGCTCCGCGCCGTGTGTCTCGGCAGCGATGTTGATCGCAATCACGTCCTTGTCCCGGGTCCCGCGGAAGACCATATGCTCGATCATGTGCGCAATGCCGCCCTGGTCGCGAGGGTCGTCGCGGCCGCCGGTAAGGAAACTCAAGCCGAGGGCCACCGACCGGATGTGCGGCAGTCGCTCGGAGATCAAGACGAGACCGGACGGCAGCGTCGTCATCCGGATTCCGTTTCCGTGCCCTGTATTGTGCAGGCTCATGCTTCCTTCCATGAACAGAGAGACAGAGGTCGAAGCGCCGGCCGCGGCTCGACCCCTGTCCGTTCTCAGTCTGTCCGGGTCAGCGCCTCGGCCCGCGCCGGTCGCGCCGGTCGCCGCCGCCACGGAACGGCGGCCCGCCGCGCCGCGGCGGCCTTGAGGCGATACCCGAGTCGTCGGAGGGCGGTATCTCACCGCGCTCCTCCATCGCCTTGCGCCGCGACAGGTTGACGCGACCCATATCGTCAATCTCCACGACCTTGACCCATACCTTGTCGCCCTCGCGCACCGCGTCCTCGACCCGGTTGTACCGCTCCGGCCCGAGCTGGGAGATATGGACCAGCCCTTCTTTGCCGGGCAGCACCTCGACGAACGCGCCGAAGTTCATCAGGCGGGTTACGGTTCCTTCGTAGATCTTGCCGACCTCAACCTCTTCCACGAGCGACTCGACCCACGCCTTGGCCGCGTTCAGCGAGTCGACCTTGTTGGAAGCGATGGTCACCGTGCCGTCGTCCTCGATGTCGATAGTCGCGCCGGTCTCCTCGGTTATCTTCCGGATCATCTTGCCGCCGGGCCCGATGACCGTACCGATCTTCTCCTTGTCAATCACGATGGAGACGATGCGCGGCGCGTACTTCGAAAGGTCGGGTCGCGGCTTGTCGATGGTCTTGTCCATGATGTCGAGCACCCCGATCCGCGCGGTCGTGGATCGGCGGATGCCCTCCGCGAGCACGCTGTATGGTACGCCCGGCAGTTTCAGGTCGAGCTGAATCGCGGTGATGCCCTTGCGGGTGCCCGCGACCTTGAAATCCATGTAGCCGTAGTGGTCCTCGTCGCCCATGATGTCGGTGACGATGCGGTACTTCGCGCCCTTCGAGATGTCCCCGTCGGTAATCAGGCCCATCGCCATACCGGCGACTGCGGCCTTCACCGGCACGCCCGCGTCCATCAGCGACAGCGAGCCGGCGCAGACCGACGCCATTGACGAACTGCCGTTCGATTCGAGGATGTCCGAGACAATCCGCACCGTGTACGGGAAGTTCTCGTCTCTTGGGATGACGGCTTCGAGCCCGCGTTCGGCCAGGTCGCCGTGTCCGATCTCCCGGCGGCCCGGTCCGCGCAGGAACTTGACCTCGCCGACCGAGAACGGCGGGAAGTTGTAGTGGAGCATGTACGACTTCCGCTCCTCCACCTCCAACTCGACGTCGTCGATGACCTGCTCGTCCTGTCTGGTGCCGAGCGTGGTCGCGGCGAGCGACTGGGTCTGGCCGCGGGTGAAGAGAGCCGAACCGTGCGCCCGGGGCAGGACCCCGACCGCGCAGTCAATCTGCCTGACCTCGGTCTCATTGCGGCCGTCGAGACGGACGCCGGTTTCAAGCACGCGGCGCCGCATATCCTCGCCGAACATCTCGTCCAGCACTTCCTTGATCATCTTGTCCGAACCCGGGAACTTCGGGGCCAGCTCGGCGATCACGGCTCGGCTTAGCTGGGACCGTGCATTGCCGCGCGCCAGCTTGTCCACGGTATCGTGAATGGCCTTCACCCGGTCCGCTGCGACCCGGCGAATCTCGGCCTCGAGCTCGGGCGGAACGTTCGGCTTGTCGTTCACCAGCTTCGGCTTGCCCACGAGCTTCCGCAGCTCCTCCTGGAGCTCAATGGTCTGCTTGATAACCGGCTGGGCCAGCTCCCAGCCCTTGTCGATATCCTCAGGCGACACCTCGCGGGCCTGGCCGGCAATGGTCATCACCTGGTCGCCGATGCCGACGTAAAGCATCCACATGTCGGCCTCGGTTTCCCGGGTCATCGGCGGGTTCAAGACGAACTCGTCGCCGAACTTGCCGACCCGGCAAGCGCCAACCGGCCCCTGGAATGGGATTTCCGAAATGTGCAGCGCCGCCGACGCCGCAACCAGTCCGAGGAACTCGCTCTCATTCTCAAGGTCGGTCGAAAGCAGGTACTCGACAATCTGCGTGTCGGCGCGGAAGTTGGCCGGGAAGAGCGGCCGGATGGGCCGGTCAATCAACCGGCAGGTGAGAGTTTCCTTATCGCGAGGCTTACCCTCGCGCTTGAAGAACCCGCCCGGGATCTTGCCCGCGGCATAGGCCAGCACGCGGTAGTCCACAATCAGCGGAAAATAGTCCAGGTACTCCTTGGGCGGTTCCTTGGCATAGACCGCGCTGGCGAGGATTACGGTGTCGCCGTAGCGGGCCAGCACGCCGCCGTCCGACTGCCGGGCAACCTGTCCGTGCTCCAACGACAGCGTGCGGCCGCACACTTCCTTCTCGACTCTTTGCATCCTATCCTCTCAACTTCAGGTCAGCCACGATCTTCTCGTAGCGGGGTTTGTGATGCTTGGACAGATAGTCGAGATGGCGCCGTCGCTCGTTCACGAGCTTGATCAGCCCGCGACGCGAGTGCTTGTCCTTCTTGTGAGTCTTAAGGTGGTCGGTCAGCATCCCGATTCTCTCGGTGAGTATTGCGACCTGCACCTCCGGAGACCCGGTATCCTTCTCGTGGATCTTGTGCGCGTCGATTAGCTTGTCTTTGGTTTCTTTCGTCAAAGGCATTTCTTTTTTCCTCCAGTGATTTGCATGGACACAATAGCCGATTCACAGGCAAAGTCAAATCACGCCAGACCCCGGATCGAGAGGTCGGAACTGAGACTTCCGGCTTCGCCCGCGGCCTCAATACCTCAATCCCAACCCCTCCGCCATTCGATCCGTGCATCCCCCTCTGCACCAATGCGCTTCTTTCCTATTGCCTCTGCCCTCCGATTCCTGCCTCGGCCGGGCCAGCTTCGCCGCTCCGCCCGCCGCTCGCCCCTTCTTCCCTCCGTCTCTCTCCCCTGCCTGCGCACCTCTGCCTTCAGCCCTACAGCTTCTGCACCGCCCGCGCCCCGCTTGCCATGAATCTCCTTTCCGGTTAGAGTCTCCTCATCAGAGGACAGATGACCCTAGCCCAGACTATCGAGGAACTGAGCGGGTGGCCAACCGACGCGCCAGAGACCGCCTGCGATACTGACGGCGCTCCCGACCTTCACGCTCCATGGCGCTAGAAGTCACTGCGGTTCGCAGCCCCCGCGAGTTGCGGGAGTTCATCTACCTGCCAGCCAAGGTCAACCGCAACAACCCCCTTTGGATTCCACCCATCTACATGGACAACTGGAAGTTCTTCGACGCGAAGAAGAACCGGGCGTTCCAGCACGCGGATGCGGTACTCGCGCTGGCGCGGCGCAATGGTCGCGTGGTCGGTCGCATAATGGGTATCGTCAATCGACGGTGCAATGAGCTTCGTCATGAGTGTACCGGCCGGTTCGGGTTCCTTGAGTGCTACGAAGAGCAGGACGTCTTCAACGCCATGCTGACGTTTGTTGAAAACTGGGCGCGCGGGCTGGGCATGAACAAGCTGGTCGGGCCGATGGGGTTCTCGGACCAGGATCCGCAGGGATTCCTCTATGAAGGGTTCGACTGTGATCCGACGCTCGATTCGTTCCACAACTTCCCGTACATCGTCCGGTTCATGGACGCGGCAGGCTACACCAAGGAAGTTGACTACGTCAACTACATCGTCAAACTCTCGGACCGGCTACCGGACTTCTACGAGAAGATAAGCGCGCGCGCAGCGCGTCAGACCGAGTTCAGGCTGGTCGAGTTCACGAAATCGAAGGAACTAAGGCCATTCGGCGAACGCATCTTCGGTCTGATGAACTTGACCTACACAAACATCTACGGCTACGTACCTTTGACCGATGCCGAGATGGACGCGCTGGCCAAGCAGTACCTGCCGGTCATTGACCCGCGCTTTGTGAAAGTGGTTGTGAAGGGCGAGGATGTGGTCGGGTTCTTCATCGGCATCCCGCACATGAACGAAGGCCTGCGCAGATGCAAGGGTCACCTGTTCCCATTCGGCATCCTGCAAATCATGGCGGCGATGAAGAAGGCAAAGCAGCTTGACGCGCTACTCGCCGGGATACGCGAAGACTGTAGGGGACGGGGACTCGACGTAATGATGGGCGCGGCAATAATGCGCACGGCAATCGCGGCCGGATTTGAGAAGATAGACAGCCACCACGAGTTGGAGACTAACCTCAAGATGCGGGCCGAAGTGGAGCGAGTCGGTGGCCAGATAGTCAAACGCTTCCGCATCTACCAGAAAGCCCTGTAACGCCCGAACAACCAGACCGAGAGCTCTCACTCAAGCCCGCTCTGTCGAGTCCGAGATGGCGACCGTCCGGCTGGCGGACGCAGCTTCCAGTGCCCGCCCACTTGAGACGCAGCGCTGCCCCGGCGCGGTCTCCCTGTTCTTCGCCAGCGGCCAGCCGTCGAACTTCACGCATCTTGCTTGAGTCTCTGGTCGACCACCGGGTATGCCAGACCGGGCTCTGAACGACAGACCGGCATTCAGCCGGCCGGGAGACAAGCCGCGAGTCCGCAGCCGCGCGTGAATTTCGCATGTCACTGGTAGCTTGAAGCTTGGTACTCCCCGCGCATGGCAGGCCTTGGAAACGTCCTCGCAGGGCGCCTGGAAGAATCCCGCCGCCGAGCTAGGCGGCGGGATGGGTGGGTGTAGAGTCAGACAGGAGGCTGAGAGAAAATGGGGCTTTGCTATCCTCCAGGGCCATCTATGTTCGAGGCAGTCCACCATGCGCACCTGCCGTGATGTCGCATCTGGATCCCGGAATCCTCCGTACGCCACCGGATCTTCCCAGAACTTGACGCCCTCGAATCCCTGCTCATCACTGGTCCTGGTGCCTCGTGTCTGTGCACGGGGCCTGCTCGGTCCTCTGGGGTTCTGTGCCTCTCTCCCATTTGGAGAGACAGCTTCTGTCCCCGGACACAGCCAGAAGCCTGGTCAGCGGAGTTCTTCCGGCCCCTTGAGCGCCCAGACGCTCCGCTTCGAGCTAGGACGTCCAAGGTTCTGACTCCGCCGTGGCTCTTGCTTCCGAATTGGCGCCAACAATCTCCAGCCCCACCAGGACTTCTGGGTTTGTCGCATGGTCGAAGCGTACAGGTTGTCATCGTTGGACTTCATGGCTTGCCCACCGTCTGCTAGCCTGGACATCACGCGCCTATGAAAGCGCCCTAGCTCGGGCGTGCCGGTCGCTTTCCTGCCATTGGACCGGGCAGCGTGCCATCAACCCAGATCGGTTGCTCAAGAGATGTCTCCAGCGGAACCAGCCCAACCCCCGCTGCCGCAAGCAGCGCAGCCTCGCCTCGAGATGAACGCGACCGGCGGGCATCCACTTCTGATGCGTTCGGCGGATAATCCTTAACTTCGATTCGTGCACTCACTCCAAACCTCCATTTCTGCTATCACTCTCGGCATCTCTGCGCTACTCTGGGTGGCGACCCGTCTCCTCGATATCTTCAATTCACAGATCGGGATATCGAACTCGGATCCGATCCTGTCGTCAGATGTAGCCCTGCGACCACTCTTCGCTATGCCACAGGATGCAGCTTCCGTACCCCCCACCTCGCCAGGGTGCATTGGCATAAATAGCTTAAATCGCTATACTTATACGAGAAGCCGCCCCGAATGACATTCGCAATCACGGCGCGACATACACAGGCGATAGCTATTTAAAACTTTGTTATACATACACTTAACTGCTGCGACTCCCTTCAACTGCGCACTAGGAAGCGGAACACTGACTCCGCTTTGGCTTTGAGCCGTAGGACGTGGAGATCCGTGAAGCTGGAACTATCCGGACTCCCCTTCACTCCTCACTTGGGCCTTGGCTGGCAGAGCTTTGCGCATCCCAGGACCCAGCCCGAAGTAGCAGAAAGGCGGTGCGGCCACTTCCGATGGCAGGCTGCGCGTTTCCCGTTATAGACTCGACTTCAATATCGGTATCTAGGGTTGACGTACGGCAGCTACCGCACCGGAACTGATGTCGCACAGGATACCTATGTCGCACCAAGAGACCGCGGATGGGCAGCTGCTGACAGGAAACAAGCAGGCGAGCGTCGCTCGCCGGTCATCCGGCTTTCATTCTGCAGAGGATCAAGTGGACAACTTGAACGCGGCCGACACTGCGCAAACGGCAGACTCATACCCGTAGATACGGAAGCGAGGCATGTAGTTCCACGGCGTGTCCGTTTCGGCGGTCGAGGACTTTGCGTCCCCGCCCGGCTGCCAGACGTGTAGTACCCGAGGTCGTAGACCGAGCTATCATTGTCGCGCTGCCAGCGGAGCTCTGGGATGGGGATGTCCGAACCGTTGTATGCGAACGTCCCGTCGAGACCAAAGCTGCGCCACGCGCTGTTGCTCCAACGGAGATACAGCGTGTCGCGCGCCATTGCCATGGTCGGCGTGTTGCCGGCGCAGTTCGTTTCATGGGCGCTGTCCAACCCGGTGACCGAGGTATGGCAGGCATGGATGTCGGCACTCAAGAAGACGCCGTGACCGTAGATTCCACTGCCGCACAGCAGTTGGACACTGTCCATATTGCACGGCCCGGCCATCTCCGAACCTAGCAAGAGCACCTGGTAGCGCTCGTCGTTCCCTCAGCCGCCGCAGAACGGGACGTTCATCGAGAGCGTTCCGCATTCCCCCAACTCGGCGTAGTCGGCAACAGGCGGCAGGGCCATAGACAACAGGACGAGCACGGCTTCCTCGCGTCAGCCTGGCGCAGTGGCAGCCTGCGGTCAAGTCCATGCCGGCGATCCATAGAGGTCGCGCTTGACCCGGATAGGGAAGATGGGAATAATCATCCGCGGTCAAGACCTTACAGGAGGAACCTTTGAAGAAGCTGTTGGCTCTAGTAGCTCTGTTCGCATGCGTCGCGACTCTGAGCGCGGCAGACACAGGTACGAAGTCGCTGGTGCTCGGTTCCGGTTCGATTGCCGGTACCATCACCGACTCGGTGACCAACGCACCCATCGCCGGCGCCAAAGTCTCCGTGGGTTGCCACGGCCAGAACGCCACCACCGGTGACGACGGCACCTATGTCATAGGGGGTCTTGCTCCCGGCGACTACACGGTCAAAGCCATGAAGTGCGGCTACATGATGAAAGCCTACCCCGAACCGGTTCATGTCGAGGACGGACCAGTCACGGGTATCGACATCGCGCTGGCGCCGATCGGCGGAGGAGGAGGTTCGGGCTCGATCTCCGGCACCGTCTACGACAAAGCGACCAACGCCCCCATCGCCGGCGCCAAGGTCATGGCCGGCTGCGGCAAGTACGACCTGACCGAAGATGATGGCACCTACACCATCACCAATCTCGCCGACGGTTCGTACACGGTGAAGGCGATGAAGGAAGGCTACAAGTGTGCCGAATATCCCGATCCGGTCGTGATTGAAGACGGCGGTGACGTGACGGGGATCGACTTCCACCTGGTCGGTACATCCAACCGGGCACTCTACTAGGGCAGAACTCAGCACCTGTGCGCCCCTCCAACTGCGGAGGGGCGCCGCTTTGAACGGACATCCGGACGGCTGATGCGCCGGGCCAGCACCCGGCTGCGGGCTGTAGGAGAATCGCTTGACACGGTTGTGGCGGGCGTTATCCTGGAGGAGTTAGAAGGAACGGCAGAAGTGAACTACACTCCCGCGGTCTCAAACTGCTTTCGAAGGCTCGGGAACGGAGAAACGCAGACGTGACTGTGAAACCCCATATCGACGGCTCTCCGACGTCGGACTTGGAGCGCGCCGCCGCTTTCCATCAACACAGCCCGAGCCCGGTAATCGCGGTCAACGCGGCCGGCAAGGCGACGTTCGCGAACGACGCGGCGAAGCGGGCGCTCGAGTCGCTCGGGCCGAGTGCATCGGCCAGCGCCTTCTTTCCTTCAGACATGGATTCCATTCTTGCCCAGCTCCGGCGGCGCGAACCGGCCGCGCTGCGTCGCGAAGTGGTGGTTGGCAACCGCATCTTCGAGGAGAACATTCAAGTCAGGCCCGACCATGACGCGGTCTTCATACACGCCACGGATATCACCGAACTCAGGCGGAACGAGCAGGAGTTGCGCCGGCGAGACGCGTTCCTCAAGGCGTTGGTGGAGAGTCCGACAGACATCCACCTGTTGGCCCTCGACTGCGAATGCCGCTACACCGCTTTCAACGCTGCTCACCGGCAGGAGATGAAGAAGCTCTACGGCAGGGATATCCAACCCGGCACACACCTGCTTGAGGTCATCACCAACCCCGATGTCCGGTCGCGGATGGAGCAGACGATCGCCCGGGTGCTCAACGGGAAGAGCTTCACGAACGTGGAGTTCGACTCCGACCTTGGCACCTGGCAGGAGCTCAACTGGAGCCCGGTTCGTGCCCCTGACGGTGGCGTCGAAGGTGTCACCGCGTTCATCCGAGACATCACCCGGCGCAAGCGGATCGAAACCGCTCTGGCCGAGAGCGAACTCAAATACCGCAGCTTGTTTGAGTCATCGAACGACGCCCTCATGCTGCTCGACACGGAAAGGTTCTTTGACTGCAACGAGGCAACCCTGAGGATCTTCGGGTGCACGACCCGCGATGAGTTCCTCGGCAAGCACCCGGCTGATGTATCCCCGCCGCGTCAGGCCGACGGCACCGATTCCCGCGCCGCTGCCGACGAAAGGATTGCCACCGCGTTCCGGGTCGGCCGCAACTACTTCGAGTGGTTGCACCAACGGGCCGACGGCACGGTTTTCCCAGCCGACGTGCTGCTCACGCCGGTAGACTTCCACGGCCAGAGGGTGCTGCAGGCGACCGTGCGCGACATCTCCGACCGCAAGCAGGCCGAGGCGGCCCTGTACGAGAGCGAGGAGCGGTTCCGGCGCGCGTTCGAGGACTCCCGGGTCGGCAAAGTGCTGACCGGGCTGGACGGCCAGCTGCTGCGTGTGAACAGCGCGTTTGCCGCAATGCTGGGCTACACGGTGGCGGAACTGCAGTCGCACGACTTCCAGGCCGTCACCCACTCGGATGACGTCGCGATGAGCATTGGCTTCCTCAAGCGTCTGCAGACCGGAAACGAAGGCAGCGCGCGGTTCGAGAAACGCTATCTGCGCAAGGATGGCGGCGTGGTCTGGGTTGACCTGAGCGTGATGCTGCTGCGCGATTCGGCCGGACGGCCGGACCACTTCGTTACCGACGTGCAGGACATCACCGACCGCAAGCAGGCCGAGGCGGCGCTCCGCGAAAGCGAAGAGAAGTACCGGCTCCTGGTCGACAACGCGGGCGAAGCAGTCGTCGTGGCCCAGGATGGGAACCTGGTGTTCACCAACCCGCGTACCAGTGAGATGATCGGGCACCCACGGGAAGAGTTGCTCGGGCGGCCACTCACGGATTTCATCCACCCCGATGATCGCGCACTCGTCGCCGACAACCACCGCCGTCGCATCGCCGGCGAGGAGATTCCGAGCCGGTACGAATTCCGCATCGTCCGTCGGGATGGCGAGACACGCCTTGTGGAAATCAGCGCCGTTCGCATGGACTGGCTGGGCAGACCCGCGACCCTCAACTTCCTCGGCGACGTCACCGAGCGCCGACAGGCCGAACTGCAAGCCGAGGCCGAGCGCGACCGGCTGCGGCGCATCCTCGACGCGATGCCGGACGGTGTGTACCTGGTGGGACCGGATTGGCAGATCCAGTACACCAACCCGGCCCTGCTCGCACGCGGCGGGCCGGTGAATGGCCGCCGGTGCTTCGAGTACTTCCACGCCCGGACCGAACCATGTCCGGGATGCGCCAACCCGAGGGTCTTCACCGGCGCGACGACGCGCCGGGAGTATACCGCGGTCCAGGGCATCACCTATGATGTCCAAGACGTGCCGGTAGTCGGTGACGACGGCCGTCCGGCCAGACTCGTATTCCTGCGCGACATCACCGAGCGCAAGCGGGCCGAAATGCGCGACAAGCAGCACCTTGCGGATACGGCCCTGCTTCGGGACACGGCGCTCGGCTTCATCACCCTTGATCCGAACGCGGACATCTACCGCTACGTTGCGCGACGACTGGCCCAGCTTGCCGGCGAGGCCTATGTCGTCGTCAACTCCTATGACGCAACCCGAAACGAGTTCCGCGTTCGGGCCATCGAGGGGATCGGCGCCAACGCTCGGGCTGCGCTAGGCCTGCTCGGCCGCCCCCCGGAGGGAATGAAGTTCCGACTCTCGCCCGAGGAGATAACCAGCTACGCGAGCAGCGGTCTGATGAAGATCGAAGGCGGGCTGGAAGCATTATCATCCGGCGAGCTGCCTGACGCCGTCAGCGACGCGATCAAGTCAGTCTTCGTGTTGGGCGAAACCCACGCCATGTCCTTGTACTGGCAAGGAAAGATACTCGGTACCGTATACATCCTCATGCACAGGGGCATACCGCTGCGCGACCCGGCGCTGGTCGAGGCGTTTGTCAATCAGGCCGCCATCGCGATTCAGCGCCGGCGCGACGCCGACGAACTCGTGCGACACCGCGAGCATCTTCAAGATCTGGTGCGCGAGCGAACCGCTGAGCTCGAGGCGGCGAACCGGGAACTGGAGGCGTTTTCGTATTCGGTCTCGCACGACTTGCGAGCGCCGTTGCGGGCGATTGACGGTTTCGCCCAAGCCGTAGTTGAAGACGCCGGACAGGTTCTCGGCAGGCCGGCACTCGGCCACCTCGACCGAGTGAGCGCCGCCGCGGGACGGATGGGAGAGCTGATCGACGACCTGCTCAACCTCGCCCGCATTGCCCGTCTGCCGCTCGAACGAAAAGAAGTCGACCTGAGCAAGCTGGCGCGGACCATCGCCGCCGAACTGGGGAGTTCGGCTGCGGATCGCACAGCGGAATTCGTGATCCCAGACGGCCTTGTCGCGCCGGCAGACCCGGGACTAGTCGCGATGGTACTGCAGAACCTGCTGAGCAACGCCTGGAAGTTCACGTCGAAGCACCCGGCCGCCCGGATTGAGTTCGGCATCGTGCACAGGGACGGCGAGCGGACCTTCTTCGTGCGCGACGACGGAGCCGGCTTCGACATGGCCTACGTCGACAAGTTGTTCGTACCCTTTCAGCGGCTGCACAGTGGACACGAGTTCCCCGGCTCGGGTATCGGGCTCGCCATTGTCCAGCGCATTGTCCGTAGGCACGGTGGCCGCGTGTGGTTCGAGGCGGAGGTGGACAAAGGCGCTGCTTGCTGGTTCACGCTGGAACCGGCAAAGAAGGAGGAAGAACGTGGAAGAGAAACGTGAGAAGGCAATACTGCTGATTGAGGACAACCCGGACGACGAGGAGCTCACTCTGCGAGCCCTGGCGAAGTCCGGCATCAACAACAAGGTCGTCGTCTGCCGCGACGGCGCCGACGCCCTCAACTACATCTTCGGCCGCGGCGACTACAAAGGACGAGACCCGGCCGACTACCCGGCCATCACTCTGCTCGACCTGAAGCTACCCAAGGTCGACGGGCTGACGGTCCTGGAACGGATTCGGGGGGACAGCCGCACGCGGCTGATGCCGGTGGCGATTCTCACTTCTTCGAAGCTGGAAGAGGACCTGATTCGCAGCTACGCGCTCGGCGTCAACAGCTACGTGCGCAAGCCGGTCAAGTCAGAGTTGTTCATTGAGGCGATCCGCCAGCTCGGCCTGTACTGGCTGCTGCTCAACGAACCGCCGCCCGGCCGGGACGAGAACCGAGGAGGACTCGGGATCTAGCGATGCCACCCCCGAACGCAGTCGCACCGCAGCCACGTGTTGACATTCGAACCGTGTTCCCTACAATTCAACCGCAGTTGAGTACTATCCGTTTTAATGTCGGCGGAGTCGAGTTCGTCGGAACGCTGAACAGCTCATCTCTCACCGAGAAGCTGCTCAGTCTTCTGCCGTATGAAACGGTCGGTGAGACCTGGGGCATGGAAGTCTACTTCCCGGTGGACCTGCACGTGGATGACCCTGGCCTCGTGAACGAGGTCAAAGTCGGCGACATTGCCTACTGGCCTGACGGTCCCGATATCTGCCTGTTCTTCGGCCGTACCCCAAAAAGCACGAATGACGCGCCGGTCGTCGCCAGCCCGGTCACGGTCATTGGGACCTTCCAGTTCGTTCCGGAGGACTTCGACCGCATCGAGCGTCGCCGCAACGGCATCCTGGTCAACGTTGGACCGGCGCAGTAGCGCGGCTCCGGGCAGGCCGGACCCTCAATCTGCTATCTGCATTTCGATGTTTGAAACTACGTGGGGCAGTAGCTCAGCTGGGAGAGCGCCAGGTTCGCAATCTGGAGGTCGCCGGTTCAATCCCGGTCTGCTCCACTCTTCCGGGGACTCGCAATCAGCAACCTGCAGTCGATAGCGGGAGGCCGAATGGTAATCCTTCCCAAATACGTCTTCCTGACGAAAGGCACTGGCGTCCACCGCGAGAAGCTGGCCAGCTTCGAGGCGGCGCTGCGCGACGCCGGCATCGCCGCGTACAACATCGTCCGGGTCTCGTCTATCTTCCCGCCATGTTGCCGCATCATCTCCCGCACGCGAGGACAGAAGCTCTTGACTCCCGGCCAGGTGATGTTTGCCGTTGTCAGCGACAATGCCACCAATGAACCGCATCGGCTCATTTCCGCCTCGGTCGGACTGGCCATCCCCAAAGACCCGACCAAGTACGGCTACCTCTCCGAGTACCACTCGTTCGGCCAGCGCGAAGAGAGCGCCGGCGACTACGCCGAGGACCTTGCCGCGCAGATGCTTGCGACTACTCTCGGTGTCCAGTTCAATCCGGACACGAGCTACGACCAGCGCAAGGAGATCTGGAAGATCTCCAACGAGATAGTCCGCACCCAGAACATCACCCAGTCGGCAATCGGCAACAAGAGCGGATTCTGGACCACGGTCGTGGCCGCTGCGGTGCTGATCACCCACATTCCCGAAGAACAGGTAGAGTAGGCCGGCGCGGCGGCTAGTAGCGCTGCGCGAGACTCGCGCCCGTGTAGTAGTGCTTCAGTATCTCCCGGTAGCTTGCACCGGCCTCGGCCATCCCGATCGCCCCGTCCTGGCA
>Ga0194113_10006027_pt1 | contig 15468 bp, 15 predicted proteins | sample TA2MahC200mmetaG_FD_146193 | JGI IMG/M metagenome (GOLD analysis project Ga0194113, IMG submission 146193) | Freshwater microbial communities from Lake Tanganyika, Tanzania - TA2015017 Mahale Deep Cast 200m | ecosystem: Environmental > Aquatic > Freshwater > Lake | place: Tanzania: Lake... | reverse complement strand
TCCGCTTTCATGAAAAGCCTAAAATGAAGGTTGAAGAGAGGTTCTTAATTAAAGGGTTCAATCTGAGATGAGGATTGGGAAAATTATTTCTCTCTTAAACAAGAGTCAAGAGCAGACTTGACCCCTTCACACAATTTTCCGGTAATCCGCAATTTCTTTCCACGCTCGGTTAAAGTTTCGTGAATTTATCCAAACCAGGGAATTGCAAGTTTCAATTCCCCACCCTAAAGGCTGAAGCATTCTCAGGGTTGACCCTGAGCGGCGGATTATATCCCACCCTAAAGGATGTGGCTTGGCGCCGCCGAACTGGTCAATGGCTTAGACCTGGCACCTAAATCGGACACATCCCCCTCAAATTCTGCCATAAGAAATAGGAATAAAAAACTCAATTGAAGTCAACGTGTTAAGGAGGGGGTAAAGTTTTTTTAAAAAAAAGCTTGATATCCTTTTTTTTCATGGTTTAATCCTATATGTATTAATAATTAGTGGGTATAGGACAAAAGATGGAAAAGGTCAGCCGGTGGCGGCAACGGATTAGCCAATTGCGAAAAATTCGGGGTCTTTTAGAGAACCGACTGATGAAGCCCAAGGTCATGCGCGTGGGTTCGGTAGTGAAGCAGTATATGTTTTGTGGGAAACCTTCTTGTTCCTGCCATCAAGATCTGGAAAAGAAGCATGGCCCTTATTATTATCTCTCGTATAAAGTGGGGGGAAAGAGCCGTTATAAGTATTTGGGGAAGGCGACGAGTCCGGCTGTGGAGTGGGCCCGGAACTATCAAGGGTTCCAGCGGGGGATGGCGCGGTTGGGGAAGATCCATCGGGAGATCATTGATTTATTATGGAAGATCGGGGAGGGGAAGATGGAGAGAGGGGATGGGAAGTAGCTGGCAGTTTCATGAGCGGGCGCAGAAGGAGGTTTATCGGAAGTTGCAGGCTCGGCAGCGGCTGCAGGCGGTGGTGGAGGCTGGCTGGGGGTTTTTGGATCATTTTTTTATTTTTCTATTTAGTCTGGGGTTCTTCGCCCGGGTGGATTTTCGGCTGAAGAGGGTGAAGCGGGTGATGGTTCCCGCGGTGTTAATGATTCTCACCTATGAGGTGAAGCAGCTCATTGGGATTTCGAGTTGGGCGGGGAAGGAGTATGAGGTTGGGGAGGAGAAGATTTTTTTGACCAGCCTTTCAGTCGGTCGGCCCCTGCGGGTTTTGGAGCAGTATGATTTGCGCTCCGAGATTGAAAATCAGGATTTCCGGGAGCTCAAGCAGGGTTATCATTTATTGAAGTATCCCCAGAAGACGGGCTCGGCCGTCCGGGCGCATGCGATTTTAACCCTGATCATTTATAGCTTAGTCAACGCTTATAAGAGCCAGCGAGGCCAGCGTTTGGCCCATCTGGGGATTCGCCGCTTAAGAGGAAAACAGATGGGCCAGAGCATTCATAAAATGATCGTCTACTATGAAGGCATCTATGGGATCGTCGACGTAGAAGAACTATTCTACTTGATGGATATGACTCCCAAGGAACTGTTTCGACTTAAGATCAAACGGTTCCGGAGGGAGATCGAATAAGCCGACGGCTTTCGTCCCCGAAACGCCCAAGGGATAAGTTTTCCCTCAAGGCTCAGGGATCGCTGTTCTTTTCTCCCCCCTGCTTCTGCCAGTCTTCTGAAAAAGCCGATATAGATTCCGTCATAGGATATAAGGGCCTCCTTTAAACCTCTTCCCCCCGCCTCCCAACCTGTCCTGCCATGCCTTTGTCTTTCTTATGGCGGAATTCCAACGAGGCGGTTTATTTTCTTGCTTACCGGAGGAATTTGGAGTATTTTTATGCATCGCCGGCCTTTCCTTGACCCTTGAAAATAAAGTGTCATAAAGATAGTTTCAATGTTTTTTAACGAAGGCACAAATGAACGCCTTCAAATCGAAAAAAAATCTTATGTCCTGTTTTTCTAAATCCTCAGAGAGAACCGGTATTATCAGGAAATTGCAAATAATTGCCTGATGACCCATAACCAATACCCAAATTAACTTCTTGTCCGGAGTTTAAGGGGGTACTGTATTGGGTAAGAAACTTGCCTACAAGAGTTATTACTGGATAGCCTTACTCCTCCCTTACTTTCCCCTAAAATATTGCCTTAATTCCGGTAAAAAATCTGGTTTAAATTTAGTTTTTGATCGAATGAAACCGACATGAAAACCGAATCCTACGCCCATTCAAAAGAAGGAGAACCTCCTGAGCACTGGCACCGCTTGGAGGATCATCTAAGGAGGGTGGCAGAGCTGGCCAGTTCATTTGCAGAGGACTTTAACAACAACTTGAATTTTTGGTTCTTAAAACTCAAATGAAAGGAGGTGAATTAGATATATGAACGAAGAATACAATATCTCAATGGAGGTATCAGGTAAGACGGCAATGTGGACAAGGCCGGATACTGGGGCAACCCCCATAAGTTACCCGGTGCCACCTTGGTCTGCAGCAAAAGGGCTGTTTGAATCGATCTCTCGGCTGAAGAATGCGGTAATTATCCCTACCGCTGTAGAAATCTGTGCACCGATTGTCTACCATGACTACACCGTAAACTATGGAGGCCCTCTGCGAAAGGCGGAGTTGATCGGAAAGGGAAACCTTTTTCAACATAAAGCCACCGTTCTGATTAACGTCTGCTATAGACTTTACGCGAAAATCGAAAATTTCAAATACACCCCCAAAACTCTCGCAGAAGCAGGGCATCTCGCTGGATTCAATTCGTGCCATTATGGAAAGGACCGCTTTTATAGGCGGCTCTTAAGAGGCCAATATCAGGATACTCCCTGTCTTGGATGGCGTGAATTCGTCCCGGATTACATGGGCCTTTTCAGAAGTGATACGAAAGTCCAGACTTCGATAAACGAAACTCTTCCATCGTTCTTGTACTCCGTGTACGACCCAGAAACTGGTATTCCATCGGGACGCTATGTGCAGAGTGAGAAGGGTCGTCGAATCACGAAAGGAAGGCTTGAATATGCTGAATGAATTGGTAGTTCTTTACAATGCCCTTGTCAGTCTAGGGTGTGACTTTGGCACTCCGCATCCACATTTTAGAAAGTGTCCTAAAGGTAAGGCTGCATTTAAATTGTCCCTGGATGAATTCGGTAAAGTTAGTGATATAGTTGCAATGACGGATTTCAATATCGAGGAGGTTTATAGATGGCAGGAGCACTACCACACGCCTACTTTTCCTGCCTTTAATGCACGAGCCTTATTTGAAATTCCCGATCCTATACCCGCTTTTTCAATAGATAATGAAAAAGAGATCCTCGCGTTTATTGAAGATTTGACGAACCCCCGTAATAAGTCAATAGGAAACGTTAAAAAGGAGGCGCTGGAAGAACTGGAAACAAAGTGTAATGGTTTGTGGAGTGACGATATCGTGTGGATTGGCAAGTGCCTTAAGGAGACACCCGATACTTTAAGATCAATGATTGGGGAAATCCCTAGATCCTACCAAGCCTTACAGGAACTAATTAGACGAGCGGGTATATGTAAACCAGAGGAGTTACAAAGAAGCGTTTGGTCAATATTAAGGCAGAAATTGATAGACACGGGTGACAAGGTTTATGCCGAAGCCCTGTTTGCATTCAAGAAAAAGGGAAAGAAAAAACGGCGAGGTAAAGAACATGGAAAGGATTATCTTTACCTTTTAACAATTGAGGATTGGAATAAATATCCTTCTGATACTGATTTAGAAAAATACCCTCCATACCATCTGGTAATCCAGAATTGGATGAGGATGCAATTGGAATCGTATAGCGACAAAAATTACCCGCCAACTGGTAAACCCGATGCCTATGGTCGGGACTTTTCTGGGGCCACAGAGAATTTTGCCCCTGCTAACGTGGGTGGGCTCGGACCTACAGTTCCTTTCACAGCAAATGATCAAATCCCCTGCCTTGAGCGCTATGGTCTTGAAGGATCGTCATTATTCCCTGCTGGAGCCGAAACAAGAAAGATGGCACTAAAAGGTATAGATTATATCTTGAATCGAACGAGAGAAGGAGTTACCTGGAAAAACATTACGAAGTATGAACCATCGAAGAATAAACGTAAAACGGTTGTTATTGCCTACTGCACATGTTTGAGGGATGTCAATACCTTACAATTTTTTGATAGAGAAGATGATGATCCAAAAGAGAACATCTACCGAAGCGAGGCGGCTACAAAACTTGCATTGGCCCCTTTTGATGGGATAACCAAAGAAAGACCGGATGCAAGAGTAGTTATTCATCTCCTCTCCGCCGTAGATCCTGGAAACACTAAGGTACTTGCCAGCCGCAAGTATTCGTTATTTGAACTCTCCGAAGGGGCTTTCCGCTGGCAGGCGGGAAATGCCAATATCCCCGGCTTAAACCTGCCATGGGTGTCTATTAAGCAGAAACGAACCAGTGGTGAAAACATAAGAACCAAAGATGCCGTTCCGGTTTACCCTATTGAGGCTATAAAAATTCTCAACACAGATTGGTACCAAGATGGCAAAATGGTTACTCAATCGAAACGATTCTTACCGGATGAGGCATTAGATTTCCTGTTCGAGAAAGGTGAGGTTATAGGTCAACGTATCGATTCTGGACTGAGCCTTCTCGTCGAGAAAAGCTCATCTGCCATCATTTCAGCAGGTTTGAAGGGTCTCCATGATTATCGGAAAACAGGAATAAAAATTAAATTTACAGACAATCTCTTTCTTCATATGCTCCCGTCTCTCTACGGACTGTTCTTATATAAGAAAGGAATCAAGAAGGAGGATTATATGAATGAAACCATGTTTTATCTGGGAAGGTATTTTGCGGTAGTTGATGACCTATACATCCAATATCATAAGGACAACTCATCGGGAAAAGTACCTATGAGTCTCTTGGGTAACGATCATATGAAGCTGGCTTTACAGAACCCACGGGAGGCATTTGTAACGCTGAGCAGTAGACTTGCGCATCCATATATTTCCTGGGCGAAGCGTGTGGGGACAAATGACAAACCTGGCCGAATAGCAAAGAATTGCATCAGGAAGATTGGAGAGTTAACGGGAGAATTATCGAAAGGCGAAATCCCTACCGACATTAAGGATACAGATAAAGCCAAACTGCTCCTGGGGTATCTTTCCTATGGGGCAAGAAAAGATCAGTTTGCAGGTGACAGCAATGAAGAAAAAAATGAGGAAGGAGGAGAGCTATGACAAACAATACAGCAGGAGCCAATATTATTCCAAGGGCAACAGGACTGATTATCGTCGAAGTACGAAATTCGAATCCTAACGGCGACCCTGAACGTGACGGAGCCCCGAGAAAGCGTAGGGGGGATATTGGGGAAATATCACCGGTATCGGTCAAGCGCAAGATGAGAGATCTCGTGGAGAATAAGAAAGGCCCGATCTGGCTTTACTTGCAAAATAAATTCAAATTGGATGAGACTTGTTTCCAAATGCTAGAGGATCGTGACAGAAAGCGAGGCGAAATTAAGAAAATGATTATTGAGGACGACTCTAAACCTCTTGCAGAGAAACGGTTTGTCAAAATGTATTGGGATGGTCGCGTTTTTGGAAACACTTTCCTTGAAGAGGCAGAAGGAGAAACCGAGGAAAGCACTCCCGACGAAAAAACGCCTAAGAAAACAGGTAAGGGTAGAAGTGCGAAAGCAGAAGAAGCCATTGCTCTGAAGAGAAACGTAAAGACGGGCGTGGTTCATTTTGGGCTCGGTCTTTCGATCGCCCCGGTAACGGTTCGTTCCGACTTCACCCTGACTAACAAAGCAGGAGTTGAAGAAGAGAAGACTGCAGGGATGGCTCCTGGTGCCTTTAAGTTCGTTGAGCATGGAATCTATGCAATTCCATTCTTCATAAATCCAACGCAAGCCAGCAAGACAGGTTGTACGAAGGCAGATGTTGATGTTGCCATTGAGCTCATCCCTTACGTGTATTCACATAATCGCTCGCTTGTCCGTACCCAGGTGGAAGTTTTGCATGCCTGGTATATGGAACATACAAACCAGAAAGGGTCGTGCAATGATTTCGACTTGATAGACGCTCTCATGCCCAAGAAGATAGAGAACAAGGACAAGCCATCTTTTTCGCGAGCGGAATATCATATACCGAAATCACTGCCAGACGAATTCCAAGGCAAGGTTTCGCTCGAAGATCTCATGAATCGCATGAAGGAATAGAACATGGAGCTTTTGGCGCACAGCGCACGATATGGTTACCCCAAGCAGCTTTACAAAGAGCATGTTTCCGAAGTAATGCGAATGGCCATGACCTTTGCCGCTCATGTACTGCCATACATTAGTTTCGGTGAACTGTTCTTGTCTACGGTACGGGCGGCTACTGAGTATCACGACCTGGGGAAAATCGATTCTGCTAACCAAAAAGTGCTCCGGGATAAACCAAAAGAGAATCTTCCCGTAAAGCATGAAGACGCGGGAACGGCATTCCTCCTTGAACGGCACCTACCGGCGGCACTTTGTGTATTTTCCCACCATGGAGGCCTTCCATCAATAGTCGAAGAGCAAGTTAAGACAAACAGCTTCAGAGACGTTCGACAGGTCAGCAGGACTAAAAGGACGGTAATGGATATCACTAACGAGAGGCTGGCCGAGTATCTCACAAAACACGCTGCAGAGATAGAAGATTCAGTACGGGAGTTGTCAGAGAGTGGGAGACCAAAAGAAAAAGACTCACTTTTCTACAGGATGGCTCTATCCTGCCTCGTTGATGCAGATCATACGGATACAGCAGGACACTATGGAGGAAATGCTAATCGCATTGATATTCTCCTCCATCCGGCAAGGCGGCTTGAATGCCTTGATGCATATGTCAATTCACTGCCTTTCAACGCAGAAGATGTTGCACCTGAACGGCTTGCTATAAGGCAGGAATTTTATAACATATGCAAGTGGGAACCTGAAAGCAGAGGCATTTATGCTTGCAGCATGCCGGTGGGAACCGGCAAAACGACCTCGGTGATGTATCACCTTCTTAAGGTTGGAGAGAAGTTTGGCTTACGGCGAATCTTTGTCGTGCTACCATTTACGAACATTATTGATCAGTCTGTGGATACCTACCGGAAATCCCTTATCCTCCCCGAAGAGGACTCAGAGTCGGTGGTGGCAGCGCATCATCATCGGGCGGAATACGAAAATCAGTTATTGATGGCTTCTTCATTCCTTTGGGATACCCCAGTGATTGTAACAACAGCCGTACAGTTCTTTGAAACTCTTGCGAGTAACCATCCAGTGTCACTCAGAAAGCTCCACAATCTTCCTGGCTCCGCTATTTTTATTGACGAGGCCCATGCCGCCCTACCTGCACATATGTGGCCACAAGCATGGAAGTGGTTACAGGACCTCGTACAAAACTGGGGGTGCCACATCGTTCTCGGCTCAGGTTCCCTTTCCCATTTTTGGAACATGGAGGAATTTTCAGAAAGGAAATGCACTGTTCCAGAGATCGCTGGAGAAGATATCTATAAGAGGGCTTCGAACCTTGAACACAACAGAATTGTTTATCGTCTGAAAAAAGAACCGATGAACCTAAATGAACTATACCACTGGCTATATAATACCTTGCAGAGTCCTCGAATTGTCATTATGAATACAGTTCAATCGGCAGCAGCCTTAGCTGATAAAATTGCACGTGAGAATGGGCGAGATACTGTTGAGCACCTCTCGACAGCTCTTACACCGTCTGACCGGGAAATCACGCTTGAGAGAATTAAATCTAGATTAAAAAACAAAGAGGATGTTGAATGGACGCTGGTAGCAACCACATGCGCAGAAGCCGGACTTAACCTTTCTTTTCGGTCCGGAGCAAGAGATATGAGTAGCCTTGGAAGCACAATCCAACTCGGTGGACGGGTAAATAGACAATGTGAATACGGTTCAAATTGTGAGGTATGGTGCTTCAACATTAGGAAAGATGAATCGCTGAGAGAACATCCGCATTTCAAAACTTCCGCAAGGGTTTTGCAAGACTTTTTCGATGAAGGTAAAATTTCGCCTGATTTCTGCACAGAAGCTTTGAGAATGGAGATTCGCTTAAAAAATATGGCGGAAGCAAAAGATAACGTGATAGTACAGGCTGAGAAAAAAGCTGACTACCCAACAGTAGCTGATTTATTCAAGGTTATTCAAGATGAAGAGACCTTTACAGTCGTTATCGATGAGAGCCTGAAGGAAAAGATAGAAAGGGGAGGAAAACCAACAAGAAAAGATATGCAAACCTTAACAGTCAGGATGCGTAAAAATCAAATTGATGCATTACGTTTACCGAGAATTCGAGGATATGAAGATCTTTTCTTCTGCTATCCTGAATATTACGATGATTTCATCGGCTATATGAAGGGAATTTTACGGGTAATATCAGTTTTGCAGGAGGGAAGTATCACATGAACGCTTTTTTAAAAACAGCCGTTCCCAAACTTTAACAACGAGGCACACCATGACCACCCCAACCGATCTTCCACAACTCATTCCGCCCCACGGTGGGTATCGCGAGCTGCAATCTTACCGGATGGCGGAGATTGTGTTTGATGCAACAGCGGCGTTTTGCGACCGTTTCATTGACCGGCGTTCCCGCACCCATGACCAGATGGTTCAGGCGGCACGTAGCGGCAAGCAAAACATTGCTGAAGGTAGCATGGCCTCCGGCACATCTAAGAAAACCGAACTGAAACTCATTGGCGTGGCACGAGCGAGCCTTGAGGAGCTGCTGATTGATTTTCAGGACTTTCTGCGACAGCAAAAGTTGCCCCTTTGGGGCAAAAATGACGCCAAAGCCCAAGCCATCCGCAAGCTGGCTTGGGCTGAAAATAGGTCATATAAGACTTATAAGACCTATTTCGAGCAAAGCTCGCCAGAGGTTGCAGCTAACGCTGCAATCTGTTTGATTCACCAGACCAATTACCTGCTTGACCAGCAATTAAGGGCGTTGGAAAAAGAGTTTCTTAAAGAAGGCGGTTTCACAGAAAGGCTCTACCGAACCCGAAAACAGTCAAGGGAAAAGAAATAGATCGTATATGACCAATAGGACCTATCCTGAAGAAGATCTCATTCAGCTTTCTGCTCTTCAGCATTATGTTTTCTGTCAGAGGCAGTGTGCTCTTATCCACATCGAACAGCTCTGGGATGAAAATCGGGCGACTGCTGAGGGTCGGATTATGCACGAGAGGGTTCATGAACAAGACCGTGAATCAAGAGGAAACGTTCGTATTGAGTATGGTCTTCCCCTTCGCTCGTTGAAACTTGGCCTGTCCGGCAAAGCCGATGTGGTGGAATTTCACCGCCTCAGTAAAGAAATATGGCAGCCCTTTCCGGTGGAATACAAGCGTGGAAAACCAAAGCTTGACCACTGCGACGTGATCCAGCTCTGTGCTCAGGCCATCTGTCTTGAGGAAATGTTGTCTATTTCTATCCCGAAGGGAGCCATTTTTTATGGTAAGACCCGACGGCGTCTCGATGTGACTTTTGACGATAAACTTTGTGAAGAAACAGAGGAGGCGGCAAGAGGAGCCCATCAATTGATAAAATCGGGTAAAACTCCTCTTCCGGTTTATGGAAAACGGTGTGAGAGTTGTTCGCTCATTCATGAATGTTTGCCCAAAACCATCGAAAAAGGAACTTCAGTTAGCCGTTATTTAAAACGGATGGTAAGTATGCCATGAAAAAACACCTCAATACCCTTTTTGTGACAACACAGGGTGCTTACCTTTCAAAGGAGGGAGAGACGGTTGTCGTCAAGGTGGATGGAGAAATCAAACTTCGCATACCTGTTCATACGATCGGAGGAATTGTCTGTTTCGGCAATGTCTCCTGCAGCCCTTATCTGATGGGGTTTTGTGCTGAGAATGATGTGGCAATCAGTTTCCTATCAGAGCATGGCAGGTTTTTAGCTAAAGTGCAGGGTCCTGTTTCAGGGAATGTCCTCCTCCGTCGAGAGCAATATCGTAAGGCGGACGATATCAAGTTTTCGGCAGAGGTCACGAAATTCATCCTAACGGGAAAACTCACAAACTGCCGAACTGTTTTGCAGAGGGCGCTTCGGGATCATTCAGAAAAAATTGATGAACAGGAAGTCCGAATGGCTGTCATGCGGTTGAACCACTTGATCGAATCTTTAAATAAGGATCAACCATTGGATGTCCTGCGCGGAATAGAGGGCGATGCCGCTCACATTTATTTTAGCGTATTTGACCATTTGATCGTTGCCCAGAAAGAACATTTTCGTTTCAATGAGCGAACACGCAGGCCGCCGCTGGATAATGTCAACTGCCTTCTCTCTTTCATCTACACACTTCTCATGCACGATGTGCGCTCGGCTCTGGAGTCGGTAGGGCTTGACCCTGCAGTCGGGTTTCTCCACAGGGACCGCCCTGGAAGGCCGGGGCTTGCTCTTGATCTTATGGAGGAATTCAGACCCTATATTGCTGATCGTCTAACCCTCTCATTAATTAACCTTCAGCAGGTTCAGGATAAAGGGTTCAAAAAGACGGAATCGGGCGCTGTGGTCATGAATGATGATACGCGAAAGACCGTTCTCGTTTCTTTTCAGGAGCGAAAACGGGAGGAGATCACACACCCTTTCCTTGACGAAAAAGTAATGATTGGAATGTTGTTTCACATCCAGGCTCTGCTGCTGTCAAGACATTTACGGGGCGATTTGGAAGGTTATCCACCGTTTATCTGGAAATAGTATAGTAGGGGCAGATAGTGATCTGCCCCCTTTCGTTCATCCGAAATTAAGGAGGAAAGAATGCTTGTGCTGGTCAGCTACGACGTTTCCACAGCGGATCGGGAAGGCCCCAAGCGGCTGAACAAGGTAGCTAAAGCTTGTCGGAACTATGGACAAAGGGTCCAGTATTCGGTCTTCGAATGCATTTTGGATCCTGCCCAGTGGGCTTATCTTAAACAACGGCTTATTGATTTAATAGATCAAGATGTAGATAGCTTGAGATTCTATTATCTTGGTTCTAATTGGCGGCGCCGGATTGAGCACGTGGGCGCAAAGAAAACACTCGACCAGGAGGGGCCGATGGTCGTTTGATAGTGTCATGCGAACCTGAAGTGGACATGATTTTTCTGTAAGGTTCGCATAAGGTTTAACCTGCAGAATTTAAAAGGTTATTTCAAATAGCTCTTTGATAATTGAATCTGGTCATACATCATTCAGAAGGGATGCGCGGAAATAGAAGAATAAATACTTTGAAATTATAGAGTTACTGTAAAACAGTCGCGCCCCGCGTGGGCGCGTGGATTGAAACAATTCTCTTTTTTGGGCGTCCTGTTCCTGTTGAAAGTCGCGCCCCGCGTGGGCGCGTGGATTGAAACATTGAAAGGAGGCGAGAGATGAAAAGGATGTACAGGTCGCGCCCCGCGTGGGCGCGTGGATTGAAACTCTCTAACGCAACTCACATCGCCTTTCTGAATATGTCGCGCCCCGCGTGGGCGCGTGGATTGAAACAATTTGGCCAACGTAATCTGGTTATCGCTGACTTGTCGCGCCCCGCGTGGGCGCGTGGATTGAAACGAGGTTTACAGCCGGGAAGTGTAAAATTAACCCTGTCGCGCCCCGCGTGGGCGCGTGGATTGAAACGTGTCCTGTATGTCAGTAAGGTATGTATACTCCGTCGCGCCCCGCGTGGGCGCGTGGATTGAAACGCTTGAATACCAGCAGCGGCAATGCCTCCCAGAGTCGCGCCCCGCGTGGGCGCGTGGATTGAAACTACCGTGGAATTTCAAGTGCTTCTTCCCGTGGGAGTCGCGCCCCGCGTGGGCGCGTGGATTGAAACGCCTTGGTTGTCATTTGGTTTACACGTGGTTGATGTCGCGCCCCGCGTGGGCGCGTGGATTGAAACGGTTGATAGGTGATGTTCCCTTCTTCGTCCTGCGTCGCGCCCCGCGTGGGCGCGTGGATTGAAACTGGCTCTCCTATCATGAGGCCTGTCAGTTGCCGAAGTCGCGCCCCGCGTGGGCGCGTGGATTGAAACCCAAAAAAAGCCGAATTACCGCGGAGGAGGGCAAGTCGCGCCCCGCGTGGGCGCGTGGATTGAAACAACCGTCGCGTCTCCTGTTGACAGTATGGCCGCGTCGCGCCCCGCGTGGGCGCGTGGATTGAAACCCCTTGTTGCCTCGGCTGTGGCTCCGGCTCCCCCGTCGCGCCCCGCGTGGGCGCGTGGATTGAAACTTTTCCCGGTCGCGGATCCCCTCGGCGATAGCGGTCGCGCCCCGCGTGGGCGCGTGGATTGAAACGATCCGGGAGTGGGGACGTTGGTTCTTACGGTGCATAACTCATTCCGTTGGCAATGGACCCATTCTTCCTAAAACCCGGTTTATGCTGGATGTATTTACGCCCAATTGACGGGCGATCTCTGCGCCAGATATCCCCAGTTCTTCCTTACTCCGCTAGGCAATCGCTGCTCGAACTTCGCTCACCAGGCTTTCGCATGAGGGCGGAAATTCCCTGTGGGCCGCTCCGCACCAATAGATGGACGTGCGTTTCCATGAGCACCCAGGCATAGAGGGAGGACTGCGTTTCCAGGATGTTTTCGCCCAGGCGGGTAAGAAAACGAAACCGATCCTCATCGTCGTCAAATATTTGTGACCGGTTTATTCCCCGCACCATGATATGGTGAAGGGCGCCGAGAGTATCTAACCGAGCTTGTCGTGGCATGGGCTGATTTTATAAAAAAGAGGGTGGTCTTGTCAAGCGCAATGCACTGTAAGAATCAACGTCCCCCATTTCGTGTTTCAAAAGTGCAGCGAGGAATTTTTTAAACTTTGTCAAAAGTGTAGACCTGACACCGAATCTACTGTAACCAAATTTAGTTCAAAGACTCTATTTTTTTACTTTAAAAGAAATTAATTCCCAATCTTCTCTTGCTCCCAAAAGATCCGACCCTTCTCTATATGTCTTCTCATGTTGACATTTAACGAAATATTTTACATCCGGCGAATACCAATACCAGGCCGTAGATTCTGGGCCAACGGGTCCAAGAGCGACAGTGCCAGTCCTGGTTTTATATTCTATTTTGATAGCCTTAAATCTTCCTGCTGCAACTTCAACGGTATCCCATCCTAAAATTAAAAAAGTTTCTAAAAAATCATGGTCTATAAAAAATCCAAAAGTTTGTTTTTCATCAGGCTGATATGCTCGTGAATATCTACCTTCCCATTTCCCCCCAATAGTGAAAGGAAAGTTTAAAATTTTCCGCCGAGCCCCAAGATATTTTTTCCGCTTGTCTCCTTTAAGAAGGGAAAGAATGTTAAAAGTTGATTTGTCAAATATTGCCGTTCCCGTAAGTGATTTCAGAAATATGCCGCCCAAAAAACTTACCACATAACCATTTTTATCAATGCCTACAACTTCCATAGGACCTTCCCGAGTAAATTCCCATTTGTCTCCCACATTCCAGACCGGTGCCTCAACCTTCTCTTGCGCGCATAAGAGTGCCGGGAGAAAAAGGACAATCCATGCCAAAAAAAATACCTTTTTCATTTTATCCCCCTCCTTTCCTTCACCCTGTCCTTTCCCCAACCGGGACTATTTCGAAATTTGTCATCGCGGCCAAGGCAGCGAAAGCTGCATCGAGCCGTGATCCAGGAAAGATTGAATTTATTCACATTTCCCTGGCTTCCGAATCTCGTCCCGCCTACAGCGGGACTCGTCCGGAATGACAGCCTAAAAGCATTCCGGCACAGTCTCAACCGGGGAGAGGGATAGAGTGAGGCCTATTTTTTCAATTCATATGTTCCCGTTACCCTGGCGCAGCCCTGGGTTGTGCCTGCCACGATCGGCTTGCCGCTGGTGATGGGCTTTGATTCGCAATTGCCCGTTATCCCCTTGAATTTTCCGGTGCCGTAAAGGAACGGCGCTTTGGCCCCCTCAGGACCATAGGAAGCCTCCACCACAAAATAGTCCCCGCTCGGGTCCATAAATTTGCAGTTCGTAGTGCCGTACCTTTTTCCATGCATCACTTTAAAGAGACCCACGCAATGGTAAGTCATATTTTCAAAAACCTTGCTTGGCAGATTGTCCCGGGTGATCCCTTTCACGTCCGTAGTCATGATCGTCAATTCATCGGTTGCGAGTAAGACATTAGTCGTACCAGAACTGCAATTGGTAATGTCCATAGGCTCAGCATGCACAGCCGAAATAAACGAGGCCAAGCCTAAGCATACAACCGCTGCCACCACCCACAATCTTTTGCCTGAAACCATGGTACACCTCCCCTTCGAAAATACGCTAAGCGCATGGCGCATAGCGGTAAATGCGAATTCAATGGGTCAAAGTCTATTTGGGCATATTTTTTGATCCTAGAACCGTAAAGGCCTCAGAGGGATTTAAAATCCCCTGGAGCCTTCGTATGGGCAATTTAAGGTTACTCCCCTTCATGGCTAAAGACCTCCTATGGAGCGGTTATTTCATGTTCAAATTTTTTTCTCGGGTTTCCTATCGCTCCTGACACCTCTCGAAGAGCTAATAATGCCCCAGAGCTCGGTTAAACTGGTAAACGCCTTTTTCCCCTTAATTCCTGCTTCTTCCACAACTCCTACAAGGTTGTGGGGCTGGTTCTTTCCAAATCTGTAAACACGAACGACATAGCTAGCCAGTACGGTTTTCATACCCAGGAACCCCTATGCATCCCCCTTTTCTTCCGCCCAATCCTATCGAGCAAAGAGTGATGAAGGTCTTTGGAGATTTTTTATCACATGGGAAGGTACAGATGGAGTACAGATTCAAAAAAAAGAAAGGGCATAGGGGGTAGAGTGAAAAGCAATAGGCAAAAGGGCAAAGAGGCGAAGGAATACCTGCAAAAATTTCTAAAAAACAAAAACCTTTAAAATATCAAGATATTAAAACCCAAGAGGAAGGAAGAATTCAGTATCTTACTGAATGACAGAAAGGATTTCTCGGTGGATGGATTCAGTTTTGGGAGACGGGCTAACCCCGAGAGCTGTGGAGAGCACCTTTTTACAGCGACTGTAAACCAATAGGGCCTCGGACTTCCTGCCCAATCGTTGATAGCAGGTCATGAGTCCTTGATAAAACTCTTCCGCCAGATTATCCACTTCCAGGCCCTTTTGATAACAGTCTATAGCTCTATCCCATTCCCCCCGTTCTTGGCAGAAAAGCCCTATCCTTTTCACACCCCGGAAGAACTTGCTCCTCAGCCGCTCACTTGGGAACATGGCCCAGATTTCTTCGCTCTTTTGACCCAGGAAAGGGCCTTTGTATAGCTCAATGGCTTTCTCGGTGAGTTTGACGGCCCTATCCTTCTGGCCTTCCTTCCACTGGGCCTCGGCCTGCTCCAGGATACGCTCGAATGCCCATACGTCAACCCAGCAATGGGTATCGTCTAAGGTCAGACGCCTTTCCTGACGCTTAATAGCTTTTTCCTCACCGAGCCAATGGCGGAGGCGATGCAAGGTTGTGGCCCAGGATTGATGGGCCATAT
>Ga0194113_10006023_pt1 | contig 15472 bp, 9 predicted proteins | sample TA2MahC200mmetaG_FD_146193 | JGI IMG/M metagenome (GOLD analysis project Ga0194113, IMG submission 146193) | Freshwater microbial communities from Lake Tanganyika, Tanzania - TA2015017 Mahale Deep Cast 200m | ecosystem: Environmental > Aquatic > Freshwater > Lake | place: Tanzania: Lake... | reverse complement strand
GGGCGCGCATCCCCTGGCGCAGGCCGGACCTTGACCCGGACACCAAGAACATCGTGGTCGTCGACGCGGCGTCGGGCAAGCGGGTGATGAACGTCCTGCCCCTCGAGGTCAACCGGGAGTTCGGCGACATCGTCTTCGAGCCGGGGACGGTACCCGGCGACTATTACCTCTATTATATGCCCTACAAGTCCGAGGGCCGCAAGAACTACCCTAGCGTGAAATACGACCCGCCGGAGCTGACCGCAGACAGTGGATGGCTGGCGGCCGTCGGGCTGTCCGGAAAGCCCGTTCCGGCCGGGGCCCTTGACTTCCTCCCCCGCGCCGTGGCCATCGAGATCCAGTCGGTCGACGAGTTCAGCTCGTTCCATCCGATGGAGGTCATCGCCACGGCGGCGGAGACCGAGGCGCTGCTCGCGGCCCATCCTGCAGCGCCCTATCTCTTGTTCCCGGAGGACCGCCGCTTCTCCATCCGCATGACCGGCGACCTGCCCCATCGCTGGATCGCCGCCGGGCCGGGCGGGACCGTCCGGGGCCGGGCCGCGCGCGGCGAATTTTTCGCCTTCCAGGTCGGCGTCTGGGCGGCGCGCCAGGCCGTCGAGGACCTCGAGGTGAGGTTCTCGGACCTCTTGCAGGCGACGGCGAAGATCGAGGACGGGTCGCCCGCCCCGCGCACGCGCATCGAGGCCGCTTGCTTGAGCTGCCTCAACACGGGCGGCGTCGATTGGGACGGCTCGGACATCGAAAAGGCCGTACCCGTCAAGCGGGGCGAGATCCAAGCCCTGTGGTGCGGCATCGATGTCCCAAAGGACGCCCGGCCGGGCGTTTTCCGGGGTACGGTGACGGTCGCGCCCAAGGGATCGCCGGAGACGATCCTGGCCGTCGAGCTCGAGGTGACCGGCGAGGTCTTCGATGACCGGGGCGACGGCGACCCGTTCCGCATGACGCGCCTGCGCTGGCTCGACTCGACGCTGGCCCAGGACGACGGCGTCGTCCCGCCCTACGCGCCGCTCGCGGTCGACGGCTGGACGGTCGGCTGCCTGGGGCGTTCGCTGACCATCGGCAAGGACGGCCTGCCGGCCCGCGTCCGAAGCTTCTTCGCCCCCGAGATGACCGGGATCGGGGCCGCGCCGACCGAGCTGTTGGCCTCGGCCTTCAAGCTGCGCGTTCACGACGGCGAGAAACGGGAGCTCGGCTGGACCGCGGCCGTGTCGGGCCCGCGGTGGATCAAACAGGCCCCGGGGACCGTCGAGTGGCAGGCCGAGAACCGCGCCGAGGGCTTGAAGATGATCGTCCGCGGCCGCATGGAGTTCGACGGCTTCGTCGATTACAAAGTGGCCCTGACCGCGGACCGGGACATGGACGTCTCCGACATCTGGCTCGAGGTGCCGCTTCGCGAGGAGAACGCTCGGTACATGATGGGCCTCGGCTTCAAGGGCGGGGCGCGGCCGGAGACGTTCGACTGGTCGTGGGACCGGACCAAGAACCAGGACGCCCTGTGGCTGGGCGCCGTCAACGCCGGGATGCAGGTCTCGTGGCGGGCCGAGAACTACTCGCGGCCGCTCAACACGAACTTCTACCTCAGCAAGCCCCTCAACATGCCGCCCTCATGGTGGAACGACGGCCGCGGCGCGGTCGCCGTGCGGACGGTGACGCAAGGGAAGAGTGCGGCCGGGCGCGTCGTCGTCCTCAGCGCCCACTCGGGCCTGCGGACGATCAAGGCCGGCGAGACGCTCCGTTTTGATTTCACGCTGCTGCTGACGCCCTTCAAGCCGCTCGATCCGGCGTCGCATTTCCGCGAGCGCTACTTCCACGCCTTCGAGCCGCTCGACAAGGTGGCGGCGACGGGCGCCAACGTCATCAACGTCCACCACGCCAACGACATCAACCCTTACATCAATTATCCGTTCCTGCGGGTGCCGGAGATGAAGGCCTACATCGACGAGGCCCACGGCCGCGGCTTCAAGGTCAAGATCTACAACACCGTCCGCGAGCTTTCGAACCGGGCCCCCGAGCTCTTCGCCTTGCGCAGCCTGGGGCATGAAGTCTTCTCCGCCGGGCCGGGCGGCGGCTACTCGTGGCTCCAGGAGCACCTCGGCGGCGACTACATCGCGGCCTGGTTCGTGCCCGACCTCAAGGACGCGGCGGTCATCAACAGCGGCATGTCGCGCTGGCACAACTACTACATCGAGGGGCTCGACTGGGTGGCCCGCAACGTCGGCATCGACGGGCTCTACCTCGACGACGTGGCCTTCGACCGGACGACCATGAAGCGGGTTCGCAAGGTCCTCGACCGCAACCGCGAGGGCGCGCTCATCGACCTCCACAGCGCCAACCAGTACAACGTGCGCGACGGGTTCGCCTCGAGCGCCAACCTCTATTTGGAGCATTTCCCGTTCCTCGACCGGCTGTGGTTCGGGGAATACTTCGACTACGACGGCAGCGGGGCCGATTACTGGCTGGTCGAGCTCGCGGGCATCCCGTTCGGGCTGATGGGCGAGATGCTCGAAAAGGGCGGCAATCCCTGGCGCGGTATGGTTTTCGGGATGACCAGCCGGCTGCCGTGGGCCGGCGATCCGCGGCCGCTCTGGAAGGTCTGGGACGAGTTCGGGATCGCCGAGAGCGAGATGATCGGCTGGTGGGTGGAGAGCGGCCCGGTCAGGACGGGGAACGCCGACGTCCTGGCGACGGCCTACTATCGGCGGCGGGGCGGCGCCGGGAAGACGCCGTCCGCCCTTGTCGCCCTCGCCAGCTGGGCCAAGGAGCCCGTCGACGTGCGGCTCGCAATCGACTGGAAAAGGCTGGGGCTCGACCCGAAGAAGGCCGCGATGAGCGCCCCGGCGATCGAGGGCTTCCAGGAGGCCGGCGAGTACCGGCCCAGCGACCCCGTCCGCCTCGAGCCCGGCAAGGGCCGGCTTCTCATCCTCCGCTAATTCAGCGTTCAGACGTCCGGGATGACCTGCGCCGTGCGGGGCATCCTCATGGGCTGGGCTTTCCGGTAAGTCAGAGTGCGCCAGAGCCACTCGACCGGTCCGAACCGGAATCGCCGGAGCCATAGGGGCGAAACGACGAGCAGGGTCGTCCAGATGGCGACGGTGATCAGGACCTGCTGCCAGCGCTGGACCTTCCCGAACAGACCGAACCCGTGGCCGTAGAACAGGGTCGTGCAGATCAGCGATTGGAGCAGGTAGTTCGTGAACGCCATCCGGCCGACGGCCGCGAGGCGCTCCCGGAGCGCCGGCAGCCGCGCCGACCTGCATAACAGCATGACGAGGGCGATGTATCCGGCAGCCATGCCGAGGCTTCCCAAGTAATTGAACTGCCAGCCGATGAACATGGAGTAAGGCCAGGCCCACCCCGCTGCGAAGTTGCGGACGACTCCGGTCACGATGAGAGGGATACCGATCCCGAAGCCGGCGGCCAGCATGATCCGGTAGAACCTTCCGCTTCTTTCCGCGCTCAAGACGCGCCACTTGAACAGGGCCATGCCGATAAGCATGACGCCCGTCACGCGCCAGCCGATATAGATGAGGAAAATGAACGTCTGGAATGCGATGGCCGACGGCACGCGGTGCCCCATCTGCTGGAGCCAGCCGCCGCGGTAGACCGCCACCTCCTGCGCGATCCGTTCGGCCGGCGGCGCCCACATCTGGAGGTTGCTCTCGACGGCCTCGGGCGGCCAATAGGGGACCGACCAGCTGAAAATGAGATAGAGGATGGTTGGGACAAGGATGAACACCGCTCCGGCGATGAGCAGGGTCTTGGGCTTTTTCTTCCGGAACAGGTAGACCCAGACCGCGCACACGGCGTAGGCCACGAGGATGTCGCCGCGCCAGAGGAGATAGGCGTGCATCAGCCCGATGACGAACAGCCAGAAGATCCGGCGGTAGTGGAGGCCGGCGGGCGGCAAGCCCTTGGATTCCGCCTTGCTCGTGACGAGGAGGATGCCCGCCCCGAAGAGAAGGGAGAAGATGGTCATGAACTTCTGGTCCCCGAGGACATGCGTGAGCATCCATGCCCACCGGTTGAGACCGGTGAGGTCGCCGAAGGCCGTGGGATTGAGATACGCGGCGAAGACCATCGAGAAATCCTGGATATTGACGAGGAGGATGCCCAGGACGGCGAAGCCCCGAAGGACATCGAGCGAGGCCAGGCGCTCCGGCGGGGCGACGGGCTGGAGAAGCTTTTCTTCCGGCATGAGTTCCTCCTCGAAGGGGATGGGGCGGCGTTTATGAGCCGGCAAGCGCTCGTCGGCGATTGTAAGTGCCGCCGGCGGCCGTGTCAAGCGCCGCTAATTGGGGGACATGATACCTATTCCCCTATTCCCGCCATGATCAAGTTCTGTGTCCCGTCCTACAGGGTAGGGCGGGGCTGATCCGTAAGTCCCCCACAGGACTCGTGAGACTTCGGGGCTTGGCCAAGCGTCTCTATTATCGTCACGACAAAGCTTGACTCTCGAAAGGAGAAAGTATATATGTATGGTATATACCTTGGGAGTTGTGAAATGAAGACGGCCCGTCTCTTCCGCAACGGCCAGAGCCAAGCGGTACGCCTGCCCAAGGAGTTCCGCTTCGAAGGCGAGTTCGTATATGTCAAGAGGTCCGGCCGGGCCGTCGTCCTCCTGCCCGCCAAGGGCCTGTGGAGCTCGCTCGTCGAAAGTCTCGACAAGTTCTCGGACGATTTCATGGCCAAGCGCGCCCAGCCCCCGGCCCAGGAGCGCGAGGACCTCTGATGCGCTTCATGCTCGACACGGACATCTGCATCGCCCTCATCAAACGGAAGCCCCGCTCGATCCTGCGCCGCCTGACGTCCCTGGCCCCGGGCGAGGCTGGCATTTCGACGGTCACTCTGGCCGAGCTTCGCTACGGAGTGGCCAAGAGCGCTCAACCGGAAAAGAACGGCCTGGCCCTCGACGAATTCCTCCTCCCCCTGGAAATCGCCGATTTCGACGAACCGGCCGCCGAAGGCTACGGAACGGTCCGGGCCGCGCTCGAAAAAGCCGGCACGCCCATCGGCCCCCTCGACACTCAGATCGGGGCCCACGCCCTGAGCCTCGGGGCCACGCTCGTGACCCACAACACGCGCGAGTTCCGCAGGGTCCCCGGCCTGGCCGTCGCGGACTGGCTTTAATTGGGGGACATGATACCCGGTTCCGAATTGATCCCGAGCGGAACGGGGCACAGGAAATAAGTGAATGGGTATTGTGTCCCCGAATTAGCGGGCATCCTCATCCGTAGAGCTTCATCAGCCACCGGTTGAGCGGGGCCAGCGGCGCGAATCGCTCGAAGCAATAGTCCACGAGCCGCGCCGAAAAGAACTCCTCCGGGATCTTCGTCTCGAACCCGGCGTAGAGCCCCTTGTGCTTGAGCAGATCCGCGTTCCTGTGCCCCGCGTCGAATCCCGCCGGGACGCGCTTGTAATGCTCCCCTCCGATCGTATAGCCGGGAAGGCCTCGTATCGCGGACACGATCCGGCCGATCTCCGCCCCGCGCTTCGGATCGACGACAGCGCTCCGGAACCGGCCGAGGAGGGCGTCGGGGATCATGTACATCCCGCCGCCCACCATCACGTCGGGCGGCTCTATGTGGACATAGAAGCCGGCCGACTCCATCTTCGGCCGGGCGCCCTCCCAGAAGTAGATCCCCAGGTTCGTCTTGTACGGGGTCGGGTCGAGGCTGAAGCGCGTGTCGCGGTTGAGGCGGAAGATCGACTTGTTGACCCGCGGCACGGCCACGATCTTAGGCGCGATCTCCCGCAGCCTCTCCCCCATGGCCGTGACGAAGAGCTTGGCCGGCGCCATGACGCGCGTTTCGTACGTCTCCCGGTTCCGCTCGAACCACTCTTTGTTATTGTTCCGCCGCAGCCCGTTGAAGAAACGGACGGTCTCCTTGGTGAATCCTGAAAAGATAGGCGTTTCGCTCATGGGCCCTCCCGCCGCTATTCTATGCCGGCCCGCCCTTCGATTCAATCGATGACCGCGCCATGTTTGAGCGCCTTCCGCCTCTCACGCCCCCCCGTCCGCGCCCGCCGGGGCAGGGCGGGCCAGGCGGTCCCGGACCGGGACGAAAAGCGCCGCCCGCATTGCCAGCGGCGGAGGCGGTGTGGTATAAATCCGGACTGCTGACCCGGATGCTCACGCGCTCGCAAGGGAGGCGTTCATGAAGACCGTTCGAGCCGTCGTTTCACTGCTCCTGGCTGGCCTCGTCTTCTGGGCCCTCGACAACCGCCACGGCACGTTCCCGGCGCTCGGCCGGCTCCTCGACCCGTTCACCGGGTTTTGGCAGAACGGAAGCCGCGTCGACCGCATCCCGCGAAAGCTCGTCATCCCCGGCCTTCGCGACGAGGTCCGGGTCGTCTGGGACGACCGCCGCGTGCCCCACATCTTCGCCGGCAGCGACCACGACCTCTATCTCGCTCAAGGCTGGGTCGCGGCCTCGCTCCGGCTCTGGCAGATGGAGTTCCAGGCCCTCTACACGGCGGGGCGCATTTCGGAGGTCGTCGGCCCGCTCGCAGTGCCGCAGGACATCTTCAACCGCCGCTTCGGATTGGCCTGGGCCGCAGAGAACTCCCTCCGCACGATGCGCGAAGATCCCCGGACCCGGGAGGCCTTAGAAGCCTTCACGGCCGGCGTCAACGCTTACATCCGATGCCTCGGCCGCAGGCGCCTGCCCGTCGAATACAAGATCCTCGACCACCGTCCCGAGCCGTGGACCGACCTCAAGTGCGCACTGCTCCTCAAGGCCATGTCCTACACCCTGGCCTCCGGCAACCGGGACGCGGCCATGACCGCGGCGAGGGACGCGCTCGGCGAAGCGACGGTCGACCGGCTCTTTCCCTTCTTCCCTCCCCTCGTCGAACCGGTCATCCCTCCGGGGACGGCTTTCGAATTCGAGGGCCCGGCGTCGCCTGCGGGCGGGAGCGAGGCGGGCGGAACGGGCGGGACCGACGGGGAGCCTCCGGCGAGCGGACTCCCAAAACCGCCCGATCTCCTCTCTTCCGGCTTCCTGCGCGGGCCCGGCGTCGGCAGCAACAACTGGGCCGTGGCCGGGAAGCGGACCCGCGGCGGCTTCCCCATCCTCTGCAACGACATGCATCTCGAGCTGGCCCTGCCCGCCATCTGGTATGAAGTCCAGCTCGCGGCGCCCGGGGTCAATGTTCGCGGCGTCGCCTTCCCGAGCGTTCCGCAAGTCGTGGCCGGATACAACGAGAACGTTGCCTGGGGCTTCACCAACGGCGGCTCGGACGTCCTCGACTGGTACACCGTCACGTTCAAGGACGACACCCGGGCCGAGTACCTGTACGGAGGCCAATGGCGGAAGACGACGGCGCGCGAGGAGCGGATCGCGGTCCGCGGCGGCAGGACGGTCGTCGACCGCGTCGTCCACACCCATCACGGGCCCGTCGTGCGCTGGGCGGACGAGCCGCCCTTTCCGGACATGGACGTCCCGGCGGGCGCGGCCCTGCGGTGGGCGGCCCACGACCCATCGAACGAGATCGCGTCCATTTACGCCCTCAACCGGGCCCGGTCGTACGAGGACTGTGTCGAGGCCCTCGGGATGTGGGACTGCCCGGGCCAGAATATCGTCTTCGCCGGCCGCGACGGGACGATCGCCATCCGGCACAACGGGAAGTTCCCTCTCCGCCGGAAAGGCCAGGGGCGATACGTTCTCGACGGCTCCGACCCGGCCGACGACTGGCAGGGATGGGTGCCGTACGAGCATGTCCCGGCCGTCAAGGACCCGGACAGGGGCTTCGTCAGCTCGGCCAACCAGCTTTATGCCGGGCCGGAGTATCCTTATTATCTCGGCTGGGACTACGCGCCCTTCGAGCGCGGGGCGCGCATCAACGAGATCCTGGCAAAGGCCCGCGACGTCACGCCGGAGGATATGGTCCGCATGCACACCGACGTTCTGGACATCCGGGCCCGGGCGGTGCTGCCGCGCCTGCTCGAGCTTCTCGAAGGGAAGGCGGCCGGCGGCGCGGAGGAGAAGTGCTTCGAGGAGCTCCAGGCCTGGAACTTCGAGGCGCGGGCGGCGTCCATGGCCCCGACGGTCTTCCGCGAGCTGTGGGCCGAGCTCGATCGCGCGACCTGGTCCGACGAGAAGAAGGGGGACATGGGAAGGATGCCGCGGCCGGCGAGCGAGATCCTCGTCGACCTCGTCCTCAACGACCCCGGCTCGGAGTTCTTCGACGACCGCTCGACCCCCGAACGGGAAGCTCTGGCCGAGATCGCGGAGCGGGCCTGGCGGACCGCGGTCGGCAACCTCGAAAAGTCCTGGGGGCCTCCGGGCCCCTCCTGGAAGTGGGGCAAGGTCAAAGGCACGCGGCTCGGCCATCTGGCCCGCATCCCGGGCTTCGGCCTCGAGGGGCTGGAGGTCGACGGGGCCGGCCACGTCATCAACGCCATCGAGCGGGCCTGGGCACCGTCGTGGCGGATGGTCGTCGAGCTCGGGTCCGAGGTTAGGGCCTGGGGGAGCTACCCGGGCGGGCAGTCGGGCCATCCCGGCTCACGGTTCTACGACAGCTTCGTCGACGGTTGGGCCGCGGGGCGGCCGGCCAAGCTCGTCTTTCTGAAGTCGGCCGACGAGCCGCACCCGGCCCTCGCCGGGCGGACGGTGATGAGAGGCGCGAGATGATCGCGGTCGCGGTCTGTCTCCTGGTCATGCTGGCTCTGCAAGTCCTAACGCCTTTCTGGTGGTGGATCATGATCGTGGCCTTCGCCCACGGCGCGGCTGTGGCCAAGTCGGGGCGGAACGCGTTCCGGACGGGGTTCGGCGCGGCGGGGCTGCTGTGGCTCGGGGCGGGCCTCTATTTCCTGCTCGCCGGCGGGCGCCCCATCGCCGGGCGCATGGCCGGGATGTTCGGCCTGGGGAGCCCGTGGCTCATGGTCCCGGTGACGGCCCTGGTCGCGGGCCTGGCCGGCGCGGTGGCGGGATACGCCGGATACGCGGTTCGCGACGCGCTGGGCAAGCGCGGAAGCGGCCGTAAATCCTGAAGCTCATAAGCGCGAGAACGCATTTCATAAGGAGAACCCGATGACGCATTCATACCGAAGGTCCTTGATGGTCCTCGCCGTCAGTCTGGCGGCCGTGCTTTCGGCCGGGGCCCAGGCCCCCTCGAAGCCCGCGGCCAAGCCTGCGGCCAAAGCGGCCGCCGAGGCGAAGGCCGACATCTTCGGCCAGCTTCGCTACCGCCACGTCGGCCCCGTCGGCAACCGGGTCATCGCCGTGGCCGGTCTGCCGGGCGACCCGAGCGTCTATTACGCCGGCGCGGCCTCGGGCGGCATCTTCAAGTCGACCGACGGCGGGGTCAGCTGGGAGCCGATCTTCGACAGCCAGCCCGTGTCGTCCGTCGGCTCGCTGGCCGTGGCTCCGTCCGATCCGAACGTCGTCTGGGCCGGGACGGGCGAGACGTTCATCCGCAGCAACATCTCGCAGGGCAACGGGATCTACAAGTCGACCGACGCCGGCAAGACCTGGACCTGCATGGGGCTCGAGAACACGGGCCGGATCGGCCGGGTCGTCATCGATCCGCGGGACCCGGACATCGTCTTCGCCGCGGCCATGGGCCACTGCTACGGGCCTCAGCCGGAGCGGGGCGTTTTCCGGACGACCGACGGCGGCAAGAGCTGGACGAAGGTCCTGTTCGTCGACGAGAACACGGGCTGCTCCGACATCGCCATGGACCCCAACAATCCGCGCCTCCTGTTCGCCGGGATGTGGCCCATGCTCATCCGGACGTGGGGCCGGTGGAGCGGGGGGCCCGGCGGGAGCATCCACGTCTCGCGCGACGGCGGGACGACCTGGAAGAAGCTCCAGGGCGGGGGGCTGCCGGCGGCGGAGATCGGCAAGGTCGCCCTGGCCGTGGCCCCGAGCGACCCGGAGCGGGTCTACGCCCTCATCGAGACGGCCGACGAGGGGCTGTGGAGGTCGGACAACGGCGGGGCGAGCTGGTCTCACGTCAACCGCGACCACGTCCTCCTCAACCGGCCGCTCTACTACACGCGGCTGGTCGTCTCGCCGGGGAACGCCGACGAGGTCTATTTCCCGGCGACCCGGTTCAGCATGACCCAGGACGGCGGCAAGACCGTCAAGCGGTTCAACGTGTGGGGCGGGGACCATCACGACATGTGGATCGACCCCAAAGACGCCGACCGGATGATCGTCGGCAACGACCAGGCGGTGGTCATCAGCACGAACCGGGGCAAGACCTGGCGGGCCGTCGAGCTGCCCATCGCCCAGATGTACCACGTGGCCACCGACGATCGGGTCCCCTATTACCTCTACGGCAACAGGCAGGACGGGACCTCCTACCGCGTCCCGAGCAACAGCCGGACGGGCGGCAATATCCCGCGGGGGCTGTGGCACCCCGTCGGCGGGTTCGAGAGCGGGCACGCCGTGGTCGACGCGGTGGACAACAACATCGTCTGGTCGGGCAACTACGACGGCATGCTCGACCGCTTCGACCTGCGGACCATGCAGAGCCGGCCGGTCAGCGTGTGGCCGGAGAGTATCCAGGGCTGGGCGGCCGGGGACATGAAATACCGCTTCCAGTGGACCTTCCCCATCGCCATCTCGCCGCACGACCACAACCGGGTCTACGTCGGGAGCCAGTACGTCCACCGGACGACCGACGGCGGCCACAGCTGGCAGGTCATCAGCCCCGACCTCAGCACGAACGACCCGAAGAAGATGGAGCGGACGGGCGGCATAACCGTCGACGATGCCAGCCCGCTCGTCGCCTGCACGCTGTTCGCGCTGGCCGAATCGCCGCTCTCGGAGGGCGAGATCTGGGCCGGGACCAACGACGGGCTGCTCCACGTGACGCGCGACGGCGGGGCGACGTGGGTGAACGTGACCAAGAACATCCCCGGCCTGCCGCCCGACGGGACGATCAGCAACATCGAGCCCTCGCGGCACAAGGCGGGGACCTGCTACATCGCGGTCGATCTCCATCAGGTCAACGACCGCGATCCCTACGTGTACAAGACCGGGGACCATGGGAAGACCTGGAAGAGGCTCGGCGCGGACATCCCGCGGACACCGCTGAGCTACGCCCATTGCGTCAGGGAAGACCCGGCGAGGCCGGGGCTCTTGTATCTGGGCGTCGAGAACGCCCTGTACGTCTCGTTCGACGACGGGACGAGCTGGCAGCCGCTGCAGACCAACCTGCCGCACGCGCCCGTGCACTGGCTGACGGTCCAGGAGCATTTCGCCGACCTGGTCGTCGGCACGTACGGGCGAGGGTTCTGGATCCTCGACGATATCACGCCGCTGCGTCAGATGACGCCCGAGGTTCGGAAGGAGGAGGCCTATTTCTTCGCGCCGCGGCCGGCCTACCGGTTCACGAGCGTCGAGGGGCCGTCGGGAGCGCCCAACGACCCGAGCTTCGGCCAGAACCCGCCGTACGGGGCGGCCCTCAACTACTGGCTGCGGGACGAGCCCAAGGGAGAGGTCGTCATCACCGTCACGGACGCCGCCGGGCGGGTCGTGCGGACGCTGAAGACCGAGGCCCCCGACCCGGACGCGGAGGGCGACGAGGGGAGCGGGCGGCGGTCCGCCGGGGCGACGGCCGTCCCGAAGAAGGCCGGCGTCAACCGGATCTGGTGGGACCTGCGCTGGGACCGGACCGAGGAGGTCCGGATGTGGACGCCGACGGTCGGGCATGAGCACGCCGGGGTCGGCAGCAAGGGCTGGCGCCGGTTCGTGCTCGGGCGGTTCCAGAGGGGACCGCTGGTCGAGCCGGGCGTGTATTCGGTCAAGCTGAAGGTCGGCGACAGGGAGCTCGCTCAGACGCTGACCGTGCGCAAGGACCCCAATACGGCCGGGACCGAGGCGGACATCAAGGAGCAGACGGAGCTTCTGCTGGACATCCACGGGATGACCAACGCGGTGGTCGGGCTGCTCAACCGGGCCGAGCTCGTCCGCAAACAGCTTGCCGACCTCGAGATCGTGCTCAAGGGCCACCCGGAAGCGGCGGCCATCCTGGAAGCGGCCCGGGCCGCCGACAAGAAGATCGTGGCCTTCGAGGACTTCTTCTTCCCGGTCGGGTTGACCGGCTCGGGAGACGAGCTTCGGTGGCCCGACAAGTTCTACACCAAGCTCGGGTTCCTGGCCCGGCACGTGGGCGAGGCGGATTTCCCGCCGACGACGCAACAGCGGGAGGTCCACGCGCTGTTCAAGGCGCAGCTGGCCGAGCGCGAGACGGAATTCCGGAAGCTCGTCGACGGGGACCTGGCCGCGTTGAACAAGATGCTCCGGGACCGGGACGTCCCGCACATCGTCTCCCGCTTTTAAGAAGAAGGGGTCAAACCTACTTTTTTCCACTTTTTGTAAAAAAGTAGGTTTGACCCCTTCTTGAGGAGGAGAGGTTGAAAGACCATGCCTGGATCGAGGAGTTCGCGGGGGCGGTCACGGTCTGCGACACCGAGGGGCGGATCATGGCCATGAACGCGAAAGCGGGCGAGACGTTCGCCGAGGAAGGCGGTGCCAGGCTCGTCGGGACCAACGTCCTCGACTGCCACCCCGAGCCGGCCCGGACAAAGCTCGCCAAGATGATGGAAGAACGCCGGACGAACGTCTACACCATTCAAAAGAAGGGCAAGAAAAAGCTCATCTTCCAGGCGCCCTGGTTCGAGGGCGGAGTGTACGCGGGCTTCGTCGAGCTCTCCCTCGAGATCCCCTCGGACATGCCCCACTTCTCCCGCGACTAAGAAGGGGTCAAACCTACTTTTTTCCACTTTCTGTAAAAAAGTAGGTTTGACCCCTTCTTAAAGGAGCGCGAGGGTCAGAAGAGGCACGTACGTGATCAGCAGGACGGCGGCCAAACGGATCGCCAGGAACACCCAAACGCTCCGGTAGACCCGCGGCATGGGCTCGTTGAACCGGTAGGAGGCCAGGAACAGGTTCATGCCCACCGGCGGCGTGAGGTACCCGAGCTCCAGGTTGGCCAGAAAGATGACCCCGAGGTGGACGGGGTGGATGCCGAAAATGGCCCCCAGCGGGATGATCAGCGGGACGATGACCAGGATGGCCGAGTAGATGTCCATGAAGCACCCGACCGCGAGCAGGGCCAGGTTGAGGACCAGCAGGAAGACGTACTTCGACGAGATGGCCGCCTCGACCCAGGCGCTCAGCTTCGTCGGGATCTGGGCGTCGATGATGTAGTACGAGAGCCCGTTGGCCAGGGCCAGGATGATCAGAACCCCGCCGACGATCGGGACGCACTTGGAGATGACCCGGGACAAGTCGCGCAATTTCAGGTCCCGTTTGATGAAGGTCTCGACGATCCAGACATAGACCAGGGCCGCCGCGGCGCTCTCCTGGAGATTGGCGATGCCCCCGAAGTAGAGCCCGAAGACGACGACCGGCAGGAGGAGCTCCCAGAAGGACTCCCCGAACGCGGCCAGCGCCTGCCTGACCCGCACAGGATGGCGCGGGACCCTCGCCCTGACCGACGAGACGACCCCGATGACGACGACCGACAGCACCAGGACGAGGCCCGGCAGCAGGCCGCCCAAAAACATGTCCTTGATGCTCGTCTGGGCCGTCACGCCGTAGATGATGACCGGCAGGCTCGGCGGGAAGAGCAGGCCGATGCTCCCGGAGGCCGTCAGCAGGCCCACGGCGGACTTCTTCGGATACCCGGCCTCGACCAGGATGTAAGACAGCAGCCCCCCGAGCGCCAGAATGGTCACCCCCGAAGCCCCGGTGAAGGTCGTGAAGAACGCGCACACCAGCACGGCCATGACCGTCAGCCCGCCTGGGAACCAGCTGAAAACGGCGCGGAAAAAGCGCACCATCCTCTCCCCCGCCTTGCTCTCCGAGAGAAAAAAGCCGACCGCCGCGAAAAGCGGGATGGCCGGGATGGCGTGGCCTGTGAGCACCGTGTAGGCCTGATTGGGAATGATCTCCAGCGGCTGGCCGGCGTGGATGAAGAGGAAATACCCGATCCCGCCGAGGACCAGGAAGATGGGCACCCCGAGGAACCCCAGCGCGACCAGCAGGACGATCAATGGAGTCGCCAGCCCGTGAAGGATCGGCCCGACCGCGCCTTGCGCCGCAGAAAGCCACGGCAGCCAAGAGGGCACGAAACCGCCGACGATGTTGACCAGCGGCTCGATCCCGATGAGCGCCGCAAGCAGCGCCGCCGCGGCCGCCGCCGGCCCTCTCAGCCGCTTTTTCTCGAGGCCGGCCACGGCCCGGACGCCCATCGCCAGAAAGCCCGCGGCCATGACCATGACCACCAGGCGCCTCGGCAGGAAGGCGATCCGCTCTGCCGGCGAGAACGCGCTCCAGGCGAAGGAGAACGCGCTCACCGAGAAGGCGAAGAGCAGGGCCGCCGAGAGGACCCCCGACATCGTCCCCACGACCGACTTGAACGGCTCTCCGATCGTCCATCCGGACGCGAGCGACAGGTGCCGCTTCTCCCTCGAGGTGAAGGCCGCCGCGAGGAACGTGGCCACGAGGACCAGATGCTGGACGACGGCCGTCGAATCGGGGATCCCCGTCCGGAAGAACTTCCGGGCGACGACCTCGCCGACGAGAAGGAGGGCCATGAGGCCTATAGACAGGAACGCCAGCGAGTCCTCGAGGGCGTGGACGGCGCGGCCGAGCCTATTTGCCACGGGACTTCCGGAATTCCCCTATGTAGGCCGTGATCTCGTCATAGATGTCCCTGGGGAACGCCTTGCCGACCAGGTCGTCGATGCTCCGGGCCGCCCCTTCTCTCCATTTGGCGAGCGCGTCCGGCGGAGGTTCGTGGACGATGAGCCCGTTGTCCTTCATCATGGTCACGGCTTTCGCTTCGAGGTCGGCCGTTTCCCTGGTGAGCTCGCGGGCCGCTTTGGCCACGGCCTCCATCATCGGCTGGCGGAACTCGGCCGGGATGCTCCCCCAAGCCTTGTCGCTGAGGATGAGCCCTCCGACCAGAGGCGACAGCGGCAGGTCCAGCATGTGGGGCGTGACCGCGAAATACTGGCCCGAAGCGGCCAGGAGAGCGGGCAGATAGGCGGCCGTCACCATGCCGCTCTGGAGCTGGACCATGAGGTCCTTCATGTCGCCGGGCACGACCTGGAAGCCCATCTTCTTCCAGAGCTGTTCGAGCTCGGGCTCGTCGCTGGTGACGCTGATCTTGTGCTTTTTCAAGTCGTCCGGATAGACGGCCTGTTCCTTGGCGAAGAAATTGACCCATCCGGCCTGGGTCCAGAGGATGACCTTGAAGCCCTTCGATTCGACGGCCTTCTCCAGGGCCGGCTTGACCCGCTCGAAGACGGCGTCGAGCTCCTCCAGGGAATCGAACAGGAACGGCATGTTGAGGGCCAGGGCGGAGCGCTCGATCTTGGCCAGCCCCATGTTGCTGAACACTCCGCCCTGCAGGACCCCGAGGCGCATCTTGCGGATCATGTCCAGCTCGCTGCCGGCGATGCCCCCGGGATAGGTCCGGACCTGGACGGCCCCGTTCGAGATCCTCTCCC
>Ga0194113_10006013_pt1 | contig 15482 bp, 13 predicted proteins | sample TA2MahC200mmetaG_FD_146193 | JGI IMG/M metagenome (GOLD analysis project Ga0194113, IMG submission 146193) | Freshwater microbial communities from Lake Tanganyika, Tanzania - TA2015017 Mahale Deep Cast 200m | ecosystem: Environmental > Aquatic > Freshwater > Lake | place: Tanzania: Lake... | reverse complement strand
TTTCCGCCTGGCCGAAGGGCGAGGTCGTCGACGGGCCGTTCACCGTGACGGCGCCCGAGGGCGCGGCGGGGGCGTTCGACGTGCGGGTGGGGTTCTACAAGCGCGAGGGCCTGCGGCGGGCGACACTCCAGGGCCAGGACGACGGCGAGCAGCGCTACGTCGTCGGCCGCATCAAGGTGGCGGGCGACGCCGTCGAGTTCACTCCTGCTGCGCCGAAGGCCGCGCCTCGCGGCGGGGGCGACCCGGCCCTGTTCGCCCGCTCTGACGGCGGCTGGGCCGAGGGGATGCACCCGTATGATGTGTTCGTCAAGAATACATACGAGGTGCTCTCGCCGCTGAATGAAATCACGTCGCGGGTGCGGATGACGGGCCACGAGTTCCTGTCGGCCGACCGCGCGGTCCGGCGGAGCCGCTTCGGCGAGGGGGCCGAGGCGGTGGAGGTCACGGTCAACCTGGGCGATGCGGCGTATGCGTGCCGCTCGAAGGCGGGGGGTGACGTAGTGCTGGGGGCGTACGGATTCCTGGTCGACGGGCCGACGCTGGCCGCCTTCTCGGCCCTGAAGTTCGGCGGCCTGGATTATGCTGCGCCGCCGCTCTTCGTGCTGCGGAGCCTCGATGGCAAGCCGCTGGCCGAGTCGGCCCGCGTGCGCATCTACCACGGCTTCGGCGACCCGCGCGTTCGCCTTGCGGGCAGGGAGTACAAGGTGGAAAGGGAAGCGGTCATGCCTTGATCGGGGACGGCAGCGGCGTGCGGTGCAGCCGGGGGGCGCCCGGCGGCCGGGGGGCGTCGTTGCGCCGGGGAGAAGGAAGGATAATATGTCAGTGTCGAGAATTGTCGTGCGCCGTGCTGCGGCCCTGGCGTGCATCCTCTGCTTGCTGGGGGCTGCCAGCGCGGGCGGGGCGGGCGGCGAGGTTGAGGCTGCCGCCCCCGACGCGGCCTCGCCGGGCGAACTGCGGTCCTACGCCACCATCTATTCCATTGGCGTGGAGTGGGACCTTGTGGGCGACGCCAACCACAACGCCGCCTGCACGGTCCGCTACCGGCCGCGCGGCGCGGCCGAGTGGAAGCGGGCGATGGACCTGCTGCGCATCGACTGCGCGAACCAGTACGGCGACAATAAGTCCGACCGCCCCTACAACATGCTGGCTGGGAGCATTATGTTCCTGTCGCCCGCAGCGGCCTACGAGGTGCGGCTGGAACTGTCGGACCCCGACGGCGGGCGGGAGGTGCGCGACACGGCGCTGGCGACGCGGCCGCTGCCGCAGTTGTCCGCCGGCGGGCGCACGCTGCACGTGCGGCCGGGGTCGGAAGGGGGCGACGGCTCCGAGTCGCGGCCGTTCGGTGCCCCGGACGCGGCCCAGGCCGCCGCAGGGCCGGGCGACCGCATCCTCCTTCACAAGGGCGACTACGGCGAGTTCACCTTCAGCCGCGCGGGAGAAGAAGGCCGGCACGTCGCCTGGCTTGCCGCGGGGGACGGCGACGCCGTCTTCCGGCGTGCGACCGTGGCGGCCGGCCACGTGTGGCTGGAGGGCCTGGCGCTGCGGCGGGCTGAAGGCGCAGGCGGGCAGGGCCTGACGGCCGACGGCGCCTGCCGCGGCGTCGTCGTTCGCCGCTGCCGGTTCTCCGGATACCATTACTCCATCACCCTGAGGCCGGAGTGCGCCGAGTGGTACATCGCCGACAACGTCATCGTGGGCGACAAGACGGATGTCAACGTGAGCGACATAAGCGGCGAGGGCGTGGAACTGAACCACTCGGGCGGCCACACGGTGGCCCACAACCGCATCTCGCACGTGGCCGACGGCGTCTCTTACGCGCTGCGGAACTGCGACATTTTCGGCAACGACATCCGCGACGTGACCGACGACGGCATCGAGCCGGATTATGGATATGCGAATATCCGCATGTGGGGCAACCGCATGCACGGCGTCTTCAACCACACCGTGAGTTTCCAGCCGCAGTTCTGCGGTCCGTGGTACATCGTGCGAAACGAGATGTCGGCCCGCCGCCAGGTTCTCAAGCCGAACATGGCCGACCGGTACGTCCTGGTGGGCAACACGCTCGTGGGCTTCGGGCGGACGGCCCAGGGGCGGGCGGACCTGCTTATGAAAGCGTTCTCGCGCAACAACCTGTGGATTCTCGTGCGCGACGAGGCGGCCAGGCCGGCCGAGTGCTCGATCTGGTCGGCACACGGCCGCCAGCGCGAGGGGCCGTACAACATGCCCTACCAGGGCCGCCCGGATTGGCGCTCGGACCTGGACTACGACGGCTTCGACCCCGACGGGGCGGGCATGCTCCTTCAGTGGGACACGGGCGGCGGGCGGCCGGAGCCGCTGCGGGACTTGGCGGCCGTGGCCCAGGTCCTGGGCATCGAGCGTCACGGCCGGGTCGTGAGCCGCCGCGAGGTGTTCGACGTCCCCGACGTTGCGGGCTACATGCGGGAGGCGTTTTCCGCGCGTCGTCTTGCGCTGAAGGCGGGCTGCGCCGCTGTTGATGCGGGGCAGGTCGTGCCGAACATAGCCGAGGACTTCGCCGGGGCGGCGCCCGACCTGGGTGCGCACGAGTTCGGCAAGCCTGCGGCCCATTACGGCCCGCGGCCGTAGGCGAATTCCAGCCCCCGCGAATGCACGGGGGGCCGTTGCGCGAGCGTGCGCATCCCGGCCGCCGTACCCGCTGTGTTCAACGGGGGCTGAACCGGCGCCGTACGTGAGGCGGCTCGTGCCGTTGACGCGACGAGAATGCCTGGGCTGCATCGGCGCCGCGGGGGCGGCCGCGATGCTCCCCGGCTGCGCCGCAGGGACCGGGCGGGAGGCACGCCACGTGGACACGTTCTGCTTTGCCGTCGTGTCGGACACGCACCTGGGCAAGGAACCTGCGACGATTCCGCAGGCGGGGGCCGCCGACCCGTCGCGCCTGATGGCGGCGGCCGTGGCGGAGATCAACGCCTCCCCGGCGGCCGCGACGGTCTTCCTGGGCGACCTCGTCGATACGGGCCAGGAGAACGAGGGCCGCTACGAGGAGTGGATGGAGATCGCGCGGCGACTGAAGAAGCCTTTTCACGCGGTTCCGGGCAACCACGACCCGGCGCCATTTTTTCTGAAATATGTCCATGCCGAGACAGACTACGCGGCGGACTACGGGCTGTGGCGCTTCGTGTTCTTCCAGGACACGACGACCGATTCGCACAACGGCACGGTGACGGCTGCGCAGATTGAGTGGGTCGCGCGGCAGGTGGATGCGGCCGCGGGGGCGGGGCGGCGGGCCATTCTCTTTTCGCACGTCACCCGCCACCCCAACAGCGAGCCCGACTGGGGCTGGTACATACGCAGCCATGAAGATGAGTTCCGGCAGATGCTGGAGGCCCGGCGGGGCAAGGCCGTCGCGTTTCTCTCCGGCCACCTGCACTGCGGGCTTCGCGGCTGGAGCGACACGGCGGGGGTGCACGAGGCGGTCATGCCGGCGGCGTCCTGGAACTTCGAGAAAGACCTGCGCCAGGCGCCGGGCTTCTCGCTGCCGCAGCGCCGGCCGGGGTGGGTGCTGGCCGAACTGCGTGCCGGCGGCCTCTCGCTCTGCTACAAGCCGCTCGGCGGCGAGGCGCTTGAGCCGCTGGTGCTTGCGTTTCCGGCGGTGTGAGGGTACGTAAGGCGACTGTGCCGGTTCTGCAAGTTCGGTGCGCGGCGGGCGAGGAGACCTGCCGCGCACTCTTGCGCAGGCGGCTCGCGCCCCGGAAGAGCGCGGTGGGTCAGGAGACTTGGTGCGCAAAACGGCACCGCGGCACTACTTTATCTCGCGCGTCTGGAGGCGTTCCACGCGCACGCCGCTGGGGCCGTCCACCGGGCATACGTTCTCGCACGTTCCGCAGCCGATGCAGCGGTCGCGCAGGACGTAGGGCAGGGCGAGCGTGCGAATCCTGGGCGGCATGGCGGCGAGTTCCTTCTCATCCTCGGCCGAGAGCCGCTCGCCGCGCTGGCGGCGCGAGTCGAGTTCCTCGTACCTGTGCCGCCGGTCCTGGGGCATCTTGAGCCACTCCAGGTTCGGCACTGCCGCCGACTGGTGAGAGATAGCCTTATCGGGCAGGGGGCACTGCTCTTCGCACGTGAGGCACTCTTCGCCGCGCGCGTGCGGCAGGCATCGGTTGTGGTCGAAGACGGCGGTGCCGATTTTCCACTTGGCCTTCTCGGCGTGGGTGAGTTTGGCGATGGCCCCCGTGGGGCAGACGATGCCGCACAGGTTGGCTGCGCGGCCGGTGCGGCCGGCGTCCACGTCCTGGCGCGTCACGGCGCAGAAATAATCGCAGTAACCTATGTTGAAGATGAAGGTAGGCGTCCACAAGCCCGCGATGCCGTTCTCGACGCCGCCCGGGTGCAGGGCGTTCGTGGGGCAGACCTTCATGCATTCGCCGCAGCGGATGCAGGCGGCCAGGAACTCTTCGTCCGGCCGCAGGGCCCCCGGCGGGCGGAACCGCGGGCTGGTCTCCTCCTTCTCGCGCGTCCGCCGGTCAAGGAGGAAGGCCGGGCCGAGGATGGCCCCCGTCGCGGCCGCGCCCAAGAGGGCCCGCCGCCCCGGACAGACGTGCGGCTGCGGGAGCACGGGCGCCGGGCGGCCGGAACCGATGTGAACGGCGTCCACGGGGCAGAACTCGCGCTCGCACGCGAAGCAGAAGATGCACTCCTGGACGAGGCAGGCGTAGCGGCTCTTGCCCTCGCGGGCAGAGGGAGCGTGGCCGGGCTGAAAGGCGCCGGTCTTGCAGCGCCGGCGGCAGGCGTCGCACGCGATGCACCTGCGCCTGACGCGCGGCCGCCAGGGACTGGCCGAGCCCAGGAGGCCCAGCATCGCCCCGAGCGGGCACAGGTTGCGGCACCAGAACCGTTTCTGGTACGCCTGCGCGAGCAGGATGGCCAGCAGGAGGGCCGTGAAGGTCCACGCCCAGGCGTAGCCGACGCCGTAGTCGCCTTCCTTGAAGTTTGAGTCCAGGATGAGCAGGCCGCGGCCCTGCGCCCAGTCGTACAGGCGTGCGGCCGCGCCGGCCCCGGCATCCTCGGCGGCCACGAGGCCCGCCTTCGCGGCGCGGTCGGCCATCGGGTAAAGCGCCACGCCGAACGAGCGGGTGGCGATGCAGATGGGGTCGAACCATCCGAACACGCCCAGACGGAAGACCGCCAGCACCGTCAGCGCCGCCAGGAGGCCGTACTTCACCTGCCTCAGGTGCGGCCAGGCGTGCTTCGAGCGGTCGCGATTGCGAAACAGCACGCCGTCAACGATGTCCATCGTGGTGCCGAGCGGGCAGACCCATCCGCAGTATGCGCGCGGCATGAAAAGCGACAGGGCGACGACCACCAGGGCCGCAAGGAGCGCCGTCGTGAAAGTTCCCGCCAGGAGCATCCCGACGAGCACCAGGGGGTCCGTGATGAGAAACAGTTGCGCCAGCCACGGGTTGGCGGCCACGCCGGTGCCCAGGGCGGTCAGCGCCAGCAGCGCCAGGAAGAGTGCCAGGAAGGCCAGTTGCACGGCAACGCGGGCCACGTGGAGCGGATGGCGGGGCTTCTTGTGCATGACCATCAGGCGGGCACCTTCAGGCCGATGCCTTCCAGGATGACTTGCCGCAGGGTCTCCTTGCCCCCCACCCCCTTGGCCGCATCGAGGATTTCAATCCCGACCAGGCGGCCGTCCTTGTCAAACTCTGCGGCGATACCATTGCCCAGGTCTTTTGTCGTTACGGTTGTTTCCTGGAAGACAATGCTCATCGCATCGGCTTCCGCGTCGTATGTGATTCGCATGACAGGTCCTCCTCAGAAAAAGTAGGTGTACACGGTGATGACGACGATCTCGTCAACCTCCTCGATAAACACCGGCCGCACTTGCTTGGTCGCGTACGGTTTGCCGCCCCACTCCCGCCGGTAAGGGAAGTTCTTCCGGCACTGCATCTTGCCGCAGAGCGCGGGTTCCCAGGAAGCCTCACGGATGGCCTCTTCCACTTCCTCAGCGGTGAGCCTCGCCTCAGGGTGTACGCCCGAGCATGGGCAGTCAGGCGAATCGGCTTCATTGCCCTACCTTTTCCCGATGCGGCATCAGGCCACCACCTCAATCCGGCCGGGGTCGGCCACGCCCAGGCCCGCGGCCGCGCCGAAGGCGATGTGCTCGACGGCGGCCAGTTCGTGGTGGCCCTTGGGCCAGGGCAGGTTCTTCGGGTCGGCCGCCCAGGCGTCGACGGTGACGGCGCTCGTGCCGCAGACGATTGTTCCGGCGGGGACGACCTGGTCGCGCCGGCCGCCGCTGGGGCCGCCGGAGATCATGACGCGCGTGGCGTCGAGGATGTTGAAGGTGGGGCGGATGACCGTGTTCAGGTCGGCCAGGTTCCGGTGGATTTCCTGGTGCATCTTGCCGCGGTCGCCGCCCTGGACGCCCATCAGGTTTTTCATACAAAGCGTTACATATGATAGATTGTGGACTTTGGCTACGGCGATGTTCACAAGGACGTCGGCCGCCAGGGCGTCTTCATAGATGGGCCACTCGGCCAGGCGCCTGGCGAGGGGGCCCTCGAACTTCACGGTGCGGAAGCGGTGGCGGGCGCACAGGAAGACGTCGGCCCCGGCCTCTCGCGCGGCCTTTTCGATGCCCGAAAGGTCGTAGCATTTCGAGTCGGTGCCCACGCTGTTGTCGAAGACCTTGACCGTCGCGGCCCCCGCCTCGCGGCAGAGGCGCACCATCGCGGCCACGACGGCCGGGTCGACCGTGGCGCCCAACTCGGGCGTCTGGCTCCAGCCGATGTTGGGCTTCAGGACCACGACGTCTCCGGCCTTGACGAAGGTCCGTACGCCGTCGGGGCCGCAGAGTTTCTCGATGGCCGCCAGGGTGTTGCGGGCCGGGTCGTCGCCGCCTTGTGCGATGCCGACCCTGGCCTTCCAGGCGTCGGCCATGGGGTGGGGCCGTGCGCGGTAGGCGGCGGGCTCGCCGCCCGCCCCGCCGCCCCCTGAACAACCGCCCAGGGCGCAGGCGGCCCATGCTGCGGCGCCGGCCCGGCTAAGGAAGGCGCGGCGGGTGAAGTCGCAAGGCATAGGTATATCTCCGGTACGACCGCGCGGCCGCGACCTTACGAAAAGCGGCTCGAACAACCGCGGCCCGAGGGGGGCGCCGCGCCGGAGGTCGAGGCCCGAGCGCCGGCGCTGGCGCTTACGCTCACGGCTTCTTCTTTGCGTCCGGGATGCCCTTGTCGAGTTTCGCGATGAAGTCGTTGACGATGTCCAGCAGCGTGCCCATGGCGAAGGGCTTGAGGAGGTAATCGTCCACGCCGTTCTGCTCGGCAAAGGTCTTGTGGCGCATTCCCTCGTTCCCGGTGACCATGCAGATGAGAGGCCGCTTGCCGCGCATCGCGGCGCTGCCTTTAAGGCGCTGGAGGACCTGGAAGCCCCCGCGCTTGGGCAGCATGAGGTCCAGGACGACGATGTCGGGGGCCTCGGCCTCGGCCAGTTCGAGGGCGCGGAGGCCGTCGGCGGCCGTCAGGGTAGCGTGGCCCGTCTCTTCGAGGGCCATTTTCATGGACGTCAGCACATCCAAATCGTCATCCACGACCAGGATCTTGTACTTGCGGTCTTCCTTTGCCATGGCTGCTCCTCGGCCCGGACGGGTCTGGCACGGATTGTACGAAACGTGCACGGGGCCGTCAACGAAGCCTGGCTGGGCAAGTGGGACGGGGCGGCCGCCGCGGCCGCTGCGCCGCTCAGTGTCAGGTGGGCTTGCAGCCGCAAAGTGTCATCGCGGCCACGAGGCCCGCCGCCAGGATAGGCATCAGCCAGCGGAAGAAGCGTGCCACGGGTGTTGTCCCTCGTTCCCCCGTTCATTCAACTCTAACGCAGAACCGGGGCGAAAGTCGAATGGAAAAAGCCGGCCTTATCGCCACGCGTGCCACAGACACAAGGGCGGAATCGCCGCGGCGAAGCAGATGGCGTGCGTCAGGATGAACGTGGTGTTCGCGAGGTCCTTGTTCAGGCCGAACAGGTTGGCCATGAGGACCGAGTAAATGGCCGTCGGCATCGCCGCCAGCAGCAGGCACACCGCCAGGGGCGTGCCCGTCATGCCCATGCCGAGCGCCGCGGCCAGCATCAGCGCAGGGCTGGCGAGGAACTTGATCGCCGCCGACCCCAGGGCCGTCTTCCAGTAAAGCACCAGGCGGCTTGCGCGGACAGTCATTCCCACGCCGCCGAATTGCATGAGTATTCCGACAACCATCACTGCGTCGATCAGGTGCCATCGCCGGACGAACTCCGGCGGAACCGCGCCGGCCAGGTTCAGCGCGAGGCCCAGCGCGGCCGTGTACAGGGGCAGGCTGCGCAGGTCGGCCATGCTTCGCCCGAGCGCCCGCACGGCGTACGCCGCCAACCCGCCGCCCTTGTGGACGCCCGCGGCGCGCTCCCCGTAGTGCCGCGCGACCGGAAAGCAGAAAAGGAACGCGAAGAACGGCCACATCATGCAGAACATCTGCTCCAGCGCGAGGCCCTGGATGCCCCAGAGGACGAAGGCCAGCGCGCCGCCCAGCGTATAGCCGACGTTGCCCATGCCGGCCTGGAGGCCGAAGACGGCGGCCGCGTCGGGCGCCATGCGGCGCCATCGCGCCACCGCCAGGCCCAGCAGGCACGTGGCCACGCCCACGGCGGCCCCGGCGACGGGCACCTTCCAGACGTCGGCTTCCATCCGCAGGAACCATATCGCCAGCCACGCAACGGGGGCGTCGCATGCAACGATTGCCGCCGACATGATGGGCCGCGACCACTCGGCCCGGAGCACGCCGCGGCGCCGCAGGATGTATCCGCCCGCCACCGACGCCAGGATGCAGGCCGTAAAGAGTATGAACCGGGCCTCGGCTGCGGCGCTGGCTTGGTCCGGCGTCGTCATGGCGTGGCCGCGACCTCTTCCGCCACGTCGGCCACGTACACCTGGCGAGTCCCCTCGTGGATGGAATCAAAACTGACGGCCTTGCCGTCGGCTCGCCAGCGCGGGTGCAGGTCGCAGCGGATGTCCCCCGTGAAAGGCTTGGGCGAACGGAACCGGCCGAGGGTAACCTTGCGGCCGGCGGCCAGGTTATAGAGCATCAGTTCGGCCAGGCGATCGGCGCCCTGCGGCGGGACGTCGCAGGCCACCCAGCGGCGGTCGGGCGAAAAGGTGGCGTGGCCATCGCTCGGCAAGACGCCTGCACCCACGGGCCGGAAGTCGTGCTGCCCATCGGTGAACTCTACAAATTGCATCTTGCCCTGGAGCACGTCGGTAGAGATGAGCAGCCGCCGCGCGTCGCGCCAGTCGAAGTGCGAGACCTTGTGGCGGTAGTCAATCTGGCACGCCAGGTCCGACCCGTCCGGCGCGACCGTCCAGAGCGATGAATAGAAGTTGCCGTCGGGCTTCTTTATGCGGCACATGAAAAGAGCGCGGCGGCCGTCGGTGTTGAACACCACATGATTAAAGTACGCCGGCCCTTCGCGCGTCTGCGGGGCGGGCAGGGCGCGCACAACCTGCGCAATGGAGAGCACAAGGCGGCGATTGCCGGTCTTAAGGTCAACCGCCCACAGGCCGTCGTCGTCGGGGCAAGGCTTGAAGTCCGGCGGCTGCGCCGCCTGCGCGTAGCCGACCACCGGGCGGCACCAGAACATGCGGGCGTAGTTCAGGCCCAGGGCAAGCGGCTCCGTGGGGCTGACCGCTTCAACAGGCGAGTCCAGGGTGCGGACGGCCCGCGTGCACGGAAGGACCGCGCGGCAGACGAGGCGGCCGGACTGCCAGTCGTTGTAGGTGAACTCCTCGCCGACCCCGACGCTGATCCAGTGGAGCATCGCCCCCTGCTGGAAGTTGAAGGCCGCCGTGCGGGCGAACTGAAGAAACTCGCCGCTTGACGTATCCAGCAGGCCCACCGCCGCCTGGTCCTGCGGCTCCGGCCGGCGGTCGTGGAAGTCCGTCTCCAGGGCAAGATGATACCGCCCCGACCGGTCCCACGGCGACATGCCGTAGTAGCCGAAGAAATGGTGCCGGGGGCCGTGAGAAAGGGCCTTGATAACAGCCATGGCTGCTCCCGTCGTGCTGCTAGACCGGACTTTCCTCAATGCGGGCGGCGAGGTGCTCGTAGGTGGCGAACTCTTCCGGCAGGCCGGCCTTCAGGCGGTCCTCTTCCAGGATGGGGCCCGTCTTGCCCATCAGGGCGCGCGCGGCTTCTTTTCCGGCCTCCACGCCGGGCTGATTGTAGGCGTCGATGCCCAGCATCTCGCCCGCAATCGAAGTTTGCACCATGAGGGTGTAGAGCAGCGCCCCCACGGCCCGCGGCGTGACCCGGGGCATCGTGAACCGGACGGTCGGCCGGCCGGAGAGCATCGCCAGGGCCCACATCGTGGCCCGCTCCTCGGCCTTCAGGAGCCCTTTCATCGTGCGGCCCTTAAGATACTCGAAGCCTTCCAGCGCCTGGGGTATCTCCGGCACGGGCATTTCGCAGCAGAAGTCCTCGACCGAGAGGATGGTGAAGACCTTGTCGTTCGGCCCCTCGCGGTAGAGTTGCACCTGCGAGTGCTGGTCGGTTGCGCCGAGGGCCTTGATGGGCGTCTGGCCGACGAAGTCGTTCGGTCCGCGGCGCTTGCCGAGGCTCTCGGCCCACAGTTGCCGGAACCAGTCGGCCACGTCCCTCAGCGCCGCCGAGTAGGGCATCATCACGGTCATCGTCTTGGCGCGCTTCTCATAGAGGCCGATTTGCACGGCAGCGCCTTGTGCCGCCGGGTTCACGGAGAAATCAGGCGATGAGCAAGGCGCGTCCATGCCGGCGGCACCCGCCAGCAATTCATCAATTTCGATGCCTATGAGGGCCGCCGGAAAGAGGCCCACCGGCGACATCAGGCTCCAGCGGCCGCCCAGGCCCGGGTCGATCGGGAAACTCTCGAGGCCCAGGTCGCGCGCCACCGGCCGCAGATGCCCCCTGGCGGGCTCCGTGACAATCACGAAATGTCTCTGCCAGTCGTCGCCGACGCAGCGTTTGACCAACTCCAGGGCCACGAGGAACTGCGTAATGGTCTCGGCCGTCTCGCCGCTCTTGGAGATGACGACGAACAGGGTGCCGTGGGGGTCGATGAGTTCCGTCAGGGCGTGGAACTCGGCCGGGTCAACGTTGTCCATGACCCGGAGGCGCGGATGGCCCTTGCGCCGGCGCTTCGTGAGGTGGTTCCAGTACGGTGGGCAGAGGGCCGTCTTGAGGGCCGTCAGCCCAAGCGCGCTGCCGCCGATGCCCAGGACGACCACGTCGTCAATCCATTTCTCGGCGAGCAGACGGGCGGCCACCTCGCGGATGCGGCCGGCCTGGGACAGGGCCTCGCTCGTGGGCGCGTCGCGGTAGGGGTGGCGCGCGCCGGGCTGGCCGATGCGCTGCGCGATCTCGGTGGTGCGGCGGCCGAGGTCAGCCCACTCGGCGTCGGTCAGGCCGTGTTCGGCCTTGATGACCGAGGCCAGGGCGCCCTGGTACTTGAACTGGATTTCAGCGTTCGGCATGGTTCCTTGCTCCTTCGTTCGTCGCCGTGCCGGCGACGGCTAAACGTGTGCAAAGGGCGCACGACTGTGCGCGTTCGGCGCACAGCGGTAAGGCCCGCGCGAGAATCCCGCGACTTTGACGGCACGCTACGCCGGGGCCACGCGCACCAGTCTAGCATACTCGGGGTCGAGAAGTTTTTCACCCACGGTTGAGAATCGGACGCGGACCATGCGGCGGCCGCCGGCCGTCTCGAAGCGGGCGACGCGCCCCAGGCCGTACGTGGGGTGCCGCACGACTTCGCCCACGGCCAGGCCCACCCGCGGGTCCTTCTCGGGCCGGATGATGCGGTCAGGCCCCGGCCCGCGGTATCCGCGGTCTTCGTCCTCGCCCGCGGGCTCATGCTCGCCGCGCTCCTTGCGGTCGAAGGGCGCCGGCATCGTGCCGGTGGTTTCGTCGATTCTCCGGACGGCCGCGGCAGGGATTTCGCGAAGGAACGGGCTCGGCATGGCGCGCTCGGGCCGGCCGCGCAGGCGCCGCCATCTCGCAACCGTCAGGGCGAGGAACTGCTTGGCCCGCGTCATGCCGACGAAGAACAGCCGCCGCTCTTCCTCCAGTTCAGCCGCGTCCTCGCGGTGGAGGGCGTGCGGCAGGAGGCCGTCCTCGCACCCGGCGATGAACACGGCGGGGAACTCGAGGCCCTTGGCGGCGTGCAGGGTCATAAGCGGCACGCGGTCGGCCGACTCGTCGTACGCATCCTGATCGCTCGATAGATTGACGGTCTCGAGGAACCCTTCCAGGCCGCGAGGCAGGGCGTCGTCCCCGGTGGCGGTTCCGGCGGCCGCGCGGTCGAAGTTCGCCCCGAGCGTCACGAGTTCGTTCAGGTTCTCCAGGCGCTCGCGCTCGCCCGACTCTTCCATTGCCGCCTGGTAGCCCGAGTCGCGGATGACGGTCACGAGCAGCCGCTCCATCGAGCCGCGCGCCTCGTTGGCGAGGCGGCGCATGAGTTCGCGGAACTGTGCGACGGCTGCGCGGGCGCGCGGCAGAAGGTCGGGGATGTCGGCGGCGTGGGGGAGGGCGTCGAAGAGCGAGATGCCCTCGGCGGCCGCCCAGGCGCGCAGCGCCTGGACAGTCTTCTCGCCTATGCCGCGCGACGGCGCGTTGATAATCCGCCGCAGGTTTACCTCGTCGTGCGGATTGTGCAGCACCTGGAGGTACGCGACGATGTCTCGCACCTCGCGGCGCTCGTAGAAACTCGTGCCGCGAACGACTTCGTACGGAATGGGCGGGCGCGCGCGGCGGAGGGCGTCTTCAAGTGCCCGCATCTGGGCGGCGGTGCGAACGAAGACGGCCACGTCGCGGTACGCCAGGCCCGGCGCGCCTCGCAGGTCGGCGATGCGGCGGACGATGGCCGCGGCCTCGGCCTCTTCGTCGTCGGTCTCGATGAGGCGGACCGGGTCGCCTGCCGGGTTCTCGGTGTAAAGTTCCTTGTCCTTGCGTCGGAGGTTGTGGCGGATGACGCCGGCGGCGGCCGCCAGGATAATCTGCGTGCTGCGGTAGTTCCGCTCCAGGCGCACGATGCGGGCCTCGGGGAAGTCCTCCTCGAAGTCGAGGATGTTCGAGAGTTCCGCGCCGCGCCAGCCGTAGATGCTCTGGTCGGGGTCCCCCGTGGCGCAGAGGTTGCGGCGGTCGCCGGCGAGGTCCCTGGCGATGACGTACTGGGCGTGGTTCGTGTCCTGGTACTCGTCGATGAGGATGTAGCGGAATCGGTCGTGCAGTGTTTCGCGGAACGCGTCATTCGTCCGCAGCGCGAGCGCTACCTCCAGCAGGAGGTCGTCGAAGTCGAGGGCGTGCGACCCGCGCAGGATGGCCTCGTACGTCTCGAAGACGCGGGCGCAGGCTCGCGGCCAGATGTCAGTGCCCGCGTGGCGGGCGTAGTCGCCGGCGCGCTGGAGGCGGTTCTTTGCGCGGGTGATTGTCTCGGCAATGCGGTCAGGATTATAGTGGAGCGGGTCGAGGTTCAGTTGGAGGAGCGCCCGCTTGAGGGCCGCCGTCTGGTCGGCCGTGTCGTAAATCGTGTACGCCGGGTCGAGGCCCAGGCCGTCGGCGTACTGGCGGAGCATGCGGGCGCAGAAACTGTGGAAGGTGGTGACGAGGGGCCGGCGGTTGCTCGGCACGAGTGCGGCGGTGCGGTCGCGCATCTCGCCCGCGGCCTTGTTGGTGAAGGTGATGGCCAGGATCTGCCCCGGCGGAACGCCGCGGGTCATCAGGTGGGCGATCCGCCGCGTGATGACGCGAGTCTTGCCGCTGCCCGCCCCGGCCAGCACCAGGAGCGGGCCGTCGGTGTGCGTGACGGCCTGGACTTGCGCGGGCGTCAGGCCTTCGAGGATGTCCATTCGTCCGCCTGCCTTTGTACTGGATGCGGGCGGGTACTATAGCAGGCGCTTCGCCGGGCGGGAAGTCTCGAACCGCGCAGCCGCGCCAAATTCGCTTGGTCGGGCGGCGGGGGGGGCGTATTCTGTCGGCATGATCGTCGGCCTCGGAATAGACCTGTGCGGCGTGGAGCGCATCCGGCGGATGCTGGCGGACCACGGCGAGCGGTTCCTGAAGCGCACGTTTACGGAGGCGGAGGTGGCCTGCGCCCGCCGCCGCAAGAAGGGCTTCGAGGAAACCCTTGCCGGCCGCTTTGCCGCAAAGGAGGCCGTCATGAAGGCACTCGGCACCGGATGGGGCCGGGGAGTCGGGTTCCGCGGCATCGAGGTACTGAAGCGACCGAGCGGCAAGCCGTGCGTGGTGCTGCATGGCACGACGGCCGCGCGAGCGGCGGCCCTCGGCGTCACAGCCTGGCACGTTACCATCACGCACACGGAAGACCTGGCTATCGCCTTGGCTGTCGCGGAGCGCGGTTGACCCTGGCGCTTGCGGCGCGAAAAACCGCGCGAAACAGCGTCACGTCGCGCATCGCTCGACCCCCTGAAAACGGCCTTGGCGCGGGCGCCAGGGGCGTTTCCGACCCCTCCCGCTTGACTTCTCTGCGGTGCGCATAGGCTTATTAGTGAAGGCAGGCGCCGGCCGGCGCCCGGTGGGTGGGACACCGCAGCAAGTCAGGAAGGGCCCATGCGCGAAGGACGCTGGTCGAGAATCGGCGTGTTCTGCCTTTCGGCGGCGACCGCCGCCGGGGTGCTGCTCCTGCTTTCGGCGCAGGCGGGCGGCGGGCTCATCGCCGGCGTCGGCATCGCAGAGTTGATGACCGACGGCACGTACTGCGGGTGGTACAAGTACACCTACACCGTGACGTGGGACCTCTCGAAGGCCCTCAGCCACCTGGACCTGGTGCTTCCGGCGGCGTGCGCCGACGGCGACTTCCACTTTGCCTTCGACACCGAGGCCGGCGGCGATGTGGACGGCCGGTCCACCGGCTCCGGCTATCGTCACGGTCACCCTATCACCTTCACCGTTCCCTTTGAGGGCGCCTTTGAGCCGCGCGGCGACCCGAGCATCTCGCTTGGCGCCCCCTTGATCAAGTGGGAGCCCGCCGGCAACCCAGGCAAGGACGGTGTCGGCCAGTTCTGGTTCTACTCCTCATCGGCCCCGACAATCGGCCTCTACGAGGATGTCTGGGCCGCCAAGTACGGTTCCTGCAAGGTTTTCGGAGACCTGACAGGGGCGTATCCGTCGTGCGAGCGCGCCCAGCATGCACCGGAAGCCGCGACCCTAGCCTACTTGCTCGCGGGCGGCGCGGGTATGCTGGCGACTCGGCGGCAGCAGCGCGGCGGGCGGAGTGCGAGCGGGCGATAGCCCGCTGCACTCCGCGGGCGGCGGGTCTGCTGACCCGCTGCGCGCTTTTCCGCGCTGGACGCGCGGAGGCTTGGCGAGTAGAGTTAGCACGCGGCCCGGGTTTCGTGGCCCGGGTCGCTGTGCTAGGCCGCGGCTCCAAGCCGCCGGATACCTACTCGCCATGAGCCGGCCGGATCCAGAAAACGCGAAGCCGGGCATAAG
>Ga0194113_10006011_pt1 | contig 15484 bp, 19 predicted proteins | sample TA2MahC200mmetaG_FD_146193 | JGI IMG/M metagenome (GOLD analysis project Ga0194113, IMG submission 146193) | Freshwater microbial communities from Lake Tanganyika, Tanzania - TA2015017 Mahale Deep Cast 200m | ecosystem: Environmental > Aquatic > Freshwater > Lake | place: Tanzania: Lake... | reverse complement strand
AACTTCCCCCACCACCCTTCGTATCTGATACGCTCGTCGCAGCCAGGCTCCTTGAGGAACTCGGTATCGAATACTTAGGGTTGATAGACACAGGCGTTACTGTCTTGATGACACCAAATGGTGTCTTCCTGACGAAGACGTTCGCTTCAGATGACTTTGCAATGGGGAGGACACCGGACAATAAGACACTGTTTGCCTCAAGAATCTCGATTGGCTTTGAACTCGAAGTTCAGGAAGTAAAGGCCGTAGAATATCTGGACTTGACCTGCCCCCTCTCTCCTGATATGCTGGTCAAACACAAAACAGGGAAGCTCATCACCCATCAGTGGTATTCTCCGTACCCTTCGCCTGGCCCCTCAGCTCCTCAACAGGTTCCAACCCATCAGCTACCCAAAGGAACTCAAAACTCGACAGGAGGTAGTGAGAATAGGCAAACCAAAGCAGAGAAGAAGACTAAAACAGAAAAGAAGCAAGCTAAGAAGAATAAGAACAGGCCCAAAGAGGAAAACAACCCGGCAACCTCACGACGGGCCTGGAAAGAGATTGTAAGACTTGCTGTCAAGCCAGCTTTGGAGAATGGAAAAGGGCCTCGCTTCCACGAAATTCCCTGGGAACATATTCTCTCATACGCCGCACTAGAAGAATTTTCTGACGTATATGTTGTTTACGTTGATTGTGGAGACCACCCAACCGCTTACCTTGGGATAATGTCTCTCGAAGTTACGGGAATGGTGCTTCTGGATGAGGTGCAGCGTTTCAAGACAGAACAAGCACTGCTGGTTCCTGCTACCAGGTGGAATACGGACGAAGTAGACATCTGGTTCCGGGATACGGATTGGAACTTACCAATCTGGATTAAGGTTAGTGGGATTGCTCAGTATGATTTCCGCCGACCCCACTACTTCACAGCGAGAGTTGGCTTGTTGTCTCTCGACGAAACTGGAGAGTATCTGGAATCCGGCTGCGTGTATAGTGCGAAAGGAGAGCCTGCTGTAACAGTGGAAATTGGAGGTGAATGGCGAGACAGCATCCCGTTGAGTAGCCTCCAGAGTGAAGGGGTAGGAAGTCCAAACGAGTGGCTTCCACTCGGTCTGATTACTGACCTTCACCAAATGCCTTTGGTAGAGGGCAACGTTCAGGACAACTTCTACTTCCTGGATGGCGAGGAAAAAATCTACCTCATGACACCCTGGAGTTCTCGTGAAAGGAATGAAGCTACTACGGAAGAGGTTGTTGCCGAAAGTCCTACTCGTGCTTTGTGGGAATGTCAACGTTGTAAAGACCTGGTCTCAAACCTGTATGAAACCTGTCCTTCCTGTAAGGAGCCGGGACGTTGGAAGATTTACAAGCCAGACGATGAATCATCTTCGGAGCTGGTAGTGGCGAAGCAGGTACCGCTTCTTTTACCTCCACCCGAACCCGAAGGCGAGTGTTGGGTTTGTGGAAGCTGCCAGACCATGTACGAGTCTTCGACAGTACCAGAAGTATGCCTTCTCTGCGGCGAGAGGGATGTGTTCCTCACCCTAGAGGATATTGTAGCTAGGTACGGATAGGGACAAGTCTACGAATACCCCAGACTTGTCCCTTCCACGCCGGGATTCCCCATCTTGGCGAAAAACCCAACCTTAACATAACCAGGCCCAAAAGCCAGATTTTGATTTGAAAATCGTTATTCTTATTAGAAGGAGATTTCAATGGAATTTCTAAGAATTGCACAAGAAATTTGCGCTCATTTAGTATCCCCTCATCTTCTCCCTCCTGAATGGGAAGTGGACGATGTTGTGAGTGATGTTATCCTGGACTTATTGGAAAAGTACAATCAAGGTAAATTCACAACCGGGAGCGAAGCCTCCATTATAGCCAGAAACCACTTAATAGACTTATTCAAACGGTGGAATGTGAGGCCAGCAATCGTAAGTTTGGACGCTTTACAAGAGGCTGGATGGGACGCTCAGTCTGCTCCAAATTGGGAGGAAGGATGGGAAGATTCGGTAGAAGTACGGAAGCCCACAACAAAAGTAACTGCTATCGTCAAGATATTCCCTTGGGACATCGAGCTGGTACAATCAGCTTGTGGTGTTTCGTTGAGGCTATTGCGCAAACTCGGTTACAAAGACGAAGGCGACGAAAACTTCGTGTCGTATCCATTATCTTTGCAGTTTGTAGCTGGTCTTGTAAAGGGTTTGGTTCTCTGCGGAGTTAGTCAGACTATGGCAATCAAAGTCGTCAACACCGCCCTTTGCAGTATTACCGAAGGCTGCGAGTTGACGGATGCTGATAAGCAAGTATTGTACGACTTCCGAAGAAGGACTGGCAAAGACATAGAGTGGACGTGGGAGCCTGGCGGAGCCAGGCTACGCACGACACTTCCAAACAACAGGGTGGTTGACGTTTTCGTAGAAAGGAGTTAGACTGTGATGCGGCCAGAATATCAAATCACAGACGATGATGGGAAGAAGCATCGGTGTTATCTCCACGCCACAAAAGTCGTGGAAATCCCCGGCAAAGGTGTTGTTCTCAATTTGTGGTTCGTGTCGGTTATCTTCAATCCATCCGAGACAATTCTTTATGGGCCGTACTTGTTTGGTGAATTGGAGGGGAAGCCTGTCCGAGATAATCGAATTGAGGCTTTAAGTGAAGACGGAGACGTGAAGTTGGAGTTGGCCCTTGCGCGGGCAACAGGCAAGCGTTATCAAGAGACTCCATTTATGCGGCTTGGTGGTACTCCTAGCAGACGAAAGGTTTACGTGAATGGCTGATGACCGAGACCAACATGGAGTTTTGGACAAGAGAGACGGGACGAGTTCTCAAACTTTTACAGGGGAGAGAGTTCGCGGGCCTTCCGTCAGGGTTTCCCGCTATAGACCGCAACATACCCGGCTTTGTACGGGGAGCGACGACCCTCATTGGTGGAGCTCCTGGTATGGGCAAGACGGCCCTTGCTACGAATATTGTGTGGCGTAACGTCCTGTTTGACAATCTGGATGAGCGACAGCGAATATTAGTGGCAAGTGTAGAGATGGGCGAAGTGCTGTGGGTGGAGCGTTTAGTCTCTATGGCCCTCGGAGTTCCACAAGGCATGTTATCTCTCAAGGGCGACAAGAGAGAGTATTGGGATAGAGATAGTGGAAAGATGAAGCCAATTCCATCCGAATTTAATTTGTACCCCCGAATAGAAGAGGTGCTAGACGAGTTTCGGAATTGGCCCGTGGTCTTAATGGGGAGCGGGTTGATGAGCACCCTCGCTATCGAGCAGCAATTGTACCACACTGTCAAGGAAGAGGGGTTCGATGTTCCCCTCGTGGTCGTAGACCACGCGGGGATGCTGGCCGACGTTGGCGAGAGTGATACGTCTACGGCCAGACCAGACCTCATCTGCTCGAAGTTCGACGATATTGCACAGACGTTCAACACTCACGTCCTTGCAATCTGGCCTCTGACGAAGGTAGGAACGACTACAGAGAAGGTGCCTTCCTACGCGCATCTTCGAGGAAGTGTTATGCCGTCCTACCAGGCAGCAAACATTCTTATCGTCCACTCTCCCCTCATGGCTGAGTTGATGTCGGCCCGGCGCGAAGTGGTAGCGCGAAGAATCCCCGTCAATATTGGAATCCAGAAGAACAGATTTTTTGGCAAGTACGAAACAGTCGAAGTTCCCTTCGTTCCTGCAATCGGAGTGTTCGACGACCCGATTCCGGAAGAATGGGCGAAGCGCTATAGGGATTTTAAAAGTCCTTTTATTACAACAACGGAGGTAGAAAGTGGTTAGAGAACCAAAAAAGGAAGTGTTGGAGGGGCTGTTCACGGATGATACCAAGCCCAAGGAACAAAGTGATAGTGGCAAAGGTGAGTCTGATTTCCCCACCGGAACAACCCTTCAGCTCGACACGAAAAAGTATCTTTGGGGTGTCATTGGACATCATGCCCTCACTATTCCTGTGAGGGCTTGGGATGAGGTCTATGACCTGGTAGACGGTTGGTACGAGTTTCAGCGTGACCTTGAAAAAGAATACGAGGAGCAGCTTACTGAGCTGTACAAATCGGCCCCCGACAAGCCATCCCGCCAGAAGGCGGGGACGGGCGATAGTGATGACGATAAGCGGCGGGGCGTCATGGGCGCTATTTACGGATTGGGCTCCAGGAAGGGCGTATTCGTAAATCAGGAGTACCCGAATATCCGCGATTACACTCTTGGGGAACTCTATGACTTAATCGAAGAACTCAAGGAGCTCCCTGACAAGGGACGAGATGTTGGTAGAGAGTCGCCCGATGAAGCAGCGAAGTCTCGCGCTCGCTCGGCACGTCGAAGATAAACATCATGGGACTAGGCTCCTCCTCCCAAAGGAGGAGGAGCCTAGCAAAATTTGAAGGAGTCGTTCATGGACGAATTTTTCGGCCACCCTCTGTTTTACAAGCTGACAGAGGATGAAATCAGACTACATTCCAGGAAAAACAAAGATTATGCCTTGGGCGGAGACCCGCTCGGGAACTTTAGGCGAGTAGCCAACATTTTGAGTCAATATCCTGGCTTGCCTATTACTTTACCTGCGATAGTGGCTATTGTCTACGCCCTGAAGCAACTTGACGCTTCCTTGTGGATGATAGCGATGGGACGTGAAGGCGAAGTCGAGTCAATTGATTCCCGGTTGGCAGATATTCATGTGTACGTGAAGCTAGCTCGTATTCTTCTAAAGGAGAATGAAGATGGAACCAACCTATGAGTTATTACTAGAGTATCGTTTTCTCAATGCCTCTATCGAAGGTGGGCTAGTAGAGGGTTCGGCTCACCCTGAGAACACAATCTATCTCAAGGTAAAATTTAGGGACGAGCCAACAACTTGGTTGCACGAAATGACGGAAGAAGAGGCTGCTGCCATCATAAGTAGCCTTTCTCACAGCCTCGTTGCGGCCACAAAACGATTAGTGAAGAAAGCCAGACTTTGGGAGGAAGTAGATGAGGAAGATGGTAACGCTTCCGAACGGACGGAGAGTGTACAAGTATCGCGCACAAGTGGAAGTCGCGCTCGGAAGAAAACTGGGAAAACTTGAGCACGTTCATCACTTAGACGGAGACTCTACCAATAACGAGTGGGGGAATCTGGCTGTGATGCCCAGGGGTATCCACGTTTTGTTGTCCCGTGTTGAAAAACACATAGGAAGGGTAATTCTGTTCGACAAGAAGGGACGACCGTTTTCGCCAGTTGGTATTAGGTTTGTAATCTACCGTGAATCGAAGGGGGTAGTAGACGAAGACGGCGAGAATAAATGCGCAGAAGAAATCCAAAAATCAATACTAGAGATGGAAAGATAGACTACCCCTATAGAAAACAGGCAGAGACCGCTATGAGGCAACGGCTTGGACGTGAAGAGCACGTACATCAGACCCTACCACCCCAGGAAAGGAGTGATTTACGAATGAAAGAACACAGGACTAAATTAAAGGACACCAACGAAGCGATGTTGGAAAACTTGGGAGAAATGATAGACCTTGCTCTCACCATTCGGGATAAATGCAGTGAGGGCATTACAAAGGCTGATGAGTTCTACGAATTCGCGCTAGAGTCTATTTGCGGTGTTACCGATATTCAGGAAATGGACGACATTCGTGAAAAGGCTTCGGACATCAAGAGGATTGCTCAAAGCGTAGATGTAGTCAGAGACGACGACGCCACGATATTGGAAAAGCTGACAGAAATCGTGACTCTTGCCTTGGATATTCAATTCTCTTCAGTAAGGCTTGCTCGATGATTCTTGGCACGATTTGTCCTGTACGAAACGAACTCGTCCCTTCAAATGATTGTCTAGCCTGTTCAGTCAGCGGACAGGAGAGTTGCAGTTACGATACTATCGTACTCGCAAACATTCTCCACAACCGGCGTGTTGAAGGTCTATCAATCACTGAAATCCTTTCGGAGTTCCCTCGAAAAAGTCTGTTAGAGTCGTTGGTAAATTATTATGTGGTGCCTGAGTTAGGATACTACGCCGTTCGGGGGAAGTGGGTACACGAGTCGTTAAGGCGAGTGTATCTATCACCTAGCTTCAACGGAGTGATTCGTGAGCAACGTTTCGTTCATCCCAAAATCCCCACGTCTGGACAGGTAGACATTTACTACGGTCAGCAACGAAGACTCGTGGACTACAAGTCGGCTTCCAGGATGGTAGAAGAGCCTTTACCTGGACATATCTGCCAGATAAATGCTTACGCTGAGCTGCTGCGGGCGAATGACCTAGAGGTTGATGAGGCGTTTGTAACGTACTTGACCTTCTCCCAACACTGCCGGTTCCCAGTCGAAGTTTGGGAGCGGGAACGAACGCAAGACCTGCTTACGACAATGTACGAGTTTACGAACGACTGTATCACTCAGCGTATCGTCCCCCCACGAGAAACCTGTGCAGGCCCCGACAGATGGTACATCTGTCGGTACTGTCAGTTCAGGGACATCTGTAAAGAACATCCTGACTGGTGGGAGATTGAGGTTGGCTATGAGTACAAACCAAAGACGACTTGAGGCAATACGAACTTATCTGGACTGGCAATCCATCTTTGGTGAGGGCCACTTGCGCTGCCCAAACGCGCAAGTACACGTAAACGGAGACTTGCATCCTTCGGCCTTTGTTTATAAAGATGGTGTGTTTTGTTTTGGTTGTGGGTGGCATACTGACGACATTATCGAGGCTTGTCGAATATTCAGGGGGTGGAAGCCGAACAAAACAGTCAGGGAAATTTACTACCACCTGATGAGGAATCCTCCTCGTCTCAGGAAAGACGTTCGAGACACACCTTTTCCGATGGAGCCCATCGAAAGATGGGCTTCGAGGCTGACTGCTCAAGACGTATCCTTCCTTCAAAGGACGTGGGGCATGACACTTCACATTCAACGTGTTGCACTGTTGGGCCACACGGGGGATAGCTTCGCTATCCCCCACGTTGGCCTCGACGACCAGGTTTGGGCCGTCAAGTTCCGTCGAGACGACCGGATAAGAACGACAGGCCCCAAGTATTGGACAGCCCGGGCCTGTTCATTGAAGTATTTGTACCCCTCATTTGTAGTAAAATCCTGCCTGAACATTGGGCTACCACGAGAGTTACTTTTGTGTGAGGGTGAATTCGATGCGCTAGCGGCTTTAGGTTATGGGTATCCTGCTGTAGCCTTACCTTCTGGAGTAGCTACAAGATTGGACAAATGGCCCGAATTTTGGACAAAACTATCGGGAAATGTATCCTTACGAATTGCTTTCGACAACGACAACGCCGGAAACATCGCAGCACGCGCAGCCCTCGAATACTTTAGTGAGGTTTATCCTGGCCTGGAAACTCGACGTGTCGAACTCCCAAAAGACCAGGACGTAGCTTCATTCTTATTAGCAGGAGGTATTTTGTGAATCAAGTGTTTTGTTTAAACTACAAAGAGTTTTTCGATTTGTTGGAAGACGACAGCGTAGATTTGATTTTGACAGACCCCCCTTATGCGCGGAAGTACCTTCCATTATACACGGGGCTGGCTGCTCAATCTGCCCGTGTACTGCGGGTAGGTGGTAGTCTGTGTAGTATGGTTCCAACGTTCATGCTGCCAGAAGTATTGGCGACGATGGGAATGTACCTCAAGTGGCGGTGGCTCATCAGTCAATCCTACCGAGGCGGGTCTCACGCTCGTCTTTCAATGGGTATCCAGGTAGGTTACAAGCCCATCGCCTGGTACGTCAAGGAGAAACTATCCCCTCGCCGATGTATTTGTGACGAGATAGCTGGCGGAAAGAGAGAAAAAGACCTCCATCCCTGGCAGCAGAGTTTGGATTGGGCCATGTACCTTATCGAACATCTTACCGACGAAGGAGATTTGGTAGTAGACCCTTTTGTAGGGTCAGGAACGGTAGCAGAGGCCGCTTACCGCTTGAAGCGTCAATGGATAGTGAACGATAACGACCCCAAGGTTGTAGATACAACATTAAAAAGACTAGGTAGCTTATGGTCAGCTACGGAATGAATGAGCAGTTGAGAGTTGGACGCGAGGGAATGGAACGGGTCAAACTCTTGTTGCTCAAAGAATTTGAAAACCTGGTAGATTACCAGGATGACAGGAAGAAACAACAGCAGGGGATTGACCTCAGAGTTCGGCCTTGGGGGACGATTGAGGTCAAGACTGACACTCATACCACACCGAACTTTTTTGTAGAGTACGAGTGTGATGGAATCCCATCTGGAATTATGACCAGCCAAGCAGATTGGTGGATGTACTACTTTCCAAAGTTGAAGCTGTTGTACTTTATTCCGAGAAAAAATCTTTTGGAATACATTCAGAAGAACTTCAAGTGGATTACAGAAAAATACGGCGTATCAGTCTTGTCTCATGCTGGAAAGCGACAATGGGAAGCCAAAGGAGTTGTGATACCACGTGACTTCGTATGTGCAGCCACTCCAGTCGTTATTTATGAAGATTTTAAAAATAAACTCCGGCTAACCGCCGGAAAAAGGAAAAGCAAATGTCAAAAATGAGAGTTTATTTTGCGCATCCGTACTCGACGTATGGAACACTTTCTGAAGACCGCATTAAATCGGAGCTAGAGAAGCGGGGGTTCCAAGTCTATAACCCATTTACTGATAGCCTACATTCGGATTTTGGGCTTCTAAATAGACTTCGTGATGGGGAATATACTTTCCGCGAAGCTCAACAATTAGTCGAAAATGATATAGGTGCTATATGCAACGCCGACACAGTGTTAGTCTGGCTTCCAGACGATACGCCTTCTGTAGGAACAATAATGGAAATCCTTTACGCTTGCAAAGCGAGAAAACACATTGTTGTTATACAGGAGACAGGCAGAAACTGGATTCATCCCTGGATTGCCTATCATGCGAAGGAACTCTATCCTAGCATCGCTTGTTGGGAAGCCGGTATAGAATACGTCATAGAGGAAAGAGACGCCACTGAACCAGTTTCCTTTACTATCTTGAATACACCACTTTAGGAGAGAATTATGGCGACGCTAATAACTACAAAATCCCACGCTTTAGAACTACGAGAACACTTGATGAGTTCTAAGTGTCCGCTAGCTTTTGACTTCGAGACCACAGGAACGGATTGGACTTCAGATAGGATTATTGGGTTAGCTGTCGCTGACCACTCTAACGAGTGGTATATTACTCTGGAGAAGGGTCTAACTCCCTCCGAGTTAGGCAAGGCAATAAGAGGCTGGTTTGACCATCTAGACCAGCTTCTTATTGCCCATAATGCGAAGTTTGACGCCCACTTCCTTCGGTACCTTGGTGTACGTCTCTCACGACCTCCTCTCGACACGATGGGTTTGGCCCAGCTTTACAACGAGATGGCTCCCTTGGGATTGAAAGAACAGGCTTACCTCGTGTTCGACCGTCGCCCAAGAAAGTGGGACAAGACGTTCCTGGAGTGGCCAGTAGAAGAGAAGGCAGCTTACGCTGCCGCCGATGTTCGCAACACCTTCGACCTGGCGGCCTGGTACGTAGAGGGTCTGAAGAATCAAGACTTGTGGCAGTATTTCACTAAGTTCATACTTCCTCTTCCGCTAGTCGCAGTACAGATGGAACTGAGTGGGTGGACTCTCAACAAAGACCAGGTAGTTAAGTACGGCGATACCATTCAGAAGAAGTTAGACGAAGCACTGCTCGACATCTGTGCTCGTACTCCGGGACTGGAGAATCCTAATTCGACAAAACAACTTGTCGAAGCGTTTAGCGAATTGGGTGCAGTCTGGTTGGAGAGTGAATACACGGAAAGGAGACGACGCTCGACCGGTGAAGAGGTCTTGAAGAGATGGGTCGAAGGAGGGGGTCGTGTTGGAGAGTTGGCTCAGAACATACTGGACTATCGCAAAGACAAAAAACTTCAAGGATACATTACCGGAAGTCGGGGACTATTGAAGCGACTCGGTACAGATGGACGCATCCACCCCGATTGGCGCATCTTTGGCACGTTTACGGGGCGATGGTCTTGCAGTAACCCCAACCTTCAGAACATCCCCAAGTACCTGGGCGACGACGAAAGCGAGGAAGACCCTCGAAGCTGGTTCACGGCTGGGCCGGGTAATGTCTTAGTCGTAGCTGACCTCGAACAAGCTGAGTTACGTATCCTGGCTGCCCTATCCCAAGACCCTCGCTTGTTAGATGTCTTTACCAAGAATCAGGATGTTCACCGAGTTACGGCGTCAATCGTACTCGACGTACCTTACGTTGACATAACGGCAGCCCAACGCCACATCGGAAAGACTATCAACTTCGCAACAGTCTATGGCGGAGGAACTGCTCGACTTGCGAATATTGGTGGCGTTCCTGTTGACCAGGCCGAACAATTCCTTCGTAGATTCTACCGCGAATTCCGAGGAGTTGCTCAATGGCAGGCCGATATTATCACCCAAGCCAGATTGAATGGTATAGTTTACACTGCCTTCGGGCGTCCTCGACGCCCTCTACTCTTCCGAGTCGAGGAAATGTTGAGCTGGCCCGAGATAGACGAAGTTGAACCGGGCGACGACAGGCTGGCTTTGGCTGGATTGGAGGTCGAGTTGCGCAAAAAGGGAACGACGCGAGAACTATTGCGCAAACCATACAATGCATCGAAGATAGAGTATCTCAAGCACAGGGCGCAAAGGCAAGCAGTCAACGCTTCTATTCAAGGGAGCGTCGGAGACATCATCAACCGTGCTCTTATTGCACTGACAGATATGAAGGTTAAGGTACTGGCACAAATTCACGACGAGATAATCGTAGAGACCAATAAAGAACAAGCTGAAGAAGTAGCAGAGTTGATAGCCGAGGTACTCCACACGGAAGTAGACGGAGTGGAACTCGATGGTAACATCAAAATTACACAAAACTGGAGTGAGAAATGAAACAAGTTCAAGTCGAAGTAAGAAAGTTATCTACCATACATTGGAAGTGCCCGTTTTGCGCTCAGAAATGTCAATTTCCCTCTGAGGCTATGGGACACTTGATGAGTGAACATCCAGGCACAGCAACAGAAGAGGACTTGTTGCCGAAAGTAAATCAACAGTCCCTTCGTATTCCCGACATTGGTGACGAGCAAGACAAGTATGGGAAGCGTTTGTGGGTACAGTGCCCCTTCTGCTGGTTTAATGGATATTCCACCTTCGCATCAGAGGCAGATTTCAAGGAACATCTGGTAATTCACCACAAACTAGGATAAACTTAGAGGAGGATACATGGAAATACGAAAACCAGGTATGGCCTGGACTGCTCGAATAGAGCGCTTAGAGGCCATACCAGAAGCCGACAAGATACTACGAGCCGAAGTTGTTTGCGGAAAGGGAGGACGATGGAGTGGTGTGGTTCCTATCCAAGTTTACGCTGAGGGAGATGTTGTCGTAGTGTTTCTTCCCGATGCCATCGTTCCTCGGCTATCCGACTTAGATTTCATGGCGCAACACAGGTGGCGAGTTCGGCCCAAAAGGTTACGAGGTTGTCCATCGGAAGTCCTCATTACACCACTAACATTTTACGAGGGTCTACCTACTATCCCAGGCACAGATGTAACGGATGTGCTTGGTGTACTCAAGTACGAGAAAGATATACCCGCAAACCTCGGTGGTGTTACGAAAGGATGGCTTCCAACGTTCATCCCGAAATCAGACGAACCCAATTTCCAAGTGGTTCCTCACCTGGTTGAGGCTTTAATCGGAAAACCCTACGTTATAACCACAAAAATAGACGGTACGTCACAGACGTTCTACCACTACAAAGGCCGTCTTGGAGGATGTTCGCGTAATCTGGAATTGAAAGATACTCCAACCGCCCTCGTGTGGCAACTCGCTAAGCGGTACGGATTACCCGAGACTCTCCCACGTATGGGCAACGTCGCTGTGCGTTGGGAGGCAGCGGGGCCTGGTATTCAGAAGAACCCTCTCCATCTCACCGAGCACGTCGCCTTCGTCTACGACGTGTGGGACATAGACTCTCAAGAGAATCTAGGCTTCGAGGATGCTCGGGCCATCATAGATAGTCTGGATATGACGGGAGTGCCGATTGACTCAGTAGACGAATCCCTTCCATTCTTCAACGATGATGAGTTTCGAGAACTTGCCCGAGGTCAGTACAAGTCGGGATACCCCAGAGAAGGCATCGTAATTCGACCGCTTACCGAGACGAGGATATTAGGCGAAAGGTTATCTTTCAAAGTAGTAAACCTGGACTATAAGTAAACAAAAACCCCGGAGGGGCATACGCCCCTCCGGGGTCGGAAGGAGGTAGAGGGCAGAGGGCGACGGACGAATCCTCTGCCTTTTTATTTGCTTGCGCAAGCCAACAAACTTTAGTTACCCTTTTTCATTGCTTCGTCGTACCACTTCTGAGCGAGAATCTGAATCCAGACTTTCGGCAACAAACCCTTGAAGTACTTGTCGTTGACCATTTCGATAACGTAGGTCATCTTCTCAGGGCCGTGCATCTCTAGCTCTTCACGCGCCATCTTCTCCGCTTGCAGCATCAAAGCCACGAAAGTAGCCTTAAACCACTCGTAAGAGAAGGTAACAGCGGCAGCGAGAGCCAACAGAATCTCGGAGCGATACGCGACTAGCAAATCCAGAATCGCTCTCCAGTCCATGAATTACCTCCTTAGATTATATTCAAAACCTTGAGAATAAGCGGAACGAGAGTACCACACAACATCAGAATCAACGCCCACACGTGACGTTGCTCGTTGTCGCGGATGTCTTTGAGTGTTCGGCAAAGATGCTCGACTTTAACCTCCAATCTCGTCAGCCGATTCTCTAATTCTTGCTCCTCCATCGTCTTCCTCTTTTTTCGTAAGCGCCGAGGACAACGCCCGTCTCCCCAACTCCTGGGCGACCATCTGGCAAACCTCAGATACTGTCTGGAGTTCCAAAGGAGAACCACCTGTCATCCCCAACAAGTTGAATGTTACACTTCCCGGAACTTCTGGCTTCCAGGCAATCATTATCCCAAGAGGGGGTTTGCCCATTGCGTCCATGACTTGCCGAAGGATTGGTTCGAGTTGCTCGTAGTTATCTCCCAACCCAAGCATCGTACAGAGTTGGTCTACGACAGCTCCCTTCGATATTCTTTCTGTTTTACTTTTACTCATTTTACTCCTTCCTTTTAAATTACGTTATATTGTGGTTGAATTGATTGTTGGCTCCTGAGTTTGTAATGGCAGTTGCGCAAGGGCGGAAGACATTAGCTTCTGCAATACAATAACTACTAGCCGCCGTAAGATTCAATCCTGTACCACTAGACAAGCGTACTATATTTCCTATTATATTACATTCATCACCTGCCATCTCGATAGCAGTTCCGTAATAACTCGTGTCCCAGTTATCTCGTATGATATTGTTGGCTATGGATATACGAGTGCAGTTAGAGTCTACGTGGATACCACGCCAAGCACTACTTGTGGTGCTAAAAGCGTAGATGACGAGTCCAGATATGACTGACTCACAATTGTTATTTAAGTAAACACCCTTTAAATGGACGCAAAGGTGGCCGTTGTAGACGTTAATGAGGGGCTTCTGAGAGGTATAAGCGTAATAAATACCATAATCACAGTGGATAGCTTGGAAATTAAGGGCGTGCGTCCCTTCACAACGTCCCGTTCCTACGTGGAGACCGTAAGTAGCAAATAGAACTCGGGCATTAACGATATTAACATCAATCGAATGGTCGTGTAGATAGATTCCTTTGTCCATCGGCCAGGGATTTGCATTTCTATTTGGAATATACTTTCCCATCACACGAACATTGCAAATTTCGCTGTTATACCCGCCAAATAAATCAATCCCGATGTTCCAATAATGAGTCCCAACGTCTTCACCACGAATTTCCAACCGATTCAAGTGGAATTGAGAATGGGCCTCGCCCTCAGTGTTATTTCCGTCTAAGTCTAGTGCTATAAAACCACCAGCGTTAGTCGTAAAAATAGAGAGGTCTGTTATCTCAGATGTAGTTCGGATGCTGCCCCGGTTGATATGAATACCATTACAACCAGTGAATTTGAGGATGGTCTTTCCTACACCTGCACCACGTATAGAAATATTTTTAGTCGTGGATATAGTGGAGCTGAGGTTATACGTTCCGGGTGGAAAGTACAGTGTATCGCTGTCGGACAAATCCGCTATAGCATCTGCTACACTTGCATAATCCTTTACGCTCTTCCAACCAAGTGCAGTAATGCGAGTGTGTTGGATACTTACTTTTACTGGCCCTATCCAAGGAATACTCGTACCGGCGTTTTGTTTTCGCCCCAAAAATTGTATCTCCCCAGGCGCACCAGGTTCTGTCGTAGCGACTACAGCCAGTATCGCGCTACTATAATTTTGCTTTGGCGCGACCCAACTTCCACTTTCATAAGTGGCGTTTGCAGCCATGTTAAATCCAATCTGCTTATTTGTGCTGTCCCAATGCCACGCCAATAGGTTAGTAAGTGTATCGCCTGTATAAGAGTTGTCTCGTGTGCGTATTAAACTCCACCTGACATTACTGACTGGACTTGGAATGACTCCCGTCAAGATACGATTCGTCTTATCCCAGTGTAAGTTAGCTCCACCAAACACTCCATTGTCGTTAAATTGGACTTCACCATCATTACCTGCGGGATTGCCTGCGCCACCAGCTCCTAAATTAGTCCATGTACCGCCACTATGCTTGAACTGCATCGTACCAGCACTGTCTCTAAGTCCATAACTTCCTTCACCAAGCGTTGCACCAAAACAGTGGTAAGTACTAGCGGGCTGTAACAATCCACTAGAGGTTATTGTAAGCTTACTTGCTCCCTCTCCGCCAATCCAAAATTGGTAACTGTTTTCGGTTGTATCGAAGGCGATTAAATCCCAACCCACGTCGAAGCTAAAGTATCTATTTGTACCCGCAAGACGGGTTCCGTAAACTGAGGATATGACAAAAGTGCCCGCATCCAGAGAGTACTGAGTCACGCCCCCGATTTTGAACAACCATCTATCCTCAGTAGTAAGATATTCCAGGTAATCATTAGTGTCGAAAGTAATGCGTCTATTAGTACCAACGAGCGTTGTATCGTCCAGCCTGTCTACGTTTCCCCAAGCAAAAGTAGTAGCTCCTGTAGCCTTGAGTACCCATCCTGTAGTTAAACCACTTGCGCTGTGGTCAGATGTACTTATTACAGTATGTAACCTTGTATGGTGGAGGTCTGCTCCCAAACCAGAAGGGTGATTATGAACGTGGTCTCTTCGAGCAAAGTTAGTAGCGCTTCCTTCGGCGTTTGCTGTACCGATGTTCACGGGAACACCAACACTCAAGGCATCTCCGCTGCCTACAGCATGAGCAGCGGCGTGGAGTTGCGCGTGGTGTTGGTCAACGCTGACGTTACCCAAGTCTGTATGTTGCAACTGTGCCCAGGCAAAAGTAGTAGCTCCTGAAGCCCTAATTACCCAGCCGACTGTAAGACCGCTTGCTGTATGGTCTCCACCAGACAATACGTGGGTTTGGTTGTGGTGTAAATTTACT
>Ga0194113_10006009_pt1 | contig 15487 bp, 13 predicted proteins | sample TA2MahC200mmetaG_FD_146193 | JGI IMG/M metagenome (GOLD analysis project Ga0194113, IMG submission 146193) | Freshwater microbial communities from Lake Tanganyika, Tanzania - TA2015017 Mahale Deep Cast 200m | ecosystem: Environmental > Aquatic > Freshwater > Lake | place: Tanzania: Lake... | reverse complement strand
GGTGTTGATCAAGAGCGACGGTTCCTATACTTACCTTTCACCGGATATCGCCTACCACGATGATAAATATAAGCGTGGTTTTGATTGGCTGATTAACTTATGGGGTCCGGATCACCACGGTTATATCAACAGGCTTAAGGCTTCGGTTGAGGCTTTTGGCAGGGATCCCAACTCGTTATCCGTATTAATAGTTCAGCTTGCCACTATTTTTAGGGATGGCAAGCCGGTACAGATGTCTACGCGCCGCGCAGAATATATAACTTTAAGAGAGGTTTTGGAAGAAGTAGGCAAAGATGCCTCAAGATTTTTCTTCTTATCTCGCAGGATTTCCAGCCATCTTGACTTTGACCTTAATGTGGCAAAGAAACAGAACGCGGAGAATCCAGTATTTTATATTCAATACGCCTATGCACGTATTAACAGTATTTTAAAGAACAGCCCAATAAGGCTTGGTGGAAAGGTAGAACTTTCCTTGCTTAAGGAAGAGGAGGAAAGGGCTTTAATTAAGAAATTACTACAATTTCCCTACATGCTAACTATTTGTCTAAATACCCAGGATCCGTATATGCTTACCGTATATCTGCAAGGGTTAGCCGAGGCCTTCCATAAATTTTATGACCTGCATCGAGTCTTAACTGAAGAAGAGAACTTGACTAAAGCCAGGCTCTATCTTATCGAGGCAGTCAGGATAGTGATTGGTGCAGCTCTAGATCTCTTAGGTATATCTTGCCCTAAAGAAATGTAACCCATGCATTCCCATAAGATACTCAATATCTTCCCGGTCAATCTATCATTACAGGAAAAGCTGGTTAAAGAATTAAATATATCTAATGTCCTTGCGCAGATATTGATTAACCGTGGCATTACCGATCCTGCCCAAGCGGATGAATTCTTAAACGTAAGAATCCAACAGATGCTGGATCCGTTTTTATTCTCTGGTATGGAACAGGCTGTTAAAAGAATCATTGATGCAGGAAAAAGAAAAGAAAAAGTGATGATTTTCGGAGATTATGATGTAGACGGTATAACCAGCGTTGCTCTCCTAACCAATACATTAAAGAAAGCCAAAGTAGACTGCAATCATTATATGCCGCATAGGGTCAAGGAAGGCTATGGATTAAATAGGGAGATATTAAATATTGTTAGAACAAGAGGGGTAAGCCTATTGATTACGGCTGATTGCGGGATAAGTAATCCTATTGAGGTAGCGCAACTAAAGGAAAACAATGTTGATACGATTATAACTGATCATCATGAACCTTCCGGTAAGGAATTGCCTTCTGCGTTGGCCGTCATTAATCCTAAAGTAAGGGGTAGTAACTATAGTTACCGTGATTTAGCCGGGGTAGGTGTTGCCTATAAATTATGCCAGGCATTATCGGGCTCAATGTTAGTTGGAGAGTTGGACCTTGTTACTATAGGGACAGTTGCTGATGTTGTCCCACTAACCGGGGAGAATCGCATAATTGTCAAAGAGGGTTTAAAGATGTTACCGCAGAGCAAGAGACCTGGGATTAAGGCCTTAATTGAGCAGGCAAGAATACGCGCTAATAAATTTAGCCCCGCTTTTATTAGTTTTATCTTAGCCCCTCGTTTGAATGCCTCAGGTAGGATTGGTTCAGCAGAGGTATCTTTAGGCTTATTGACTAGCACTGATGAGTCAAAGGCTAAGGAGTTTGCTTCTATTCTTGAAGAAGATAACCGCACACGCCAACGGATAGAGGGTAAAATAATGGATGAGGCCTTGGCCATTATTGACAAGGAGGTAAATTTTAAGGAGCACAAGATAATAGTGGTGGCTAAAGATAAATGGCATCATGGCGTTTTAGGCGTAGTTGCCTCGAAGCTCGCGGATAGGTTTTATCGCCCGGTTATAGTTATTTCTCTGGATGATGCTTTGTGTAAGGGGTCAGCCAGGTCCATAAAAAGTTTTCATCTTTTTAATGCCCTTAATGAATGTAAAGAATTCCTAAATGGTTTTGGCGGGCATGCCCATGCCGCAGGACTTACGATAACCAAAGAAAGTATAGATGATTTTAAAGGAAGTATAAATCGATTGGCTCATGAGAAATTATCACTGGAGGATCTTTTGCCTAGTCTGGAGATAGATATGGAATTGGCTCTCTCGGATTTAGACGATCAATCAATAGGCCAATTAGAGAGGCTTGCTCCTTTTGGTACAGGAAATACAGAACCTTTATTTTTAACCCGTAACCTTAAATTAAAAGGCGAAATTAAGTCTCTGGCTAGAGAGACACTGAAATTTTATGTTACGGATGGAAAGGCCACACAGCAAGTTATAGGTTTTGGAATGGGCTCGTTAAGGAATAGTTTCGAAGGGGCAAATACATTTGATTTGGTTTATACTGCGCGTATAGACAGCTGGTTTGATGAGGCTTCCGTGATCTTAGAGGCTAAAGATGTATTCTTTAGGTAAGTACGTTAGGCTTTCTTAAAGTTGCCTTTCTTTATACACTTAGCGCAAATGTATACTTTCTTTGGGTGGCCGTCAATTATGACACGCATCTTTTGCAGATTAGGGAAGAATTTCCGCATGGTCCAACGGCTGATCTTAGAACCCGTTCCGCCCTTAGCCTTATATTGGCCCTTACGGGTTACAATTTTGCCCTTTAGTTCACCTTTTTTACATAAAGCACATTTTTTAAGCATATTTCCAACTCCTTAATTATAGGTTACATAAGTATACTTGAATTTAAGATATTGTCAAGATAGAATATAGAAGATGGAAGATAAGGTATTGGAGAGTTTAAACAGAGAGCAAGTTCAGGCAGTAACGCATAAAAATGGCCCGCTATTGATAATCGCAGGGGCAGGTACCGGTAAGACGCGCGTTATCAGCCGTAGGATTGCCTGGCTCATTTCCCAGGGTTTAGCTAAAACCGACGAGATCTTAGCGCTTACTTTTACGGATAAGGCAGCCAGAGAAATGCAGGAGCGCGTGGATATACTTCTGCCTTATGGGTATACCGATATATGGGTCTCTACATTTCATGCCTTTGGGGATAGGCTTCTTAGGGAGAATGCGCTTATAACAGGGCTAAATCCTGACTTCAAGGTTTTAACGCAGTCAGAATCAGCAGTTTTCTTCCGGGAGCATCTCTTTGAATTCAACTTAAATTACCTACGGCCCTTAGCAGAACCAACACGTTTTATTGAAGCAATGATTTCTTTCTTTAGCCGGGCTAAGGATGAGGATGTTTCTTGCGAAGAATATTTCAAATATGCGCAGGACTATGCAATTAAGGCAATGCAGGCTAAGGACGATGAGGCCTTGAAGGAGGAGGCCCGGCTTAATATTGAAGTCGCCCAGGCTTATTTAAAATACCAGGAATTATTGGCCAGAGAAGGCCTGCTGGATTTTGGAAACCAGTTCTATATGGCACTTAAACTCTTGCGCGAGCATCCTTCGGTATTGAAGAAATATCAAGCTAAATTTAAGTACATATTGGTAGATGAGTTTCAGGATACTAATTTTGCGCAGTTTCAGATTATAAAGCTGCTTGCGTTTGCGCATAAGAACATTACGGTTGTCGCTGATGATGACCAATGTATTTACCGATGGAGAGGCGCAGCCTATAGTAATATTCTCAATTTTGACAAGGAATATCCTCAAGCCCATAAGATAAGCCTTATTCAGAATTACAGATCAACCCAGCCGATTCTGGATTCAGCTTATAAACTTATTCAAAATAACAATCCCGAACGCTTCGAGGTAAAAGCCAATATTAACAAACGTCTGGAGGGATTAGCCAAGGAAGGCAAATATCCTTCTCACCTGCATTTTGATACCGTCTCTACCGAAGCCGATAATGTAGCAGAAATCATTAAGTATAAGGTAAAGGGTGGTAATTTCAAATACCGCGATTTTGCTGTTCTCGTACGTTCTAACTCAGATGCAGAAAGCTTTCTTCAGGCTTTAAATATGCAGAACATCCCTTGGCAATTTAGCGGAAACCAAGGGCTTTATGCAAGAGAGGAAGTACGGTTATGCATAAATTTCTTAAGGGTAATAGCAAACCCTTCAGATTCTTTAAGCCTTTTCTATTTGGCAAGCTCCGAAATCTATTCTATAAACCTATCGGATCTTTCTTTATGCAACCATTATGCTAGACGTAGAAACAAATCTTTATTCTCCGTTTTTTCAGAGATAAACTCTATCTCTGACTTAGGGGCGGTTAGCGCTACTTCAAAAGAGGCGATTGAGGGCCTTTTAAGCGATATAGAAAAATACCTAAAGATAAGCCGGGAGGATACTACCGGCAGGCTCCTGTATACTTTTCTTACTGATTCCGGTTATTTGAAGAAGTTAACCAGAGAGCAAAGTATCGCCAGCGAGACTAAAATCCAGAATTTAGCTAAATTTTTTAATCACGTGCGAGACTTTGAGCTTGTCGCCAAAGAAGACCGGGTAATGATTTTTGTGAATTACCTAAATCTTTTAATTGAAGCCGGCGATGACCCTCCTACGGTTGAGGCAGATTTGGATTCGGATGCTGTAAATGTACTTACCATACATAAGGCAAAGGGGTTAGAATTTAGGGTTGTATTTCTGGTAAGCCTGGTACAGGGTCGTTTCCCCTGGCCTAAGAGAGCTCAGGCTATTGAGTTGCCCGACGCTTTAATTAAAGAAATTCTCCCTACTGGAGATTTTCATATTCAAGAAGAGCGTAGGCTTTTTTATGTAGGCATGACCCGGGCAAAAGAGGAGCTTTATTTAACCAGTGCGGAAGATTATGGAGGAAAACGTCTGCGTAAGGTAAGCCAGTTTATCTTTGAGGCCATAGGAGAAGAAGTAAAGGGTAATGATAAGAAGAAGGCAAGCGCAATGGAAGCAATTGAGCGATTTGCTCCTCGCAAAGATTCAGCTCAGGGTATAATAAAGGCAAAAGAAAAGCCGTCCTCTCTTAGCTATTATCAGATTGACGATTACAAAACCTGTCCTTTAAAATATAAATATGTGAATATATTACGTGTTCCAATCATGGAACATCATACGGTAATTTACGGCAGGGCGATGCATGATGCGGTGAGTAAATATTACCAGTATAAGATATCAAATCAGAAAGTTACCTTAGCAGATATACTCGATTCCTTTAGAAAGAATTTTGACCCGCAGGGTTTTATTGACCTGAGGCATCAAGAAGAGCGTTTACGTTTAGGAGAAGATGCATTGATGAGATTCTTTAAAGCTGAAGAGGAGCGTAATAGCAGGCCCAAGTTTATTGAGGAGCCTTTTAACTTCAAATTTAACAACATTAAGATTACCGGAAGGTTTGATAGGATTGATGAAGATGATCACGGAGCTATGATCATGGATTTTAAGACTTCAGAGATAAAGCAACAGAAAGATGCTGACCGGAGAGTAAAGGAGAGTAGTCAGCTCAGGCTTTACTCCTTAGCGTATCAGAATATATTCGGTAAGTTGCCGAAAAGGGTTTCGCTGTATTTTCTTGAGTCAGGTATTATTGGGACAATGGAAATAGAAGAGCAGTCTTTAGATAAAATCAAAGAGGATATCATTGAAGTCGCCGAAGGGGTCTGCGCCGGATATTTTAATGCTACCCCAGCCTATATGGCTTGTGCCTATTGTGCTTATAACCAAATCTGCCCCTTTGCGCAGATACGCTAAAAATAATTTTATGCAAGATAAGATAGGGCATTTAAAGGTGAATATATTTAAAATTAAAAACCGTCTTGGCTTTGCCGCCGTATGTTGCGATCACTTAACTGAAGGGAAAAGCCCCCAAGAGGCTTATACGCGCATGGTTAAAGCCTTGCGTAGGACAAATAAAAAAGAAATTACCTAGATTATTATCAAAAGATAGTTGTTGTATTAATTGCGTTTTAACTATACAATAACACCTTAAAAATAACAAAGGAGAAGAGATGATTGAGAGAAGCGAATTTAAGGGTAAGCCTATTTTAGTAATCAAAAGAGATGAGAATGATCAGTATCCTTTCTCATTTGGGCTTAGCAAGGCAAGGCTTATCTTGGATAACCTTGATGAGATAAGAAGCTTTGTGGAGGAGTCGGAAAGTAAGCAGTAGGATAAAATAATTATTTGAATTGTTGACTTAAGAAAAAAATTAACGTATAATAATAACAATTCAAGTTTTAAGGAGGTGAATTCGTTTGGTTTTGGTAAAAGAAGAAAAGGCAAAGATTATCGATAACTTTAAGCTCCATGCCAGGGATACCGGTTCAGCTGAGGTTCAGATAGCTATCCTTACTGAAAGGATTAATCTTTTAGGGGAACATTTTAAACTCCACAAGAAGGATTTCCATTCCCGTCGCGGCCTACTCGCTTTGGTAGGTACGCGCCGCAGGCTCCTCAACTATCTCAAGAATAAAGACGCCAAGAAATACGAAGAGGTTTTGGCTAAGTTAAACTTGAGGAAGTAAAACTTAAGGTTTAATTAAAATAATGGATGCGACTAAATTAAAAATCATATTTGGAGACCGCGATTTGATATTGGAGACAGGCAGGATCGCAAAACAGGCTAACGGGTCTGTAACTATAGCTTATGGAGGGACTGTTGTTTTAGCTACCGCCTGCATGTCTATGGAGGCAAAAGAGGGACGGGATTTTTTCCCTCTTACGGTTGAATACCAGGAGAAGACATACGCCGCCGGTAGGATTCCCGGAGGGTTCTTTAAGAGAGAGGGTAGGCCATCAGAGAGCGAGATTTTAACGGCCCGCTTGATTGATAGGCCGATAAGGCCGCTTTTTAACAAAGGCCTATTTAACGATGTCCAGGTAATGGTTATTGTTTTATCAAGCGACGGAGAAAACGACCCCGATGTGCTAGCTGTAAATGCTGCTTCAGTAGCTTTATGCATATCTGATATCCCTTTTAACGGGCCTTTGGCAGCTTGCCGAGTGGCCAGGATCCAGGGGGAAATGGTAATTAATCCTACTTATACCCAGCTGGATAACGCTGATTTAGAGGTAATTGTAGCAATGAATAATAAGGGTATTGTAATGCTTGAATCAAAAGCCAAGGAGATATCTGAAGAGGATTATCTTGAGGCGGTTAAATTTGGGCAGGAGCATTTAAGAGGGCTGCTTGCAATACAGGAAGAGTTTACTAAAAGATTCGGCAAAGAAAAAAAGATTATAGAATTTAAGAGTTCTCCGGCAGACTTAAAGAATAAAGTTGAAGCCCTTGCACGCGAAAGGCTCAAAAGCGTTTATGGCCTTGGAAAGAAAGAAGACCGCGAAGAGGCCGTACATTTATTAACTAAAGAGCTGGAAGAAAAACTTATCCTAGAAGGTTATTCTGCAGAGCAGGTGAAGATGGCTCTTGCTGAAGTAGAAGAGGAAGAGGTCAGGCGTAAAATACTTAATGAGAACATACGTTTAGATGGCAGAGGTTTTAAGGAGATAAGGCCTATTAATTGTGAAGTCTCTGTGCTTCCTTGCACCCATGGTTCTAGTATCTTTACCCGGGGTCAGACTCAGAGCCTTTGCGTGACTACTTTAGGTACAGGTGAAGATGAGCAGATGATTGAGGCTTTGGAGGGGGAAAAATATAAAAATTTTATGCTGCATTACAGTTTCCCGCCTTTTAGTGTTGGTGAAACCGGACCAGTACGCGGGCCAGGCAGGAGGGAGATAGGCCATGGTGCCTTAGCAGAAAAAGCTCTTCTTGCTGTAATGCCTTCGAAAGATAAATTTCCCTATACTGTAAGGGTAGTTTCTGAAATCCTGGAATCAAACGGGTCTTCTAGTATGGCAACAGTTTGCGCCGGCACACTTTCGCTTATGGATGCCGGTGTTCCCATTAAAGATCCTGTAGCCGGGATTGCTTTAGGTTTAATCAAGGATGGAGATAAAGAGCTTATCCTTACTGATATTGCCGGCCTGGAAGACCATTTTGGTGATATGGATTTTAAAGTGGCCGGTACTAAATCCGGGATGACAGCAGTTCAGTTGGATTTAAAAATTGACGGAATCTCTTCGGGTTTATTAGAGAGATGTCTATTTCAGGCTAAAGAAGCCAGGATGGATATTTTAGAGAAGATGAATGCAGTCTTGTCCAGCCCGCGCGAGGAACTTTCTAGTTACGCTCCCAGGATAGATGTCCTCAAGATAAATACTGAGAAGATAGGAGAACTTATTGGCCCCGGAGGAAAAAATATCAAGGCTATTATTGCCGCTACCGGAGCTAGTGTTGATATAAAAGATGACGGTACGGTTTTAGTCGGTTCTACAGATTCTGCAAAATCCGAAGCGGCGATTAAAATGATTAAGGCAATAACTGACGATATTGAGGTTGGCCGGGTTTATACGGCTAAGGTAAAACGCATAATGCCATTCGGTGCCTTCTGCGAGATTGCCCCGCGCAAAGAAGGTCTGGTACATGTCTCGGAGCTCTCGGATAAGTTCGTAAAGAATGTAGAGGAAGTAGTTAAGATTGGGGATGAGATAAAAGTAAAAGTTGTAGGTATAGATGAATTGGGCAGGATAAATTTAAGCAAGAAGCAAGCCGATTGAGTCATCGTAAATTAAGAAGTGAGAGAAAAAAGGATTAATGAAATAAAAGGCGTATGTTTAATTGCGGCTGGGGTCATGGTTTTAGCCAGCCTCATCAGATTTGAGCGCCTCGACCTTCCGTTTTACACCTCTTATCCAAATATTCCCCCAAAAAATTTATTAGGCATCTTCGGAGCTTATTTAGGCGAGTTGGTCGTCTTCTTATTTGGCAGGCCTACAAGCTTTATACTTCCTGTGCTGATTGTATTGTTAGGGGTGAAATTCTTCCGTCACGAAAAGCCGTACCTGAGCATACCCAGGATTTCCGGGATGTTCGTTTTGCTTATTTCAATAAGTTCTTTTGTCGGTATGTTTAACCTCTCCAATGAAAGCGCTAGGCTATATTATTCCGGGATTTTCGGGGCTATATCAGCTAAATTTATAACCGCTTATTTCAGCCGTTTGGGAGGATTTATTATATTTACCACTTTTGCTATTCTATCTTTGGCGTTAGTTACCGAGACGATGATTTCTTCTCTCTTTGAAAAATATACAACTGGGATAAAGTCCTTTTTTGGTTCTTTATTTAAGAATGAGCGGAGGTTAAAGGTTAAGCCTAAGATTAATGAAAAGAAGGAATTGCCTACAGCGGTGCCTATATTTAAGCCTAAGGCTGTAGAAAAAGAAGAAACCTTGGTTTCTAAACCTAAGATTCAGATTAAGGCAAAGTTGCCTGTTCAGGAAGCAAGAGTTAAGCCGCAAGAGTTAAAGATCGGTGATTATCATCTTCCTTCTTTAGATCTTTTGGATGTTCCGCCTCCTCCTGAGGCCAGGCAGATTAAAGAAGATTTAGAGAGCAACGCCAGGATACTAGAGGATACCTTGAATGATTTTGGTATTGTTGCCAGAGTTACTGATATAGAACGCGGGCCTATCATTACACGTTACGAGCTTGAACCGGCACCTGGCGTAAAGTTAAGCCGTATTGTAACCTTGAGCGACGACATTGCTTTAAATATGAAAGCCCAGTCAGTCAGGATACTTGCCCCTATCCCAGGTAAGGATAGGGTGGGTATAGAAGTCCCTAACAGCCAGGGCAGCTTTGTTTATCTAAAAGAGGTTTTTTCTTCTGATGAGTTTCAGAAGAGTTCAGCTGCGTTGACACTCGCTTTAGGCAAAGATATTACCGGCCAGCCTATAGTGACCGACCTTGATGATATGCCCCATCTTTTGATCGCCGGGACTACTGGTTCAGGAAAGACTGTATGTGTGAATTCCCTGATTCTGTCCTTAATCTTTAGGAGCTCACCAGCGGCTTTGAAGTTCGTAATGATTGACCCTAAGATGGTAGAGCTTATGCCCTTTAATGGTCTCCCGCATCTTTTATGTCCCGTAGTTACAGATTCAAAAAAAGCCTATACCGCACTTAACTGGGTAGTAGGGGAGATGGAGGAGCGTTACCGCCTTTTAGCAAAGGTAGGCGCCAGAAATATAGAGGCTTATAATGAAAAACAAGAGAAGTTGCCCTATATTATTGTTATAGTGGATGAGTTTGCTGATCTTATGAGTGTTGCCCGCGATCAGACCGAAACCGCTGTACAGCGCCTTGCCCAGTTATCGCGCGCAGTTGGTATACACCTTATCCTGGCTACTCAGAGGCCGTCCGTCAATGTTATCACCGGGGTTATCAAGGCCAATTTACCGGCGCGCATCTCCTTTAAGGTAGCCTCAAAGGTAGATTCACGTACGGTACTGGATATGAATGGAGCAGATAAATTGTTAGGTAAAGGAGATATGCTTTTCTTGCGCCCAGGAGAATCAAAACCTATACGTATACAGGGTGTCTTAGTAGGAGATCAAGAGATAGAGAGGGTAGTCAGTTTTATAAAATCCCAAGCAGAGCCGGTTTATGACGATCAGATATTAAAGGAAAAGGATAAATCCGCAGTCAATAATTCTGAGAAGGATGAATTTTACGAAGAGGCAGTGAAGGTCGTGATGGAGAGTAACCAGGCCTCCGTTTCTATACTTCAAAGAAGGATGCGTTTAGGTTATACCCGCGCAGCCCGTATCATTGATATGATGGAGCAGGAAGGGTTGGTTGGTCCTTTTGAAGGAAGTAAGCCGCGAAGGATTTTAATTGACCGTGATGCCTGGCTGAAAGAGACTGTAGCCCGGATTGAGGAGAAAGAGGGATGATGAGCGAGTTGCCTTTAGGCGAAAAGTTAAAAAGGGCGCGTAAGGATAAAGGTTTAACGCTAGAGGATCTTCAGAAGAAAACCAAGGTGCACATTAACATTTTAAAGGCAATTGAAGGAGAAACTATAACTAACTTGAGCCCGGTATACCTTAAGGGGTTCATTAAGATTTATTGTAAGGCCTTGGATTTAGACTACAAAGAATATATGCCCGATTACAAAGAGCCTACCTTAAAGATTATTCCCAAGCCGCAAAAAAGCACAAATTCTTTTTTAAAAAATGCAGGCATGAAACTCAGCTCTCTTAAGCCCAATAGGAGGTTAAAGAAGTGGATATTTTTATTTCTGGTTGTGATATTCTCACTGATATTGTTATTTAGAATCTCTGGATGTCTCTTTTCAAGACGTAAGCAAGATGTACCTTCGATTAAAACCGCTTCTGATTCTTCGGTTTCATCTACACAGGGCTCATCATTACCCAGGGAGGCCTCCGGTGGGATAAGCCTGGTGATAAGCGCAAAAGAGAAGTGTCTCGTATTCGTTAAGGCTGATGGCAAGGTTGTTTTTCACAGGCTATTAGAAAAAGGCAGGTCTGCAACCTGGAAGGCGAAAGATAAGATAGAGCTTTCTTTAGGCAATGCTTCGGCAGTAGAGCTAATTGTAAATGGCCAGCGTTTCACAAACTTAGGGCATAAAAGAGGACAACCGTTAAATAACATAATAATAACTGAAAAAGACGGTCTGAAGATTCCCCGGTGAAGCCGAGGCTAGGTGTATTAAGTTTAGGCTGTCCGAGGAATTTGGTAGATTCGGAAGTTATTCTAAGCCGGCTAGTGAATAAAGGTTATACGATAGCCGATTTAGCTCAAGCGCAGGTAGTTTTAGTTAATACCTGCGCGTTTATTAAAGAGGCAAAAGAAGAATCAATAGAGGCAATACTTGATTTAATAGAACTTAAAAAACAAGGAAGGCTCAGGAAGATTATTATTTACGGATGCCTATCCCAGCGTTATAAAGATAGGTTAGTAAAAGATTTACCGCAAATAGATGCTTTTATAGGCAGGCTTAACCCGGATAAAGGAGTTGAAAGGTTTCCTCTTACCTTAAAACATTATGCTTACCTTAAGATATCTGAAGGTTGTGTAAACAGGTGCAGTTTTTGTATAATCCCTAAGATAAAAGGAAGGCTAAAGAGCCTTCCTTTAGATTCAATATCAAGAAAAGTAAGGGAATTTAGTAAAGCTGGTATCTCTGAATTAAATATAATCGGACAGGATATTACTAGCTATGGGATTGATTTAAAACCTAGTGTAAGGCTTACGGCTATTATTAAGAATATACTTAAAGAAGCAAAGCGGATAAAATGGGTAAGGCTCTTATATCTTAATCCGGATAGGTTAGATGATGATTTGCTAAAGCTGTTCAGGGACGAAGAAAAAATATGTAAGTACATTGATTTGCCTGTGCAGCATATCAATAACCGTTTATTGAAACTTATGCATAGGAAGACATCCGGGAAAGACATAGTTAGCCTTATTAATAAGGTCCGGAAGTTTATCCCGGATGTAGCGATTCGAACCAGCTTGATTGTAGGTTTTCCAGGTGAGACTGATAAGGAGTTTGCAGAACTTTTAATGTTTATTAAAGATACAAAGTTTGAGCGGCTGGGAGTATTTAAATATTCACGTGAAGAAGGCACTAGCGCTTATAATTTACCGGGTCAGGTTCCTGAAAGAGTTAAGGAGGATAGGTTTAATCAGGTTATGTCCTGCCAACAGGATATCTCCAGGCAGATTAATGGCAGGTTTATTGGTAAGGCATTGCAGGTTTTAGTAGATGAATCTCAAGATGAAGGTTATCTGGGAAGAACTCAATTTGATGCACCTGAGGTGGATGGCTCAGTGTATATAAAGTCAAAAAGGACTCTTTCTCCCGGTGATTTTGTGAATATTAAGGTTACCGATACATTGGAATATGATTTAGTAGGGGAGGTGGATAATGAATCTTGCCAATAGGCTGACTATGCTTCGGGTTTTGCTTACTTTTGTGTTTATGATTGTTTTTTCGCGTCATGGGCTACTGCCTAAGATATCCGCATTAGTTATATTTACCCTGGCAGCGCTTTCAGATTTATTTGATGGCATGATTGCTAAAAAGAATAATATGGTTACTGACTTTGGAAGGTTGATGGATCCTATTGCCGATAAGATCCTTGTCTTAGCTGCCTTTGCCGCTTTTTTGGAAATGCAATTAATCGAGGCATGGATGTTTGTAATTATCGTGTCAAGGGAGATTTTGATTACGTCTTTACGTCTCTTTGCCCTTAATAAGGGGAAGATCTTATCGGCTGTACGGGCCGGAAAGCATAAGACTTTCTCCCAGATGGCGGTTATATTCTATATTCTAGGATTTATAGTAGTCAAAGAATCAGTAAAGGCGTATTCAATATGGAATCCGGTCTGGGAAGATTTTTTCCGTAAGAGTATAAATATACTTATGCTTTTAACTGTGGGCCTGACCCTTTATTCCGGAATATCATATTTATGGGAGAATCGTAAGGTCATTGCTAAGCTTTAATGGTTAAACATTTCTTGAAGATATTTAGTACTTTTTTCTATATCGGATACCTGCCTTTTATCCCAGGCACTTTTGGAAGCTTGGCGGGTTTATTACTATTTATCTTGCTAAAAGGTATGTCGGTACAGTATATATCTTTGACCGGATTAATTATACTTGTTGGTTTTTTAGTGTGTGGAAGGGTAGAAAAGATTATGCAAAGGAAAGACCCGCCTTGTATTATCATAGATGAAGTAGCGGGAATGATGCTTAGCCTTATTTTTTTGCCCTATGATTTAAAATTAGCTTTTACAGGGTTTATTATTTTTCGTATTCTCGATACGCTTAAACCTTTTCCTGCAGGCAGGCTTGAAAAGAAGAATAGCGGGGGCGCTATTATGTTAGATGATTTAGTTGCGGGGCTTTATACCAATATTATTCTTCAAGTAGCCTTAAGGGTAATCTCTTTTAAGGCTTCATAAACCGGCCCTTTATAGGTAAGAGTACTTTTGTAAATAATAATTTTATCCGCAGTAAAATTAAGCTTTTCTTTGCAGAGATTTTCATTCAGGCTACTTAAAGAATCAACAAAGGCAGGCTCGTCTCTGAATGATTTTACTCTGCCAAGAGTAATATGGCAGGCAAAGTCTTTCTCTTCCGAAGTTTTTAATTTTTCTAAGCATGCCTGTAATTTACAGGCAATTGCAGCAATCTCTTTCTCTCCTGAGTTAATTCCTACCCAGATTACTTTAGGATGCCTTATATTTGGGAATGCCCCGAGTTGAGATAGTGAAACTTCTACTTTCTTCTCACAAAATGCTACCTCTTGTATTTTTTGTATTATGTTACTTATCTTATCTTGCCTAACTTCTCCTAAAAACATTAAGGTTAAGTGAAGATAATCAGGATTTACCCATTTTATACCTAAATAGTATTTTTTAAGTTCTTCCTGTAATCTTGTTAGTACAACCCTAATTTCCTTAGGCAATGCAATTGCGATGAATATCCGCATTCTTTAGATATTATAGTATTGTTTTCAGCAGCTTTAGGGATTGAAGGGCAGATTTTTTCCTTATTAAGGAACGGCTGCCGCTTAGTTTAAGCTTTTCGCAGATAGTTTTCTTACCGTTTGTTACAGAAATAAAGACCGTGCCGATTGGTTTATTAGATGTACCTGGGCTTGGCCCTGCAATCCCGGTAATCCCAATGCCGAAGTTTGCCTTAGCCAGGTTACGGACAGATTGCGCCATTATTTTTGCTACTTCGCAGGATACTGCACCTCTTTTGATGACTATCCTAGCAGGGACTTTAAGTATGCCTATCTTTATGTTATTGCTGTAAGCCACCAGTCCTAAGAGGAAATATTTTGAGCTTAAAGGCCTATCTGTAAGAATCTTAGCGAGGAGGCCGCCGGTACAAGATTCAGCAACCGCTAAGGTTCTTTTAGTTTTTATGAGTCTTCTGTGTATGTTTCCTATAAGGTCATGCATTGGTTTTAACAACATTATAGCTTTTTTTAGGCTCTTGACAAGGTTAGATTTTATGCTATAATCTTTACTGTACTTAATCTTCAGGGCAGGGTGACCTGTGTAGAGTCATACCTACAGGAATTCCCGACCGGCGGTTGAGCCCGCGAGCCTGTTGTAAATAACAGGCAGATCTGGTAGACTCCAGAGCCGATAGTTACAGTCTAGATGAAGCGGAGATTAATCGTTATTATGCCCGAAGATCATCTTCGGGTTTTCTTTTTTAGAAGGAGAATTATGCTTAATTCAATCCCGGAAATAATCGAAGATTTAAAGATCGGAAGAATGGTAATCGTCGTTGATGATGAGGGCCGTGAAAACGAAGGCGACTTAGTTATGGCTGCTTCTTTTGCGCGGGCAGAAGACATAAATTTTATGGCTAAGTTTGGCCGCGGGCTAATCTGTGTGCCTGCTGAGGAGGATAGGTTGCGCAGCTTAGGATTAGGGCCGATGTTGGAGGAGCATAATGTTGTCCATCAGAAAGACCCTTTTTCTACTGCCTGGGTTATTTCGGTTGATGCTGCCTCGGGGATCACCACAGGAATTTCTGCGCAAGACCGCGCACGCACTATCGGGGTCATGATTAACCCAAATGCAAAGGCTGAAGATTTAAGGCGGCCTGGGCATATTTTCCCACTACGTGCCCGGGCAGGAGGGGTTTTGGTGCGCGCAGGGCATACCGAAGCAGCGGTAGACCTTGCCCGTCTGG
>Ga0194113_10006007_pt1 | contig 15487 bp, 13 predicted proteins | sample TA2MahC200mmetaG_FD_146193 | JGI IMG/M metagenome (GOLD analysis project Ga0194113, IMG submission 146193) | Freshwater microbial communities from Lake Tanganyika, Tanzania - TA2015017 Mahale Deep Cast 200m | ecosystem: Environmental > Aquatic > Freshwater > Lake | place: Tanzania: Lake... | reverse complement strand
CTGATCACTTCGAGAGCGACATTGTCTGGATCGCCGCCGCCTAAAGTCACCAGAATTTTTCGAGTGTTCCGAGTGATCTCTCGTCTCCAGCCCCGCCAGGGCCAAAATTCGCGCCTGAGCAGAGCATAGCGGGTGCCCAATAACAAGCGCGTGAGCTGGCTGCGGTTTTCATATAATCCTTCTACAGCATACACATTCTGATTGAGCACAATATCGGCAAAGTAATAGTCGGCGTGACCGTAATCATCTATGAATAGCAATTGAAGATCTGCTTGTTCGATAGTCTGCTGGTAGGCAGCGTCGAATTGATAGCCATCCACGGCTACCCGGGCTGAACCCACTCTCTCAGCGATGGCTACCGTCTGAGCAGCATCTGCTGCACTGCCAGAGGCGGCAGTAATATCGTGTAGGGCGACCTTTTCCTCTCGTAACCGTGTTTCTAATGTGGTCGTTCCTTCCCCAAAGGCAAAATGGACCTCTCCACCGGTTTCCTGCCATGCCTGCGCCAGCGCCAGGCAACGCATCATGTGTCCAGTTCCGATTTGATAGTTACCATCCGCTCTGATGAGCAGGGAGTTCATCTCGAGGGTTCCCAGGTTTCGATATCGCTATTCAAGTTGCTGATTTCGGGGTGGGCGCGGGCGTAAGCAAGCGTTTCGAGGTAGGGGGCGATGCGCTCGCTCAACCCCAAAGCCTGATACAAGGCGCGAATGACCTGCAGGTCTATCGCTGTATCCACCGTCCAACGTAAGTCGGAATTGTCCTGATCATCCATCACATTGCGCGTGACGAACAACTCTGGTCGTTCTGCGTAAGCGACCAGGGTTACATGTTCACGAGAAGCCGGCGACCGGGCGAAGCGGGCGAAGCGCATCAATGTATCCAGGAAGAATACTTCAGTATCCAAACCGCGCGGATAGGTGCGCGGATGGGTATTGCTGGCATAGTCGCACTCCGCTGCATGGTCAAGCAATTCCTGGATAATCCTGTCAACAACTCGAGGGTCAATCAATGGGCAATCTGCCGTGATGCGCGCCACAGCATCAGCGCCAAACTGATGAGCCGCGCCAACATACCTGGAGAGCACATCCTGTTCATCCCCACGGAACCAGCCTACATCTTCACGTTTGGCAAGTTCCATAACCGGGTCATCTGACGAATGGATGGTCGTGGCGATAACAATCTCGTCGGCCATTTCGCACTGCTTGAGCCGATTGAGTTGCTGGGCTAACATGGGTTTTCCTGCCACGTCCATCATCACCTTGCCGGGCAGTCTCGTGGAGGTCATCCGCGCTTGAACAATAATTACACATCTCATCTTTTTTCGAACATCCAATAGGTGACATCATCCCATCCCTCATCACGGCTGAGAAATCCTTGTTTGCGCAGTTCCAACTCAGGGAAGAGGTCCTGGTAAATCTGGAGATAATTGCGTTTGAACAATGCCCCACTCTGGCCTCGATAAGGTAATTCTACTGTCTCTTCGGAATGATATTCGACACATAGCACGTACTTTTTCGAACAGCGGACAATCTCCGACATCACCAAAGGCAGCGTGCTTTCAGGCTGATGGATCAAAACTCCCATACTGAAAACCAAATCGAACCAGCGGTCTCTGAACGGCAGCTCACGGGCAGGGCACCACAACGCATTGACATCCGGCACGCGCTCCCGGAGTTCACGCAATGCTTTCTTGTTGACGTCTATCCCATAAACCTGATGAGGAGGAATGTATGAGGCGATCCATTGCAAATTTGCGCCGATATTGCACCCCACTTCGAGCATGCTCTGAGATGGGAATTCATTCAAGATCATTTCCCAGAAGGGGCCGCGATGCTCACCCACGGTCTGATTCCGGTGAACATAATCATCACCAAAATCACTATTCCATAAGCTTTCGAGCCGGATGGCTTCGGCATTTTTTTCTTGATTTTTCGACATCTATCACTCTGCCTGAAGATATGATTCGAGCGTGTTACATTTCAGTGGAACGCATCCACATAATTTCAAGACCGATCTGGCGGTTCTATATCCTAACACGAACACCATGTTCTGCAAGGTAACGCTTGGCTTCCAAAGGAGTCTGTTGGGTGAAATGAAAGATGCTTGCGGCAGCTACCGCGGATGCTTTTCCCACTCTCAATGCCTGAAGCATATGTTCATAATTTCCCGCCCCGCCTGACGCGATAACAGGAATCGAAACAGCGTCGCTAATTCGTCGCGTCAGCTCGAGATCGTAGCCAGTCATCGCACCATCTCTTTCAATTGATGTGATGATGATCTCTCCGGCGCCCAGGGATTCCGCATCGCAGGCCAGCTTTACCGGATCCAAACCGGTGGAGGCGGTTCCAGAATGGGAAAAAACCTCATAATCGCCATCGGGGCGCAGCCGCGCATCGATTGATACCACCACACACTGTGCGCCGAACTGGTGTGATACCTCTCGTATCAGGTCTGGATTTTCGACAGCAGCCGTGTTGATGACAACTTTATCTGCTCCCACCTGTAATAATCTACGGACATGCTCAACGGTTTTCACGCCGCCGCCTACTGCCATGGGCATGAAACATTCATCGGCTAACTCATCAATGCTATCATAGTCGGGTTCTCGGTCATCATTCGTCGCAGTGATATCCAGGAATACCAATTCATCTACCTGCCGCATGTTGTACACTTTAACGGCTTGCATTGCGCTGCCCGTTCGACGCCAGGAATCGAAACCAATCCCTTTGACTAACCCCACGTCCTTGAATAACAAAGTTGGCATCACACGAGTCTTGAGCATGTTGTAATCACAATCGGTAGACCACGAAAAAGATCAGAAGCCCGTCCCCAGGCGACCCGTTGACGGGTCTTCGATCCAGTTTTCGTGAAGTACTGACTATATCGAGAGGAAGGTTCTCAGAACCTGAAATCCTAAATGTTGACTCTTTTCAGGGTGGAATTGAACACCAAAGATCCAGTCTCGCTGCACCGCTGAAACGAAACCTCCACAGTATGGCGTTCTGGCGATTACTTCCTGGTCATCATTACAATCTAAATAATAACTGTGTACAAAATAGAAATCTTTTCCAGAGGGAAGGTTTCGAAATAATGGGGATGGCCGGGAAAAGACGACCTCGTTCCACCCAATGTGAGGGATGCGCTCCTCGGGGTTCGTCGGCGCCAGTTTTCGAACTTCCCCATGGATCCAACCCAAACCCGCTGTTTCGGAACCCTCCCATCCCTTTTTGGCGAGCAACTGCATTCCCAAACAGATCCCAAGAAAAGGGATTTGAAAATTGAAAACTTGTTCAGAGAGGATCTCATCAAGCGAACGATTTTTTACATTTCCCATGGCTTCCGAGAAAGAACCCACGCCAGGGAGAATGATGCGATTTGCAGTTTCGATATCTCTTGCCTGATCGGTGATGACGGGATCGCCGCCGCACTCTTCGACGGCGCGCCGAACCGAATCCAAATTGCACATGCCATAGTCAATGATGGCGACTCTATTCGACATTATCGTAATTCACCTTCGTCAAATTGCCGTCACGATCTTTGACTAAATTCCCCCTCGAATCACACACAAACAGTTTCTTGTTCGTGAAGCGGTCGCACACTCTGACGAATTCATCCATCGTCATACCTATATCTTCGAGAACATCTTCGATGGGCACCCCAAGGTAAACCCAGGGGAACTTGCCATCATGCATTTTCACCAGCTTCAGCGCATCTTCCCTGGACAATCTCCCTCGCCGGATATGCAAACATGCCAAATCTGTTGCGCGCCCAAAACCGAATTTCAGGAATTTGAAATAATCGTGAATCCCAGTTTGGACATTATCCAGATTTTCGTAATTGATCAACGAACCCTCGACCGGTTTATTATAGGTTCTGAACCCATGCGCCTGAGCAATCAAGGCGTTGGAATAACCATCCCAAGGCACGTAATAGCCCAGAAATATACCGGTGACTCCGACTCTAGCCAATTCTTCATCAGAGGGATAAGTATATTGCATAAGATGTTGGCTCTCGATTCCATCTTGCCCAACCAAGTCTGAAACGCGCAACCCAAGCAGCCCACCGAATTCTTCGAGCCAACGCCGGGTTAGCACATCGTTCTCAGCAGCGCCCGCGGGTCCTCCATACTCGTTTTGCGAATTTTCACCCCAGACGATCAGCGGGATATTCATCTGGACGGCAATCCGAACAGGGATGGTAAAGATGGTCACATGCTCAGGCCAGGAGATATCCCCCACTTGCGTCAGTCCGAGGCGATTGATCTTGCGCCTCACGACCGGGTTCGTTGTGACCTCGATATAGTCAACGCCCAATTTCTTGATATTTTCGATATTATGCCTGCCGATATCCGACAACATATCCGTAGACGCCGTCACGCATAGGGGGTTGGCGCCCAGCTCCAACATTCGGATGGTTTGAAAATGGCTATCCTTTCCTCCACTTACTGGAATGATACAGTCATAATTCCCCCCGTTAACCGATTTATAACGATCAAGAATAGCCAGGAGTTTTTGTTTGCGATCAGCCCAATCAACTTCCATGCGTTGTTCGAAGCTGCGACAGGCCGCGCAGACCCCTTCCTCGTCAATATATAAATCCGGTTTGGTTTCCGGCATAATACATCTTTTGCAATATCTGATCATTCGATTTCTCCTCGAACCGTCCAAACATCAAAGACGGTATGCATGCACTACTTTGTCCACAGCCGCGATGACATCGTTGATATCTTTATCCTGCATTGTTGGGAACATAGGCAAAGTCAGCAATCGCTCATACGCTGCTTCGGCCACCGGCCATTGCCCTTTAGCATACCCCAAACGTAGATAATAAGGGTGCCAGGGAACAGGAATATAATGCACATTCACACCGATATTTTCGGCTCGCAGCGCCCGATAAATTTTCGCGCGATCAACCTGTAGCCGCTCCAGATCGAGGCGAATAACATACAAATGCCAGGCAGATTGGCGATCAGGCAATTCGCCCAACGGCGCGATCTCTGGTATGCTATCGAAAGCATGGCGATACCGAGAAGCAATTTCACGGCGCCGCGCCAGATTGCTATCTAACCTCTCGAGCTGTGATTGACCAAGCGCACATTGGAAATCGGTGAGACGATAGTTGAACCCCAGATGCTCCATTTCGTAAAACCACGACCGGTCGCTCTCTCTCTGGCGATGACCGGACGTTATCCCATGATTGCGAAATACCCTCATCAATTTTGCCAAATCCGGAGAGTCTGTTGTAATGATCCCTCCCTCGCCGGTAGTAATGTGTTTTACTGGATGAAGACTGAAAGTGGTCATATCAGCCAGGCAACCTACGGAACGGTTTCGATAGGTTGCGCCCAAGGCATGACAACCATCTTCGATGACAATCAGGTTGTGACGATCAGCGATCGTATTGATCTCATCCAAATCGGAGGGCTGACCAGTGTAATCTACCGTGATAATCGCTCGTGTGTGTGAGGTGATGGCAGCCTCTACACAAGCAGGGTCAAGGTTCAACGAATCAGGGCGCACATCAGCAAACACAACCGTCCCTCCCTGATATCTCACACAATTAGCGCTGGCGGCGAATGTCATAGCAGGAACGATCACCTCATCGCCAGGATTGATTCCAGCAGCGAAAACCGCCGTATGCAAAGCAGCGGTTCCGCTATTTACTGCTACCGCACAATTCGCGCCAACGCGTTTCGCGAAAGCGTCTTCGAACTTAGCGACGTTCGGGCCTGTAGTCAGCCACTCGGAGCGTAATACCTTTACGACAGCATCAACATCAACGTCACAAATCCATTGCCGCCCATACGGTAACAGATCTTCTCGAACAGGGGTTCCACCATCAATTGCTAATCTGGGCATCGAAAACACTCTCCATGATGACCAACTCTATTATTGACCGTGCTCGTGAAGAACCTGCTCAAGCCCCAATTTCTCCCTTATCTCTTCCACGGATAGCCATTGTTTATTGGTGTCGCTACGATAGCAGAATCCATGATAACAAGGCACGCCATGAGTCGGCCCTAAATAAATCAGCGTTCCAATATCGAGGTAGAAGGGGACAATGGAATAATATGTTTCGTACTCCAGAGCAAATTGAGAGTCGTCTTCCGATAATAAGATTTCATGCAGGTTCTCGCTCGGATTTAAACCTGTGATTTTGATCTCGCTATCCGGGGCGACAGCCCTGGCTAAATCTATCTCGCGGATGCTGGGCAGTTTGGGTATGAGAATATCACCCTTTGTCATCTGTTCTAAACTGAATAAGACAAATTCGATAATATCGTCGTTCGTCATCCAAAAACGTGACCTGCGGGTATCAGAGATCGCTAACACCCCTGTTTCACTCATACTACGAAATCTCGAGACAAGATCTTCTTTTGGGTTAAAAACGCTACCGATGCGTGCAACACCGAAACAGGTGCCGTCCTGACCGGAGTAGTTGTTTCCTGCAACGAACAGTTTCTCCGAAGCGCGTTCAACCAGCCCGGCCAACATCCCCGGATTACTCGAGCTTACTGTGCTGATCGAGATCACTTTTCCAACTTTCCTGTCAATAGCAGCGTCAATTACATTGATAGCTCCCACGATATTGGTTTTGACCGCTTCGAAAGGATTGTATTCTGCGACATAAGCCAAATGCAAGAATTCGGTGTGAATAACAATATCAATCCCTTTAAATGCCCTATAGAGAACCTCTCGGTCTCTAACTCCTCCGATCAGGTAGCGCATACAAGGGTAATCGCTGGCGCTATACTTCTGCTGAACATTCTGCAATTCTAACTCGTCAGAACTCAGGACAACCAATTTGACAGGTTCATAATTCTCGAGAACAAACTCGATGAATCTCTTGCCGAGATAGTTTGTTCCGCCTGTAATTAATATCGCTTTCTTATTCAGCATTTTATTACCTATGCGGGGATTCCTTGATCACAGAACCTGCTTCTTCACTTTTCGGATTTGCGAAGCGCCCAACTCCACAGGCACCAAACGCCGATCGTTCAATAATCGTAATAACACTCTCACCCGCTCCGCGCCAGGCAGCCTGACATCGAAGATCGCCTCATACCCGGAGAAAGGCCCACTCTGGATGCGGATTTGATCGCCATGTTCCAATCCGTCGAATATCTCCCCTCCGGCTTCATTGATCTCTTGAATCCGATTGCGTAAACCTTGAACGATGTGATCTGGAACAATCGCGGGCGTTCCATCGAATGAGACGAAGCCTAAACTATGCGGCATCCATTTGAATAGCGAGATGCCCAGTTCTCTTAGATCAATATGCACGAACAAATAACCTGGAAAATAAGGCCTGAGTTTCCGCGATCGGGGATTCACAGGATGTACTTTGATACGTGGATAATAATTCTCGAATCCCTGCGCCTGCAATTGCCGCCAAACGACATCTTCTTTTCTGGGTTTGCTGCGAATAACATACCACTGTAAGGACATTCGAAATACCTGACTCCAGGAGCGAATTTTTACATGACGCCATGTATTGTAATTAATCACCCATATCTCGACAAGGCTTGTTAAAAATACCCACACCCCCTATTTCGGGACATTCGTTGAAATATGACATAGCCGAACTACTCAGCCGAACGGAGAAGTTCCCCAAAAAGGGTATGCGCACGCGAAGCGGCTGCCCCCCCCTGCGCACACCCTTTTTTCGGATCAATCTATTCGATGGCTGATCGGTTACGAAAATTTGTTGTATAATCCATCTATTGAGAAATACTTCCACAGTCACAAGCATCACTGGAGTTGGAAGACGATATGTCCCCCGAAAGGATCGGTCGCTACCAAATCAAAAAAGAACTTGGCCGTGGCGGGATGGCAACAGTTTACCACGCCTACGACCCCAGCTTCGAACGGGATGTCGCTATCAAGGTGCTGCCTCGCGCCTTCTTGCATGATCCACAGTTTCGGGCGCGCTTCGAGCGAGAAGCCAAGACGATCGCCGCGCTCGAGCATGCCGCCATCGTCCCCGTGTATGATTTCGGCGAGGAAGAAGGCCAGCCATATATCGTGATGCGCATGATGTCTGGTGGAGATTTGACAGGCAGACTCAAAGAGGGAAGCCTTTCTTACCAGGAAGCGGCGAAAATTACTGAACGTCTGGCAACAGGTTTAGATGCTGCTCACCAAAAAGGCGTTATCCATCGCGACATGAAACCGGGGAATATCCTCTTCGATCGAGACGATAACGCCTACCTATCTGATTTTGGTATCGCCCGCTTGACCCATGGCAGCCACACCCTCACCGGGGAAAACATCATCGGCACACCAGCATACATGAGTCCCGAACAGGTTCAGGGTGAAAAGGACCTGGATGGCCGCAGCGATCTCTATTCTTTGGGCATCATCTTCTACCAAATGCTCACGGGGGATACCCCCTATCAGGCCACCACTCCGGCCAAAGTGATGATGATGCACATCCTCGAACCGGTCCCCGACCTCGCCATGATAAAACCAGGCGTACCACCCGAGTTGAGCTTATGGCTCCAGAAAGCGCTGGCCAAAGATCCCGATGATCGTTTTGCTACCGGTAAGCAGATGGGCGAGGCGCTGCAAGCGGCGGTACAAGGCAGAACTCATCACACGCTGATGACCGCCCAAAGAACGGCTGTCCGGGAACCCAGTAGACCCCTGGCCCAGCAACCCATCTATGTTGCGCCAGGGTACGCTCCACAACAAGCTGTCGTGACCCCCATCCCAACGCCAACGCCCTATCCGACGCCCTATCCAGGAAAACCGAAACGGGTTTGGATACCCTTCGTCATGGGAGGGTTCATCCTTTTGGGCATTGGGGTGATTATCGTCCTTGCAACAGCATTTATGGGCTATCAGGGCAAAGGCCCACTCGCCGCCGTGCTCGGCCCCTCCACTTCGATGATCACGCCATCGCCAACCATAGAAATTCCAGAGATCACGAATACCCAACAAGAAGCCGTAGCAGCCGCCGAAGATACGTCAACGCCAACAATCGAACTTTCCACGAATACCCCAGCGCCGCCTACAGAAACGCCCACACTCACGGCTACCAGCACTCCCGAAATACCGATCCTCGGCGGCGCAGACAAAATCGCCTTCGTCAACGAGAACGACATTTGGATCATGAACATTGACGGCAGCGACTTGGCGCAGTTGACCAATGACGGCACAGTCAAAACCGATCTGGCCTGGATGCCTGACGGCAAAGGTTTGACATATATTTCTGGAAAATGCGTTTGGTCCGCGGAGACAGATACGGGTCGCCTGGATTTCATCACTTGTTTCGAATCATCAGAGTATCTGGAGTCTTTCCAAATCTCCCCCGATGGAACGCGCGCAGCGATCGCAGTCAACCGCGCCCTATATATCGTACCGTACGACATAGAACGCCTTCAAGCAGCCAGGTATCTCTCTCATCTCGAGGAGATGAGCGAATGCCCCACTTATGCGCCGTTGAAAACAAGCAAAGGGACAATCGTGTCCGTCCAGAAGGTGCGCTGGTCTGATGATGGGCAAACCTTATCGCTGATGATTTTAGCTGCCCTGAGCGGGGTTCAGGGAGACCTTATCCAAATATATCCGGTAGGCGATTGCAAATCTCAGCCCTACCGGAGCGATGAATTTCCCGCGGTTCGTTTCGAAGTCGCCGATTACGACAAATCCCCCTATCTACAAAACTTTGGGTATGATGGCGGCTACCTTTATGCAATCACCAGCTTCACGCGCAATGATGGTTTCGGACACATGTACCTCTACAATGCTGACCTGCATCGAGCGGACATCGAGGTCAATCCGATTGATGGAGAGTGTTGTTACCGTGATCCTCAATTCAGCCCGGATGGGCGTTACTTGATTTTCGCCTACCAACCATTCGAAGCTGGCGCGACGACCCAATTGTACATCGTGTCTTTCGGAACCATCGGAACGGGCGCGCGCTACGAACCCCTGCCTCTGCCAGAAGGCTTTCTCACCGATCCAAGGAACAAGCCTCAACCTGTTTTTCGCCCCGTTTCTGGCGGTGGCGAATAATCGGAGCGTGTTTCACGATCATCAAAAATCATTCGTATGAAAACTCGCGCCCTTATCCTGGCCGGCGGCGAGGGTTCCCGGCTAGGGGTTCTCACTGCCAAACGAACCAAGCCAGCCGTGCCTTTCGCCGGGAAATACCGCATCATTGATTTCACCCTCTCGAACTGCGTCAATTCCAACCTGTTCGATGTGATGATCCTGGCCCAATACCGTCCTCACTCGCTGATCGAACATATCGGCGCGGGCGGCCCGTGGGACCTCAACCGGGATTTTACCGGTGGAGTGCGCATCTACACGCCCTACAAAGCCCGCCGCCCATCCGATTGGTACCATGGAACTGCGGATGCCGTACAGCAGAACTTCAGCTTCATCAAGAGCACCAAACCTGATCTCGTTCTGATCCTCTCCGGCGATCATATCTACGAGATGAATTACGATGCCATGATCGCCTTCCATGTGGATCACCACGCGGATGTGACCCTGGGAACGATCACTGTGCCAATCGAGGACGCCTCCCGTTTCGGCATCGTGGATGTGGACGACAAATACCGCGTCACTTCTTTCATCGAAAAGCCCAGCCCCCCCCCCTCGAACCTGGTCAATATGGGGGTCTACCTCTTCAACACGAATGTGCTGGACCGCGCTCTTTGGGAAGATTACAAAAACGAAGAATCCTCCCATGACTTCGGCAAGAACATCCTCCCAGGATTGGTCGAGGAAGGCGCGCGTGTCTACGCCTTTCCCTTTTCGGGATACTGGGTGGATGTCGGGACGGTCGCATCGTACTGGCAGGCCCACATGGACTTGCTGGCCAATCCGCCATCCCTGGACTTGAACGACCGCTCCTGGATTATCCACACCCGCACCGAAGAACGACCGCCAGTGCGCGTCGCCAGCGGCGCTCAGGTTCACGACAGCATGATCACCGATGGATGTGTGGTTGACTCGGGCGCCATCGTCGAACGCAGCGTGCTTGGTCCAGGGGTGCGCATTGCAGCAGACGCGGTGGTTCGCGAATCGGTTCTCCTCACGGATTGCGTCATCCACGCCGGGGCCTCAGTCGAGTGCGCCATCCTCGACAAACGCGTCCATGTCGGAGAGAAAGCCCTCGTGGGCAGTATCAGCGCCAAAACGCCTCCCCAACTGGTCATGGCAGGGAAGAACAGCCGCATCCCCCCCGGCTATGTCATCGAGCCTGGTGCTGAAATCCCGGCAGATATTCGCGAATCCGATTATCCATCTAAGATCATAAAATCCCACACAGCATTTGCCCGGAGCCAGGACATCCCCCATGAAATTTGAGCGCGCCTCGGGCATATTGCTTCACCCCACCAGTCTACCCGGCCCCTACGGCATCGGGGACATTGGCCCTACAGCGCATGATTGGCTCGATTTCCTGGCCTCTACGGGAAGCAGCCTGTGGCAGGTCCTACCCCTCGGCCCAACCGGCTACGGGGACTCGCCCTACCAATGTTTCTCCGCTTTTGCGGGCAATCCCTATCTCATCAGCCCCGAGGCGCTGCTGACGGATGGTTTGTTCACGCGCGATGATCTTCACGGCCGCCCCTCGTTTCCCGTAGAGCGCGTGGATTACGGGGCCGTGATCCCTTACAAAGTGAAATTGCTCGAGCTTGCTTATAAACGCTACCAGGGAAGTTCACTCCCCGAGATCAGCGCCGCCTTCGAAGACTTCAGAGAAGCCATGGCCTCCTGGTTGGACGACTTTACGCTCTTCATGACTATAAAAGAAGCGCACGGCGGCGGCTCTTGGGTTGACTGGCCTCCGCCCCTCCGCAGCCGGGATGCAGAAGAATTGCGTTCTTTCAAGCGTGCTCATACCGAAGATGTCGAACGGCACGCCTTCTGGCAATTCCTGTTCTTCCGGCAATGGGCTGACCTGCGGAAGCACGCCTTGGAAAGAGGCGTCCAAATCGTCGGCGACATCCCCATTTTTGTGGCTCACGACAGCGCCGATGTCTGGGCGCACCCCGAGCTTTTCTACTTAGATGACGAGGGCCAGCCAACCGTCGTCGCTGGTGTGCCCCCGGATTATTTCTCTCTCACCGGCCAGCGTTGGGGCAACCCCCTTTATCGCTGGGACCGACATGCTGGAGAGGGATACCATTGGTGGCTCGACCGCTTTCGGGCTGTATTCTCCCTGGTGGACATCGCCCGCCTGGATCACTTTCGCGGCTTCGCCGGCTATTGGGAGATCCCTGCCGAGGAGGAGACAGCTGAAACGGGGCGATGGGCGCGCGGCCCTGGGATAAAGTTCTTCGAAGTGGTCGAAAATGCATTAGGCGCGCTTCCCATCATCGCCGAAGATTTGGGGGAAATCACGCCGGATGTGATCGAGCTGCGCGATCATTTCGATCTGCCTGGCATGAAAGTCCTGGTTTTCGCCTTCGACAGCGATGCCGAGAATGAATTCCTGCCCCACAATTTCACGCCGAATTGCGTGGTCTATACCGGCACCCATGACAACGACACAGCGCGCGGTTGGTACGAGCGCAGCGATGAGAGAATCCGCGATCACGCCCGGCGCTATCTGGCCCGGGATGGGCGGGATATTGCCTGGGATCTGATCCGCGCCGCATGGTCTTCGGTGGCGTTCTTCGCCCTGGCGCCCATGCAGGATTTTCTGAACCTGGGCAACGAGGCGCGTATGAACTACCCCAGCACGCCCAGCGGCAATTGGGCCTGGCGAATGTCGCCGCGCGCCCTGACGGAGGCGCTGCGGGCGCGTCTCGAGGAAACCAATATCCTTTATGGTCGCTACATGAATGACCAAACCCCTTCGAAGGAGAGATAGCATGTCTGATAACCATTCACTGGAATTCAATATAACTGTAGAAGCCCCCGTAAAGCATATTTATCGAGCCTTTACGGGATCAGCAGCCCTCGAGAGCTGGTTCGCCGACTTCGCCGAAGCGGATTCTCATAAAGGGGGCCGATTCTACGCCTGGTGGAACGTGGGCTACTACGCCAGCGGCCTGTTCACGGAGCTGAAAGAGGATAAACGCATCGCTTTCACCTGGTTTGGCCTCGATGAACCTGCTCCCACGAAAGTCAATATCTCCCTGTCAGAAAAAGACGGCGTAACCCAGGTGGTTGTCGAACACAAGGGCATCGGTGAGGGGAAAGCCTGGAAGAAATCCTGCAAGCAGATTTCCAAAGGCTGGGAGAAAGCCTTGGCTAACCTGAAATCGGTGATCGAGACAGGCTACGACAGGCGTATCTATGATCTACCCATGTTAGGGGTTCTCCCCGGAGACCTGGTAGACGAAAAAATGATCGAAGGACTTGGACTTTCCGTAGAAACAGGGATCAAAATCTCCGATGTGGTAGCAGGGATGGGCGCCGAAGCGGCCGGGTTAAAAGGGAATGATATCCTCTTCAGCATCGGCGGTCATGAATTGAAGATCTACCCGGATTTTGGGTTAGCCATGGCCGGGAAGAAAGCCGGCGACATCGCCGAAGTAGTCTTCTACCGCGGCGCAGAAAAACATACGGTTGATATGCAGCTATCCGGGCGGCCCAAACCTGAACTGCCCTCCTCGGCGAAGGAGCTGGCCGAACGGACAGGCAAAATCTATGAGCAAGTCAACAAAGAGCTGGATGTCCTCTTCGAGGGAGTCAGCGAGGAACGCGCCTCCCGCCGCCCCGCCCCTGAGGAATGGAACGCCAAGGAAGTATTAGCCCACCTGATCTACTCCGAGCGTTGGCTGCACCTGGCCATCACCTGCTTCATCGGAAATTACCGCACCGGCGGTTTCTCCAATGACCTGGGGTTGCACGCGGCGATTGCCAATTCCTATCCTCTCGAGGAACTGATCGCCGAATTCAAACGCTGTGAGGCGATCACCGTTGCCGCCATCGAAGCCTTGCCTGAAGAGTTCGTCGCAGACAAACGACGACTGATGATCCTGGCAGCCAACGTTGACGAGCAAGGATTCGCTCTCCACACCCGGGGTCACTTCACCCAAATCCAGGCCGCTCTCGAAGCCGCCCAAAAGGCCTGACTTACAAACAAGAAGGGTGTGCGCACGCAAAGCGGTTGCTTCTTCTACGCACATCCCTTTTTCGAACAAATCCGTTCCACGACCGAACAGTTACCATCAGTACTGCACGAAATTTAGGTCAAAGACCCATCCTCGGGGCGCCCGGGGACGGGCTTTCGATCTTTTTCGTGATCTACTGACAATAAGTCTTTATATCCGATTTCAATGTATTCGACCTCACAGGGATTGCCTGCCGCGAGCCACATTTTGGTTGCGTTCAAATCCATGATGACCGAAGCCACCGTTTTGAACTGCTCCTGTTCAGGATCGCGTGAGTCAGGGTGACAGCAGACCGAATTGGGGAAATTGAAATGATCCGCGAGAGCTTGCTGTAACTCATCAACTGTAAATCCGGCAGGATGTGTCTCCAGGAAACGGCGAAGGCGGCGATGGCGAACCAGACTGCCAGGGCTGTGCCAGACACCCACATCTTTGAAATCCATGTCGCGGCACAAATAGTGATTCGTGTGAGCGTAAACATTCCCTTCAGGGAAAGAGAAATACGCGCGGGAGAAATCCCCAGGAGCGGTCTCAGCGTTGAAAGCCTCCCCATCCCGGTGGGCCACAGTATAGTTGGCCGATGAAGCCCGCACATGGCTGTTGATGGCTGAAATCGCATCAGAGAATGTCCGGCTTTCCAAAATCGCTCGCAAAACAACATGATACGGAATTCCTGTGAGGACATCAGACTCGAGATCAGAATGGAGGGCGTTGGTCGTCATCCCTAGCCCGGCGGTGTTCATACCCATCTTTGCCAATAACCCCGCCTCGACGACCGTCACGAAGTTGGGCGCGTCGTCGGCATCCACTTCCAGGACAATAACCGTCTCTGATACGGGAACCACCCAATCCCAGTTTTGACCAATCAGCATATGATTGTTTTCGACAGCCGCGGGCAGGATCACAAAAGAAGAGCACTCCCCAGGGACCCGCTTGGCGATGGCGAAGTTGCGGATTTCTGTGCGAACATTCAGGGCAAGGATATCTTCATAGAGAACACCGGCTCCTTCGGCAATGCCGCGCATCTCATCCAGAAAATGTGAGCGATAGGCAGCAATAGCTGGTTCGAATGTCTGGGCGTGAGTTTTGACCTGCGCCCAACCCCATCCGGCGTAGTGGGCGAATAACTCCCGGTAGATTTCGAGATTGCGCCGAATCCGAGAGGCAACCTGTCGGCCATATTGACGGCCGCGCTCGAACGGCGGCCCCTGGACTCGAATATGAGGAAACGATTGTCTCGACATAGCGATTTTCCTGATAGCTCCCAAGGGGTATTGTATTTTACTCAGAGTTCTTTATACTTGAAAGTAAGATTTAACGCAAACCATTCTGGCGACGATCATGGATGCAGGCCAGGTCGCTAACCGGATATTCGCTGTTCCCCTATTTTATTAAAAAACCATT
>Ga0194113_10006001_pt1 | contig 15495 bp, 13 predicted proteins | sample TA2MahC200mmetaG_FD_146193 | JGI IMG/M metagenome (GOLD analysis project Ga0194113, IMG submission 146193) | Freshwater microbial communities from Lake Tanganyika, Tanzania - TA2015017 Mahale Deep Cast 200m | ecosystem: Environmental > Aquatic > Freshwater > Lake | place: Tanzania: Lake... | reverse complement strand
ATCCGCAGTCCCACCTCCACACTCACAGCTCGCAGGCGGTCTCCTGACCGCCAGACGGCCGGTCAGGAGACCGGCAACAAGCAAAGGCGAACAAGCAAGGGCGAATGACATCCGCAGTCCCACCTCCACACTCACAGCTCGCAGGCGGTCTCCTGACCGCCGGACGGCCGGTCAGGAGACCGGCAACAAGCAAAGGCGAACAAGCAAGGGCGAATGAGATCCGCAGTCCCACCTCCGCACTCACAGCTCACAGGCGGTCTCCTGACCGCCAGACTCGTAGGCGGTCCCCACACTCACAGCTCGCAGGCGGTCTCCTGACCGCCGGACGGCCGGTCAGGAGACCGGCCCGAGCAGCCCAGCCCGAGCAGATCGGGTTCACAGTTTCGAGCATGGCTCAGTCCAGCGCCGCGCCGCAACACGGGCAGTAACGGATCACGGCCCCGCAGGCGTGACAATGGACCCCCGCGGGGGCGGGCACGGCAGGCGCCGAGGCCGGCGCAGGTCGGCCGGCCGGCGGAGGCGCTCCTGGCCCCGCGACAGGCGCCGGCGGCAACGGGACAACAGCCGGCGCAGGCGTTGGAGGCGCGGCCGGCATCGCGGGCGCCGGGGTCGGCGAGGATGCGGCCGGCGATGGACCTGCCGGAACCGGCGCGGGGGCGGCCGCGGGAGAAACTGGCGCTGCGGGCGCAGGCGGCGGCGCGGCCGGAGCCGGCGCTGCTGGTCGGCTGGCGGCCGCGCTCGCCTGCGATAGGTCGGCGCCGCAGTTTTCGCAGAACTTGGCGTCGGGTCGGTTGGCGACATTGCAGGAGGGGCAGATCAGCTCGGCTGGCTTGACCGCGGGTGCGGGAGCCGGCGCGGGCGTGTCCAGCCGGGTGGCGCACACGCCGCAGAACTTGGCTTCGTCGCGGTTGCTATGACCGCACTTGGGACAGGTTTTCATGGTAACATCTCCTTGGATTATAGAGCTTCCTTCTTCTCAAGCAATGCTTCAGCCATGGAGCTGAGATCATACACTATGCTGTTGGGATACCAGGGCTGGATCTCGTGAGCGGCAATTTCCCGTTTGGCTACCTCAATGGCTTTCCGGGCAGCCTCTTGGTCGCCATAGAGCCCCGCCTTCAAGACCTTCACTTCCGGATGATACGGGGTCTTCTCGTAACGGCTCAACTGGAAGCGCTGGTAGAGGACTCGTGCCTTGTCTATCTCTCCTATCACGTAGTGAATAAGGGGCGCCTGCATACGCTGCAGGAGCGGAATGGGTTCGGGCCACATGTCCAGTAAACTGTCCAGCCGGCCGCCTAGCCCTCGCGCCTTCTGCTGGTTTCCAGCCTGACAATAGAGCCACAAGGCTTCAAAGAGATAGCCCCATTGCGCCTCGAGATCGGCTTTACCCTGGCGCAGGTCTGTGTCCAGGACGACCAGGCTGGCCCAAGCTGCCGCTGTAAAATACTTTCGGGCTTGCTGAATGTCGCCTAGCAGGCGACTACAACGAGCCATGGTCTCGGCTGCGTCGTTGACCTCGAAGTATAACCCTTCGGCCTGGTATTGTTTCAGTTCTTCTTCAGTTCTGACTAGAACTCTACGAATTGCTTCTGAAGACCAGGTGATATCCGGCATTCCTCATACCTCTCTCAATTCACGTTGAGATGCGGATCTGGATCATCTTCTCAGGCCTTACTTTGGCGACATAGTCTTCTATGTTGCCAAAACTCGCCTCGGGACCTGCAATACCGACCAGGCGGTGATAGGAATTCCACTCGCGGAGGTTGGTGTGTTTCAAGACCTCCGACAGGCGCTGACAAGAAGCCCTTTCCGATGGCTCGGTGTCAGGATCATCAATTTTGCTTCGGAGTCTTTCTTCCATGGAAGGCTTGTTCTTCAGCAGCCATTCACGCTCGTTTTCATAGAAGACGCCGTCCTTGGTCTCGGTGGCCAGCGTTCCAGCCTTGTCGCCATTAGCGTCAATATACCCGCTGTCCTTAGCTTGGACTTCGTGACCTTTGCACTCTACCACACATAGCTTTCCGTCGCTGCCAAGACAGAGCACATCGGGATTGGATGGCCCACCTAACCGTACAAAATCAGTGTACTCACCTGTCTTTTCCAGGTAGCGCACAGTGGATTCAACTCCCCGCCCCTCGGTTTCCCGACTACTACCAAAGTTCCTTTCAACCCGAGTCTTGATCACTTGTTTGTCGCTGGCATCAGGTTGCCAGGCAGTCACTTCTGTATTGCCCACTCGCCTGTCTACTCGCTCCTCCCCTGCTCGGAGATTGTCACCGGCTCGCGACACTCTGCTCTCAGCTTCGACAGCCGGCTCAAAGCGTTTGTCAGCCACAGCCAGCTTGAGCCGCTCGTTCTCACTGGCTGGCTCTGGCTTGAAGGATGCGCCGCCAGAGGCCGGTTCTGCTTCGGCGATCTTTCGTTCAAGCTCTCGCTGCCTCTCGGCCTGCCGCTGCCCTTCAATGCGCTTGAAGGCCTGTTCTTCTGGTCTGTGGGGCGCATCTCTCATGAGATCACCTCTACTGCAATCCCAACATACCGCGCACGTTTTTCACCATCTTCTGCTGGCTGGCGCTGCTGAAGTTCAGCTCTGGGCTTATCTGGGCGGCGTAGCATACCGCCGCGGCTTTGACGGCGGTCTCACTCTCTACCTGGATCGCTCGCTCGGCTGCCACCCGGCATACCCGCGCCAGCCGGGCCCACATCTCCTGGTCATCGGTCGTGTTCTGGATGGCCCCCACAACATCGCGTACCAAAGCCTTGTCTTTCACCAGCCGGGCCACTTCATAGCGATACAAGCATTTTGCCTGGCAGAACGCACAGCCGGCATACGGGATCGGCGCCTTGGCGCAGAGCGATCGGTACTGCGTCGCGAAGCTCTCCAGTGCCGGGCCGTGGCGACCGACCAACGCATCGAGCGCGTCCTGGCGGTTGGCGAAGTTGGCAACCACGTCTGCCAGGATCGCCGTGAGATCGCGGCGTAGCGCCTCCACCACATTATACAACCAACCGTAACGTTGGCCCCTATCGTCCAATAGATCGGCCATAGCCTGCAGCAGCACGTAGAGCGCCACAGGTTTCTCCTGGTCGGGCTTGGGCTTCACCACCTGGTCGGCCAGCTTGACCAGTGAGTTGTAGCCATAGACCGCCTGTCGCGGCTCGAGGACAAGGGACAAGAAGTAGCGGTTGAAGGTCTCGGCGAACTCGTCGGCGTTGAGCACGGCCAGAGCCAGGTCTCGCACATCCGAACTGCCGCGACCGTCGGCCGGCAAGAGGCCGCGGACATACTGGTTATAGCCCGGCAGCGGCTCGTATAGCGGTTGGCCGCAGAATATCTGCATGGCCCCGCGCACCTGGCGATCGGCCAACCGGCCCTTCACGCTCTGCTTCTTGAAGGGGAAAACCTCGATCAGGTAGGGCCGATCCGCGCCTTCGGCATAGACAACGGCCTGTCCGGTGCGCAGCGTGGTTACGTAGCGCTTCTGGCCGTCGTCCAGATTCATGGCGCCGGCCATCGTGTCCCGATCATCCTGAGCCACGATGCGGTGCAGAACCTTCAGATTGGTGTTCTTGATCGCGTCCGGCGCCAGCTTTGAGGGGATCTGCTCGGCAATCAGCACCCCCTGGCCATAGGCGCGAATCTCCGAGAGCATGTTGGCGAACACCTCCACCGCCTGTCCTTTGACGTTGGCTTCCTCCGCGCCGACGTCGGTGCGCACGTTTTTCAGCAAGCGGTGAGCCTCCTCGACGACGGTGACGTGCTGCAAGTCGCCCGTGATGCTGCCCCCGCGTGCCTGCACGCCGCGAAACTCGTAGAGCCTTGTCAGCAGCAGGCCAATCACGAACGCCTTCTCGTCGTCGTTGCCGATGCGCTCCAGCTCGAGCACGGTCGGGTGCGACAGCAACTCTTTCATCGAGACCGAATGCCGGACGTCCAGCATCAGCCCCTTGCCGCCCAGCCGCAAGGAGCCGATGCGCGCCTTCAGCCCCGCCTTCACATCCATCTGGATGCGCTCCTCGTAGCCCAGACGGTCCACCACCTGGTCAATCTTGCGATAGAGATCGGCCAGGGTTGGGAAGACCGGCCAGCACGCCTCGTTGCCGCGCTCCTGCGGAGGCAGCCGGCGATTCTGGCTGGAGGTCAGGTCCCACCCTTTGTCCTGGTAGATCTCGTGCAGGCAAGTCTCCAGGACGTAGGGCATCGGCGCATAGAGGATGAAGGCCGCGTTGAAGACCGACTTGAGGTAGTCAATGTGCGTCTGGACGTGGATGCGGTTGTCGGCGTCGCCGACCTCGAACTCGAAGGGGTTCAGCCGGAAAGGCGCCAGGCGCTCATCGCCCAAGGTGAAGATGCGCAGATTGTCGAAGCCGGGCACGGTGCGCAGATCGCGGTACTCGGCCTTGGCCGGCTCGATCACCAGGAACGGCGCCCCCTGGCCGCGGCTCCACAGGCGGTCGAGCAGATAGAACAGCGTGTTGGTTTTGCCGCTGCCCGTTACCCCGACGACCAGTCCGTGTTTGGCGAAGTCGGCCCGCGGCACGGCGTACCAGTTGCCGGTCGGCGTGGTCCCGTCCATGATCTTGCCGACGTTGACGGCGTCGCCGGCGCTAGATGGCGTTCCCGACGGCAGGGCCACGTCGAAGCGGGCATAGTCGCGCACCGCGTAGCCTGGCATCTCCTCGCGCGGCAGTTGGATCAGGACGGCCAGCTCGTGAGAATTGAGCAGCGTGCTGAACCGGTCCACGCCGCCGCCAGGCGCCGGAGGGAGGCACTTGAAAGTGCGCACCGGCTCGGGGACCGAGTCTTCGCCCGCGAAGATGGCGTTGCACAGCGCCCGCGCGCGGTCCAGGCCGGTCTCGCTGGCCGCGCAGAGGTGGACGTCGGTCTGCCACATCCCCTGGGCCTTGCCTCGATCCAGCCGTTCGAGCTGTTTTTCCAGCAACTCGACGCAGTATTGCGCCTGGCGGTCAATCTGCTCAGCGGTCACGTTCGAGGCGATTGGCACGTTCTTCTTGACCATGGGCGAGAGCTGATAGACCTGCTGGAACAATCCTGCGGCCAACTGGACCACCTGGGCAGACTCCATCGGCCTGCCCAACACCAGGTAGCCCCATTGCTCGCCGTACATGCCGCGCAGCAGGCGCTCGATCTGCTGCACCGCGCCGCTGCGTCCCGGCGTGCGCTCCGCCTTCAGAGTCGGCACGCCGGTGAGCCGGCCCAGGTAACTGAAGATCGGCGTGGCGTTGAGCTCGGTGCCGAGCCGCTCGACCGGCCGCTCGGCCAGCTCGATGGCCGGGAAGGCGCCGCGCAGGGCCGTGCCCAGGATGGCGTCGGCCTGTGGGCCTTGCAGACCGACGTAGACCTGGACCGCGTTGCCCCGACCCAATATCAGGTAGGCGAAGGTCAATCCCTGGCCGTGGCAGCCGGTGACCAGGTCCTCCATGTACTGCTCATAGCGGCAGTCCTCGTCGGCTTTCCAGAACGCCGCCAACGCCTCGACGCGCACGAAGCGCGTCGCGTCCAGTTGACCCCAAACCGGCAGGGCCGACGGCTGCTCGGCATCAAGCCGGCGGCGCTCCAGTCTCTCGATCAAAGCCTGGATTTCTGTAGGGTTGTCCATGAAAGCACTCCTTCAAGCTACGGCGTTTCAGGCCGTAGCGCCCCGCCATAGAGCCAATTCCATCCGCGCCGCTCACAACCTGACGATGCCCAGCGCCTGCAACACAGTGAGCAGCGCGATGCCCCACACCGCCAAGCCCACCCAGATCGGCCAGGGTTTGAGCGCTTCAATCCTGTAATCAGTGGGCCGGCCGCCGCTCTCGATGACCCGAATCCGGCGGGCGCGCACGACATTGCTGCCGCGCTGCACCGAGCCGTAGACCTGGACGCCGTCCCCCACCCGCACGTTGCCACCCCCAGGCTTGCGGTAGAGCAACACATCTATTGGGACGCCGGTCGCCGTATCGCGCACCTGGAAGTCAAGCACCGAAACGGTGCGCTCCCCGCGGATGGCGTTGATGATCGGCCCCAGGATCAATTGCAGCGGCATGATCAGGATGGAGAAGAGGCAGCCCAGCAACCCCACCCCTACCCCGAGGATCAGCAGGAGGATGCCCAGCGTCAGGCCCGCGGCTGCAAAGCCCAGGAAGAGGCCGAGGAGAACGGTGACCAACGCCAGCATCACCAGGGCGCGGGCCGGGTCGAATGGCGCCTTCTCCTGGCGCTCCTGGTCCACGACGCTCACCACGCCCTCCACTATCGGCGCGGTCTGGAAAAGACCAGACCTCGGCATGGCCGCTGGATGCGGGGATGGCGGTGAAAGCGGTAGGGCGTTGGGAGGAAGAACTGGAGGCGCCGGCGCGCGCGAGCCTGCAGAGCCGCCAGAGCGCGGCGGCAATGACAAGGGAGCTGCCGGCGGCGCGGGCAGCGGCTTGCCGCACACCGCGCAGAACTTCGCGCCCGCGCGGTTGAACGCGCCGCATTTGGGGCACATAGTATTCATGGATGGCCTCCAGGGACCACAGGCTCGCGAGACCGGCCGGTTTGTAGCCGAACGGATTCTACCCTCCGGTGATCGCCCGCGAGCGCGCCACTTTCAGGATAACGTAGTTACGATCAGACGGTCTAGACGACCGGCCAGCGCCCGAAACCAGAGAATACGGTTACTTCGAGACCGTGTTCTGGCGGGCCCATTTCTCGAGTTTGTTGTCAATCGAGGCCAGGTAGTATTCGGTGTTGACCAGGATGGCAACAAGCTCGCCGAATGCCAGGGCGCCCAATCCGGTCATCGCGACGATGAGGCCTTCGCCGATCTCCACGACATCCTCAAGCCCGAAACCGTGACGCGGCTGGAGAGGCTCAATGATGCCCTGATAGATCGCCAGGTAGGCCGCGATGAACAGGGCGAACACACCGATGACCTTCATCACCGATGACGCAAAAGATAGGATCGGATACTTTGCCATGTGTTCCTCCTGAGATGCGAATGACAGAAACAGCCTATCGCTTGAAGATCCGGCCAATGATGAAGGCAACTGTGCCGCCCAGGAAGGCGCCGGCGGCGCTGCCGATCATCCAGTTGTCCCAGGTCAGGCGGTAGTTCAGGAGCCAGATCAGCACGCCCCAATTGACCGCCACGACAAGCAGCGGCCCCAGGGTCATGATCCAGAAGTCCGGGCGTCGTGATCCGCGCAGCCTGAATACCAACCACAACGCAGTTGCTGTGATCGAAAGCGCCATCAGATCGAGCGAGGAGCTGATCCCCAGGTAGTTGAGGAGCCCCCGGCAGACCACAGTGAGAAAGGCCGCCAGCGGCCGCCGCGAGATCATATAGGCGAGCGGCGCGGCGATCCAGCCGACCGTCGTGACCAGAGTGGCTCTCACGACCTCGTCCAGGCTCCCGAGGTCTGGTATGCCCGGCAATATGAGCTGGCCGATCCAGGATAGACCGGCCAGCACGCCGGCAAGCAACAGCGCGCCCCAGAAGCCGAAAGGTTTCACCATAGCGGGCACGGGTCTGGCCGGCGCGGCCGGCCTGGCAGGCGCTGCGCTCGGTTTTGCCGGCGCGGCCGGCGGAGCCACATAGGGCACGGCCGCCGGCGGCGCAGGCGATACGGTCGCTGGTTTCGGCGGCGGCGCGGTGAGCGCCTGCTTCATCTGCCGGGCGTTCTGCCAGCGGTTGGCCGCGTCCTGCGCCACCGCCTTCATGACCGCGCGTTCGACCGCCTCCGGCGCCTTCGGATTCAGGCTGCGCAAGGGGGAGAAGTTGAATGGGTTGTCGGCCGGATCGCGGCCGGTGAGCAGATGGTGCAGCGTGGCGCCCAGCGCATAGATGTCGCTGCGCGCATCAGTCTGCCCCTTGCCGTATTGCTCGGGTGGCGCGTAGCCGGCCGTGCCGAACGACGCGGTATCGGTGGCCTTGCCGGCCTTGAAGTGGCGGGCGATGCCGAAGTCAATCAGCTTGATCTTGCCGTCGCGATCGAGCATGATGTTGGCCGGCTTCAGGTCGCGGAAGATCACCGGCGGCTGCTGGCCGTGGAGATAGTCCAGCACGTCGCACAGTTGGCCGGCCCAATCGGTAACCTGTTGGACGCTCAGCGGCCCACGCGCGGCGGCGAGCACGTCCTGCACGGTCTTCCCGTCAATGAAGTCCATCACCAGGTACTGCTTGCCGGCCTCGCTGAAGTGATCAGTCACGCGCGGCAGGTTGGGATGGTTCAGTTGCGCCAACATGCGCGCCTCTTGCTCGAACGCCTGGCGCGCCTGCTGCTTGTCGCGTGGATTGGTCAGCCCGGCCTCGCTCAACTCCTTGACCGCCACGGGCTTCTGGCCCAGCCGCGTGTCGCTCGCCTTGTAGACCGCGCCCATGCCGCCCTGTCCGATCTTCTGCAGAATCAGATAGCGGTTGTTGAGCAGCGTGTGGGCAGGCAGCATACCGGTGCCCGGGCTGGGGAGGGGCCCGCCCGCGGGCAGCCCCTGGCCGCACTGGTGACAGAAGCGCGCTACCGGCACATTTACAGCTCCACAGGCCGGGCAGGTCGCCTCGTGCACCAGCGGCCGGGCGCAACCCTGGCAGAACCGCGCCGTGTCACGATTGGTCGCCCCGCAATGGGGACATGCTTTGGCCATCAGATCGCTCCTTCGTATCTTCTTGATAATCCGGGGTAGGGGCATGGCCTTGCGCCTGCCCGCGTGGGCGACCGCAAGAGCCTGCCCTGAGCGTAGTCGAAGGGGTGCGCCCCTACAAATCGAGAAGATACGCCCTTTCAGCGCCTCAGAAGCCCTATAGCGCCAAGTCAACCAGCCAAGTCGCCAACACCACGATCACCGGCAGGAACAGAGCCACGGTCAACGGGATCAGCCTGGGCACGGTCAGCACGCCGCGCGACTGCCCCGTGGCATCCACGCTCTCCACACGCCACGCGCGCAATTCGTTTCGGCCGGGATGGCGGACTCCCCACAACTCCACGATGGCGCCGGCAGCTACCCTAACCCCCTTTTGCGGACCGATCATCACCACATCCAGCGGCTGTCCGCCGGTCCGCTCAACGACCTGGAACTTGTAGATGGGAACCCGGAGCGGCCGGCCTCGATTGCGCAGTCTGCCGATCAGTCCGGTGAGGGTCAATACGGTGAAGTAGGGCCGCCGGAAGCCGAGCCACGAGAGGAGCAGCAGCGCCATCAACGCAGCGAGAATGACGATCCCCTGGGTTACGGAGGGCAACGCGAACACCAACCACTCACCCAGCAGGACCAGCACGAACAGCAACGCGGGAAACTCAAACGGCGCGGGCACCATGGCGGCGGTGGGCGATGTAGCTACTTGCCCGCCCGCCACCGGCAGCGGGCCGAAGAGCTCGCTGTACGCGGCCCGGCCGCCAACGGTCACAACGCGCGCCAGAAAGGACATGCTGCGCTTGGAGCCGGCCCAACCCTTTGCCGCTGCCTGCCTGGCGACCGGCGCAAGCGCCGCGCCCGCTTTGGCCACTGCCGGACCCACGCCAGCGCCTGGGGGCGCCGCCCCTGGGCCACCCGCCGCGGCCCCTGCCGCACTGGGGGACGCCGCCCCTGGTCTGGCCGGGACGCTCCCTGCTGCTGACGCTGAGCCCGCGGGAGCGGCCAGCGCCGCGCCGCAGACAGCACAGAACTTCGCGCCAGCCCGGTTGGCCTGGCCACATTTGGGACAACTGCTCGTCATAGGATAACCCTCCGTGATCGAGATTCTTCTTTACTTCAGCTTGATTTCGGCGTCGGTGTTATAGTTGTAGGCAGTTCGCACAAGGATGTTGCCGCTTTCCTCCTTGCCCCACACGGCCAGCCAGTCGCCCACGCTGATGATCCCCTGCGGGTCGCCGCGCATCTTGACCGAACGTTGGCGGCCAGTCTGCCAATCCTCGATGCGCAGATAGCGCACAGTGTTCGTTGTAGACACTATTGCCGGCACTAGCAAGGCCAGGACGGGCTTGATCAGCGCCAGAGCGCTCGCAACGACGACCCGGCCGCCGATCGGCGCCTTTTCCTGAACCGGCGCATCCACATGCACGACTCGCCCCTCGACGACCGGTTGAGGAGCATTCCAGCTCCTGGGAAAACCGACTGGCGCTCCCAACGGGACCGCGGGAAGCAGCGACACGCCAGGCGTGAGCGGTCCCGCCCCGCGGCCAGGCGCCGGCAGCCCTGCACGTTTCGGCGGCTCGAGCAAGGTGGGCAGCTTCGGCGCTATCGGCAGGAGCAGCCTGGCCCCGCAAACCTTACAGTACTTCGCATCGTTTCGGTTGTCGGCCCCACAACTGGGACATCTGACCATATCACCACCTTCTTTCGCCTCTTGCTGCTTGAGGCGGTCTCCCGACCGCCGGGTGACTGCGACCGCTCGGTCAGGCGACCTCACTCAAACACGTCACCTTCTTGCCCTGTACTGCTTGAGGCGGTCTCCCGACCGCCGTGCTTGATGCTTGAGGCGGTCTCCCGACCGCCGTGCTTGATGCTTGAGGCGGTCTCCCGACCGCCGATCCACCGCTCGGTCAGGAGACCTCGCTCAAACACAGCTTGAAGCGGTCTCCTGACCGCCGGGCGACCTTACATCCTTACCTGGTCAGGAGGCTGCAAAGGCAGCTCAACAACAGGAAACCCAACAGCACGGCGCTGATCACGGCCAGGGGCAACGGCCGCGCCGTCGTGGTCACATAGGCGGCCGGCCGGCCGCCCCGCTCCACGACCTCGACCCGCCAGGCGCGCAACGCGGCCAGATCGCGATCCCACACGCCCCAGGCCCGCACTTTGTCCCCCGCATAGAGTAGATCGCCCTGGCGCGCGCCGATCATCAGCACAGCCTGATCCTGGCTGCGGCCGTGCGGCCGAACCTGGAAGCTGAGAGCCGGGAGTTGGGTCGTCTGGCCGCCGGCCGGCAGGAAGAGGACGTGGAATTGCGTCGTCTGCGTCACCGTCGTCGCGGATGGGCCGGCGACGATCTCACCGATCACTTCGGGCTGCCGGACCACCAGGTCGTGGTACCAGCCGGCCGCCTCCTGTCGGGCTTGCTCTCCAAGCCACCCCAAGGCCAAACCGATCTGGCGGGCATATCGCTTCAGATCGGCCGAAGAAGGCAAGGCCGGGCGACCAACCACCGGAGCCAGGTGTTGTCCACACCCTGCGCAAAAGGCGGCCCCACTGCGATTCGCGCGGCCGCAGCGAGGACAGGTGGTGATTGTCATGCTACCTCCCGATCAGACGCGAATGACGTAGCTGCCGGCCGCCTTGTCATGCCAGGTCTGCCTGTCTTTGTCCCACAGCATCCACAAGAAACCGGCGAAGCCGATCAGAATGTACATCATCAGTGAGTCCAGGAAGTAGACCAACGTGCGCACGAACGCCTTGCCGCCGGTGAGCAGCGAGCCGTCGGTCGCGATCACCTGGATGCCCACCGCCTTCTTTCCGGGGGTCTGGCCCGACCGGGCATAGAAGTGGGTGAAATACCCGAAGTAGAGCGCCACGCCAGCCAGCGAAGACCACAGGCTCCCACCTTCCCCTGAGCCGACAAGCGCAGCCCACAAGCCGCCGATCACGAACCCGAGGATCATGAGGATCACGCCATCAATCAGCGCCGCCGCCAGCCGCCGGCCAAAGCTGGCGTAATCGTGCGAGGCCACCGAGCGGGATACTGGCGCTGGCCTGACGACCGGCGGCACCGGCCTGGGGACCGCGACCGCGGCCGGGCTGGCCGCAGCGGCCGATGTGAGGGCCGGCGCGCCGAAAACTGTTGGCCTGGCTCTCAGCATCTCTCGAAATAGGCGCACGGTCTGCGGCCGGCCGGGCGGGTTCAACTCCATCGCCTGCAGGATCGCCGTCTCGGTCGACGGCGAGACGGCCGAATTGAGCTGGCGGGGCGGCGCCAGCCGGTCGCCGGTCAGCCGATCCATCGCATCGGGCGGAACCTGGCCAGTCAACAGGCTGTACAGGGTCGCGGCGAGCGCATAGAGGTCGGAGCGAGCGTCGGTGCGCGCGCCGCCGTACTGCTCGGGCGGCGAGAAGCCGGACGTGACCGCGCGCGCGGCGGCCATGGTCTGCTGGCCGGGCCGGAACTGCTTGGCGATGCCGAAGTCCACCAGCATGGCGCGGCCGGCCGGGGTGATCTTGATATTGGCCGGTTTGATGTCGCGATGGATGATCGGCGGGTTCTGGCCGTGCAAATAGTTCAGCGCATCGCAGACCTGCTCGATCCAGGGCAGCGCCTGCCCCTCGCTCAGCCGGCCTTTCTGGTCGAGCAATTCCTGCAAGTCCTGGCCCTCGACAAAGTCCATCACCAGGTATTGCTTGCCGGATGGCTCGACGAAGTGGTCGGAGACACGCGGCAGGTTGGGATGGTTGAGGCCGGCCAACGTGGTCGCCTCCAACTGGAACTGGGCCTGGGCTTCGGTCGAGGCGTCGAAGTTCTCTTTGACCGCCACCGAGCGGTTGCCCAGGCGGCTATCCTGGGCCTGGTAGACCGCGCCCATCCCGCCCCGTCCCAGCAGCCGGGTGATGCGGTAGCGGCCCTGGAGGGTGTCGCCGGGGATCAGCAGCGGCGTCAGACGGTGGCCGCAGGCGTTGCAGAATTTGGCGGTTTCCTGGTTCGAAGCGCCGCATGAAGGACAGGGTTGCATCCATTCCTCCGAGGGGTCATTGCACTAGAACGCCACTATCTGAGTTTCTGAGTTGCACAGTGGTTCTGATGCGGTAAGCATCATACGAAGAAGCTCTTCCACATTTGCTCATGGGATCTTAATCGGCAGTTCGACCGAATAACCATTCTCAAAACTCACCCTGACTCTATATTCCTGCCCTGGACGAAAGCCACTTTCTGCAACTGAGGCATACAGACGTAGGATTGCTCTGCCTTCTATGCTGTGATGCATCTGAACTCCGACCCTATCCAAACGCCGTCCACTTATGGTCTCAACGACACCAAGCACCCAAGATGTTCCTCCATCTGTATCCCAATGCTCACGTTCATCGGGCCTGAAAAGCCGGATATAGGTCACCGTCCGTCCAGCATCAGGCAGAGCCAACTCAAAGACCCCGTCTCTATTTCCGTCGCTCGTATTCACATCTGACCTCGGGCTAACTTGGTCTTCAATGAAGCCAAGCCAACGAATTGATGGTACCTTTATCTCCGCTGTTGCAGTAGCTGTGGAAACAGCCGTACTCGTAGGTACTGTCTTTGCCAGCCCTTCCGTGGCCACCGTCAGTCGTGCTTGGATGTCTTTGTAAGTTGGATCCGTGGAAAGCACTTTCTCGAATTCTGCTTTCGCCTGCTCCCACCGCTTGAGATTGAGGTATGCAAGCCCACGCTGATAGGCTGATTCTACTTCTGAAAGCGCCTGAGCCGTCGCTGTAGCCGCGCTCTGGGCTGCCGTCGCAGCTTGGGTCGTCTCGGCCTTGCTGCGAGCTTCGGCCAAACGCGCTGCCGCATCCTCGTAGACAGGATCCAGGCTCACCACCTTACCAAACTCGTCAGCGGCTTTGCCCCAGTCGCCGGCGGAAGCAAAGGCGACGCCCGCCGCATAGGCCCGCTGTACTTCCGTGGTCCTGGCCTCGATTGTCGCTGCGGCGACGGAACGCTGATTTTCCGTCTCCCGCTGGCGTTGGCGATCCGGGACGATGACCAGAAGGACGATCGCAAGCGCTACTGCCAGCGTCAGGATCAGTATTAATGCCAGGTAGAGTGTGATCGAACTGCGGCCGCCGATACTTTGACGAGAATTCATAGAAGAGACCTCCTGATCTGTTGCATGTTCTATGATCCGAAGGGAACGGATCTCCCGATATGCCTTGAATCAATCAATGAGCCACGTGTTGCCAAAAGCTATGAGCGTAAATGTGCTTGTCGCATTACTCACCTGCCCAGTTTTCTTATAGTATCTCAACGTTGCAGTCACCACCGCATAACTCCCCCGGTTCTGCACACTGGCGGATAGGACATCCACCCTGACGATGGTGTTCTACCACACCACATACTCCTCATCATATTGGTACGACCCATCAGCGTTACAGCAATGCATGCGCTGCTTGAAATAATCGGATAGCATCGCCCAGGTTTGGGGATATCTTCGGGCATTGATGCCGGCGTAATAGTCTTTGATGAACTGGACGGGCGAGACGGACGAGGGCGCTGTCGTCGGCGCGGATGGCGGTTTCGTAGATATCGTCGGCTTCGCTTCGGCAGCCTTGGCCTGGACCGTCGCCGTCGCTTGATCGGCGCGGGCTCTGGCTGTCCTTTGCGCCTCCACAGTAGCGCGGGCCTGTTCCTCCTTCTTTGCCGTTTCCGTCGCCTTGGCCTGGACCGTGGCAGTGGCCTGATTGGCTGCTTCAGCCTGGGCGCGGCCCTTGTTGCGCGCTTCCGCCAGGCGATTGGCGACATCCTTGTAGCCGGGCTCGATAGCAACAATTCTGGCGAAGTGCTCCGCCGCCTTTTCCCAATCTTCTGTGGCAGCAAAAACCATACCCGTATCGTAGAAGCGCTGCAGATCACTTGCTTGGGCAGTCGCCGTGGCGCTCGTGCGAGTTGTGTTCGCCCGATTCCGCGCCTCGCTCAACTGCGCCACGGCATCTCTATAGCCTGGATCGAGTGCAACAATCAGGCTGAACTGTTCGGCGGCCTCCTCCCAATCGCTGGCTACCACAAAGGCGATACCGGCAGCGTAAGCCCGTTCGATCTCCGCAGCCCGCGCCGCAGCCGTGGCCGTCGCTTGGGCGCGTTGCTCTTCGGCCATACGGACGCTTTGGCTCTCCGGCAGGATAACCAGCAGCACATAGGTCAACGTACCAGCCACCGCCAGTCCGGCCAGCACACCGAGCCACAACAACCCTGTCCTGCGTCCCCCGATGGAACGACGAATCCTCATATATCTCTCTCCTTATTCCAGCACGATGTCAAATAGTGTTTCGCCTGCTGAGAACAGCTTGCGCGGCCTGGCTTTGTGGTCGGCCCGAATCTGCATCTCGGCGATTTCGCCGGGCAGGCAGCCGAACGCGAGCTGGGGGATGCTCAACCAGGGCGCCACCGGCTCCAGGCGGCCGTGCAGGTAGCCACGGCTGCTCTTGTTCAGGATCTTGAACGTCAGCACGTCGGGCTTTTTGCCGAGCCGCGGCAGAAAGCCGTAGCCCAGGTCCCCCTCGATGTCCAGGGCGTTAGTGTCGTATTTCTGCGGCGGGGGCGCGCCGCAGGCCCGCAGCACGGTCTCCAGCCCCGCGTTCCGGTCGGGCAGCGCCCGGCAGCGGACCGCTTCCTGGGACAGCGCGGTCTCGCCGATGAAGCGCAGGCACGCGGCCAGCCGGCCATCGGCCAGGCGCTCGCCGGCCGCCGGCCAGTGCGCGTCGCACCAACGCCACAATTCGTCCTTATCGCGGATGGCGCTTGTCCGATCTGCCAGATCCAGCAGGTAGGGCAAATCTACGACGACCTTGACCGGGATGGTCGTGATCGGCGTGCGCGCGTTGGTCGCCTCGACCTG
>Ga0194113_10005997_pt1 | contig 15500 bp, 11 predicted proteins | sample TA2MahC200mmetaG_FD_146193 | JGI IMG/M metagenome (GOLD analysis project Ga0194113, IMG submission 146193) | Freshwater microbial communities from Lake Tanganyika, Tanzania - TA2015017 Mahale Deep Cast 200m | ecosystem: Environmental > Aquatic > Freshwater > Lake | place: Tanzania: Lake... | reverse complement strand
GGCGCTCGCAAAGCGCATGGCGAACGCCGTCCCATCGAACGAGCATCTTGCTCAAACCGCGAAAGCCGCATAGCATTCAGGCCAGCAACGCCGATTTCCGCTTTTCAACATCAAGCGGGACATCCCCAAAATAAGCGTTCTGCTCATAGTTGGTAAAGAAATTCGCAACAGAATGCGAGGGCCGGACGATTCTGTCCGGGGCCCCACACCAGCGTAGCAATGTCGCACCAGCTCGCCCCGATCGTCTCCGCCGAGCAGCGACTGGCCGGAAGGACGATCCTGCAAATCGTGCCCGACCTCCAGTCGGGCGGGGCGGAGCGCGCCACGGTTGACGTCGCCGAAGCCTTAAGCCGGGTCGGCGCGCGTTGCCTCGTCGCCTCGCGCGGCGGACGCATGGTCAGCGAATTGCAGTCCAAGGGCGGCGTCTGGGCGCCGTTTCCGGCGGCGACGAAAAATCCCTTCGCGATGGCGCTGAATTCGGTGCAGCTGGCGCGGATCATCCGCGACGAAGGCGTCGACATCGTGCATGCGCGCTCGCGTGCGCCTGCATGGGTCGCCTATTACGCCGCCAGACAGACCGGCGCGAAGCTCGTCACGACCTATCACAGCGCCTATGGCGGCGCATCGGCGATCAAGCAGCGCTATAACGCCATCATGGCGGCGGGCGACGCAGTGATCGCGATTTCGGAATTTGCCGCGCAGCGCATTCGGCAATTGCATCCGGAAAGCGCGTCGCGCGTCGTCGTCGTTCCCCGCGGCGCCGATCTACGCTTTTTCTCTCCCGCCGCCGTCGACCAGCGCCGAGTCGAGCGCCTGCGCGCCGAATGGGGCATGGCGCCGCATGATCGCGTCGTGCTGCTGCCGTCGCGGCTTTCGGCGCGCAAGGGCCATGGGGTGCTGCTTGAGGCGACCAAGCGTCTGGTCAAGGAAGGCTTCTCCGATCTGCGCGTGGTTTTCGTCGGCGACCCGCACAGCGACGCTTTTCGCCGCGCCCTTGAAACGCAGATCGATCGCGCCGGCCTGCGCGGCGTCGTTTGCAACGCCGGCTATTGCGACGACATGCCCGCCGCCTATCTCGCCGCCGCCGTCATCGTCGCGCCGGCGACGGAGCCGGAAGCGTTCGGCCGCATCGCCGTCGAGGCGCAGGCGATGGGCGCGCCGGCGATCATCTCGGACATCGGCGCCGCGCCCGAAATCATTTTGGCGCCGCCGCAGGTTCCGCGCCATCTCGCCACCGGCTGGCGGACGCCGCCCGGCGATCCGGTCGCCCTGGCGGAGGCCATCGCCGAAGCGCTCAGCATGAAAGCCTCGGCGCGCGACGAACTGGCGATGCGGGCGCGCCGAAATGTTCATGAGCGCTTCTCGGTGGAGGAAATGCAGCGCGCCACATTGGCGGTCTATGAGCGGCTGCTCGCGCTCTAATCGGTCCTTTACTCAGGTTGCGCCGTCGTATTGCGACCCGACGAGAGCCGAAGATTCGACAATAAGCGGCCTGAGCCTCTCGCGCGCTTTCCGATCAGACGGAACCGTCTGATCGATAAGAAATCGCGCCAAGTTAACAGGCTGGAGCAAGTTCTGATCGAAAAAGTCTGTCAACTTTTTCGGAACTTGCTCTAGCATCGTCGCCTCAACGCAATGGAGCGATCGAATGAGGAGTCGCGGCGTCTTCGATCTTCCCTGGCGGCGACGTTTCGCCGCCGCTGCGCTGTTTGCGATCATGGCGGCGCCCGCCGCTCATGCCGGCGGAGAACCCTATGGAACCTGGCTGCGGCCCGAGGCCGGTCAGCAGTTCAGTTTCTACGACTGCGGCGGCCTGCTCTGCGCTAAGCTGATTTCGGTTCGAAACGCCGAGGACCAGCATGCGATCGGCACGGTCATTCTGCGCGGCGCGACGAGGAGCGGCCCCAAGGAATGGCGCGGCAAGCTTTATAACGCCAAAGACGGCAACGTCTATGACGGCGTCATTACGTTGAAGTCCGCAAATGAATTGACTCTGAAAGGGTGCCTCTGGGGCGTGCTCTGCAAGGGCGAGACCTGGCGAAGAGCAACGGCCACAGCGGGCGCAAAGGCATCGGACAAGGCGCAGGACGCGGACGAATAGAGCGCAGCTGTAGCGCCGATGGCGCGCTAATTACTTACGAAAACTTAATGTGGAAGACGTGGCTAAGATTGTAGCGGGCTAAGACTCGTGCACAAGAATCGGACATATTGAAGCACATTCCGTGAACAACGGATGCCGGCTCCGCCCTCAATGGCATGGGAACCTCGGGAGCGGAGCCGGGACACGAAACCCCTGATAGAAGGGCCTCGAATATGTCGAATACACGAAAAGAAACACGAGACGCCAGAAGCGGTCAATTCGTTACGAAGGCCGAGGCGCGGCGACGCCCAGCGACCACTGTTGTCGAGACTATCAAGAATCCTTCTCCGCAACCTCCGAAGAAGAAGAAGTAACTCGCTTCTGCTTTGAAATAGGGCGGTGCTTTTATATAGGCACCGCCCTTTCTTCGGCTGCAAGGACTCTGTGATTGAACGCGGCGGTCGTTGCATCGATTGCGCGCGAGACACACGATCGAATCGGATAGAATTGCGCCGTCAATCGGAGTGATCGCGCGCACAGCGCCCCGGCCGAGCCAGCCGGGGGGCGCCTCCTGAGCTCGCCCGGCGGCGCGACTCTTGCTGTCTACGTCGCTGATCGCCGCGTGATCCATTTAACATCCAAGCGGACGCGCGCGGGCGACGAGGCGGCATGAGCGGAACTTTTCATCTTGAAACCTATCGCGAGGCGCTGGTCTTCCTCGCCACGGCGGGAGTCGTCGTCCCGCTCTTTCACCGCATCAAGGTTTCGCCCGTGCTCGGCTTTCTCTTCGCCGGCGCGGCTCTGGGGCCGTTCGGTCTCGGCCAATTCGGTCAGGACCATGAATGGGCGCGTTACTTCACCATCGCCAATGGCGAGGGCCTCTCCGATCTCGCCGAATTCGGGCTGGTTTTCCTGCTGTTCATGATCGGCCTGGAGCTGTCCTGGGAACGTCTTGCGCGCCTGCGAAAATTCGTCTTCGGACTGGGGCTGGCGCAGGTCGTGATCTGCGCCAGCGTGCTCGCGGCCGTGGGCTACTATTATTTTCGCGTCCAGCTCGGACCGGCGATTCTGATCGGCCTCGCGCTTGCCATGTCGTCGACGGCCGTGGTCCTGCCGGTGCTCGCCGAGGCGCGGCGCTTAAACAAGACCTCCGGGCGCGTCGCCTTCTCGGTGCTGTTGCTCCAGGACTTCGCCGTGGCGCCGGCGCTGTTTCTGGTGTCGGCGCTCGCCGAAGCCAAGAACGGCGGCTTCACCGCCGAGCAGGCGGCATGGGCCTTCGGGCGCGCCGTCATCGCCATGGGCGCTCTGATCTTCATCGGACGGCTGCTGCTGCGTCCGCTGTTTCGCATGGTCGCGGCCGCCCAGTTGACCGAACTGTTCATGGCCGCCTGTCTTCTCGTCGTCATCGGCGAGGCGGCGCTGTCGGCGGCCGCCGGATTCTCGATGGGCCTCGGCGCCTTCATCGCCGGACTGCTCCTCGCGGAGACCGAATTCCGGCGCGAAGTCGAGGTGACGATCGAACCATTTAAAGGATTGCTGCTTGGCCTCTTCTTCGTGTCGGTCGGGGCCGGGCTCGACATCGGCGCCGTCGCCGCCGACCCCGTGCCGATCTTCGTTTACGCCGCCGGGCTGATCGCCATTAAGGGCGCGATCATCTTCGCCTTGGCGCGTCTCTTCGACATCGACTGGCGACCCGCTGCGGAAGCGGCGCTGCTGCTGGCGCCGGGCGGCGAATTCGCCTTCGCGCTGCTGACCTCGGCGATGGCGGTCGGCGTGCTGCCCGGCCACAATGGCGCCGACGCGATGATCGTCGTCACGATCAGCATTTTCGCCATCCCGTGGCTCGGGCGCCTGGGCGCGGCGCTCGCGCCGCCGGCGACGGAAGCGGAAGACGAACAGCTTTACGCCGATCTCGCGCCGACGGCCGAAATCGCCGAGAACCGCGTTGTCATCGTCGGCTTCGGCCGGATTGGCAGTCTCGTCGGCGACATGCTGAAGCGCCACGACGTTCCCTTCATCGCCATTGAAAGCGACGTGACGATCGTGACCGACGCGCGCGCGGACGGGGTTGAAATCTACTGGGGCAACGCGAGCCGGCGCGAATTTCTGATGCGTTGCGGATTGGAACAGGCGCGCGCGCTCGTCGTGACCATCGAAAACGCCCATGCGGCCGGCGAAATCGTCGGTCTCGCGCATGAGATCCGCAGCGATCTCACGATCGTGGCGCGCGCCCGCGACGCGGGTCACGCCACCGAGCTTTACAAGTTCGGCGCGACAGACGCGATTCCCGAAACCGTCGAAGCGAGCCTGCAGCTCGCCGAAACCGTGCTCGTCGATATCGGCGTGCCCATGGGCTACGTCATCGCCTCGATCCATGAGAAGCGCGACGAGTTCCGCAAGCTGCTGCAGCCGTCCAATGAGAAGGCGCGCGTGCGGCAGGCGGAGCGCAACCGCAAGATCAGGCGCGAACATGCGCGCCAGCGCATCTCCGGCCGCGCCGCTGAGGAGAGCGGGGAGGAGGCGTAGGGGGTGCTGAGAAAACGCGAATGAGTTCGTTTGCGTATTCATTAGCGGAAGAGAATTGGCGCGCGCGCCTCGGCGCGGGCTCGGGCGAGCGAGGCATGAAACCCGGCGTTTTGGGGGCGCGCCTTGAAGATCGCGCGCGAAGAACAGGTTATGGCGCTCCGCCGCGCCCGCGCCAAGCCGCCGCGCGCCGATTTGGCGAAGGCGTATTCGCTGCGCCAGCGCCCGCGATCAGTCGCGTCAATGATGAGGACGAGCCCGCGCTCAAATAGACGGCGCAGAATAGAAAGCCCGCCGCGCCTTCAAATCCTGCAGCCGCGAAGGCCCCGCCAAGCGAAGATAGCGAGAATAAGCATCGGCAGCGCGACGCCGATGAGCGGGCCGGCGAGCCCGGCCGGCGGGCGGCCCGCCAATTCTTCATCCGCCTGCGTGAATTTCGGCATTGCGGCGTAATCCTGCGCCGTCAGCGAGGCGCCGGCCTTGGCGCGGGACAGGAAGAACTCGCGCCAGTCGAGGTGGAAGGCGCGGATGCGGTCGAGAAAGGCGCGATAGCGCTTCTCACCGGCGCCGGCGATGTCGGCCATCGCGGCATAGGTCAGATAGGCGGGCGAGAGATAGCCGAGCCTGTCGGCCATGTCGCGCTGGCGGGCGAGCTGCGCGTCATGTTGGGCGACGATCGCTTCGACCCGTTCGAATGCCGCCTCCTGAGTCGCAAGGCGGCGCAGCGTCGCCTCATGAGCGCTCGCCGCGTTCGTCGGCTTGCCGCCGCCATGTTCGTCGGCGTAGCGCGCGAGCGCGGCGTCGCGCGATTTGTCGGCGTCAGTCGAAGCGGCGCGCGCCGCCAGCACCATCTCGATGCGCGACGGCGCCGGATGCGCGAACGCGGCGAGGCTGTTGATCGCAGCGGGCAGGATCATGGTGATCGCCACCCACGCGCCGATCAGCGTCAGTGCGTTGAAGGCGGAGCCCCGGCCGAGCCCGTCGACCGCCGCCGCAAGCGCCGCCCAGAACAGGCCGTAGAGCAGAATCGCGATGGCCAGAGCGGCGAAGCCCGGCGAGGCGAGGCGCTCCCAGCCGGCGAACATCCATATGCCCGCCGCGACGGCGAGCAGCGTCGCGGCGATCGGCGCGGCGACGCGCGCGATCAGCTTGCCGGCGAGCGCAGCGCCCGGCCGGCGCGCCGAGGCGAGCGTCATCGCTAAAGTACCCTGCTCGCGCTCGCCGGCGAGAAGATTGAAGGTCATCGCCAGAATGACGAGCGGATAGACGAAGACGACGACGAAGGCGAGATCGGTCGCGCCCGACATCAGATTGGCGGGATTGTCGATCTCATCGGCGAAGAGGAAGCTGTCCTTCGACCCCGTCGTCACCCGCACCGCTGGCGGCAGCAGATCGCTCTGGCCGGTCGCGACGAGCCCCAAGGGGGCGGGCGCGAGCGCCGCGACCGTGGCGGCGGGTCCGCCGCCCATGAAGGTCGGATTGCGCGGATCGCGAAAGGGCGGCGGCTCAGGCGCTGGCTTGCCCTTGGCGTCGCTCTCCTGCAATTGCGCCAGCGTTTTTTGAAGCCGCGAAATCCGCTGGGTTTCGTCGGCGCGCGCCGCGTCGACCGCCGACTGCTGCGCCGCGACCCGCGCCGATCCCATCGCGAGGGCGAATAGCGCGACGCCGGCCAAAACCAGCAGCGCAAACCAGACCGCGCCGTCTCGGCGCATCATGCGCGTTTCAAAACGCAGGCCGGCGAGAAAAGCGGAAGACATCGGCGCCCTTATACCGGCCGCAAACGGCGCGCCGCAAAGAGCGCGAAGACGCCTGCAATTGCGAGCCAGCCGAGAAGCGCGGCGATCGGCGGCAGGCTGTGATCCAGCGCGAAACCGGCCCCGGGCGCGCGATAGGCGAAGGCGGCGATCTTGCGCCACAGTTCCGGCCCCGCGACGTAATTATTGTCGTGGGCGAAATGGATGATGTTGTCGCTGACTTCGTTCTGAATGTCGCGCCGATGCGCTTCGGCGCTCGTCGCGAAGTCGAACTGGCTGCGACTGTCCACGCCGGCGAAGGCCATCGAAATCGGCCGCAGCGCAAGCAGCGGAAACAGGAATCCGGGCGCGGCGCGCAATGCGTCCTGACGGTCGAAGGCCGACTGCAGGGCGCCGAAATGGCGGTCGAAAATCAGATAGCCGCTCTCGTCATCCTTGCGCAGCGAGAGGCCGCGGAAATTGACCGGCAAGTCCTCGATGCGCGCGACGCCATATTTCTTCAAGGTCTCGTCGCGGAAGGCGACGAAGGCGGGATGGCTCTCGTCATGGCCGAAGGTTTTCGACTTGTCCTGAACGATCCCGGCGCGAAACTCCTGCCATGTCGGCGTCGGCGCAAAAGCGCGGGCGGCGTCGGTCGCAAGCCGCGGCGCGAGAAAGGAATTGGCGAGCCAGAAGGCGAGCAGCGTGACGAGCGCCGCGCGCGAATTTCTGGCGAGCGCCGAAACGCCGAGCGCCAAGAAGGCGAACCCGGCGAGATAGACGGCGTAAGCGGCGCCGAGAGCGCCGAGCCGAATGAATTGATCGACGAGCGACAGGCGTTCGCGATCGACGAAGGAGATGAGGGCGAGCGCCGCGCCAATGAAGGCCGGCGCCAGCAGCGCGAAAATCGCGCCGATCAGCGCGAGCGCCTTGCCCGCGAGAATGTCGCGCGGCCGCGCGCCGACGCTGAGCAATTGTTTCAGCGTGCCGCTTTCGCGTTCGCCGGAGAAGCTCGCAAAGCCCATCAGGACGACGAGGAGCGGCGCGATCGTCTGCAGAATGAAGGCGAGCGACAGCGACCCGAGCCGCGCGCCGACGCCGCCGTCACGCGCCTGTTTGAACTGCGTTTCATTCTGCTTATGCGCCTCGAGCCACACCGCCGAGCCGACATAGGCGTCGACGCCGGGGTCGGCGAGCGTCAGCGGGCTCAACGGCTTGAAGGCGTATTGGCCGAAATGCGCGGCGGCGTGCGGGTTTTTAGCGCTCTGTCCGACCCAGAGGTCGCGATCGGCTTTCGCCGCCGCGTCGCGCTCGCTTAAGATGCGGGCGTTTTCGACATAGCCGAAGGCGAGCGCGGCAAGCATCAGCGCGACCACGAAGGCGCAAAGCCAGACGAGGCGACGATCCCGAAAAAGCTCCAGCCATTCCTTGGCGGCGACGGCGCGCATGACGCGCCAGCGACTCTTCGACGGCGCCGCCGCGGCGAGAGGGGCAAGAGCGAGATCGCTCATGCGGCCCTCGCGAAAAGATCGAGATAGGCGCGCTCCAGCCCGAGATGATCGACGTCATCGGCGCCGAACACCGACGCGAGACGCCCCTGCGCCATGATGCCGATCCTGGTGCCGCATTGCTTGGCGAGGAAGAGGTCATGGGTGACCATCAGCACCGCCATGCCGTCCTTGCGCAGCCGTTCGATCAGCGCGGCGAACTCATTCGCCGCGAGCGGATCGAGCCCTGAGGTCGGCTCGTCGAGCACGAGCGCCTGCGCGCGCCTTGCGAGAGCGATGGCGACGCCGACCTTCTGGCGCATGCCCTTGGAATAGTAGCGCACCGGACGGTGGACCGCGTCGCTCGGCAGGCCGGCGGCGGCGAGCAGCGACAGAAGCGTGTCGCGGGGCGCTTCTGCGCCCGAGATTTGAGTGAAATATTGTAGATTCTCGAGGCCGGAGAGCGCGCCGTAGAGCATCACCTGCTCAGGGATGTAAGCGAGGCGCGCCCGCGCCGCCGCCGGATCGACCGCGGCGTCGACTCCGCAGACGAACGCCTGTCCCGCCGTCGGCTCTATGAAATTCAAGAACAGATTGACGGTCGTGGTCTTGCCGGCGCCATTGGGGCCGAGCAGGCAAAAGACTTCGCCCGCCGGCACAACCAGATTTAAGCGATCAAGCGCCGGCGCAGCGGCGCCGTCATAAATTTTGGTAAGGTCGCGCGCTTCAAGCATCGCCGCATCCGCCTTACGGCCTGACGCCAGCGCGCGTGGCCTCGCGCCGGACTCTGGAATGAAAGCGCATCAAACCTGCATCATCGCGTCGAAGCGGTCAAGCAGCGGCGTCGCCTTCACCGTCTTGCATCGAAATCGAATCTACCAAGAATGGCGAACGGCGCGGCGGATTCCGTAAGCCTTGGGGAAGGCCGACATGCATTCGCTCTTCGTCCTGCCTGTCGACTATTATCTCGCGGCCTGGTTCGCCCTGACCGCCGCCTGCACGCTTTACGTCGCGATCGACGGCGCCAAAAATCCCGAGCCTTCGGTGATGAAATGGGGGTTCGTCCTCGTCACGCTTTATACGGGACCTTTCGGCCTTCTCCTCTACGTCCTCACCGACAAGGAGCCGCGGCCCGGCGCGCATGAGCAATTCGTGCGCCCGCTGTGGAAGCAGGGCGTCGGCTCCACCATCCATTGCGTCGCCGGCGACGCGACTGGAATCATTCTCGCCGCCGTCATCGTCGCCTCTATCGGCCTGCCGATGTGGCTCGACCTCATCGTCGAATATCTCGCCGGCTTTTTCTTCGGCCTTTTCATTTTCCAGTCGCTGTTCATGAAGGAGATGATGGGCAGCTCCTATTTCGAGAATGTTCGGCGCAGCTTCTTTCCCGAATTCATCAGCATGAATTTCATGATGGCCGGCATGGCCCCGGTCATGAGCTTCCTGATGATGGGCCATGACATGCGCGCCATGGTTCCAACCGAACTCATATTCTGGGGGGTGATGTCGATCGGCGTGATGGCGGGATTCGTCGCCGCCTATCCGTCGAATGTCTGGATGGTCGCGCAGGGCATCAAGCACGGGCTGATGACCGAGCGCAAGCGAGATGTCGGTCACGACGAAGAGGCGGACGCGGATGTCGCAGCGACGCATCGCCATCACGATCACGCCGCGCATGCCGCCATGAGCGAGGGCTCCGCGTCACATGCCGAGAACGGCGCGCATCCGGCGCCGGTTGCGGCGCCGATGCATATGCAGGCGCCGATGCATATGCATATGAGGCCGGAGGCGACCTCCGCTCAGATCGCCGCGTTCAGCCTGACCTCTCTCGTTCTTCTCGCCACCGGCATGATTGCGCCCGCCAATTGGGTGAACATGCGGCTCTCGGCCGATGACGTCGGCGGGCTCATCATGCCGCCAAATATGCCGATGTACCGGAACACTGCCGCTGCAGCGATGCGGGAGATGAGTTTCGCGGATTCGCGTCTCGTCGGCGCACAATTTCCGATCGAAGCCCGCGGCGATCGGGAGCTGCCCTTCAAAATGGACGCGGGCGTCAAGGTCTTCGAACTTGCCGCCTCGGTGATCCGCTGGCGTATCCTGCCTGACGTCGCCGTTGACGCCTATGCCTACAACAATCAAATACCGGGCCCGCGCATCCATATTCGTGAAGGAGACCGGGTGCGCATTCGCGTGCGCAACGATCTGCCCGAAGCGACGACGGTTCACTGGCACGGGCTCATACTCCCGAACGCGATGGACGGGGCGAGCGAGATCACCCAGGCGCCGATTCCGCCCTCCGGATTTTTCGACTATGAATTTACGGCAAGGCAGCATGGAACTTATTTCTATCATCCACACGCCGAGCCGGATCGAACGCAGGCGCTGGGCCTTTACGGCGCGCTCATCATTGATCCCATAAACGCCGCAGCGGAAATCCCGGCCGATCATGACTATGTCATTCAGTTGCAGGAATGGCTCTGGCGCGACGGCCTCACGTTCCCCGCCATGCCGATGGACGGCATGCAGCCGAATTATTTCACCATCAATGGGAAGGCCTATCCGTCAACCGACACGATCCGCATGAAGCTCGGCGAAACGCTGAAAGTTCGCTTCATCGGAACGAACAACGGCTTCATCCATCCGATGCATGTTCATGGCGGGCCGTTCGAAGTCGTCGCGCGCGACGGCGAAACGCTGCAAAAGAGCGCGCGCTATCTCGCCGACACGGTCAATGTCGGTCCGGGGCAGCGCTATGACGTGATCTGGCGCGCGCGCGAGCGGGGAAAGTGGCTGATCCATTGCCACATTCCCCATCACACCAGCAACGACAACACCGAAACCAAGGGCGGCGGCGGGCTGATGGCGATCATCGAGGTGGAGTGATGTCGCCGCCGCGCCGCTTTATTTCTTCGCCGCATAGGCCTCATTGACGTCCTCGACCGTGCGCAGGCCGGGCTTCGGCGCCATGACCAGCACCGCCATATTGCCGGGCGCATGTTCGTTCTTCCACATCTTGGTGTGGGCCACCGGGATTTTCTCCCAGGCGAACACTTCCGACATGCAGGGGTCGACGCGCCGGTCCAGCACGAAGCGATTGGCGGCGGAGGCCTGCTTCAAATGCGCGAAATGCGAGCCCTGGATGCGCTTCTGGCGCATCCAGACGTAGCGCGCGTCGAAAGTGAGGTTGAAGCCGGTGGTGCCGGCGCAGAACACCACCATGCCGCCGCGCTTCACGACGAGGCAGGAGACCGGGAAGGTCGCTTCGCCAGGATGTTCGAAGACGATGTCGACATCCTTCTTGCCGGTGATGTCCCAGATCGCCTTGCCGAAGGCGCGGGCGTTCTTGGTCCACTCGATGAACTCGGGCGTGTTGACCTTCGGCAACTGCCCCCAGCACTTGAAATCCTTGCGGTTGATGACGCCCTTGGCGCCGAGAGAGAGCACATAGTCGCGCTTGCTCTCGTCCGAAATGACGCCGATGGCGTTGGCGCCGGCGGCCGCGCAGAGCTGCACGCCAAAGACTCCGAGCCCGCCAGAGGCGCCCCACACAAGAACGTTGTCGCCGGGCTTCAGCTGATGCGGCGCATGGCCGAACAGCATGCGGTAGGCGGTGGCCAGCGTTAAGGTGTAGCAGGCCGCCTCCTCCCAGGAGAGGTGCTTGGGACGCTCCATGAGCTGGCGGTCCTGGACCCGGCAGAACTGGGCGAAGGAACCGTCCGGCGTCTCATAGCCCCAGATGCGCTGCGAGGGCGAGAACATCGGGTCGCCGCCGTTGCACTCCTCGTCGTCGCCGTCATCCTGATTGCAGTGGACGACCACCTCATCGCCGACCTTCCAGCGCTTCACCTTGGAGCCCACCGCCCAGACGATGCCCGAGGCGTCCGAGCCGGCGATGTGATAGGGGTTTTTATGCGCGTCGAGCACGGAGATGGGCTCGCCGAGCGACGCCCAGACGCCGTTGTAATTGACGCCGGCCGCCATCACGAGAACCAGCACGTCGTGGCTGTCGAGCTCCCAGGTCGGCAAGACCTCGAGCTGCATGGCGGTTTCCGGCGGCCCGTGCCGCTCCTTGCGGATCGCCCAGGCGTACATGTTCTTCGGCACATGCCCGAGCGGCGGAATTTCGCCCATCTCGTAGAGGTCTTTCTTGTCGGTCAATTTTGGGCTCCTCGCCTTGCCGCCCTTGTCGGGCCTTGGCATTGGCGGGAGCTTATAGACGCGGCGGCGCGGCGCGAATAGTCCCTAACTTGAGGGCGGGCCTGGCCGTTCCCGGCGCGGCGGCCCGTCGTCGCGCATTGCCGGATAGCGCCCATGGCCTTATCATTAAGCTGGTTAAGCCAGTCGATCGGACGAAGGATGGAAATCAGCGCTTTCGAGGCGAAAAACACGCTCGGCAGCCTGCTCGACCGGGTCGAGAAAGGCGAGGAAGTCATCATCACCCGCCGCGGCAAGCCGGTGGCGCGGCTCACGCCCGTTCGAGCGGATAAGGATCGATCCGCGGCCGTCGCCGCCGCAAAGGAGCTTCTCGAACTCTCCAAGGGCGCGACGCTCGGCGGGCTCAACATCAAGGATCTGATCGAAGAAGGGCGGCCGTGACCCTTGTGCTTGACAGCTCCATATCACTCGCGTGGTGCTTTCACGACGAACAGACGCCTCAGATCAATTCGATCCTGCTCCGAGCCGCGCGCCAAGGCGCCCGAGCCCCAATACTCTGGCGCTTTGAGGTCGCCAATGGATTGGTCGTGGCGCAGCGACGCAACCGCATTCAAGCCGATTTGCGAAAGCTGTTGCTCGCCAAGCTGATGGGCCTCGACTTGGAGCTTGACGCTGACGCCGATGGACGCATTTGGTCGACGACCGTCGAACTCGCCGATCTCTACGGTCTCACCGTTTACGACGCCGCCTATTTGGAGCTGGCGCAGCGCCGCCGGCTGCCGCTCGCGACCCTCGACGCCGCGTTAGCGCGCGCCGCGAAAGCGGCAGGCGTCGAGACGCTCATTTGAGCTCCGGCCTCAGCTTGTCAAAACAGGGTCAAGTTGTGCTATCGCAACAGGCGGAGGAGCCATTAAAGTGAACGACATGTCCGCCCCGCGCCGCGACAAGCCCTGGATGTTTCGCACCTACGCCGGTCATTCGACGGCGAGCGAGTCCAACAAGCTTTATCGCTCCAACCTCGCCAAGGGGCAGACCGGTCTTTCCATCGCCTTCGACCTGCCGACCCAGACCGGCTACGACAGCGACCACATCCTCTCGCGCGGCGAAGTCGGCAAGGTCGGCGTGCCGGTGTCGCATCTGGGCGACATGCGCGCGCTCTTCGAAGGCATTCCGCTCGGCGAGATGAACACGTCGATGACCATCAACGCCACCGCCGTGTGGCTGATGGCGCTCTACATCGCCGCCGCCGAGGAACAGGGCGCGCCGCGCGCCAAGCTGCAGGGCACGACGCAAAACGACATCATCAAGGAATATCTGTCGCGCGGCTCCTATGTGTTTCCGCCGGCGCAGTCGCTGCGGCTCACGCAGGACCTCATTCTCTTCACCACGAAGGAATGCCCCAAGTTCAATCCGATCAACGTCTGCTCCTATCATTTGCAGGAGGCGGGCGCGACGCCCTCGCAGGAGCTCGCCTATGCGCTCGCCACCGCCGTCGCCATTCTCGACAATGTGAAGAAGTCCGGCGAAATCTCGGACGAGGATTTCGCGCAGGTCGTCGGCCGCATTTCCTTCTTCGTCAACGCCGGCATGCGCTTCGTCACCGAGCTGTGTAAAATGCGCGCCTTCGCCGAGCTTTGGGAGGAGATCACGCGCGAGCGCTATGGCGTGAAGGACGAGAAGCTCCGCCGCTTTCGCTATGGCGTGCAGGTCAATTCGCTCGGCCTCACCGAACCGCAGCCCGAGAACAACGTCTATCGCATCTTGATCGAAATGCTCGCCGTGGTTCTCTCCAAGAACGCCCGCGCCCGCGCCGTGCAGCTCCCCGCCTGGAACGAGGCGCTCGGCCTGCCTCGCCCCTTCGACCAGCAATGGTCGCTGCGCATGCAGCAGATCATGGCCTATGAGACGGACCTCTTGGAATATGGCGACATTTTCGACGGCAATCCCGAGATCGCCCGCAAGGTCGCCGAACTGAAGGCCGAGGCGAAAGCCGAATTGAAGAAAATTGAAGAACTCGGCGGCGCCGCGGCGGCGGTCGAGATCGGCTATATGAAATCGAAGCTGGTGGAGGCGAATACCGCGCGCCTCGAAGCGATTGAAGCCGGCGAGCAGACCGTCGTCGGAGTCAACAAATTCACCGGCGGCGAGCCCTCGCCGCTGGCTTCAGGCGACGACCAGATCATGGTCGTGCCCGAGCATGTCGAAGCCGAGCAGATCGCGCGGCTGAAGGCGTGGCGCGAAGCCCGCGACCAAAAAGCCGCACAGGCCGCCATCGAAGAATTGGCCCGCGCCGCCAAGGACGGCCGTAACATGGTCGAGCCCTCGATCGCCGCGGCGAAGGCGGGCGTCACCACCGGCGAATGGGGCAATGTTCTGCGCGGGGTGTTCGGGGAATACCGCGCGCCGACCGGCGTCTCTTCGACCGCGCGTCAAGTCGGCGGCGCGCTCGACGCTGTGCGCGGCGAAGTCGAGCGCGTGTCGCAAAAGCTCGGCAAGCGCGCCAAATTCCTCGTCGGCAAGCCCGGTCTCGATGGTCACTCGAACGGCGCCGAGCAGATCGCGGTGCGCGCCCGCGACGCCGGATTCGACGTGATCTACGCCGGCATCCGCTCGACGCCGGCCGAACTCGTCGAAACCGCGAAGAAGGAAGGCGCGCATTGCATCGGCCTCTCCATTCTTTCAGGCTCGCATGTGACGCTCGCGCATGAGGTCATCAAGCTGATGAAGCAGGAAGGCGTCGAGGCGCCGCTCGTCGTCGGCGGCATCATTCCGCCGGCCGATGAAAAGCTCCTGCGCGACGCCGGCGTCGCGGCGGTCTATACGCCGAAGAACTACGACCTCAACGCGATCATGACCGACCTCGCGCATATCATCGAGAAGGCGGCGGTTTAAGAAAGGCGCTGATGCACAAATTCTTGCTCACAGCAGTTTTTGTTGCATTCGCCGCGTCGCGCTTTGCACAGGCGCAATATCTTGCGCCCGCGCCCGATGCTTCGACGAGCTACGATCTCCGCACATTGTACGGATACACCAATTGGCTGGCGTTGGAGCTGCGCCGACACATGCCGCCGTCTCAATCAGCGGGAGAAGCGCGCGTTGAGGTTGCCTTCAAGATCGCGCCGAGCGGGCGCATGCGTATAGTTCGAATTACAGGCGGCGCGCCGGCGCATGCAGAAATTCTACGCCGTGCTCTCTCAGGCATTCATCCGCCTCCCCCTCCGAAAGGTCGGGGGCTGTATCTCTCGCAGGATTTCCAGTTTCACTGATCAATCGCGGCAAGTTGGCCCCAGCAGCGCGCTTGCGCCTAGCGCCTGAGAACGCGCCGAAACAAGCGACCTCGATTGAAGGTGGAGTGTTGCATCTGATTTGTTGAATTAGGTGGTCCTCGTGAAGGGGATGTCCCGATCATTGTTGAAAAAGGAGGAGCGGCGTTGCTCGCCTTGAGCCGTTAGGCTCGGGGTGCTGATTCCACGAAAGGAAGCAACGCCATGCAGGAACATACCACATCGACCGCGATTC
>Ga0194113_10005990_pt1 | contig 15511 bp, 12 predicted proteins | sample TA2MahC200mmetaG_FD_146193 | JGI IMG/M metagenome (GOLD analysis project Ga0194113, IMG submission 146193) | Freshwater microbial communities from Lake Tanganyika, Tanzania - TA2015017 Mahale Deep Cast 200m | ecosystem: Environmental > Aquatic > Freshwater > Lake | place: Tanzania: Lake... | reverse complement strand
ATTACCTTTTTCCCTTGATATATTATTGTTTCCTGCAAGTCATCATTTAAGATTACAACCTTTTTGCATTCAGGGTATTTATGAATAAATTTCTTTACTCCTTCTGGAATTTCAGGCACCTGCAACTTCGATTTAACTTCAATCGGGATAGGAATCCTGTCTTGCACTAAAACAAAGTCTACCTCGTCTTTTTCTCTAGTGCGCCAATAGTAAATTTCCTGACTTACTCGTAAATTCTTCTGTATCTCATGCAAGACAAATGATTCAACGAGTACTCCCTTATCTTGCCTTTGATTAAGAGACCTAAAATCTCGCAAAATAGCATTACGAATGCCGCTATCAAAATAATATATTTTATTCGTCTGTTTAAGTTCTCTACCTCGATTAGTAAAGAAAGGTTTAAGAATGTCCAGAAGAAACATCTGGTTCAAAATTGCTAAATCTTTTCTTACCTGCCGTAACGAGTAATTAAGTGCCTGAGAAGTGCTATTTTCGCTTAAGAACCCTCCTTCTTGAGCTGCTAACAGACTAAGTAATCGATTAAAAGAAAGAATATCTTCCTCTCGCAGAAGTGCTTTAATATCTTTCTGTACATATGTTACAACGTAATCCAGAAGAAGTCTCTTTTTTGCTTCTATATTCTTCTCGTGCACAAGCCCTGGCATCCCTCCAAAAATAATGAATTCCTCGAGGTATTTCTTAAATACTCGATGGGCCTGTGAACTAATCCTAGACCGAATATCCCTTGGAAGTTTAATGATTTTAGACTTGCTGGGAAGCCACTCTAAAAATGACAGTGGGAAAAGTCGATAAAGCCGTCTTCTCCCAGCTAAACTCTCTTTCAGGTGTCGGTGCATTTCAACCGCTGAAGAACCAGTGGCATAGACTTTTACCCCCGGTAAACCATCATATATTGCTTTAAAGAGCTTGGTAGCATTGGGTAAATAATGAAATTCATCTATAAGAACAACTCCTTTCCCCTTTTCAATATCGGTCAGGACATCCTTAAAATCACGCCCAAAATAATGAGCATCCGAAGGCATCTCGAGATTAAAATACCTATACAGATCCTTAGCCTTTCTGTGGTGAGAAGCTAACTCTTTTAAAAGAGTAGTTTTGCCAACTTGACAGGGACCTATAATAATGCCGATTTCTTTACGTTTAAGGTCACCAACCACATCATTATAAATAATTCTTTTTAAACTCATATCGACATTTTATACGATATCGTATAGATTGTCAAGAGAATTATTTCGCTTGCAATCCTGAAGTAAGCTACCTTCCCATCAACACATTTTTATTATTATTCTACCGACTCTCTACAATCTCTATAGAACCAATATAGCCATGAAATGTCAAGTTTTCATGAAAAATCCTTAGATACATCATGCAACATTGTTGCACATTATGATACATTGCTTTGATTTCAAAATTTCAACCAAATTTCGCATAACCCTTTCGCTCCAAATCACTTAACCCCTTTAAAATGCCTAAAATCATATCGCGGTACTTACACCAACGGTCATCCCCAACTGCGGATAAAAATTTTCTTTGTATCTTCTTTCATATAAATAAGTTATGGCTTCGCGGTCAATTGTCTAAAGCTGCACAAGAAGATGAATGATTGTGATTTTAGGTAGCTTTTTAATTACAATTTTATCGAGTTTTTCCATTTTATCAGATTTTCAATGTCTAAAACTGTAAAAACTGGATAATTCCTGTAGTCTCGTTTTGGCTTAAGCCAACCTTTTTTAATCCAGTAATATAATGTTTGGCGGTGAACTCCTAATATCCCTGCTGTCTGTGTCAGGTTATATCTTTTATCTGACCTTTTAATACATTTGCGAAATATCTTTTTGTCGTTTTCGTCAATTTGTTTTTCTAGTATCTTTTCTCGCTTTAATTTTTTATCTAGCCGCCTTTCTCGATCTATCTGATACAACTTAAATAGTAAATTAATACCCTGTTCAAATCTCTGCTGCTCTTCGCTACCATAAGGCCAGACTTTTATTATTTCGCCTTTTCTATTACGAAAAACCAAATCTTTTTTAAAATCGTAAATTACGCCTCCTGTTCATCTAGCCCATCCAGACTTGTATACCCCATCGTCTTATAAACCTTTAGTCTCTTTTCATACATTCGCCACAATACCGGAATATTTTTATCAATATAGTCATAAATTTTAACGTCTCGCTTTCCCTTGCATTCTCGATGCAGCCTTCCTGCGTATTGGATTACTCTTCCTTTAAATGAAATGGGCATGGTAATAAATAATGTGTCTAACTGTGGAATATCAAATCCTTCTCCAATATAGGAACCTGTGGCTAAAATAGCTTTTGTCTCTCCAGGAAGGATGTGGGATAATTCTTTTAGCAGCTCTTTACGTCTTTTCTGTTTTGTAGCACCATACAATACAATTAAGTGCTCAACTTTATCCTTGAGCATCTCAGTCAATGTCTTAAGGTGTCCCCTTCTTTCTGTAAGAATGATTGGGAATCTGCCCTCATGCAGGGTATTTAGTATATCGCCAATTATTAATTTATTTCTTTCATTATCATTTATTAGTTTTGGCCAAAGGTCGTAAATACTATCTTCACCAGACCGCTCGGTCTTAAATTCAGTTGTTCTTGGAATAGCAATATATTGAGAAATTGGTTGCACAATATCCTTCTGTTTTTTCTGATAACAAATCGGACCACATTGCATATGAATGATTGGCTGATGCCCATCACGTCGATAAGGAGTAGCTGTAAGTCCTAAAACATACTTTGCTTTAGCTTTCATCAGAACCCTCTCAAATGAAACGGCACTCACATGGTGACATTCATCTACAATGACAAAGCCATAGTCGATTATCCTATCATCTACGACGCCTTTTCGTTCCATGCTTTGAATCATTGCTACATCCAAAATCCCATTTGATTTATTTTTACCTGCACCTATTTGCCCAATATCCTTTAAATCAACTGCTAATAAAGAGGCTAATTGCAACCGCCATTGCTCCATAAGTGGCTTTCTATGAACCAAGATTAAAGTATTTGTTTTTCTTCTGGCAATAGCGTAAATAGCGATAACTGTCTTACCCATACCGGGTGGCGCAACTAAAACTCCTATATCATCTCTTAAAACTTTTCTTGCAGCTACTTTTTGCTCCCTGGTCAAAGTACCATAGAATTTGAATTTAACCTTCCTACCTGCTATTCGTTCATCTTTAATATTTATTTTAAGGCCATACTCGTTCAGTAAACCAGATAAATCATTTAAACAACCTCGCGGAATCGCAAGATAACCATCCAAAATTTCAGAACACGATATAACTCGTGGCGTTAAAAAGGTTGATAAACGCATATTTTGGCGTTTATAAAACTCGGGGTTTTGAAACGCTGCTAACCGTTTGATTTGATTTAAAAGTACTGATGGCAAACCGTTTGTCTTGATATATATCCTATCAGCGATTACTAATTCGATTTTATCTGGTAGGTCTTTTATGATAGGTTTATACCTACGCTTACCTGAAGGGAGGCGCATCCAAGGTGGATCATTTTCGTCAATAGGGCTCATTCTAACACCAATAATTTCTTTATTACTTGATACTTCTTTTGAAAATCGTTCGATATCCATCAATGACATTCTTTTTATAGAAGACAAAAATATCCATTGATCAATATAAGGATTACCGTTTTCATCAATGAAAATACTATTTCCCTGCCGCATTGCCTCTTTTTGAAATGGAAGTGCTATCAAATTGCCAAATCCACCCTTAGGAAGAGTATCTTGGTTGGGAAATAGTCTGTCGTAGCTCTTCATACTAAGCTGATACCGCTTGGACATTGTTTTAGTTATCAAAAAACTACCCATGCGTCGCGCTAAGCTAGCCGGAACTTTATCTTCAAAGAATATCCAGGTATGCGCTCCTTTACCTGAACGAGAACGCTCAATAGCAATAGGAACTTTTTCCTCCAAACACGTCTTTCTAAAAACAGAAATATTATCAATCCAATCTTCTCCATCAAAATCGACTACCAAAAAATAACAGGTTTCATCCTGTAGCATAGGATAAATCCCAATCACATGTCTACCTGTCAAATGTTTGCGGATTACTTCATCATCTAAAGGCAATAATTCCCTATTTGGACACCCTGAACACTTCATTATTGGTTTCTGACAAATCTTGGTTACCCATTCATTCTTACACATAGGGCTATAACCGCTTTTCCCTGTTTTCCTACTTACCCATAAACGTGCAAAAACATCATCGCGGCCACGAAACAAACTACGAAATAATTTTATTTGTTGTTCTTCTTGGGAACATTCCAAAATATTGTTTATAGCGGGAGGGTAGATTGAAGAATCTGCTGAAATGATAGGAGATGTTTTCGATGAAGGAGCCATTTCTTTCTCAATATCATCCAGCTTTTTGAGTAATTGTTCTCTCTCTGTATTCAAAAGAGCGAGTTTTGCCTTTATAAATTTGATTTGTCTCGATTTATCCATTCATTTAAATATTTTTGAAAATGAGATCTACGCCAGTTATTCAGGTTGAAAATGTTTAGAAAATTTTTCAAAGGTGAAAAAATGAATCGAGCAATCCACATGCTTAATTTCTTTTTCTATTTGTTCATTAATAACATAAGCTAATTTGACATCCGGATATCGGTTAAGAAATCTTTTAAGACCTGAAGGGACCTCTGGCATAGTCATCTTGCCTTTAACTTCAATGGGAATGGGTTTTCTGTCTTTAAGGAGGATAAAGTCAACTTCCCCACTGTCTTTAGTCCTCCAAAATTTAATTTCCATATTAGGTGTAAGCATGGCCTGTAGTCTCAAAAACACAAACGATTCCAAAATAACTCCTTTATCAGGCCGAGAATCAATAGCGGAAAAATCTCTCAAAAGCATATTCCTCACACCCAAATCATATAAATAAGTCTTACATGATTTTCTTAATTCATTCCCTAAGTTTTTCGAATAAGTGTAGATGCGGTAATTAACGTAAGTCTGTTCAAGAATATCAAAGTAGCGATTGATGGCTTTGGAACTCAAACCCACTTCAGCACTTAGAGAATGCACAGAAATTGTCGACCCCTGATTCTGAGCTAAAAGGTACAAAAGATGATTGAAGGCGCGGATATTTTCTTCTTTGATGAGAGATTTAATATCTTTTAGAATGTAACTTCCCACAAGCTCATTTAAAATTTGCTGTTTTCTTTCCCTAGAATCCGTGTGAGTTAAACCTGGCATACCGCCAAAACGCAGATAATCCTCAAATGTAAAATCCGGATAGCTATTTTTAATTTCAGCATATTCTAGAGGGTAAATACGGTACAAGAATCTTCTACCAGCCAGACTCTCCTTCAGATGTTTATGAATCTCTAAAGAAGATGAGCCGGAACAGATAATCTTAATCTTCTTTCTGGAGTCAAAAATAGCTTTTAATATCTTGGAGATATTACGCACATATTGGAATTCATCAATAAAAACAACCTCTCCTGCTTCGCTTATTATTTGCACAATCTCTTTATCTGGACGGTTAAAATCAGCTAATACCTGAGGTTGCTCTAAATCAAAAAAAGCTACTCTTAGCCCCTTTTGTCTGGCATAATCTTCTAACATCCTAAGGAGCGTTGTTTTACCGACTTGGCGAGGACCCAGAAGAATAAGGATTTCCGGCTGGATTAATTCTTGTTGTAACTTATTAAGGATATTACGCTTAATTATCATATTGACAAATATAACCTATTAGGTCAAAAAAGTCAAGAAAATTTTTCTTCCTAATCTAATCTTAAAATAGCCTCTGCTATCCTCTCCATAGTCCGTCTTTGCCACATCCATCGGTCAGCCCAGAGTCCTTATAAATACCTTTTTTGTCATAACTTATTATTTAACAGAATATTATGGCGATTTTTTCTATCTAATAAGGGGTGTAAAAAACTGTAAAACGGAAAATGCTTTTTTAATTTATCTCTTTGCAATTTAAGGTATTACAAAAAATTATCGTCATCCCTACTAACATACGGTTTCCTTGCACAATTCTATTGTATTACGCCATTTAATGATTTTCTGTATGTCAAAAACTGTAAAAACAGGATACCGTCTATAATCGCGCCAGGGTTTAACCCATCCCTTCTTCATCCAGTAATATAAAGTTTGTCTTGGGACATTAAGTATCTTTGCTGCTTGCGAGAGATTATATCTTTTAAGTCTCCTCTTTTCTGCCTTGTGGATGATTCTTCTATCTGCTTCATCTAATATTGTATTTACTTGTTCATTGTGTTCTTTCTTTTTATTGAGTAATTCCTCTAATTTTTTCCTGCTTGCTTCAGTTAATATCTCTAATACTTGTTCGTATCTTAACCATTCTTCGCTGCCATAAGGAAAAACCTTGATAGCCTTGCCTGTTGTGTTACCTTTAACCCGGCACTTTTTTAAAATTGCCCATACCGCCTCCTTTTAAAATATCATTTTAACACAAAAAAGGGTAGGAATATACAGAATAGATATACGAGAATATATCATCTCTTTTGTGTAAAGAAATGATTATTATCTGGCAAAAATCAAGGAATTATTCAATAAGGTTTCTTTTCTTGGCTGTAAAATAGATATTACAGCAAGGGTAGATTCTGCTCCAGAGGAAAATTGCTTTGGCAAACTTTGACTGCGGGAATTTGCGGGAGATGACACAAAGAGGGCAGATTTTATGTATAAAAGAAAAGGATATTAGCAAGTTATTAACAAAAGGTCTCATTTTTACTCTTTCTTAATTTACTACTTAAGCTGCTTTTTAAATTGCCCCCAAGGAAAATTACGACCCGGGCATTCTGTCTTTGCTCCGCGTACTTGACCGTGACCTAAAATATTCCTCACGGGAATACGATACTGTCTCTTTAAGAGATTAACCAAATATACCAGAGAGCCCATTTGTTTATCCGAAAGTCTTTCTTTATTAAAGTTGCCAACAAGACAGATGCCAATTGCTCTCTCATTCATATCGCCTGCTTTACAATGCGAGCCGTTCTCCTGTTTTAACCACCGAGGAGAAACTTCAATCTGGCCATCCTGTTTTTCTTTTGTGCCGTTATCAATTACAAAATGATAGCCTATCCCCTCCCATCCTTTGCCTTGATGAAACTTATCAAAGTCCAAGGAACTGCCTTCATCAGTTGCGCTGTGATGAATAACAATGTATTTCCATTTCTTAGAAGGATACAAAGGGATAACCGGCACAATTGGCGCAGCATTAGGAATTAAAAGACGCTGACCTTTCTCTAAAGTTTCTGTCTTTAAATTATTCGCGAATGATAGATCCTTTATAGGGACATCATACATTTTACTAATTCGCCAGAGCGTCTCTCCGGGAGCTACTACATGAAAAACATCCTGTCTTAAAACAGAGGGGGCTAACGCAGGATATATTTCTTTAATAGGCATGGTGGGGGGTTTGACAGGTGTGGTGGCGCAGGAACTCAAAATAATCGCTAAGCCTGCAATTAATACTAAATAAATTAGCCTTTTCATTTCTTTGTTATAAGTAATTTTACTCCCCAAAAAAGCAAAAAGAGTAAACTATATAACACTACAATCATAGGGCTGGATGGTAGATCCCACAAATAAGAAAAACTTATCCCCAAGATAACACATAATACCGCAACCAAACAAGAAACAGCAAATATTACCGGGGTCCGCTTAACAAAAACTAAAGCTGTTAGCGCCGGTATAACCAACGATGCAAATACAAATACTATTCCGCATATCTTCATAGATAAACTAATCACAATGCCGATGGTTAAATAAAGTAAGAAATCTAAAAGGTTTGCCTTCAACCCGCAGGTTAAAGCGGTTTCCCTATCAAAAGAAACAAAAATAAACTCTTTAAAGAACAAGGCATGTAAAGTTACAATTAAGACAGACACCATTCCTAAAATATTTATATCAGCCCAACTCGTATAAAGTAAATTCCCAGAAATAAGATTAAGTCCCCTTGATTCGGCAAGAGGATTTTTGGCAATTAAAATGATGGCTGTCGCAGCGCAAAAGGCATAAGTAAATCCTAAAAAAGCTTCTCTGGAGATATTGCGTTCAGTAAAAGGAAACCAAAATAAGATTATACCTACAAGAGTCAACAAAAATGCGGTCAGTTCTGGGTTTACTCCCACAAAAAGACCTAACGCTACACCCAATGCTGCCACTTGAGATAATGCTATCCCTACAAAAACAATCCTTTTTAATATGACAAATACTCCTAGGTAAGCACAAAGACAGGCAGTTATTAAGCCGCCTAAGAGGGCTGTTTGCACAAAGGGCTCTTTAAAGATTTCTAACATTGGGGAATTCCTTTACCCCGCCCTTTCTTAAGTCAAAGAGATTCTTTAGGGAAGAAAGGGCGGGGTTTAGAGAACTATCTTTCTTCCACCAATCTCTTTCAAATTTATTTGTGTTTCAAAAATTTCAGAAAGAAGTCCTTCGTTTAATTCGTCTCTTTCGAAGATCTTATAAGGCGCCTTCTTATTCACCCCGCCCTTTCTCTGTTCAAGAATCTCTCCTCTGCAAGAAAGGGCGGGGTTCAAAAACATAAACTTCTGGGCATAGTTGATAACCTCATTCAATTCATGGGTTACTAAAGCTATGGTTAAATGCCCATCTTTATGTAACATTCTTATTAATTCTAATATTTCCCGCTCTGCTTTAACATCTAAGTCAGTGGTTGGCTCATCAAGGATTAAAAAATTAGGCTCAAGTGCAAGGGCTCTGGCGATAATGGTGCGTTGCTTCTGACCGCCGGAGAGATTATAAAAGCGTTCTCTAGATAACCCCCTAATGCCAGTGATATCTAAGACCTCTAAAACTTTTTGCTTATCTATGCTGCTTGGTTTTCGTAAATACCCAATGACTTTAGTCCGCGCCATCATCACAATTTCAAAAACAGTAAAGGGAAAGAGGGTATCAATAAACTGCCTCTGCATGCAGTAGCCAAAGCGCAAGTTTTTGTCCTTTATAACCTGTCCCGCTTGCGGCTTTAACAGCCCAATTATGCTGCGTAAGAGTGCGGTCTTGCCAGAGCCGTTCGGCCCAATGATTCCCAAGAAATCTCCTTCAAATATATCAAGGTTTAAGGAGTCGAATACCGCTAATCTGCCATAGCCCAGTTTAGCATTTTTAAATTCAACGAGCTTTTTCATCCTTCCAAGCCTTTCGCCAATTTATCTACAATTGTATCTATGAGGTCAAAGTAATCTTTTGCCTCTTTTGTGCCGCCAACTGAATTAGGCACAATTCCCACTTTAGCGCCTGTCTGTTCAGCAACGAACCTTGCTGGTTTCTCATCGTAAAAAACCTCCATCAGGATTACCTTGATATTCTGTTGCTTTATTGTATGGATAACTTCTTTTAAATGGCCTGGCGAAGGCGGTATCCCTGGTTTTGGCTCAAGTTCACAGGCAACTTCTAAGCCAAATCTATTAGCAAAGTAAGACCAACTGCGATGATAGATAGCAATCTTTTGCCCTTTAAAAGGAGCGAGTTTTGCTTTCCATTCAATCATCTTTTCGTCTATTTTCTTATTAAATTTAATAAGATTATTATTAAAAAAAGATGCATTTTGTGGTGATAGTTGCGACAGTCTTTCTGCAATATTACCTGCGATTATCTTGGCATTCAAAGGATCAAGCCAGTAATGGGGATTGCCATAAGGATGAACGTGTCCCATCGAGGCATTAACTTTTCCTAAAAGGACATCTAATTTCTCAATGCCCATCGAAGCATCTAAATATCCCAATCTTCCATAACTAATTTTAGGGTTCCGAGAGGCATCGATTAAAGCCTGCACCCATATATCTAAGTCCATCCCGATTAAAATAAGTAAATCTACATCTTTTAACTTCATCACCATTGAAGGACGCACTTCTATAAAATGAGGGTCTTGTGTTCCTTTAGAAAGGCTATTCACTTGTATCCTATCCTTGCCGATTTCTTTTGCTATTGAGGCTAAATCAGAAGTGGTAGTAACGATTTTTATCATTTCCTCTGCTCTTAGGGGTAAAGGCGAGACCAAAAAAAGAATCACCAGGCTAAAAATTAAAAAAACTCTTGTCTTCATTTTGATTTTCCTCCCACAGTCTTTTAGAGGGGTGGAATTTATACCACCCCTCTTCACCGATAACCGTTCTTCCTATTCTAATGGATGGGCATGAGGTCCGATTCCAAAAGTTGCTTGTAAATAAACTGTATGGTCGTTATCTTTGGGGTCATATTTATACTGGAGCCTGAGTTTTGTGGTCTCAGTAAGACTGCGCGTCAATATTCCAGAAATAAAGGATTTTTCTTTTTTATCTGGAAAAGGTGTCTCCATCCAATCGTAACGTAAGCCCGCATCCCAATATTTGTTAAAGCGATAATTTAAAAGACTGTAGCAACCCCATCTGTTTAAATCTCCCACGGGCACATCTCTATCCAAAAACAGAAATTCATTCTGAAAGATTAAACGCTTGAGTTCCTCACCCAGAAATCTGTAAGTCAAATCAACCCCTCCAACTTTAACCTTGTCTTTATGCTCAGAATGATGGGCACCATAGCCCTTTATGCCACTTAGACCTAATTCCAATTCTTGGTTCTCGGCTAAATCAAAAGATGACCAGAGTCTTGTAGAATAGGTCTCTTCAGCTAAGCCTAAGATATCCCCAGTATGCGTATGCTCTGAATCAACATGCCAAGCACCCAAATCCCATTGCAGAAAAAATGGTAGAGGCACGAGATAACTAAAATTTGCACCCTGACCAGCCAAACCATGGTCCCCAAAATAACTTTTTAAGACCTCTGGTCTATCCACAAAATTCCAGTGATGAGAGTGTCTGGGATTGAGTTTCCCAAAGTCCAAAAGTTTCTTTCCTGCTTTGAGGCTAAGATTAGGAATGGGGGTCTTTAAAAAACTAATGTAGCCCTCTTCTAATTCTGCCTTATATTCACCATCATCACTATGCCTATGCAAAGCCGCAATTATATCAGCTCGCACATCAGGATAAAGATATCCTTGAAGAGCAAGCTCGGTTTCCTTTAAGATGATTCTATTTCTATCGGAATCAGTTTTATCATCTCCGTAAGTTCCAACGACATCACCGATAACACTTATATCTGGAAGTTCTAATGCTGGTTTTCCCATACCGGCTAAAGGGGTAGGCTGTTGGGCAATAGGAGTTACTCTCTCTTTTTCCAACTCTTCTATTTTTATCTGCATCTCTTTAATCTTCCCATCATAACTCGTCTTCATTTGCTCAAATTGTAGCTGTAATTGCCTCAATTCGTTTTTTAATCTTTCTACCTCTTCTTCCTCATAGGCATATACATAAGAAGTAAACCCCGTTAGAAATAATCCCGACAGAGGTCGGAATACCACACCTTCGGTGTGGATTTCTAACTGGGTAAAGACGAAAGTAATAATTAAAAATATCAATATTCTTTTCATTGATACTTACCTCCTTGGAAAAATTATTGAAATTACAAAAAATTAGATTGTGGGAATTAAATTAAGCTAATTTAGGAGGAGAGCGCAGATACTGAGAGGCGCGATAAGTTTTGAGAGGTGAGATTTGGAGAAAAATAAAAAATTGCCTTAAACTTAAAAATAAACCCAAAAAGACGAAAAAGACAAAAAGGATAAATACAGAATTAATCAGCCATTGGCAGGTAGGACAATCGTTGTGAAAATCTGAATCGCTGTGATTATGGAAAAATTCTATTCCGAGAGTCAGAAAGAGAAGAACGAAAATAATAAAAAATGATATACTCTTAAAATAATTATTTTTTGTCATACATATATAAATTGCCTTTGTTATTTCAACCTTTAGTTTCCCAAAACAATTTTGGCATATTCTACTCCATTCTGTAAAGCTCCGACAGCAGGGTCTAAAACTACTGCCCTAATTCCAGGAACAATTAATGCTCCCAGTCCTATACAGAAGATAGCTAAGACTATCATAGAAATACACATAAGTCCAGGGACCTCCTTAATAGTCTTCAAATGTAAAGGCAGGTCTCCAAAAATTGCATATCTCTGAACCTTTAAAAAAGAAGCCAGAGTCAAAATTGAAACAATAACCGCGATTAAGCCATAAAACAATTTCCCTGCTTGTATGCAAGCTATTATAATAATAAGCTTACTCCAGAAGCCATTAAAAGGTGGAATGCCAGCGATAGAAAAAGAAGCAATACTACACGTGGCTGCGGTAATCGGCATTCTTTCCTTAAGACCTCCCATCTCTTTCAATTGCCTTGTATTTGTTGCATACTCAATAGCTCCTGAATTAAAGAATAAAAGGGACTTAAAGGCGGCATGATTAATTAAGTGGAAAAGTCCACCCAAGATTCCTAAGGGGGTGGCTAAGCCTATACCAAGCATAACATATCCCATCTGACTTATACTATGATATGCAAGTAAGCGCTTAAAATCCCATTGGGCAATCGCTAACAATACGCCTACCAGCATAGATATTGCACCCATAACTAAGAATATTCCAGATACGGCTGGCGTTATTCCAAGTACATTATAAAATATCCTTATGAGGGCGTATATCCCCAAAGCTTTAATCAAAACTCCAGAAAGCATAGCTGAGATAGGCGCAGGCGCAGAAGGATGTGCATCTGGAAGCCAGGCATGAAAAGGTACTTGAGCTGCCTTTAAACCGAAGCCCGCTAAAAATAACACTGATATAAAAAGTATCCCTGCTCCCTTCACCTTCCCAACTAATTGTTGCGATATATGAGCCATATTTAAAGAGCCGGTCAATGAGTAAACCAAGGCTATTCCCAATAAGATAAACGCTGAAGCCACACTTCCTAATATCATATATTTAAATGCAGCCTCCAATTCTTCATGCTCTGTACCAAAGGCAACTAAGGCGTAAGAAGCAACTGCGGCTACCTCTGTAAATACATATAAATTAAACATATCTCCACTTAAAACCACTGCATTCATACCGGCAACCATTAGCAAAAACAAGGTGTAATATCTTGACTTTGAGGTATATCTCTCCATATATCTTACAGAAAATAAAGTGGCTACAAAACTCATAGTGCAAATTATAACTAACATCAAAATACTTAAACCATCAAGCACCAAATTTATACCTACCGGTGGAGGCCAGCCTCCCATCTTATAGATAAAAGGTCCTCTACCCAACATCAAAAAGGCCGATATCAATAAAGTAAATGTTATAGCGTTAGATAGAATATCTGGCAACCATTTAAGTTTCCTTGATACCAATGAAATAAAAAATGCTCCTCCCAATGGGATCGCCACAAATAAAGGCAAGATGTGCATCTTATTATCTCCTTTTTCTTAACCAAAAATAGGTTAAAATCGGCAAAAAAACAAATACAGAAATAAAAGTAAATATCCCTGCATTCAAAAGTAAATATCGAATCATAGATATTCCACTACCAACAGCAAAAACGTCTTTTCCTATTGGACTTTTATAAAAGATGGTGTTTGTAAAAAAGGATGTAACTGAAAAGGTTATGGCAATAAAAATCACTGCTTTAAGAATATGCGCTTTTTGATAAAAATTATTAGAAACTCTGGAGCAGGCTGAAGTAATACGAAAATCTCCATATGAGTAAAAGGAGAAAGCTGTCAAAGTCAAAAGAAAAGTTATTGGGATCTGAATTAGAATACTGGAGAAAATTAAGGGTGATACTACAAACCAGCCAATCTTTAATATCCATATATTAATAGCACCGACAACCAAGGCAGGAATAATTGTAATGAATATGAAAACCATCCTTTTCACTCTTGTTATTTAAAAATGAACTCTCAGAACAACCTTAACAATTATTATTGATAACCTATAACGAAAAAAAATTAACCCATCGAAGCAAAATCCATTTGGTCGGGAGGTAGTTCTAAAGTTGAATCCAATGCCGTTTCATCAGTCCTAAAGTGCACTTTGTGCGTATAAATTTCCTCACCCTCTATAAAAACTCTCGTACCTTTTTCAATCATAAATTTTCGTAAAAAATCTGCTATTTTATCTTCTCCTTTCTTAAACATCCCTTTATAAAACTTCAGATGACCTGTCACCATATTTTCTTTCATTGTTAATATGTAACTTACCGAACTACTATTGGTAACGAAATCTGTTCTTATTTTCATGTCTAAACCTCCAATATTTTTTGTAAATATCTCCTTCCATTTAATTCCTTATCACTCCATATTATATAATATCAGCATTTTAAAAGCAACCAAAACCTAAAGGGGCAAAACAGGCACATAAAAGGCGTAGCGAAATCCGCCAGAGGCGGATGAAGCCGCCTGACTGTGTCTGCCGGGCAGGTGGGTTTTTGAAAATAAACAAATATTCATCAAAGCAATGCGAACCCGAAGGGCAAAAGTCTTTTCGCCAAAGGCGAAATGTCTTTTGGCATTGCGAACTGTTCTGGCCTTTTGTAAAAAGGATGGAAGAGTTGATGAATATTTGATACAAAGTTTCTTCTCCTTTTCGGGGAAAAGCAGGCTTTGAGCGCAGGCAACGGAAGCCCGCCTGTCCGCCGAAGCTTTAGCGTAGGCGGAAAGGGCTGAAGTCCGAGCACAAAGACTGCTTTGGGTGGGTGGGGTATATAGCTAACCACCTTTGCATACAAGAAAGATTCGGCTTCCCAGCCGCCTGCTTTTCTCCTATGAAATTCTTCCAGCGGCTGGGGCGGACGAAACCGAGCAAAAACACCTTTTATAAATTTTTTCCGCCGAAGGCGGACAGGCAGCCGCCGCCGATATAAAAAAGGAATAATTTAAGAGAATTTTTGCGAGGTTGAGGACGATAGAGTGTCTGCCGCATTTTGCCGCCGCCCAAAATGCGGCAGACACAAAAAGCCGAATCGTACCCCTGCATAAAAAATGCTGGCGGCCAAGCCGGCATGCCCGCCAGCCCAGGCGGGCAAATGAGCGAGCGGCCAAGCGAGCGATGCAGTGAAGCCGAGCGACAGCGAGGCTGAACGGTGCATACACCACCAACCAAGCCCGCCCCAGCGACCGAAGGGAGTACTGAGGAGCGAAGCGACGAATGTGCGGGCGGTGCATTACCTCTTACATTGCCGCCAACTCAACCTGAAATGCCGTGAAAAAGAACGGTTTAGCCAATTCGTAAAGAACAAACCAAGGGTCAGCCGAAAGTCTTGATAAAAACTTTTTTATACATCTTTTTAAACCAAAACTAAATTAATCTTTTCTCTTTTGCTTTTAAGAAGCTTCTTTAAGACATGGCGCTCGGTAGAATAACCACTTATGCCGTCGTCTTGGTAGGTTTTGAATACCTCGAGCCCTCCTCTTTTAACAAAAGATTCAAATATATTATCCTCAAGAGAGCTTGTCTCCATATTTAGTTTTGCGCAAGCAAAACAAGGTTATGTTATAACTCGTTCTAAGACTGTACCTTAACATTCCCTTGAGATCAAATTAGGATATACCGCTGAACTCGGGTTTTATGAATACCTCCTGATTACTTCGTTTATATTGACAACCGGCTTC
>Ga0194113_10005988_pt1 | contig 15513 bp, 13 predicted proteins | sample TA2MahC200mmetaG_FD_146193 | JGI IMG/M metagenome (GOLD analysis project Ga0194113, IMG submission 146193) | Freshwater microbial communities from Lake Tanganyika, Tanzania - TA2015017 Mahale Deep Cast 200m | ecosystem: Environmental > Aquatic > Freshwater > Lake | place: Tanzania: Lake... | reverse complement strand
TGCTGGAGAAGCAGTCCTGAAAAAGCGCTCTGAGACAGGCGCTTAACTGTTATAATAGACACAGACGGATACAAATTGTGGAGGCAATGAGAGATGAAGAAAACTGAGATAAAGAAGGCTGTACGTGAACGCTATGGCAAGATCGCAAAACAGTCAGGCTCGTGCTGCGCTTCTAAGAGCACTTGCTGCGGCGGCGCCAGTACGGCTGAGACCATCAGCCGGAGCATAGGATATAGCGAGGAGGAGCTTGGCTCCGTGCCCGAGGGCGCCAATCTGGGGCTGGGCTGCGGGAATCCCGTGGCGCTCGCCTCTCTGAAAAAGGGTGAGACCGTGCTCGACTTGGGCTCGGGCGCTGGTTTCGACTGCTTTCTCGCCGCCGATAGAGTAGGCAAAAAGGGAAAGGTTATCGGAGTGGATATGACGCCGGAGATGGTAGAGAAGGCGCGGGAGAATGCCCGCAAAGGCGGTTACAAGAATGTCGAGTTCCGGCTGGGCGAGATAGAGAATTTGCCAGTCGCCGACAGCTCGGTGGACGTGGTCATCTCGAACTGCGTCATCAACCTATCGACGGATAAAAAGAGGGTGTTTCAGGAGGCTTTCCGGGCGTTGAAGCCGGGCGGCAGGTTGATGGTCTCGGACATTGTTCTGCTGAAAGAGCTTCCTGACTTCGTTAAGAACTCGGTGCAGGCTTATGTGGGCTGCCTCTCCGGGGCGATAATGAAGGACGCATATCTGAAGACGATGAGAGCGGCAGGCTTCCGCGAGGTCAAGGTGCTTGAGGAGAGTGTTTTCCCCATTGAGAGCATGGCTAACGACCCTACCGCCCACGCTATCGCCAAAAACTCGGGTACATCTCTGGGCAAGGTTCAGGACGCTATAAGCTCCGTTCTGAGCGCAAAGGTCAGCGGGGTTAAGCCATAAATACTCGGCCAGCTTCTATTTTGGTAAGGGTTGGAGCGGATGCTCCAATCTACCCAGATTCATGTCGTTGCGAGGAGTCCTTCCTGTTCGGGAAGGGCGATGAGGCAATCTGGCGGGGTGGTGGAGAAAAATGAAGGTTGAATGTTGATAGCTGACGTTGAGATTGCCTCGCCTCCCCGACTTGTCGGGGATGGACTCGCAATGACATTTTTTATGCTGCTTTCGCCTGTACCACGCGTTCCCCGATGGCGAAGCGTTTGCCTCTGATGTGCATGGCGGGCTTTGCCCGTGAGACGTTGAACTCGGTCTTTACCATGAATTCATCTTTGCACTCGGCATGAACTACCCTGCCCACTACCAGTATATGGTCGCCTGCCTCTTTCTCGAACTCCAGGGTGCATTCTATCCAACCCGGGCACTCCTCAATAGAGGGTGATTTGACCTGCTTTGACTTCCTTTCGGTAAGCCTGGATTTATCAATCTCACTGACGCCCCTGGGGAAAGCCTTGGAGCAGACCCACATCTTGTCCAGAATATCCTCCGACACAAGGTTGAGCACAAAGTCGCCTGTCTCCCTGACATTTGCCAGGGTATGTCTAGCTGGCGCAGCGCAGAGCAATACCAGCGGCGGGTTGGAAGATACCGGCGTCACGAAGCTGAAGGGGGCGGCATTGGCTCTACCCTCTTTGTCCACTGTGGAGATGAGCACGGTGCAGCGAGGGGAGAGTATTTCATAGAAGCCGGAAGGACTGAGTTCCATATAGCCTCCTTATGAGGAAATTCCAAATCGCAAACTCCAAACCAGATTTGTCTAAACTTTGGGATTTGGAGCTTGGAACTTCTACTAGATTTTTCCCAAATAACTGAGCACTTCCGTGAGGTCTCTGGCCTCAAAATCCGGCTTGGGCAAGTGGTTGGCAAGGACGATACTTCTGCGGTTGACCCAAACTGTCGCCAGTCCTGCTGCTTTAGCGGCTGCAATATCGTGTTCCGGGCTATCTCCGATAACGATGACATCCTCGGGACGGGAGTTGGTTGACATAACTGCATTATTGTAATAGCTGTTGCTGTGTCCCTTCAGGCCGAGGTGGTCTTTATCGAAAACGTAGCTGAAGTAGCTCACACCGCCGGCTTTCTCCAGGGCTTTGGCTTTCTCGGGAGAGTAGTCGCCTGTGGTGAGGCAGAGGATATGCCTTTCCTTTACCTTATTCAGGAAGGGCAGCGCGTCGGGATAAAAAGAGGGATTGGTCCAGGTCTCCAGTTGCGCCTGTCTGAACCTGCCAGCCAACTCGTTAGCGGCTTTCTCGTCGTAGGGCTTCTTCAGATAATCGAAGAGAAGCCTTTGATGGAAGAAGAAGTCGTCATGCTTCTCGGGGTATTGCGTATGAACGATGCCACGGTGCACCTGGAGGTAAGCCCTCCAGATGTCCATGCCGTTCAAGCCGAGTATGCCATCGAGCCTGGCTTTATACTTGGCGTCGGAATCGTGCAGCGTGCCGTCGTAGTCTATAAAAAGCACTTTCTTCATCAGGGGAACACAGTGTGGAGGCGGCGCAGAGCCTCCATCTCCTCTCTATAGCCCAGCTTGGCTTTGCGCACCGCGCGGGCTAGGACTTCTATGCTCTTGTCGTAGGTCTTGCGGTCTACAGGGTAGGGTATGCCGTCCTTGCCCCCGTGGGCAAAGCTGTAGCGGGCAGGGTCGCGGAAGCTGGGGGCAATGCCGTAGACCAGCTCTGAGATGAGGCTGAGGGCTCGGATAGTGGCAGGGCCCACGCCCTCCAGGATTAACAGGTTCTCGAAGTCATCCGGCTTGCGTTCGTAGGTGCTGAGAAATATCTTCTCCAGCCGGTCGGGATGCAAATCATCAAGGCTGAGGTAGTGATGGGCGGGAAGCGTAAGGGATTTGATTTTCCTCAGTTCCGCTATCAGCTTTTCGGGCTTCTCCCCGGCAGCGACCTTGGTGACTATTTGGCGTGCACCTGTACTTTCCGAAGCTACCATGTTCAGAGCCTTACCAAAGCCCTGGGAGCAGATGGCTGAATGTGGTTCGCAGACAAAGTCCCTAACACCCTCGCTGAGCCAGTGATACCTGCGGGCGTAGCGGTTCTGCTCGTTCATACCCTGCTGAATCACCGACCAGTCGCCTTTGGGGGTGAACACGAAGGTATGGTGATAGAGCTGGTAACCATCCTGGAGCGCAACCGAGTCCACCTTCGCCGCCATTCTGCTGGCGTAGACCAGCGGCGCGGGGTCTTTAGACAGGTGTTCGCAGTGCCGGGTAATCTGCGCCGGAGTCTGCCTCGATGTTTTGCCCTTGCCCCCGGCGACATAGAAACCGAGGTCGCTTTCCAGTCCCTTCGTGCCCTCTTTAAGAGCGCCGCAGACTGTGGTGGTAGTGCCGCTGGAGTGCCAGTCCCAGCCCAGCACGCAGCCCAGCGCCTGGAACCAGTGGGGGTCGGAAAGCCGGCGCAGCATCTCATCCGGGCCGAACTCGGAGACCACAGCGATAGAAATCTCACGGGCTAGTTTGGTCATGCGCTCGAAAAGCCATCGTGGCGCCTTGCCGTAATGGAGAGGCAGATTGGCTACGCCTGTCCTTGTTGGTTGAGACATTATTACAATCCCTATTCCTAACGCTATTATATCCTGAAATAGAGGGATGTTGTAGATTTGATGGGACATAAAGGGGTCTAGTGAGCGTGTATGTAGGCGTTTTTCATGTACTGGAACACCATGCGCTGCGCATTGTAGAAAGAGCCGTTTATGGCGATAGCCGAACGCATGACAGTGGCATAGGCGTCGGGCTGTTTGTAGAACATGGGTACGATGACTTTTCCCAGCTTATCGTACAGCGATGCGACCTCCCGCGAAGGGTCGCTCTCCGGTTCAGAGGAGTCGCCGATAGACCAGCCGGTGACACCCTCTATATGTCCTTCTACCCACCAGCCGTCGAGCACGCTCAAGCTGGGCACTCCGTTGAGCGCAGCCTTCATGCCGCTGGTGCCCGACGCCTCATCGGGCTTCAGTGGTGTATTCAGCCATAAATCGACGCCAGAGCAGAGATACTTCCCCAGCGCCATATCGTACTCCTCCATGTAGACTAAGGGTATAGTGTCGCGCAGGGCTTCAGCAGCCTGAAAGATGCGGCGAATGAGCGCCTTGCCGCCTTCGTCTCTGGGGTGAGCCTTGCCCGCATAGATGATTTGCAGCGGTCCCGCTTCTCGTGCAATGCTTTTCAGTCGTTCCACATCGGTGAACAGCAAATCAGCACGTTTGTACGCGGTGGCACGTCGGGCGAAGCCTATGGTCATCACTTCAGGGGACAGGCGCACTCCGGCACGCCGTTCCACCTCTGTCAGCAAATCCTTTTTCGATTCTTTGTGAGCTTCCATTATTGTGTCGGGCGAACAGCTTATGGCGTAGCGCAGGTAGAGGTTATCATTGCGCCATTCGGGGAAGTGATTATCGTACAGTCTCTGAAAGGGCAGGGATGTCCAGAATACGGCGTGCACGCCGTTGGTTACGGAGTTGATAGGGTAGTTGGGAAACATGCCGCGGGAGACCTCTTCGTGGCGCATGGAGACCCCGTTTACATATCGTGAGAGAGATAGAGCTAGATTGGTCATGTTCAGCACGCTATCATGAAATGCTCCCACTGTTTGCAGGGCGTTTACCGCCTCATCGCCCAGCACCTGCTTTGCCAGGCTCAGGGGGAACTTGTCGAAGCCGGCGGGGACAGGCGTGTGGGTGGTGAAGACGCACCGATGTCGCACTGCCTCCCCATCAGCTTTGACGACATCGTGAAGTCCTTTTTTCTCGTGCCTCTCCTCCAGCAAAGCCAGAGTGAGCAGGGCAGAGTGCCCTTCGTTCATGTGGTAGGTCTGTACTTTCTGGTATCCCAGAGCTCGCAGCATAGCCACCCCGCCCAATCCCAGCACGACCTCCTGGCACAGGCGGTAATGGTCGTCTCCACCGTAGAGATGGTCGGTCAGCGCCTGGTCCCAGGGGCTGTTCTCGGGAAGCGCTGTGTCCAGAAAAATAACGGGCACGGTATGTCCGGTTACGCCGTGCACCACGTAGCTCCAGGCGCGTAATTGAACTGCCCGTCCCTCGATAGTTACCGATACCCGTTGAGTGAATGGCTCCAGTAATTTCTCCGGCTCCCAGACGGCAGGATTCTCGGTCTGATTTCCCCGCTCATCCAGATGCTGCCGGAAATAGCCCTTGCGATGAAGCAAGGTCACCCCGACCATGTGCACGCCCAGATCGGCGGCAGCGCGCAGGGTATCGCCTGCCAGCATGCCCAGTCCGCCGCTGTAGGTGGGCATGGCCGGATTAATTCCCACCTCCATGGAGAAGTATGCCACCGTGAGCGGGTGGACTATCGACCCTGACATTGTCTTAGCCAACGGTAGCCTCTCATTGGATTGCAAATTGCTAAATGAAAATTGAAAAATCAGGATATATATTAAATGCTGCATGTGAAGAAGTCATAAAATGAAAGGGGTAAAAGCTTAAAAAGTTATCACATTTTCATAGGGGCGTTCAATTGAACGCCCCTACCGTTATTCTTCTTCAGCTACCTGTGCCAGGTGGCGGGCTTTAAGACGCTCCGGCTGCGTGAGCAGCTTCTTGCGCAACCTGAGGCTCCTGGGGGTTACCTCGACCAGTTCATCGTCTTTGATGAAGTCGAGCGATTGCTCCAGGCTCAGCTTCACGGCAGGGGTCAGCTTGATGGCTATATCCGCTGTAGAGGAACGGACGTTGGTCTGTTTCTTCTCTTTACATACATTGACGGCTAAATCCTGAGTGCGCGAGTTCAGTCCCACTATCATGCCTTCGTAAACATGCGTGCCCGGCTCGATGAAAGTGATGCCGCGACCCTGAGCATGGTTCAAGCCATATGTAACGGCAACACCGCTTGCTGCCGACACCAGCGCTCCGTTGCGGTCCGAGCCTATATCTCCGTACCAGGGCTCATAGCCCAGGAACAGGGTGTTCATAACAGCCTCGCCCCGCGTAGAGGTGAGAAAGGCGCTGGTGAAGCCGATAAGCCCCCGGGTGGGTATGCGGAACTCGAGACGCACGTTGCCTTGCCCGTCGTTGTGCATGTTGGTGAGTTGCGCCTGCCGATTACTCAGAATCTCTGTGAGCACCCCGATATATTCCTCTGTGGTGTCAATGGTGAGCGCTTCCACAGGTTCGAGAAGCTTGCCGTCCACAATATTGGTGATAGCCTCCGGCTTGGAGACCTGGAACTCGTAGCCCTCGCGGCGCATCGTTTCGATGAGGATAGCCAGGTGCAGTTCCCCTCTGCCTGCGACCAGAAACACATCGGCGCTGTCGGTATCGTGCATCTGGAGGGCGATATTTTTCTCCAGCTCATGGTAAAGCCTCTCCCTCAGCTGGCGCGAGGTGCAGAAGCGTCCTTCGCGACCGGCGAAAGGCGAGGTGTTTACACCGATGGTCATCTTGACCGTAGGCTCGCTGATAAATATGCTCGGCAGAGCCTCGGGCTGCTCCGGGCTGGCTATGGTATCGCCGATGCTGACCTGTTTCAGTCCGGTGATAGCCACGATATCGCCTGCCTGCGCCTCGTCCACCTCCAGACGGTTGAGTCCCAGATGGGTGAAAACCTGTCCGACTTCGTGCTGTGCTGTTTCCCCGTCCCTGTCGATAGTGACCACGATGTCGTGCGGCGCTACCTTGCCGCGGAATATCCTGCCGATGGCTATTTTGCCTCTGTAGCTGTCGTAGTCCAGGCTGCACACCAGCATCTGCAGCGGGCCTTCTTCAATTACAGGCGGGGGCACCTGCTTCAGTATGCATTCGAAGAGCGGGACAAGGTCTTTACCTTCGGCTTCCGGCTCGGTCATGGCTATGCCATCTTTGGCGCTGGCATAGAGCACCGGGAAATCAAGCTGGTCGGCGCTGGTAACCAGTTCCAAAAAGAGGTCCTGTGTTGCCTTGAGTACCTCGTCGATGCGGGAGTTCTCCCTGTCTATTTTATTGATGACCACGATGGGTTTCAGCCCTTTAACCAGAGCCTGGCGCAGCACGAACTTGGTCTGAGGCATGGGCCCTTCCACGGAGTCCACCAGGAGCAGGCAGCCGTCAGCCATATTAATCACCCGTTCCACTTCGCCGCTGAAATCGGCATGGCCCGGGGTATCGATGATGTTGATTTTAATGCCTCTATAGATAACCGCCGTATTCTTGGCGAGGATGGTGATGCCTTTCTCACGTTCCAGTACATTCTGGTCCATGATGAACTGCCCCACCTGCTGGTTATCGCGGAAGACCTTGCTCTGCTTGAGCATGCAGTCCACCAGGCGGGTCTTGCCGTGGTCGACGTGGGCTACTATGGCTATGTTTCGTATATCGTTGCGATGAATCTGTGCCAACTCTTCTCTCTCAACCCCCTAAATCCCCCACTCTTGGGGGACTTTAAGGAATTGGGGGATACCCCCAATCCCCCAGCAAAGGGGCTGTGCCCCTCTGCACTCCCCATTTGCTGTCAGCTTTCAGTTTGCATTGTAAAATTTAGCTCTGCCTAATCTAACAATTATAGTCGTGCCGTATCCCTAAAGCAAACTGTTGCTCATGTTCAAGGCGGGTGATATAATTTCCCCTAACTGTTTATTCGGACTTGATTGTTTTGAGGTGAAGAATTGAAACTTAGTCGAGAGGAAGTCAGGCACATCGCCCTGCTAGCCCGGCTCGGGCTATCGGAGGACGAGGTGGAGAAGCTGAGAGAGCAGATCTCCAACATACTGGAGAACTTCGAGATATTAAAGAAAGTGGATACAACAGATGTCCCTCCCACCTCTCACCCTATTGCGCTGGTGAACGTGATGCGGGATGACGAGGTGGCGCCGTCGTTTCCCCACAGAGAAATCCTGGCTAACGCGCCTCGGGAAGAGGATGGCTGCTTCCGGGTGCGGGCAGTCCTGGAGTAGCTAACCTTTTCCGAGAGAGAGCGAAGACATGAATCTCAGGCAGCAGCTTGATTTTTTGTTTAATCCCGGCTCGGTGGCAGTTATCGGAGCATCGAACAACATGGAGAAGTGGGGATTCAATATCCTCACTATCCTGCTGCTCAAGGGCGGCAGGCGGGTCTACGCAGTTAACAGGAACGAAGCTAAAATACAGGGATTGGATGCATATAAGAATTTAACGGATATACCTGAGCCTGTAGAGCTAGCCGTTATCACGGTGCCGTTTCGGGATATCCCTGCTGCCATGAAGGACTGCGTCATTAAAGGAGTCAAGGCTGCTGTGGTTGTCTCGGGCGGTCTCGCTGAGACCGGCGACGAGGGAGCCGAGGTAGAGAAGGAAGTGGTGAAAATCGCCCGCAGCGGAGGTATACGTTTCATCGGACCGAACTGCATGGGCAACTTCGATACCTCCACTAACCTTTTCACGGTGCCGTATCTGCCGCAGGTCAAAAAAGGCCCTCTGGCGGTGATTACTCAGAGCGGAAACGTCAGTCAGACGATAATCTATCAGGCGTCCGGGGCGGGGTTGGGGTTCAGCAAATACATCAGCAGCGGCAATGAGGCGGATTTGCACTTCGAGGATTACCTCGAATATGTGGGACAGGATAAGGAGACGCAGATTATCCTGGGCTATGTCGAGGGCTTGAGGGAAGGCAGGCGTTTCTTCAAGCTGGCAAGGGAGATTACCAAGAGGAAGCCAGTAGTTATCCTGAAAGCAGGGCGGACGGAGGCTGGAGCTATAGCAGCCCGGTCCCATACCGCTTCGCTCGCAGGTTCCGATGTGGTCTCCGAATCGGCATTCAAGCAAGCAGGCGTCATCAGAGTAGACGAAATTGAAGAGCTGGTAGATATGGCTTTAATTCTCCTGGGGCAACCGAAACCCAGGGGAAGAAGGGTGGGAGTTTATTCGACCGGAGGCGGCGCGGCGGTAATAACGGCAGACGCTCTGATGGGACAGGGGCTGAGGCTCCCTGCACTGTCGCCGGGGACGATGAGCAAATTGAATTCCCTTATGTCGGGGAGATGGTCGCGCGTCAATCCCGTCGAAACCGGCGGCGATTTCTTTGACTACAACTGTGTCTGGCCTCTGATTGAGGATGATAATTTCGATGCCACAGTGGTGATAGGTGGCGGCGGTGCATCCATGAACTATGCTGTCTGGGTTCCCATATCCTCTGATTTCAAGGAAGCCGTTGAACAGTGGATGGATGCTCAGGAGGGCAACGAATCGCGTGAAATGGACAAATTGATGGAATTGCGGGACAGGTACCGGAAGCCGGTTATACTGGCTAACATGGGCATTCCCAACGCCAGAAAAGGGAAGCTCTATAAAAAGCTGGAAGAGACTCATCTGCTCCATTTCCCTACGCCGGAGAGAGCAGCCAAGGCGCTTGCCCGTCTGGTGGAGTACAGCGAGTATCTTGGTATTGCGAAGTAGGAAATATGCAAAGACACGACCTTACAATTCATGAGGCGCACGAGCTGCTCAAGAAGCGCGAACTGTCCTCGATGGAACTTACTAAAGCCGTGCTGGAACGCATTCATGCTGTGGATGCCAAGGTGCGAGCGTTCGTCACCGTAACTGACGACGTAGCCCTGGTTCAGGCAAAAAAGGCCGATGAGCGCATAAAAGCTGGAAATGCCTCTCCATTAACCGGGATTCCGGCGCTGATAAAGGATAACATGTGCACCAGAGGCGTGAAGACCACCTGCTCTTCGAAGATGCTGGAGAGCTTCGTGCCTCCTTACGATGCTACCGTGGTGGAGAGACTGAAGTCGGCGGGAATGGTGATGGTGGGCAAGGGGAATATGGATGAATTCGCTATGGGTTCGTCAACGGAGAACTCCGCTTTCTTTACCACGCACAACCCCTGGGATTTGGAACGGGTCCCCGGGGGCAGCAGCGGCGGCTCGGCGGCATCGGTGTCGGCAGGCGAGGCTGTCTATGCCCTGGGCTCGGATACGGGCGGCAGCATCCGCCAGCCTGCGGGCTTTTGCAGCGTGGTGGGTCTGAAGCCAACCTACGGACGCGTTTCGAGATACGGACTGGTTGCCTTTGCCAGCTCCTTAGACCAGATAGGGCCACTGACCAGGGATGTGACCGACTGTGCGCTGGTGATGAATATCATCGCGGGGCATGACCCGCGAGATTCCACGTCGGTCAATCAGGCGGTGCCGGACTATACGAAGTCACTGATCCCCGACCTTAAAGGAATGCGTCTGGGCGTGCCCAGGGAATATTTCGTCAAGGGTATGGAGAAGGGTGTAGAGCAGGCGATAAAGAAAGCTATTGCTAAACTTGAGGAACTTGGCGCAAAAATCGACTGGGAAATCTCGCTGCCCTCTACGCCCTATGCACTGGCGTGCTACTATATCATTGCGCCTTCGGAGGCGATGGCGAACCTGGCGCGCTACGATGGTGTTAAATACGGCTTCTCGGCGAGGGAAGCTGAGAATATGTGGGATGCCATGGAGAAGACCCGCCAATACGGCTTCGGCGCGGAGGTGAAGCGGCGCATCATGCTGGGGACGTACGCTCTCTCTGCGGGGTACTACGAGGCTTACTATGTCAAGGCGCAGAAGGTGCGCACATTGATAAGCCGTGAGTTCGCTGCGGCTTTCACCAGATGCGATGCGCTGGTTACGCCGACTTCTCCCACCGTGCCGTTCCGCATCGGTGAGAAGACGGACGTGCCGATTCAGATGTATCTGAGCGATGTCTGCACCATGCCGATGAATATCGCGGGAATACCCGGAATATCGGTGCCCGCAGGATTTGTCGATGGCTTGCCCGCAGGCTTGCAGATTATCGGCAAGCCTTTCTCCGAGGAGACATTGTTCCGGGTTGCCTATGCCTATGAGCAGGCGACGGAATGGCATAAGGAGAGACCAAAGCTCTAGAAATGCAAATTGAAAATTGCAAAATGAAAAATGGAAAATGCAGAGGAGCGGAACTTTTAGTGCTGTTTCAGAGTCTGGAAATAATAACCGGATTTATCTCAGAGGGGGTGGTCAAATCATGAACAAGGAAGTGCTCAAAATACTGGAGAAGGACGCCAGAGCAACACCGCAGCAAATAGCCACCATGACCAGTCTGCCTGTGAAAGAGGTCGAGAAATCCATCGAGAAGGCGGAGAAAGAACGCGTCATCGTCAAATACAAGACGATAGTCAACTGGGAGAGGCTCGGCGAGGAAGAGGTGCAGGCGCTCATCGAGGTCAAAATCCAGCCTCAGAGGAATGTGGGCTTCGATGCCATTGCCGAGCGTATCTACCGTTTCCCGGAGGTGAGGACGGTATATCTGGTCTCGGGCACTTACGACCTGGCTGTACTGGTCGTGGGCAAGACCATGCACGAGACGGCGGCGTTCGTCTGGCAGAAGCTGGCTACCCTGGAATCGGTGCAGGGTACGGTCACTCACTTTCTGCTCAAGAGATATAAAGAAGACGGGGAGATTTTAGACAGCGGCGGAGAGAAGGGAAAGCGTCAACCGCTGACCTTCTAGCAGAGGAGGCTTATATATGTCTGCCAGAACCTCGGTTAACTCCAAACGTTCCCGCAGCGTTGTCTCGCACCGCGTGGCGGGGATTTCGCCTTCGGGCATCAGAAAATTCTTCGACCTTCTTACCACTATGGAAGGCGCTATCTCCCTGGGCGTGGGCGAGCCTGATTTCACCACGCCGTGGCATATCAGCGAGGCGGGCATCTACAGCCTCGAGAAGGGGTATACGATGTATACCTCGAACCGCGGCATGCTGGAGCTCAGACAGGAAATCGCACGTTCCCTTAATGCCCAGTACGGTCTGAAGTACGACCCGGCAACCGAAATTCTCATCACTGTGGGCGTAAGCGAGGGGCTTGACCTCGCCCTGAGGTCTATCCTTAATCCCAGAGACGAGGTTCTCTGTCCCGAGCCCAGCTATGTATCTTATCAGCCCTGCACCGTGCTCGCCGGAGGTGTATTCGTCCCCGTCCCGACCTCGGTGGCGAACGAGTTCAAGGTGAAGGCTGCTGATATGGAGAGGCGCGTAACCGAGCGCACCAAAGCCATCCTCGTCGGCTATCCCAATAATCCCACGGGTACGGTTCTGAGCCGCAGGGAATTAGGTGCGATTGCCGAGGTGGCTAAGAAACACGACCTGATAATGGTCTCCGATGAGATATATGCCCGCCTGGTGTACGGCATCGAGCACACATGTGCAGCCACCCTTCCCCAGATGCAGGAACGCACCATACTGCTGGGCGGGTTCTCCAAGGCATACGCTATGACGGGATGGCGCGTGGGATACGCTGCCGCCAGCCCCGAGATTATAGAGGCGATGACCAAGGTGCATCAATATACCATGCTCTGCGCCCCGATAATGGGGCAGATGGCGGCTATCGAGGCTCTGAAATCCGGAGAGGACGCATGTCTGGAGATGGTCGCCGACTATGACCGGCGCCGTCGTGTCATGGTCAAAGGGTTCAACGACATCGGGTTAGCCTGCTTCGAGCCCAAGGGCGCGTTCTACTGTTTCCCCTCGGTGAAGGTTACCGGACTCTCCTCGAACGAGTTTGCCGAAAAACTTCTGGTCGAGGAGAAGGTAGCGGTGGTTCCCGGCTCAGCCTTCGGTGAGTGCGGAGAGGGCTATGTGCGCTGCTGCTATGCCACGGCGCTTGCCGATATAGAGGAAGCGCTCCGCCGCATGGGGCGCTTCGTAGAGCGGTATCGCTGACTGCTGCTAGCTCCCCAGTGTTTGACCCTCATAAACCGACACGCTATAATTGCATGTGGTATGCCGAGGTGGCGGAATGGCAGACGCGCTACGTTCAGGGCGTAGTGTTCGAAAGGACGTGTGAGTTCAAATCTCACCCTCGGCACCATTGAAATGGCAAAGTGCAAATTGAAAAATGAAAATGTAGGGGCACAGTGCACTGTGCCCGATGCCTCTTTCCCCCTTTTCTAAAGGGGGTGAAGGCGGATAATTGGTTGGAGCAGGTGCTCCAACCTACCCACAAAAGAGAAAACGCGCTTGTAGCTCAATTGGATAGAGCGTAGCCCTGCGGAGGCTAAGGCCGCGGGTTCGAGTCCCGCCAAGCGCGCCATGTGGGCGATTAGCTCAGCGGTTAGAGCGTCTGTTTTACACACAGAAGGTCGGAGGTTCGAGACCTCCATCGCCCACCATTTTTTAAACGTAAAATTAAGCCTCTGGACACAACCAGGGGCTTATTTATTTTCAAGTGTCAAACATTCTCAACGTCACGGGGTAGCACGAAACGGTGGACTATGGACTTCTTGTGATAGTACACATTGCGCGGTAGAATGTCGCAAGAATTATAGTAATCTTCTGGAAAGGAGGCGATATGATAGGCAGCAAGGATAGGTACGCCCTTGTGACTGGAGCTTCTAGCGGTATCGGTTATGAGCTGGCTAAGCTATTTGCTGAGGATGGAAAGAACATCGTGGTTGTGGAAGAAGCAGATATAGGCTTGAGGACTTAAAGAAGGAGCTTGAGAACAAACATGGAACGAAGGTAAAGGTATTGGTCAAAGACCTGTCCAAGCCAGAAGCGCCACAAGAGCTATTAGCTGAACTTGAGAAAGAACATATTGATGCGGACGTACTTGTGAATAATGCCGGTTATGATATCTATGGCAACTTTTCCGAAACAAACCTGCACGAAGAACTCGAGATGCTACAGGTTAATATTACTTCACTGACCTGTTTAACCAAATTGTTCCTCATGAAGATGCTGAAAAGCAATTCAGGCAAGATTCTGAATGTATCTTCTATGGTTGCTTTCATCCCCGTCCCAAAATCGTCTCTCTATGCAGCCAGTAAATCTTTCGTCCTGAGTTTTTCAGAAGCACTGGCGACAGAACTCCGTGGAACAGGGATTACCATTACTTGTCTGTGCCCAGGGGTCGTACAAACAAAATTCTATGAGAGAGGGAATTTCCCACCACAATCAAAAGCCGCGAAAATGAGGAAGATGGATGCTGCCAAGGTTGCGAAGTCTGGCTTTAATGCTCTGAAAAAAGGCAAAACATTTGTTGCTCCTGGTCTGACAAATGCAATATTTGGTTTCTCCCCGAGACTATCGAGATCAGTCGCAAGATATATGTTCTCCAAGGTCATGGGAGAATGATATAACCTTGGAAGCACGGTTTGCTCAGAAGCAGTACTATCTAGCCTGGCTTTTACCTTTGCATTCTACAGCTAGATTGCACGGTTTTTTGTAGTGCTTCATGCTGTGAATAGAAGTGTAAAACATTTGTCAAACATACTCAACGACATGACACATCATTTTCCAGTATATGGTAAGACTTAAGAGCCATATTTGGGAGCTGAAATAACACTTTACAGTATAAGGCAGCACAGCTTCAATCACATTTACGCACAGAAAGTCGGAGGTTCAAGACCTTCATCGCCCAACAGCTTTCCCCCCTTTAGCTCCTTGTGTGATGCTATCATCCCCAGCGAGCGAAGGAAGCAGCGAGCGGGGAAGTGGTTTTGACCGAGGGCTCGTTTGTGGCTTACAATTGATGCGTGGATTCGGGAATTTTCACTCTGTTATCGGTTGTCCTCGGCAGCCTCGCCGCTCTGGGCTGCCTGGTTGGCGTATTCTGGGCGCTGCGGCGCAAGCGTCTCATCGATGACCTCCCCACATCGAAGACGCAGGGCGTATTCATCGGCCTGGCCGAACTCAAGGGCACCGCCGAAAGCGAGACGCCGCTGACCTCTTATCTGGCGGGCGCTTCCTGCGTACAGTATGACTGGCAGGTTGAGGAGCACTGGTCGAGGACGGTAACGGAGACCTATACCGACTCCAAGGGGCGCACCCAGACCCGCACGCGCACGGAGAGCGGCTGGACGAAGGTAGCGGGAGACAGCCAGTCTATCCCCTTCTATCTGAAGGACGATACCGGCATCATACGCATCGTGCCTGACGGCGCTAAAATCCATGGCGTCGAAACGTTCGACGAGACCGCTTCGCGGAGCAGCCCTCTATACTTTGGCAAAGGTCCGCAGAGCGAGATAGCCAACTCCACCCATAAGCGGCGTTTCCACGAGACTGCGCTGCCCCTTCATACTGCGCTGTATGTGGTGGGGCAGGCAAGGGAACGACAGGATGTGGTCGCGGCTGAAATTGCTCACGATAAAAATGCCCCCATGTTTCTCATCTCCACCCGCACCGAGAAGCAGGTCAGCGCCGGGTACGGTCGCTGGTTCTGGGTGTTTCTCGTGCTCGGGTTGATGTGCGCTATCGGCGGCGCGGTAGCTCAGCATATTCTGAGCGACAACGCGGGGTTGAGCTGGCAGCCTTTCGTTATAGCCTCTGCCGGATTCCTGGCGGTGCTGGCTGCCGGCTGGGTGTGGACTGTGTACAACAGCCTGATCAATCTCCGCAACAGGATGAAACAGGGCTGGTCGCAGGTGGATGTGCAGCTCAAACGGCGGCATGATTTGATTCCCAATCTGGTGAAAGCCGTCGAAGGCTATCGTGACTACGAAAGCGAGACGCAGAGGGTCGTCACGGAACTGCGCGGGCAGGCGGAGGCAACGCCGCCGGGCGTGTCAGGCCCCGATTTCAAAGGGATGGCGCCGCTGCTG
>Ga0194113_10005969_pt1 | contig 15544 bp, 12 predicted proteins | sample TA2MahC200mmetaG_FD_146193 | JGI IMG/M metagenome (GOLD analysis project Ga0194113, IMG submission 146193) | Freshwater microbial communities from Lake Tanganyika, Tanzania - TA2015017 Mahale Deep Cast 200m | ecosystem: Environmental > Aquatic > Freshwater > Lake | place: Tanzania: Lake... | reverse complement strand
CCAAGGGCCTGGCCAACTCCGTCGCGCTCTCTGTCATAGGTGTCCACGTTGATGTACGTGGACACCATCATCCACAACCGCCGACCACAGTGCCAGACGCCGTCAATAGAGCGCTTACGTTGTTTTTTGAGCGCCGGATCAACGTGATAAGACACGCTTTCGGGTCACCGAATACGCCGCAACTTGCGTGTCCGGACGAAAGCCGGGGAACGCATATGCGTCGCGCAGATGCTTCAGTCGTCTGGTTGATTTTGCCATTCATAAATCTTCGCAGTTTCAACGCCATTCTGAAATACCCCGCCTCACTCGCAAAACAGGCCGTTTACCTTCAAAATTCACCCACTCGACTTCCTGAAGACCCGAGATTGTTTAACTAACTCGCTCGACATGATCAAGGCTGTCGATCAGATCTGGGAGCTTGTCAAAGGTCGACTGGAGAAGCTGACTCTGACCCAATTTCCGTAGCCTTTAAGATGAGCCACTAGCGAATATGCGCTCGCTCCTTGCTCGCTTCACCCCGTCCAGGCCCGCCCATTGACGCCAACAGGAAACAAGATGCGACGACCCCTGATGCTTTGGCTGCTGCTGGCCTGTACCCAAGCGGCATGGGCCCAAGACTCGACGGCCCCAGCGGTGAACCACTCCTCCACCCCGGTCATCACCTGCGTCCCGGAAGCGCGCGGCAACATGACGCTGCAAGCATTGCGACCTGGCTTTCATACCGCCACCGGCCGCCTGGGCGGCTTCGACCCCTGCGAGCGCCTGGTGCGCTACCGGGTTCCCAAAAGCGATCGCAAACCTGCGCTGATGATCAGCGTCCACGGCGGCGGTGGCAGCGCCGATGTGGTGCTGAGCGATGAGGCCTTTTACCGCCAGGGCATGGCCACCCTGATGTTCGACGCCTACGCCATGCAGGGCCTGCCAGGGCGCGACTCGCTGTTCTGGGCGCGCTCGGTGACCAACGAGGCGCGCCAGCGCATGATCTGGGCCACCGCCATGGAGGCCTACCGCTGGGCGCTGACGCGCACCGACATAGACACCTCGCGCATTTACCTGTTCGGCATTTCCAATGGCGCGGCGGTGGTGGCCAATATGGCGGGCATGGTCGATCCAGCGCGTGTGCGCGGCGTGATCTCCGAGGGCGTCACGCCCATTGGCCTGGGCCTGCCCGACGAGATCAAGGTGCCGGTGCTGCTGGCCTTTGGCCAGCTGGATGACTATGGCAACCCCGACCCCAACGGCAAGCGCTGGACCCTGAGCGGCGACTGCAGGCTCAACGTCCATGTCGATGACTTGCCCGCGGGCAGCGCCCGCACTTGTAACGGCCAGACCCCTGGCCAGCGCATCCCGACCCCGCTGCAATGGGCCGAGCAAATCCGTCAGCGCGGCGGCCCGCTGGAGGTGCTGTATGTGGATGAGATGGCGCACAGCGCGTTCTGGGGGCCACTCACGCAGCGCCGCGCCACCTGGGGCAATGGGCAGACCCTGGGCGCATCGCTGGGCGCCACCCCGGCCGCACGCGAGCGCTTCTTCAAAGCGATGCTGGACTTCATCGCACGCACCGACCGCTAAAGGCCAGCGCGAAGTTCATCACCTCAAGCCAACCTGTCCGCAGCCATAGTCGCCGTAAACTTGCTGTAGTGGGTAGAACGACTGGTTGACTCAGTAAGCTGTCCCACAAAGCCTCGCCAATTCATCCCTGCCAACGGCAGCAGTCGCTGCATTGCTGCCGACGAGAAGCAAGATAGCCGGCGCTGGCGGGACGGCGGAAATGCCGGTGGGCCGTGCAAAAAAATCTTCGGGGGTATATCTCCAAACACCCCCGCCCCGTCAGACCCACTTACCCGCCCCACCCCTACCCCCGGCTTGTCATTGGCTCCGGATTAGCGCCACCCCCCTGACGATGACTACCCCCCCGGTCTCGGCCATGGGCCTACTGAAAATCAGTCTGTGCAGCACGGAAGGTTGGGAAATCCAAAGGCGCTAAACATGCCGGCGAGAAAGCCGACGATCTCACGCAAGCGCAAGCGATTAGGTGGGTCTGATGATGGGTATTTTCCGGAACCCCTCTGAATACCGCATGGATACTAGGGGGCTGGCGGAGAGGGTGGGATTCGAACCCACGGTAGGCTTGCACCTACGCCTGATTTCGAGTCAGGTACAATCGACCACTCTGCCACCTCTCCGGAGGCGCGCATTCTACACCAATCCCCCTCCCGATGCGATGCGGGGGAGCCGGTTTCCCCTCCTCGATCAAGGGGGCGCATGCGTTCGCTGCTTGCCGCAATCCTGCTGTCCCTGCTCGCCGCCTGCGGCGACGCGCCGCTGCCGCCACCCGCGCAGCTCGGCAAGCTGGTGGTCGTCACGCGCGAGGGGCTCGCCACCTACCGGGTCGATGGCGAGGGCCGGGCTGCCGGCTTTGCCCACGACCTGGCCGTGCGCTTTGCCGGGGAACTCGGCGTCGAGGCGCGTTTCATCGTGGCCTACGACAGCGCCGAAGCCGCGCGCATCCTCACGCGCGGCCGCGCCCATCTGGCCGCGGCCGGCCTGGCGCCTGACGAGCATCCCGCGTTGCGCTTCACCCGGCCGGCCGGCGAGCTGAAGCCGGCGCCGGCGCCGCTCGACGACGTCCTGCCGTCCGAAGCGGGCGACGAACACGACGGCCGCGCCATCGTCGCTTCGGGCTGGGCGTTCCCCGCCGACGGCGGCGATGCGCTCCTGGAAAAGGCGGAGACCTTTCTCGGGCGGATACGGCAGGACGGCACGCTGGAGCGCCTCGTGGACCGCTATTTCGGTCACGTGCATCGCCTGAGCGCCGGCGACATCGAGCGCTTCTTCGAAAGAATGCACAGCGTCCTGCCCCACTACCGGCGCCATTTCGTCGATGCGCAGGACATCCACGGCATCGACTGGCGTCTTCTCGCCGCGCTCGCCTACCAGGAATCGCACTGGGATCCGCTCGCCACCTCATACACCAACGTGCGCGGCATGATGATGCTGACCGAGGACACCGCCGACCGCCTGCGCGTGACGGACCGGCTCGACGCGCGCCAGAGCATCCTCGCCGGCACGCGCTACCTCGTCGATCTGAAGGAGCAACTGCCGCAGGAGGTGGCGGAACCCGACCGCACCTGGCTCGCCGTCGCCGCCTACAACCTGGGCATGGGCCACCTCAACGGCGCGCGTTTCATTGCCGAGCTGGTGAAGCGCGACCCGAACTCCTGGTACGAGATGAAGCAGGTGCTGCCGCTGCTGGCGAGGCCGGAGTATTACGCCCGGCTGAAGAGCGGCGCGGCGCGCGGCGGCGAGGCCGTCATCATGACGGAGAACATCCGCAACTACTACGACATCCTGCGCCGCTTCGAACCGTCGGCGGTCAGCCCTCAGGCCCTGTCTATGACTTCCCGACCGGCCATGTAGGGACGCAGCGCCGTCGGCACTTCGACGCTGCCGTCGGCGCGCTGATAGTTCTCCAGCACGGCGACGAGCGTGCGGCCGACGGCGAGGCCGGAGCCGTTCAAGGTGTGCGCCAGCTCCGGCTTGCCCTTTTCGCCGCGGAAGCGCGCCTGCATGCGGCGCGACTGGAAGGCCTCGAAGTTGCTGCAGGAGGATATCTCGCGGTAGGCGCTCTGCCCCGGCAGCCACACCTCGAGGTCGTAGGTCTTGGCCGAGGAGAAACCCATGTCGCCGGTGCACAGCGCGACGCGGCGGTAGGGCAGCGCCAGCTTCTCGATGATGATCTCGGCGTGGCGCGTCAGTTCCTCAAGCGCATCCCAGGAACGCTCCGGCGTCTCGATCCGCACCAGCTCGACCTTGTCGAACTGGTGCTGTCGGATCATGCCGCGCGTGTCCTTGCCGTAGGAACCGGCCTCGCGGCGGAAGCACGGCGTGTGACAGACGAACTTCAGCGGCATCTGCGCCAGGTCGACGATCGTGTCGCGCACGATGTTGGTCACCGGCACTTCCGCCGTCGGGATGAGGAACCAGCCGTCGTCCTTGATGTGAAAAAGATCCTCGTGGAATTTCGGCAGCTGGCCGGTGCCGAACAGGCTGTTGCCGTTGACGAGATACGGCGCATACACCTCGGTGTAGCCGTGCTCCTGGGTGTGCACGTCCAGCATGAACTGGGCAAGGGCGCGATGCAGGCGCGCGACGGGGCCCTTCATGAGCGAGAAGCGCGCGCCGCTGATCTTCGTCGCCGCATCGAAGTCGATGCCGCCCAGCGCCTCGCCGAGGTCGACGTGGTCCTTCACCGTGAAATCGAAACTGCGCGGCGTGCCCCAGCGCTTCACCTCGACGTTGTCGACCTCCGACCTGCCGACCGGCACGCTCTCGTGCGGCAGGTTGGGGATGACCGAGACGAAGACGTTGATGCGGTTGAGCAGATCCGCCAGCGCCTCTTCGTTCGCCTTCAGCTCGTCGCCGAGGCCGGCCACTTCCTGCATCACGGCGGCGGTGTCCTCGCCCTTGGATTTCAACTGGCCAATCTGCTTGGAGAGCGCATTGCGCTTCGCCTGCAGCTCCTGGGTGCGCACCTGCAGCCCCTTGCGCTCGTCCTCCAGCGCCTGGAAGGCGGCGACGTCGAAGGCTGCGCCGCGGCCGGCGAGCCGCGCCGCGACTTCGGCCGGCTGGCTGCGCAGGAGTTGGATGTCGAGCATGATGGCTTCCTGTCGATTGCGGCGAAATCGCCGTGCTGTGGAGACTGACTTTTATTTCTTGCCGTGCTTCTTGTCGAGCTCGCGCAAATGCGCCAGCTTCTCGGCGATCTGCGCTTCCAGCCCGCGCGCCGTCGGTTTGTACCAGCTTACCTTCGGCATGCCTTCCGGGAAATAATCCTCGCCCGCGGCGTAGGCTTCCGGCTCGTCGTGCGCGTAGCGGTATTCGCGCCCATAGCCGAGCTCCTTCATCAGCCTGGTCGGCGCGTTGCGCAGATGCACCGGCACCTCGCGCGAACCGTCCTCGACGACGAATTTCCGCGCCGAATTATACGCGACGTAGACGGCGTTCGACTTGGCGGCGCAGGCCATGAAGATCACCGCCTCGGCCAGCGCCAGCTCCCCTTCCGGCGAACCGAGCCGCTCGTAGGTCTCGACGGCATTCAGCGCGATCTGCAGCGCGCGCGGATCGGCCAGGCCGATGTCCTCCGTCGCCATGCGCACGATGCGGCGGCCCATGTAGAGCGGGTCGGCGCCGCCATCGAGCATGCGCACCAGCCAGTAGAGCGAGGCGTCCGGGTTCGAGCCGCGTACCGACTTGTGCAGGGCCGAGATCTGGTCGTGGAAGGCGTCGCCGCCCTTGTCGAAGCGGCGCAGGTTCTTCGCCAGCGCGCCCTGCAGAAAGTCAGCGTCCACGGCACGGCGCTCCGCGGTCGTCGCCGCCGTGTGGACGATCTCCAGCGCGTTCAACAGGCGCCGCGCGTCGCCGTCGGCGAGGCCGACCAGCCGGCTCTTCGCGCCCTCGTCGAATGCCAGCTCGGGGAAGGCTTTCGTGCGGGCGCGCTCGAAGAGCTCGCCGAGTTCAGCTTCGCTGAGGCTCTTCAGCACGTACACCGCGGCGCGCGAGAGCAGCGCGCCGTTCACCTCGAAGGACGGGTTCTCGGTGGTGGCGCCGATGAAGGTGATGAGGCCCTGCTCGACGTAGGGCAGGAAGGCGTCCTGCTGTGCCTTGTTGAAGCGGTGCACCTCGTCGACGAAGAGGATGGTGTGGCGGCCGCTGCTCGCCAGCGTCAGCTCGGCGCGGCTCACCGCCTCGCGGATATCCTTGACGCCGGAGAACACCGCCGAAAGGGCGATGAACTCGGCGTCGAAGGCCTCCGCCATCAGGCGCGCCAGCGTCGTCTTGCCGACGCCGGGCGGGCCCCAGAGGATCATGGAGTGCGGCGTCCTCGACTCGAAGGCCAGGCGCAGGGGCTTGCCCGGGCCGAGCAGGTCGGTTTGGCCGACCACCTCGTCGAGCGTGCGCGGCCGCATCAGCTCGGCGAGCGGCGCGTGCGGCTTCTTCTCGAACAGGTCGGTCACGCGCCCCCCTTCCCCCCAAGCCCCCTTCCCCGGGGAAGGGGGTGACGGTGGTTCGCCGCTGAGCGGCTCCATGTGGCTGGCTGCACCGCTCTTGGGGCGGCCCGGCGGGCGGTGCTCACGCTCACTCGCCGAGGACGTCGGCGCCCTTGGGCGGCGTGAAGCGGAACTGGCCGGCGGGGAGTTGCGGATTGCGCTCGAACCTGTCGAAGCCGATGATCGTCACCTGGCCGAAGCTGTCGGTGAGTTCCATCGCCCGCAGCGTGTCGCCGACGAAGCCGATGCGCAGGAACTGGAAACCGGCATCCTGGTTCTTCGGCTGGGCATCGACCCACTCGATACCGTCCGCCGTGCCGCCTTCCTTCAGGTCGAAATTCTTCTCCAGCGCGTTGTCGCCGGCGAGCAGCGCGGCCGGGCTGCCGCCCAGCGCGGCGGCCATTTTCTTGATGCTCACCTGGTTGAGGTCGCGGTCGTAGACCCACAGCTTCTCGCCGTCGCCGACGATGAGCTGGTAGTAAGGTTTGTCGTAGGTCCAGCGGAACTTGCCGGGGCGGGAGAACATCATGCTGCCGGCGGCAAGCTGGGGCTTGCGGCCGCTCTTCGGCACCACGGTCTGGATGAAATCGGCCTTGCCGCTTTTCGTCTGCTCGAGAAAGGCCTTCAGCCTGTCGAGCGCGGCGGCCTCGGCCACGACCGGCAGCAAGGCAAACAGGAGTATGGCAGCCAGGCGCATCAGCTCTCCCGCGCCGGCACCACCACCTCGCGGTTGCCGTTGGCGCCCATCGGCGTCACCAGCCCGGCGCGCTCCATCTGCTCGATGAGGCGGGCGGCGCGGTTGTAGCCAATGCGCAGGTGCCGCTGCACCAGCGAGATGGAGGGACGGCGCGTCTTCAGCACCACCTCGACCGCCTGGTCGTAGAGCGGGTCGGCCTCGGCATCGGCCCCGCCCTCCCCGGACAGACCCTCGCCGCCATCGCCCTCCGGCGCATCGAGGATGCCCTCGACGTACTCCGGCTGGCCGGTCTTCTTCAGGTAGTCGACCACCGCGTGCACCTCGCTGTCGGCGACGAAGGCGCCGTGCACGCGCACCGGCACGCCGCTGCCCGGCGCGAGGTAGAGCATGTCGCCCTGGCCGAGCAGCGCCTCGGCGCCCATCTGGTCGAGGATGGTGCGCGAGTCGACCTTGCTCGACACCTGGAAGGAGATGCGCGTCGGGATGTTGGCCTTGATGAGGCCGGTGATGACGTCCACCGACGGCCGCTGCGTCGCCAGCACGAGGTGGATGCCGGCGGCGCGCGCCTTCTGCGCCAGGCGCGCGATGAGTTCCTCGACCTTCTTGCCGGCCACCATCATCAGGTCGGCCAGCTCGTCGATGATCACCACGACGTAAGGCAGCGTGGTGAGCGGCTCCGGGCTCTCCGGCGTGAGCGAGAAGGGATTCGGAATGTACCCGGGCCCGGGCGCACCGGCCTTCGCGGCGTCCCTGATCTTGCCGTTGTAGCCGGAGAGATTGCGCACGCCGAGCGCCGACATGAAGCGGTAGCGGCGGTCCATCTCGGCGACGCACCACTGCAGGGCGTTGGCGGCGTGCTTCATGTCGGTCACCACCGGCGCCAGCAGGTGCGGGATGCCCTCGTAGACCGACAGCTCCAGCATCTTCGGATCGACCAGGATCAGGCGCACGTCGGCCGGCTCCGACTTGTACACCAGCGACAGGATCATGGCGTTGATGCCGACCGACTTGCCCGAGCCGGTCGTGCCGGCCACGAGCAGGTGCGGCATCTTGGCCAGATCCACCACGACCGGCGCGCCGCCGATGTCCTTGCCCAGCGTGATGGTCAGCGGCGAGTGCATGGCGTGGTAGGCCTTGGAGCCGAGGATCTCCGACAGGCGCACCGTCTGCCGCTTCGGGTTGGGCAGTTCCAGCGCCATGCAGGATTTGCCGGGGATGGTCTCGACGACGCGCACGCTCACCACGGACAGCGCTCGCGCGATGTCCTTCACCAGGTTGACGATCTGCGCGCCCTTGACGCCCACGGCCGGCTCGATCTCGTAGCGCGTGATGACCGGCCCGGGATAGGCGGCGAGCACCTTCACCTGCACGCCGAAATCGGCGAGTTTCCTTTCGATGAGCCGCGAGGTGAATTCGAGCGTTTCGGCCGAGGGCGGCTCGACATCGTGTGCGGGCTCATCGAGCAGATGGAGCGGCGGCAGCGCGCCGCCCGGGGCATCGAAGAACAGCGGCGCCTGGCGCTCCTTCTCGCGCCGCGTCGACTTCGGGATGGTCACTTCCGCCGGTTCGATGCGAATCGGCTCGACGTGAAATTCCTCGATGCGCTTGCGCTCGACTTCGACCACCGCCTCGCGCTGCTGCGCCACCTCGCGGCCGATGCGCCGGTCCTGCCAGCGCTGGTAAAGGCCGATGCCGCCGGACCAGAGGCCCTCGAGCAGCGCGCCGAGGCGCTCGATGAACTTGAGCCAGGACATTCCGGTGAAAATCGACAGGCCGGCGACGAACAGCGCGATGAGCAGCAGGGTGCCGCCGGTGAAGCCGAAGAACTGCGCGAAGAGCCGGCTCACCTCGAAACCGAGCATGCCGCCCGGGTCGAGCGGCAGCGGCTTCTTCATGCTGTAAAAGCGCAGCGCCTCGAGGCCGCTCGAGGCGGCCAGCAGGACGATGAAGCCGGACAGCGCGATGAAGAACGGGCGCCGGTCGGTGTGGAAAAAACCCTCGATGCGGCGGTAGCCCCAGATCACCAGGAAGATCAGGAACAGCACCCACCACCAGGCGGAAACGCCGAAGAGATAGAGCAGCAGGTCGGCCAGCCAGGCGCCGACGCGCCCGCCCGGGTTGGCGATGCGATCGACCTGGGCGGCATGCGACCAGCCGGGATCGGCCTTGCTGTAGCCGAAGAGGATCAGGCCGAGGTAGAGGGCCAGCACCCCCAGCACCAGCCAGCGTGCCTCCTGCAGCAGGGCGACGATCTTTTCCGGCAGGGGTGTGGGGGCGGTTTTTTCTTGCACGCTTGACAGTTGACGGGCACGAGCCGGGCGATGCCTGGAATTATACGCCCGGGAAACCCGCCTTAGCTCAGATCAGGTGCAGCTTCTCGCGCAGCAGGATGCGGCCGTCGCCTTCCTCGATCAGGCCCCGCAGGCTGAGGTCCTTCATGACGCGGCTGACCATCTCGCGCGAGGCGCCGATCATCTTGGCGATGTCCTGCTTGGAGATCTTGCGCTTGACCACCTGCCGCCCCTGGTCGTCCTCCTCCGCCATTTCCAGCAGCAGGCGGGCGACGCGGCCATAGACGTCCATCAGCGCCAGGCTTTCGATCTTGCGGTCGGCCGTGCGCAGGCGCTTGACCAGGCTGCGCATGATGCAGAGCGAGACGTCGAAGTTCTCGGCCAGGCAGCGCTTGAAGTCCGCCTTCGAGATCACCACCAGTTCGCACGGCGAGGTCGCCGCCACGGTGGCCGAGCGCGGGTTGTCGTCGATCACCCCCATCTCGCCGAAGAACTCGCCGGCGCCGAGGTTGGAGAGGATCACCTCGCGTCCCTCCTCGTCCGAGACCAGCACCTTGAGCGCGCCGGAGAGGATGAAGTAGACGAAGTCCGTGCGGTCGCCGGCGTGCAGGATGGTGGTGCCGCGCGGCACCTTGCGGAACACGGCGACGCGGACGATCGGCACCAGCCGCTCGACCGACAGCGACTCGAAGATGGGCATCGTGCGCAGGGCGTCGGCGGTGACGCCGCCATGTTGCGTCATGCTTGTTCCTTCTCGCGACTCGAACCGCGCATTCTTGTTGTCGAGCACGGCGCCATTATAGGGCCGCCGGGCCGGCCTCCAGTATAATTTCGCAACCGCGAAATCCAATCCTCCGAGACCGTCATGACCGCCCAGACCCGCCACGCCCGCCTGCTCATCCTCGGCTCCGGCCCGGCCGGCTACACCGCCGCCGTGTATGCCGCCCGCGCCAACCTGAAGCCGCTGCTCGTCACCGGCCTCGCCCAGGGCGGCCAGCTGATGACCACCACCGAGGTGGACAACTGGCCGGCCGACGCCGACGGCGTCATGGGGCCCGACCTGATGGCGCGCTTCCAGAAGCACGCCGAACGCTTCAACACCGAGATCGTCTTCGACCACATCCACACGGCAAAGCTGCAGGAGAAGCCCTTCACCCTCGTCGGCGACAGCGGCAGCTACACCTGCGACGCCCTCATCATCGCCACCGGCGCCACGGCGAAATATCTCGGCCTGCCCTCCGAGGAGGCCTTCTCGGGGCGCGGCGTCTCCGCCTGCGCCACCTGCGACGGCTTCTTCTACAAGGGCCAGGAGGTCGCCGTCATCGGCGGCGGCAACACCGCGGTCGAGGAAGCCCTCTACCTCGCCAACATCGCCAGGAAAGTGACGCTGGTGCATCGCCGCGACAAGTTTCGCGCCGAGAAGATCATGATCGACAAGCTGATGGAGAAGGTGCGCGCCGGCAACATCGTGCTCGAGCTCGACAGCACGCTGGATGAAGTGCTGGGCGACAAGAGCGGCGTCACCGGCATGCGAGTGAAGCACGTGAAGACCGGCGCGACGAAGGACATCGGGCTTCAGGGCGTCTTCATCGCCATCGGCCACCAGCCCAACACCGAACTCTTCGCCGGCCAGCTGGAGATGGACAAGGGCTACCTCGTCACGCAGTGCGGCCGCGCCGGCAACGCCACGCAGACCAGCATCCCCGGCATCTTCGCCGCCGGCGATGTGCAGGACCAGATCTACAAGCAGGCCGTCACCAGCGCCGGCACCGGCTGCATGGCGGCGCTCGACGCCGAAAAATACCTGGACAATCTCGGATGATCGCGCCATTCGCCGGGCCGCAGAGGCTGACTTTCCCCCTCGGCCCGGTTCTGCTGCTGGCGGCTCTCGCCGCAGTGGCGATGGTCAGCCGTCCGCTCGCGCCGATCGACGAGACGCGCTACGTCAGCGTCGCCTGGGAAATGTGGCTGCGCGGCGACTGGCTGGTGCTGTTCAAGAACGGCGAGCCCTACAGCCACAAGCCGCCGCTGCTGTTCTGGCTCTACAACCTGGGCTGGCTCGTCACCGGCGTCAATGAGTGGTGGCCGCGCCTGGTCTCGCCGCTGTTCTCCCTCGGCTGCCTCGCCCTCACCCTGTCCCTCGCGCGCCGCCTGTGGCCGGCCGAGGCGCAGACCGGCCGCAACGCCGCCTGGATCCTCGCCTCCAGCCTGCTGTGGCTGCTCTTCTCCACCTCGGGCATGTTCGACGTCATGCTGACCTTCTTCGCGCTCCTCGGCGCGCGCGGCCTGCTCATCGCGGCAGACGGACGGATGAGTCGAGGCTTCGCCTGGCTGGCGCTGGCCATCGGCTTCGGCGTACTGGCCAAGGGACCGGTCGTCCTGCTGCACCTGCTGGCGGTAAGCCTGCTGGCGCCCTGGTGGCGGCCGGGCCTGGCCTGGAAACGCTGGTACGGCGGCCTGCTGCTGGCCGTGCTCGGCGGCGCCGCCATCGCGCTGGCCTGGGCGATTCCCGCCGCGATCCAGGGTGGGGAGGAGTACCGGCGCATGATCTTCTGGGGCCAGACCGCCGGCCGCGTGGCGGATTCCTTCGCCCACAAGCGGCCGTTCTGGTGGTACCTGCCGCTTGCGCCGGTCCTGTTCTTCCCCTGGCTGCTCTGGCCGGGCCTGTGGCGGCGCTTCGCGGCGCTGCGGCGCGAAGGGCTGGATACCGGCCTGCGCTTCTGCCTGGCCTGGCTGCTGCCGGTGTTCGTCGCCTTCTCGTTCATCAGCGGCAAGCAGATCCACTATCTGGTGCCGCTCCTGCCCGCCTTCGCCCTCTTCGCCGGTCGCCTGCTCGCCGGTGGCCGCCACGGCGCCCTATGGCTGCCGGCCGCGGCAGCGGCGGCGGCCGGCGCCGTCATGGTGTATTTCGCCCTGGAAGGCCTGTCGGGCAAGCTCGACATGTGGCAAAACCCGCCCTGGTGGCCGGGCGCGGCGCTGTTGCTGGCCGCGGGCCTGGCGTTCTGGCTGGGGCGGACGGAAGGGCGGCGGCTGCCGGCGCTCGCGCTGCTGGGCGCGTCGCTGTACGTCGCGGCGCTCTGCTTCGTTTCCGCCAACCTGTGGCAGCGCTATGACGTGCACCCCATCGCCGGCGAGATCAGGAAGTTGCAGGATCGCGGCGTGCCGGTGGCGAACAACGGCTTCTACCACGCCCAGTTCCACTTCGCCGGCCGACTGGAAAAGCCGATCGACGAGTTGCTCGAACCGACGGAAATCGCGCCCTGGTTCGCGGCGCACCCGGACGGCGTGCTGATCATTTACGTCACGCCCAGGGCGGGCGACGCGTCACGCTTCAGCCAGCCCTATCTCGGCGAGCACGCCATGCTGGTCGACGCCGCCCAGCTGCGGGCGCGCGGCTACCTCAAATAGCCGACTCGTTCGTCTCGCCGGTGCGGATGCGCACGATTTGTTCGACCGGCGTGACGAAGATCTTGCCGTCGCCGATCTTGCCGGTGCGGGCGGCCTTGATGATGGCCTCGATGGCCTGCTCGACGGAACCGTCGGCCACCACCACCTCGATCTTGATCTTGGGCAGGAAGTCCACCACGTACTCGGCGCCGCGGTAGAGCTCGGTGTGGCCCTTCTGGCGGCCGAAGCCCTTCACTTCCGTCACGGTCAGGCCGGTGACGCCGACTTCCGACAGCGCCTCGCGCACTTCATCGAGTTTAAACGGCTTGATGATGGCTTCGATCTTTTTCATTGCTTTGGCTCCTTACCATTCGTCGGCATAGGCCGATGTTATCGGATATCGCCAGTCCTTGCCAAAGCCCCGCTTCGTCACGCGGATGCCGATGGGCGCCTGGCGCCGCTTGTACTCGCTGCGCTTCAGCATGGCCACCGTGCGGCGCACGTCGTTCTCCGCATAGCCCAATTCGACGATCTCGCGCGGGCTCAGGTCGCGCTCCATGTAGGCCTCGATGATGGCGTCGAGCACTTCGTAGGGCGGCAGGGTGTCCTGGTCGGTCTGGTTCGGCTTGAGTTCAGCCGAGGGCGCCCGCGTGATGATGCGCTCGGGGATCACCGGCGCCAGGCTGTTGCGGTAGCGCGAGACGCGATAGACCAGGGTCTTGTAGAGGTCCTTGATCACGGCGAAGCCGCCCGCCATGTCGCCGTAGAGCGTGGCGTAGCCCACCGCCATCTCGCTCTTGTTGCCGGTGGTGAGCACGATCGAGCCGTATTTGTTGGACAGCGCCATGAGGATCATGCCGCGGATGCGCGCCTGCAGGTTCTCTTCCGTGGTATCGGCGGTCCTGCCGGCGAATTCCTTCTCCAGCATCGCCGCGAAAGTCCGCATCGCCGGCGCGATGGGGAACTCGTCGTAGCGCACGCCAAGCCGCTGCGCCATGGCGCGCGCGTCGTCGAGGCTGATCTGCGCCGTGTAGGGCGAGGGCATCATCACCGCGCGCACCTTGTCGGCGCCGAGCGCATCGACGGCGATGGCCAGCGTCAGCGCCGAGTCGATGCCGCCCGACAGGCCGATGAGGGCGCCGGGAAAGCCGTTCTTGCCGAGGTAATCGCGCACGCCCAGCACCAGGGCGTCGTACAGCTCCGCCTCGATCGGACGCGCGGATGCCACGCCACCGGCGCGCAGGGCGCCGTCAGCGTAGTCGACCACCTCGAGGGCCTCGGCGAAGTGCGGCAACTGGTGCGTCAGCCTGCCCTCGCCGTCGAGACAGAACGAGGCACCGTCGAACACCAGCTCGTCCTGGCCGCCGACCAGGTTGACGTACAGCACCGGCATGGCGGTAGCCCGCGTTCGATCGCGCAGTATCTCGTAGCGCGTCGCCTGCTTGTTCATGTGGTAGGGCGAGGCATTGAGGGCCAGCAGCAGCTCGGCGCCGGCGCTTCGCGCGGCATCGGCCGCACCCGGCTCCCACACGTCGGCGCAGATGTTGATGCCGCAGCGAACCCCGTTCACCTCGACCACGCAGGGCTCGCGGCCGGCGGCGAAATAGCGCTGCTCGTCGAACACCTCGTAGTTGGGCAGGCGGTGCTTGCGGTAGGTGGCGGCAATCTTTCCGCCCTGCAGCAGGGAGGCGGCGTTGTAGTAGTCGCCGCAATGCTCCTCGGGATGGCCGACGACGACGGCGATACCCTCGATGCGGCGCGCCAGATCCTCCAGCGTGCGCGCGCAGGCGCGGTAGAAATCCGGCCTGAGCAGCAGATCCTCGGGCGGATAGCCGGCCAGCGCCAGCTCGGGCGTCACCATCAGCCGGGCGCCGGCGGCGCGCGCGCGCCGGGCGAACTCGGCGATGCGCAGCGCGTTGCCGTCGAGGTCGCCGACCGTGCAGTTGATCTGGGCGAGGGCGATGCGCAGGGAACTCATGCCCGCATTATGCAGCTCAGAACATCGGCTTGGTGGCGGCGGCCTCGTAGCGGGCGATGCCGTCGGTGATCTCCTTCTTCGCCTCCTCGGCGCCGACCCAGCCTTGCACCTTGACCCACTTGCCGGCTTCGAGGTCCTTGTAGTGCTCGAAAAAGTGCGAAATCTGTGCCAGCACCATCTCGGGCAGGTCGCGCGGCGACTGGATGTTGCGGTAGAGACTGCAGAGTTTGTCGATCGGCACGGCGAGCAGCTTGGCATCGCCGCCCGCCTCGTCCTCCATCTTCAGCATGCCGACCGGCCGGCAGCGCACCACCACGCCGGTGAGCAGCGGCACGGGCGAGAGCACCAGCACGTCGACCGGATCGCCATCGTCGGAAATGGTGTGGGGGATGTAGCCGTAGTTGCAGGGATAGTGCATGGCCGTCGACATGAAGCGGTCGACGAACATGGCGCCCGTGGCCTTGTCGACCTCGTACTTGATCGGGTCGGCGTTCATCGGGATTTCGATGATGACGTTGAAGTCGTTGGGGATGTCCCGCCCCGAGTTCACGCGGTCGAGGTTCATGGTGCGCTCTCTGTTTGGAAAGGCCCGATTATAAGGGTTTCATGGTGTCTTGTGCGCCGCAACAATCGCGCTTTGACGGAGGTGCTTGAATCACGGCAAAATGCAGGGCACATTCATTTTCATGAAGATGAAAATCATGCACCGCCCTATCCATTCACACCGCAGCCCTCGCCTGCGCCCGCTCGTTCTCGCATTGGCTGCCGCCTTGCCGCTGCTCTCGGCGTCAGTGCAGGCGCAGAGCTTTACGCCGCTGGGCGATCTGGCGGGCGGCAATTTCGAGAGTATTGCTTACGGCACCAGCGCCGACGGTTCGGTCGTGGTGGGTCGCGGCGAAAGCGCCAGCGGCACCGAAGTTCCGCTGGACCCAGGCCGGCGGCATGGTCGGCCTCGGCGATCTGGCGGGCGGCATTTTCCACAGTGTTGCTAACGGCGTCAGCGCCGACGGTTCGGTCGTGGTGGGCCACAGCCGCAGCGCCAACGGCATGGAGGCGTTCCGCTGGACCCAGGCCGGCGGCATGGTCGGCCTCGGCGATCTGGCGGGCGGCATTTTCTACGGTGCTGCTCTCGGTGTCAGCG
>Ga0194113_10005966_pt1 | contig 15548 bp, 11 predicted proteins | sample TA2MahC200mmetaG_FD_146193 | JGI IMG/M metagenome (GOLD analysis project Ga0194113, IMG submission 146193) | Freshwater microbial communities from Lake Tanganyika, Tanzania - TA2015017 Mahale Deep Cast 200m | ecosystem: Environmental > Aquatic > Freshwater > Lake | place: Tanzania: Lake... | reverse complement strand
TCTCCATGATTAACTCGCCATATTTGTACTATGCTGCGAAAGGTTCCATCCGCGTAACTGCTTATGTAATGACCTCAATATTAGTCTATGAAATTATCAACTCGCGTCAGCGGCTTATCCGGTTATTTACCGTAGCAATTATTCCCTCAACCATCGCTGTCGGCTGGACAACTATCTTCCTCGCCGCGCGCTTGAGTATGTGGCGCTGGAGTAGCGCTTATGAAGGTTTGCTATTTGAACACTATTCCATCTACGGGGCTTTTGCCGCCGCGGTCTTTTTAATCTTATTGAGCAGGACGTTTTTTGATAGTGGTATTTATGACCGCGTTGGTTGGACAATGCTTTTAGGGTTTTACATTGTTGCGCTTCTTCTTTGTTTCTCGCGCGGCGTGTGGATAGCTGTTATCGCCGCTGTACTATTTCTGCTCTTGGTGAGAACGGGCGAAGGACAAAGTAAAAAAGTGGCGTTAATCGCCACTATCGGCTTATTGCTTTTAATTATCGTGAGTATAACAGGTGTCGCCGGGACAATCTATGGTCGTATCGCAACTATTTTTGACTTACAGTATGCTTCTAACCGCTCACGCCTTTTACGATGGGGTGCCGCGCTTATGATGTTCTTGCGTCATCCCATCGTTGGGTGGGGATATACTTCTTTTGCCCTCTCATATCAAAATGACCCCGCTTTAGTTGGCACTTATGTCGCTAAATACAAGCCCGGAGCTCATAGCGAATTTTTGACCGTCCTTGCAGAACAGGGGATAATTGGGTTCATCTCCTGGATGTGGCTAATTATCGCGTTCTTTCGATATGGATTGCGTTTGCTCAAACGCATTGACATCCCTTTCTGGCAGTCTGTAATCATCGGTTTAATGGCCGCCGAACTATCGTTCCTGGTAAACTTTATCACGAATAATCTGTTACAAGCAGACCGAATTGGAATCCCCTTCTGGTTGATTTATGGACTCCTTCCGGCTATTGAAAACATTGCAAATGATGAGAATAAGCAGACGCTCAACACAAAAAAGAATTTGGAAAATCCTTGACATTTTCTTTCGCTTTCGTTAAAATTAACCAATTATTATGCAAAATTGAGGCAATTATGAAGATTATAGTCAGTCCAATTGTATATTCGGGACAAAGCTGAAAACAAAAACTTCAATTGGTCAGTAGTAAATCTTGAAAAGGTTCAGAACCTTTTCAAGGTTTCTCAAGCTCTAAACAATTCTCCCATTCGTTTGCCCAGAAATCTCCCCGCGATGATGAGACTGGTAGTTAGCAAGACCATTCCCAGAATGCCCATGGCGCTGGCAATGTATGTGCCATCTTCGAGACGAAAAGAGAGACTGTAAATCATTTTTGTAATCGGATAGAATTGTTCTGTCTGCGCTAAAATGAGGCTGTCGCTGACTTCAAGCATGGCGAATGAGAAGGACAAAATACCTCCAGCAACTAAGTTTGCAACGATGAGGGGCAAGGTGATTTTGTATAACGTTCTCATGGGACTTGCGCCTAAATTTTGCGATGCTTCTTCGAGAGTTATGCTGGTTTGTTGAAATCCCGCATAAGCGGCGCGCACCATGTATGGCAAACGGCGGACGGAATAACCTATTATCAACAGCGTTATCGGATTTATGCGCGGGTCGATGTGCCAGCCGCCAATGCGCCAGCCGTAGAAACTGCCGAAATAACCGAAAGCTAATACGATGCCCGGCAAGGCAAGTGGCAGCATCGCCGTCGTATCTAAAATGTTTTTGCCAGGGATGCGCTTACGGGTGAGAAGGTAAGCGATAATCACACCCAAGATTAAATCTACGATGGTGCTGAAAACACTGTAGAATAAGCTGTTTCTGATGCTGGATAAGGTGTCGTTGTGAGTGAATACTGAACCGTAATGATGAACTGTATAACTACTCGGCAAAACTGTGCCAAACCATTCGCCGGCGTTTGGTGTCATAGAGGTTAAAACGACACTGATATGCGGCAACAAGGCAATGAAGATCAAGCCGCCACAGAACAGATAAATTAACGCTGACATAAAAGGCTTTGCCTGTGTCTCACGGGCACCGGTATGTCCACGCGCCATCATTTCATAGCGTTTGCTACCGAATATTTTCTTCGATAGATAAAATGACAACATTGTCAACACAATTATTAACACGACCAGAGCATATCCCATCGGATTTTCGTTAATATCACTGACATGCAGAAAAATCTGAACGGGCAACACCTGGCGATAATCGAACATCAGCGGTGTCCCTAAATCTGTGAATGCCCAGATGAATACAATGATGGCACCGGCGAAATATCCGGGAATCATCAGCGGAAATGTCACGGTGCGGAAGAGATGAAACCGCGATGCCCCTAAGTTCTCGGCGGCTTCTTCTAAATTGGGGTCTACATTTGCCAACGCCGCCGCGACGTTCAGATACATGATGGGATAAAGGTGCAACGACTCCAAAAAGATAACCCCCCAAAATCCTCCGCCGAACCAATCGATGGGATGGTTAAGATAGGAAAAGTCAGCTTTATTAAAAATATGATGAGCCAAAAAATCGATGGGGTAACTAAGAAAGATATTGATACTTCCGTAGTCGTTGAAAAACTGTTTCATTCCTATCGCGCCAACAAATGGCGGCATAATCATCGGCACTAAAATCAAACCTTGTAAAATGCCCTTTCCGGCAAAGCGAAAGCGGATGAGAAAATAAGCGAGCGGAAGGCTCAAAAACGTCGTCAACAAAGTTACCAGAGACCCTATCTTAAAACTGTTGAACACGCATGCTCGCTGGGTTTCATCGAACACCATTATCTTGAAAAAGGTGAGTTTAAATCCGCCATTTATCCAGAACGCGCCTTTGAAGATGTAAGCAATCGGATAGGCGAGAAATAACCCAAAGAAGGTCATCAAAAATAGGAGAAATAACGATACACTTGGGGTTAAGTCATATTTTTTCGAGATAAATTCCGAAAGTTTAAAAATTCTTTGCGATAAAAAGTTTAAGGATTGTTTCATGTGTTTTCCTTGTGAGTAAAAGTTTCCTTCCAGCCAGGCTTAAGAGATGCAAATTGGGAAAAGGGTGTTTCAAAAGCACGAGGCTGAAGCCGTCGTGCTGAAAGAACAAAGTCCTATGGACTAAAAAAGAGAGTAGATAACACACAACCACTGAGCAGAAAACAAAATACCGTCCTCCTGTTCCTTCGTCCCGAAGAAATCGGGAGACAAGCTCTGAGCCTGCGAAGGATTACGAACGATCAGGCTGAATTCTAGCCTGCAAGGCTTTGTTCTCTTAGCCCGACGGCTTCAGCCTCGGGTTTTATTCCGCAAGCCTTCTTTGCCTTTCCCCTTTCCACTTTCCCTTTTTGACATCGGTTTTTGCCCTCTTGCCCCCTTGTCTTCTTGCCCTTTCTACATCGGTTTTAAATTATCCCAGTCGCAATCCAGACAGAAGTAATCGTCTCCACCTAAGCGTTTCAACCTACCATTGCACTTGGGGCATTTGGTCAGCAATTTAGCGGGCGGTGGGTCTGCTGCGGGCGGCGAATTGATTGGGATAATATCAAACAGCGTTGTCATTCGTCTTCTAATTGTCGCTGGTTGAAGTACCTGCTGGATTACGTCGGCAATCATTTGGGCATGGATTCTGATGGGCGGCAATGTTCTCTGATTGAGTTCGATGAAATCGCTACGATATACATCAACACTCTGAACATTAAGAATGGGATGCAAAAAAACCGCATATCTATTTGAAGCCACTATATATGCTTCAGGTTCCATCAAGCGTGGATGCTCATTGACCTCTAATTCACAGCCATTAAAGATAAAAACCTCGTGGGTTGAATGCATAGATATGCCGGACAATTCAGCTATCTCCTGCGCTATCCTGGAAGCTAAAAGCAAACTATACCTTTGATTTCGGTATCTTCTGAGAGCTTCCAAAGGAAAAAAAGTGACCGGGCGTGCGGTTATTTGCAAAAAATGGATGAATTCATCATACACAAGGTGCTTTGCATCTTCTATCACCTGAAGCACAAGTTCTCGTCTTATACTCGGACGGAGGGACTCTAAATGTTCAATTTCGCATGAGTGAAACCGGAGGTCAACATTAATCTCAGTATCACCAGAAGCCCTGTAACTCGAACGCATCGGGATATTTTGGGTTTGTGAATCTACAATTTCAATTTTAAATGGATAATTCATGATAGTTAAACCTAAGTTAGGTAATGTTTCGCTCATTTTGAGTTAATTTAGGATGATTGGTTCACGTGAAACGTGAGACGTGAAACGTGATAGAGGTAAATTCACACATCACGTATCACGCATCACGTTTCATTCTTCACGTTTTACGTTATACTTGCACTTTCGGCGGATTGATATAATTGTGGTACTTCTCCGCAACTTTTCCTTCTCCCGCATCTCCTGTGTGAATGTAGATTCTGTAGCGGAACTTTAACGCCGCGCCGGCTGGCAAGGTATAGTTGCCATTAAGGCTTGGGTCGCCTTCAAATGTCGCAATACCGAAAGGATTTGCGGTCATTAGACCATAGTCTCGGGCATGCCAATAGGTCGGATGTCGGAGATTTTTCGGATGGTCAAATAATGCGACGCCGACCCATTTGTTTTCGACTGGTCCTGAATAATCGCACCAATGTGCGCGCTTGCCCCATACTTCTGGTTCGTTAATGCCACCGAAGGAATTTTCCATTTTGCCGGCAATGGTAACTTGCATAGTACATGCGACCCGCAATGAAAGCAAACCACCTTCCTTAGTGTCGCCGAAAACAACATCTTTATCCTCTGGCGCGGTGAAGGTTAAATTCAAATCTACGAGTTTCGAGGGAGACACATTATAGAACTTCCATTCTCGCACTTCTTTTAACACCGGTTCACCTTTGTTGGAAACCCAATCCAATTTGTCTACGATATGTCCATAAACAGAGCCGCTGCTGACAACATTGAAACTCCGATGTACAATTCTGCCGCAGTTGGGCGCTTCGCTCCAATTATCTACATCGTTGACCTCGCCATGAGCAACGTAAATCGCGCGGTGGTGCTGATGGTCAGTGCTTTCGCCTGGCACGCCAGTTACCATTGGATAACCGCGCGTGACGGATTTGCCGTAAGGGCCAATGACCGGATGCAAATATGGACGGATAACTTCTTTACCGTAGTAATAGCTGGTAAAAAAGGCCCCGCCAATCTCTATATCTAAACGTCCCTCGTCAACTGTTTTCAGCGTGACTTGAGAAGCTTCTGACTTAACTTCCTCGTCTGAGAAAATTACGTTGTACTGTTTTGGCTGTCCACTTTCAAGTCCATCGATAATCCATGATAATCGCACCTTTTCACCTACTTGTTCCCATTGACATGGCACAGAAACTTTGGATGTTGCATCTATCAGTTTGATGCTTTTAAAGCTACTTTTAGCGTCCAGCTCCGCGGTTATCGGAGCCGATAAACAATCATGGTTGCTGCCGACAATAGTTAATTTTTGTTCAGGCATTCGTTTATGTTCCTCCTAAATTTTTTGCAGAAGAAACCGAGTTCCTCGGAAAAACTCGGTTTCTTTTCGTTAATAATGATTATATCTGATATGATACATTTTGTCAACGAAATTTTGAAACAGACCAAAATCATAAATTATCCTATGCACCTGTATAATTCCCTTGACATGATATTGTCAATGTTATAAAATTAAATTGTAAATATAAGCCGTGTGAGGTAACATTATGGCAATATATTGGCATCCTTTTTTAACCCAATTTTTGCGCCAAGACTACGGTAGCTTGCTCGATATTGAGGATGAAGTAAATCTCGGTGATATGCCGTTGCGAATCGATTTTTTAATCATTCCCCGCTACCCAGTTGTTGAATTGCCCTATCCCTTTTGCCACCTTGGTCAGCGGACATTAGGAAGTAAATCTCGGTGATATGCCGTTGCGAATCGATTTTTTAATCATTCCCCGCTACCCAGTTGTTGAATTGCCCTATCCCTTTTGCCACCTTGGTCAGCGGACATTAGCCAGCTACAAAGGACCTGGGGATACGGCAGGGCAAAAAAGTGGGGTACAACTTTTGACTTACGCTCTGCTGTACCAACAGCAGGAAGAGATTTGGCAGCGAAAAGATTTGACCCTCTGGTTGTTGGCAAATGAGTTTGGCGATGATATTTCACTGCCCGGCGGCGCTAATATAAAGAATATGCAGGAAATTGGAGTTGGAGTGCGCGGCGGAATATTGGACGATTTCCCTGTTTTTCTCATAGATTTAGGCGCGCTGCCGGTGAATATAGCAACGCTACCGTTAGTGATGGCGGCAAAAGGTAAGAATGAGCAAGCATTGGTAGAATTCCTGCTTGATAACCAGGCGGAATATGCTTCCTACATCGGATATTTGATAGAATTACATGGCGCCATGCTTATGGAGGTGTTAATGATGAGGCAAATGACAGCCGAAGAGATAGGCCTGGATATGGAAACGGTTATTAGATTTTTGAAATTTTACAGTGATGACAAAGTTAAGGAAGGCCTACGCAAGTTATATGGTGATGAGAAAATCATTCAATGGATTGACGAAGAACGAGCATTGAAAGAATTGACGCGCAAGATGGGGGAAGAACGCGCTATGAAAGAGCTAACGCGGATGATGGGGGAAGAACGCGCTGTGAAAGGGCTAATGCGGACAGTAGGTGAAGAACGCTTGCGCCAAATAGTTGAACAACTGCTTCCGAAAAAATCGGATAATAATGATTAAAACGTAAGACGTGAAACGTGAATACAAGACAAAATATCACGTTTCACGTAAAATTAGAAAGGAACGGTAGAACATGAAGGCTTATAAACAATCAAAATTTCCGTTAAGCATAATGATGAGCTTACTATATTTGCAATGCTCTCCTCCTCAAAAAAATATTGACAAGGATTTGTTTTTCGTTTAAAATCCTTCCGTTAAGTTTAAGAAAAATCATTGTCATTCATAGCCACCGATTCTCGGACTCCTCTGATTATCAGCGATGTCTGGAAATCAGCGGCTCATAATCCAGGAGGTAAGTAATCATGAATAAAAAGAAGATAATCAAACACGGAATAATAGCCGCATTGGTGCTGTGGATTCTGGCTTCGAGCAGTTCGTTTGCTGCTCCAGTATTGAATCCGACGGGAAACAGCTATACGCATGAGCATGACCCCATCGATAATGACCCTTGGCTAAAGGGTATCCTTGTTTTAACCTTCGTTGAAGTTGTCGATGTGAGCACCTTGACAGATTTGTCGAAAATCAGCCTGAAGGTTGGGGTTTCCACTGTCACACTGAGTAATGACATAGCAGAAGTAACGACCATGGCCGATGGAACTACTGTTGAGATTAGGACTAAAAACACCGATGCCGCGAAAGCGAAGGTAAATGAAATCTCCGGCTTAGGGCGCGAATATGACATGCTGTATGTCGAAATTGCAGCGGGAGCCATAAAAGACCTGTCAGGCAACCCAAACGCGCTAATGTCTCAACGGCTTAACATATGGACAAAGGACTCTGTGAAGCCGCCGTTTAATCCTGCCGCGAGCAGCTATATGCATGATGATGGCAGTGAAAATCATTACGCTAAGCTGATGTTGCAATTCTTAGAACAGATGGACACACGCGCCGCCTGCATCACTGCTGCGAATATCGAAATAGCTAACGCAGCCACCGGAGGAGATTCAATTACCTTGGCCCAAGCTGAGATACCTCCTCAAGATTTTTCAAGTAACATCGTGTTCTACCTCAGCGATGCACACAGAGATACGATATCAAAGTGGGGTGCGCCTGATGCTATGGGTGACCCCGACCATCAAGGCTTTGCTACGCTTTATATCCGTCTCGCTGCAGATGCTGTATCAGACAGGGCCGGCAATGGCAATGCGACTATGACTACTCGTGCAGCTCTTGGCGCCTGGATTAAGGACATAACACCCCCTGAATATGTTTCCTCAGCTTACAACGCCAATAATAAGCAGTTCACTATCACATTCAAGGAATGGATGGATGCCAAGCCAATGTCGCTTGTGAATCCAGCGAATCTGACGATAACGGACAAAGATGGCGGTAATCTTGTGACTTTGAACGGAGCAGGCGTAAGTGAAAGTGACATGACGAAAACAATAACTGTTACGCTAACTCCGGCGCAAGATATGAGTGTTAAGCCGCTTGCGAAACCGCTGAAGTTGAATATGGCCGTCGGCGCCGCGAAAGATATTGCCGGGAACAATAATGCCGCTGTTTCGGGCAAGGAAATTACCTACACAGAAGACACCACACCTCCTGGGTTAGACACGAAGGATGGTTTTTTGGATAGTCGGTACGTTCATCCTGACAAGAGACTGATGTTGAATTTCAACGAAGCTATCGATAAAAGTCCATACACTGATATCGACGCCACGAAGATTACATTGTTAAACGCAGCATCCGGCGGTGTGAGTTTCTCATTGACGCAGGCGGAAATCGAAAGGCTGCAACCTGGTGATATTGTCCAGCCCTCCGACGTGGATATGATTAGCTTTATCCTATCGGTTGCGCATTGGAAGACTGTCGCAGGATGGTCAGCTATCTACGTTCAGATTGCCGCCGGCGCTGTTAAGGATACTACCGGTAACCCTATACTTGCAATTGGCCCCATACGAATACATCCTGACAACGTCCGTATGGATACTACCCCACCAGACGTGAGACTGCCTGAATCTTACGTCAAAGAAGCCGCTGTTGGAACAGATGTCACTATTACAGCCACGGTGATGGATGACGTTTCCGTCAAATGGGCAAGGCTGTACTATCAGATGGGCGGCGCTCTAAAAGCGTTCATTGTCATGGTGAATACCACAGGCGATACGTATGAAGGAACGATTCCCGGAACCGCTGTTACCAACAAAGGGCTGTGCTACTACATATTGGCAGAAGACCATGTGGGCAACAGGAATATGGTCGGTAATCAAATAAAAACCAGAAAGGGCGACAAAGACGAATGGTGGTATACGAACATTCCCGGTGGCTTTAATATTACTGTAACAGGCGCAATCGTTACTCTGCCAGCTAATACACTTCCAGTCTTTGACCCAACGGCTGTCCCATCCAAATATAGGATGATTTCGGTGCCAATTGACGCGTCAATTGCTTCAACTACATTGTTCGCACCCTTCGGCACGCCAGGTGTCGATTGGCAGGCCTGGAGATATACCGAAGCGGCTGAATTTAATGGCTATCAGCCCGGTCACGCCAGTGGTGGATTTACACTAAGCAAAGGCGAGGCTGCATGGATAGGCACTATCAAACCTGATGCCGCCTTGACGGTTGCGGGTACGCCACTTAAGATTGCTGCTGCTGACAACGCTTATAAGGCAGAAATAAAGCTTCGCGCAGGCTGGAACCAGATTGGTTGTCCGTTCAACTTCTCGAGGAACTGGGATGCTAAGACGATTGGGATTGCTGGTGGAAATATAGATAATAAAATCTACTGGTTCACAGGTGAGACCTCGAATTACAGCTTCGCTTCAACAGACCCAACTGTTCCCAACCAAACAGTTTTTGCCACACATTGGAAAACGGCGGCCGATTTTGAGGACCCTGCTACAGGAAGCGGTTGGCCTGGCACTCTTGACCCTTGGGGTGGATATTTAGTTTATGCTTACGCAGAAGGCACCATATTGACAATTGACCCAACGGTTCCAGGAAAAGGCGTTTTGCCTGTTTCTCCTACTGCTCCTTCGACGCAGATGCCTTACAACTGGTCAGTTAAAGTTACACCTGAAGCAGGCGGCGTTTCCGGTACCGCCAAGTTCGCCGGCATAGTCTCTGATGCAACTGACGGCATAGACAAGTACGATGTAATGGACTTGCCTGCATTGCCTGGTCAGGTTATTCGGTTGTCGTTTATCACAGAAGAGGGCGATTACTTACAGGATATGAAAGCGCCTGCCGATGAAATGTTCTGGCATTTCAAGGTGAGTTCCGCTGTCAATGCGCCTGTAATACTTAGATTTGACGCAAAAGCCGTTCCTTCTGAGTATCGCACGATCATTCTGATAGACACTGCAACTGAGGCTGCGACCGACTTGCGCAAAATGGCATCCTACACCTACAAACCGTCGGAAAAGATTAAAAACTTCAAGCTAATCATTTCCAAAGCTCATCCAGAAATATATATTGTTCCGAAGCACTCAGCGCTACTCCAGAACTATCCGAACCCATTCAACCCGGAAACCTGGGTTCCATATAGGCTGTCAACTGCTGGCGACGTGACGATTAAGATTTATAACGTCACAGGTCAGCTTGTCAGGACGTTGGAACTGGGATATCGGGAGGCTGGTTCGTACACCGTTAAGGAGAGGGCCGCCTACTGGAATGGCAGGAATGATAAAGGTGAGCGAATAGCCAGTGGTGTGTATTTCTATCACATTTATTCCAACTCGTTCCACGCCACAAAAAAGATGGTAATAGTGAAGTAGCGTCGGTTGGTGAGTGGCGCAATAACGTCGCCACTCACCATCTTCCGCTGTGAGGAGGTATACATCATGACTATCAGAAACCTTTTGCGAAATGGTTTTGCTTCATTTGTTATCTTATTTATTCTGTCTTTTGGCGCTTCATTCGCTCAACAGGCATGGAAAGCGGAGATTACCGCAAAGAGCTTAATTCTATCGAAATCTATAAATGTTGAGTTCGGAATAGACGCAAGCGCTACAAATGGAAATGACCCTGGCTTGGATGTCATAACGGAACTTCCACCGCCGCCATTTGACCTGCTATATCTAAATATCGCTTTTGCGAGCCCCGACATGATAGTCTTTAGTAAAGATATCAGAGCAACAGGCCCATGGAAGTGCATTGTCAAATCAAACGACGAGTTTACGCTTTCTTGGGATATCTCTTCGGCGCCTTCGGATGTATATTTAGTTTTAGACCCAGGCAATGGCACACCACCCATCGACATGAAGTCAATTACTTCAGGGATATTCCATGCTGGTAGCTACCGTATGATTATAAAAGAGGGGAAGTATGGAGATTTAAGTGGTAATAGAAAAATAACGCCGTTTGACGCTTCCTTAGTCCTTCAGTATATTGTTGGTCTCATCAACCTTTCACCAGAACAAAAAATAGCCGCCGACGTTACGGGTGATAAAACAGTGAGCGCTCTTGACGCAGCTCTAATATTACAATATACTGTTGGACTTATAACCCAGCTCCCAATTGAACCAATAACCGCCGCGCCAGCTTTAGTTCTCGAGCAATTAGAAACAGTTTCTCTCGCCAGAGAGCAAAAACAGGTTTTAGAGCAATTGAAAAAACTGTTTTTCAACCAGCCTTCACCAACTAAAACTGCGCTTCTTCAAAACTATCCCAACCCCTTCAACCCTGAAACGTGGCTTCCATACCAGTTAGCACAGGACGCGCTCGTTACCATTCGCATTTACAATGCGGGATGTAAGCTAATCCGCATACTCAATTTAGGTATGAAGCAAGCCGGCGTTTATACTAACAGGGAATCGGCTGCGTATTGGGATGGCCGGGACGACTTCGGCGAGGAAACGGCAAGCGGCGTCTATTTTTATACTCTGCAGGTGGAACATCCCGACGAAGACGGGGCAGGCGATTTTATCGCAACCCGCAAGATGCTGCTTATAAAATAGGTTGAAGCAGAAACATTCAGAATTTTACATATTATCAATCGTGGGAATAGAATTTGATGATAAGAGGTGTAAAAAATGCCAAAAGTTCAGTATATCGATGTGTTATCACAAGAGGAATATGAAAAATTAAAAGACTTAGCTAATATTGAAGGTCTATCTCTTGAGGATTTCATCCGCCGATTCTCAGACTCTTCTGATTATCAGCGATGTCTGAAAATCAGCGGTTTTGAGGAGGTAAACATAGTGACTACCAGAAGATTTAGGCGAATTAGTTCTGCTTTGTTTACAATCATATTTGTCTTAATTCTTGATGCTTCAGAAGCTCAAGCACAAGTGTGGATGGCATCTATTACCGCAAAAAGCTCTGACCCAAGATTACCAACTCCTATAAGTGTTGAGTTTGGTATTAACCCTGAGTCTACAAATGGATTTGACCCCGGCTTGGATGTCATAACGGAACTACCGCCGCCGCCACCACCACCCAACCCATATCTGCAAGTTGTCTTTATGGGACCTGGCTTGATTGTTTTTAGCACAGACATCAGACCAGCAGGCCCATGGAAGTGCATCGTCAAATCAAATGATGAGTTTACGCTCTCTTGGGATATCTCTTCGGTGCCTTCTGATGTATACTTAGTTTTAGACCCTGGCGATGACATTCCAATTATCGACATGAGGGCGATAACTTCAGAGAAGTTCCATGCTGGTAGCTACAGTATGATTATAAAAGAGGGAAAGTATGGAGATTTAAGTGGCAATAGAAAAATAACATCGTTTGATGCTTCCTTAGTCCTTCAGTATATTGTTGGCCTCATTAACCTTTCACCAGAACAAAAAATTGCCGCCGATGTTACGGGTGATAAAACAGTGAGCGCTCTTGACGCGGCTTTGATATTACAATATACTGTTGGACTTATAACATTGCTTCCAATTAAACATATAACCACCGCACCAATAAAATAGGCTTAAACAGAAACGTTCAGAATTTTACACTATACTTTCAAGGAGAAACAGATGAAAATAACAAATATTGAAAGTTTTTCAGTCAGAGTGCCAATTCCACAAGAAGAGGCAGCCAAAGGGAAGATTCATCATTTCGGCATGGTGAGGATTTCCACAGATGAGGGTATTCAGGGTTATGGGTTCTGGGGCATTGATGCCAATACTCTGGAAAATGCTGTCAAACCGGCGTTGATTGGAAAAGACCCATTTGCTATCGAACGGCATTTGGAAGCAGGGCTAATAACTTGGCCGATGGTGGAACATGCGCTCTGGGATTTGATTGGCAAGGCGACCGGACAACCTGTTTACAAGTTACTCGGCGGATACAAGGATAAGGTCAAGGCGTATTTGACTTGCGTGTGGCAGGGCAAGGCTGACCAATCTGACCAGCCGTATGAACGTCAAGCGGAACACGCGGCGTATTTCCAAAAACACGGTTTCAAAGCCATCAAAATCCGCGCCTGGCGTCCGAATCCTTTGGATGACGTAGACGCGGTTAAAACGATTCGTGAACGAGTTGGCGGTAAAGACAAGCTGGAAATCATGATAGACCGAACGGCGCATGGACCTGGATGGGTGTGGGATTACGACACGGCACTTTTGATGGCAGAGAAGTTATATGAACAGGATGTTACGTGGTTAGAAGAACCGTTAGACCGCAAGGATTTGGAGGGCTTGACGAAGCTTACTGCATCAACCAAAATCCCCATCACCGGCGGCGAAGCTGAACGCGGTACGAAGATTTTCCGAGAATTTCTCGTCCGCAAGTGTTTCGATATCGTGCAACCCGATGCCATCGGAGCCGGCGGAATTTTTACTATCAGAAAGATTAGCGCTATTTCGGAATCTTTCGGCATTCCCTGCATTTTGCATGGCAGCCACAGTTTGGGGCTCGCCGCACCGTTGCAAATTATCGGCGCATTGCCCAATTGTCCCTGGATGGAAATTGCATTGGTAACGCCGCCGTTACTACCTTGGGAACAGTGGGAACCGGTGAATGTGCTTCTAAAAAATCCGCCGCTTTATGAAATTGAAGATGGTTATATCAAGATTCCTCAGAAGCCGGGATTAGGTGTGGAATTGAATGAGGAGGCTTTGAAGGAATATCGGATATAGAGCAAGAGGGTACAAAGGCAAGTAACCCATGCGTATCAACTTAAGACCATTTTGCACCCCACCTGACCTCCCCCTTGATGGGGGAGGTTAGGAGGGGGTGAAAGAAGAAAAAGGCAAATTTCCCATTTCCTCATTTATCACCCTCCCCTAGCCCCTCCCGTCCAGGGAGGGGAATTGATGAAAACCCTTAAGTTGATACACATGGGGGACAAAGGCAAGTAACCTCTTTGCCTTAATGGCGGACGCCCCAACTTGTTGGGTGCGCTTCCCGAACAAGTTCGGGCTTCCGTTGTTTACCATGTAGGAGGGAAGCAAAAATGCGTTTTGGAGTTTGTACATCGTTAGATAATGTCAATAGTTTAGCTGATGCAGGTTATGATTACATCGAATTGGGCGTCGGCGCGAGTTTGATGCCGTTAGCAAGTGAAGCAGATTTTAAAAAGGTACAAGATAAAGTCGCGGCGTCGCCGTTGAAACCGGAGGCTTATGCGGGATTTATCCCAGGTGAATTGAGAGTTGTAGGCGATAATGTCAATCTTCAACGTCTTTCTAATTTCGTAGAAACTGCTTGCCGGCGCGCCTCTACGATAGGTGGAAAAGTTATCGTATATGGCAGCAGCGGTTCTCGTAATGTCGAAAATGGATATCCACACGAAACAGCGTTGGACCAAATTGCAGAGTTTCTCGACATGGCAGCCGACCATGCGGAAACATACGGAATCACAATAGCAATCGAACCTCTGTGCAAGAAGGAATGTAATATCATCAATACAGTCGCCGAGGGTTTAGCCATGGCGAAGCGAGTAAACCGCAAAGGCGTACGCGTTTTGGCGGACTTATATCACGTCTGGCAAGAGCAAGAGCCGCTCTCAAATACCGTTGATGCTGGCGATTGGTTAGTGCATGTTCACATCGCCGAACCCGTCAAACGGAAGTATCCAGGCAATGATGATTTCGATTTTGCCGATTTCTTCAAGGCATTGAAAGATGCAGGATACGATGGCAGAGTTTCGTGCGAATGCGGTTTCGATAATTTTGAGCGGGATGTCAAGGTTGCATTGGATACATTGCGTCGATATGTATAGTCAGCAAAGAAACCCGTTTTCTCAAAGAAAACGGGTTTCTTTTTAACCACTACAAATGTTGGACAAAATTTAAGTGTTACGGTAGTACAGTCAAAGTAGCAAAACCTACGCCGACACCGGTGACACTCACTATTCCAGTCGCTTGGCCTTCGATTTGGACAAAAGTCGGAATGTAGAAATTATACCATTCACCTACGGCGCTACCTGTGTACTCTCTTAGGTGCAGCATGGTCTCCTTGTAATCCGGACTGTTGACCGGCAAAACTAAGATGCAGACGCCTTTTAAGGGTTGAATAGCTTGATGCATTGCCTCTACTTTAACCGGATTCCCTCTTTTAATCTGGGTGATGGGGTTCCCATTTATATCATAGAACTTTACATCCACCGCCGCCGCTATGCCCGGATTAGTCAGAATGTCTGCTCTTTTAAGCAACATCGCGATCTCTGCCAGAGTTGCTCCCATATCCCCTGACAATGCGGCACCTTCGGGTGGCCTGCTGGCACCAATGAATCCATCCTGCCCCGCCATATTTAAGGGAGCGGCTTTTACAGCTCCACCGTCTTTAACGGAAATTTTGGACATATTTTGAAACTCAGAACTGGTAAGGCTTTGAGGCGAAAATCAGAAAAGTGCAGTTTTCTGAAACCCTTATGAGACTTGAGTCGTTTTTTCTGAAAACGGAAAAA
>Ga0194113_10005964_pt1 | contig 15551 bp, 14 predicted proteins | sample TA2MahC200mmetaG_FD_146193 | JGI IMG/M metagenome (GOLD analysis project Ga0194113, IMG submission 146193) | Freshwater microbial communities from Lake Tanganyika, Tanzania - TA2015017 Mahale Deep Cast 200m | ecosystem: Environmental > Aquatic > Freshwater > Lake | place: Tanzania: Lake... | reverse complement strand
CCCCAAACCCAAAACCCGCATGGAGTGATGCCCGATGCCGCCCCTGCTCCAGATCGAACACCTCTCCGTGCGCTTCGACACCGATGACGGCGTCGTCGCTGCGGTTGATGATGTGTCGCTCGCGCTCGACTGCGGCGAGATTCTGGGAATCGTCGGCGAGTCGGGCTGCGGCAAGTCCGCGACCGCGCTGGCCATCCCCCGCCTGCTCCCCATGCCACCCGCCCGCCTGTCGCCGGAATCGTCCATCCGCTTCGATGGTCAGGATTTGACCGCGCTTCCCGTTCGTGCGCTGCGCGCCCTGCGTGGCGCGCGCATCGGCGTGGTTTTCCAGGACCCCATGACGGCGCTCTCGCCGCTCCGGCGCGTGCGCGATCAGATTGTCGAGGCCCTGCGCCTTCACCGCCGCCTCTCCGTCTCGGAGGCGCGACACCTCGCGCTGGACTGGCTGGCGCGCGTGGGCATCGAAGACCCGGCGCGCTGCGCGCGCGCCTATCCGTACGAACTCTCGGGCGGCATGCAGCAGCGCGTGATGATCGCGATCGCTCTGTGCCACGGCCCCGATCTGCTCATCGCCGATGAGCCGACGACCGCGCTCGATGTCACGACCCAGGCGCAGGTGCTCGATCTGATGCAGGCCCTCTGCCGCAAAACCACCGCGCTGCTGCTGATCACCCACGACATGGGCGTCGTCTGGCGCATGTGCACCCAGGTCGCCGTGATGTATGCCGGCGAGATCGTAGAGCAGGCGCCCGCGCAGGCGTTTTTTGCGCGCCCGCTTCATCCCTACGCGATCGCGCTGCTCGATGCGATTCCCTCCGCCGCGACCCGGGGACGCCCCCTCCGCGCCATTCCGGGGCAGGTTCCATCGGCGCTCGCGTGGCCCCGCGGCTGCCGCTTCGCGGAACGCTGCCCCTGCGCCCGCCCCGATTGTCTCACCCAACACCCCGCCCTGGCCGCAGCCCGGTCCGACGCCGCGCGACACGTCCGATGCCCCTATGCCGATGAAAACACTCCTTGATATTCGTGATCTGCGCACCTGGTACCCGCTGCGAAGCGGCCTGTTCGGCCGCGTTCGCAGCCACGTTCGCGCCGTTGATGGTGTCTCGCTGCAGGTGCGGGCGGGCGAGACGCTCGGCATCGTCGGTGAGTCCGGCTGCGGCAAGACGACCCTCGCCCGCACCATCCTCCTCCTCGCCAAGCCCTATTCCGGAGAAATCCTGCTCGACGGCCGCGACATCACAACGTTTGACGCCGACGAGCGAGCCGCTTACCGCCGATCCGTGCAGGTCGTTTTTCAGGATCCCTTGGCCTCGCTCAATCCGCGCCACACCATTCTGGACGCGCTCACCGAAGCCGTGCTGGCGCATGGCCTGATCCGTCGCCGCGAACAGCGCGAAACGGCGGTTGGCCTGCTGGCCGATGTCGGCCTTGGCCCCGAGGCGCTCGACCGCTACCCGCACGCCTTTTCGGGCGGGCAACGCCAACGGATCTGCATCGCGCGCGCGCTTGCCCTCAAGCCCCGCCTCCTGATCTGTGACGAGGCGGTCAGTGCGCTCGACCTCTCCGTGCGCGCCCAGATCCTCAACCTGCTCGAATCCCTCCGCGCCAAACACGCCCTCTCCTACCTCTTTATCACCCACGATATCGGCGTGGTCCGGCATCTGGCCGACCGCATCGCGGTGATGTACAAAGGCCGAATCATCGAGACCGGGCTCACCGAAAGGGTCCTCGGTTCACCCCAAGACCCCTACACCCGCGCGCTGCTCGACGCCGTGCCGGTGGTCGGAGGCGCTCACAGCGCCGCATTGTCAATCAATCGCGTCTTGCCGGCGAAGGCGGCGACGAGCGCCACCTGACCGTGTGCCAGCGCGGCGACCGGCTCCAGGGTGTCGGCGTGGACAACCGCGACATAATCCACCCGCAATCCCCGGCTTTCCAGATGCGCGCGCATCCGGGCTATTACCACATCCGCATCGCGCTCCCCGGCCGTCGCTGCGTCACGGGCCAGCGCCAGCGACTGGCTCAGGCCAAGCCCCATCCGCCGCTCGTCGGGCGAAAGATAGGCGTTGCGCGAACTCATCGCCAGGCCGTCCGGGTCGCGCAGAATCGGCGCGACGACGATCTCGACGGGAACGTTCAGATCCCGCACCATCCGGCGGATCACGGCGACCTGCTGGTAGTCCTTCTGACCGAACACCGCCACGTCGGGCAGCGCGATATTGAACAATTTCGCGACCACCGTGCAGACTCCCCGAAAATGACCCGGCCGCGACGCGCCGCACAATCCCGCCGAGAGTTGTTCCTCAACCACCGTCACGCTCGCGTCCGGCGCATACATCACCGCCGCCTGGGGAAAGAACACCACGTCCACGCCCGCGCTGCGGCACAGCTCGATGTCTCGCTCGACCGCCCGCGGATAGGCGTTGAAGTCCTCGCCGGGGCCGAACTGCGTCGGATTGACGAAGAGGCTCAAGACCACCGCGCCGCACCGCTCCCGCGCCAGCCGCACCAGCGAAAGATGACCCTCGTGCAAATAACCCATGGTCGGGACCAGCCCCAGGCGCACACCCGCGCGCTTGGTCTCCACCGCCCACGCCTGCATCTCTTCCGGCTTCTCGATCACCCGCATGGCGTCCGCCCCCCTGACTTCTCTCATGCAAATACCCCGAAGGGGGTTTTGCATGAGTCTCCCCTGTTTCACGCCGGTCACCCGATCATGAGCCGCACCTGCCGCACCGGCACGTCACCCGCAAACGCCCGCACGGCCCGATCCAACGCCGGCAAGTCGTTGCGCCGGATGTTGAACAAGTCCACGCTGTTGCGCACGTAGACGTAGAGAATCCCGTTGTGAAATTTACCCGGCCTGCATTTGGCCGCCGTCGCCGCGCCGGCGACGGTCGGCCACTCCACGGCCAGTCGCTCGAGCCAGGGCGACGCCTCGATCCCCAGTCTCCGAAGGACCCTCTCCACGGCCATCGCGACCGCCTGTTCGCGCGGCCGGCGCAGATCGCGGGCGGTCACATCGACCGGCAATTGCGACGACGCCTTCAACGGCGGTTCGTAGGACAACTCCTCGAGATCCTCCTCAACCGCTGCGGACCCGTCGTCGCCGCCTCCCACAGCCTCCTGTTTGCTCCTGGCCATGCCGAAACTTTACCACAACCCCCGACCGGTTCGGAAGCGTGGATTTTCCGTTTGCCAGTTCCCGTGCCTCTGCGCTATAGTCTGGGCGGCCCGTTCGTCCACACCCGGAGATTCACACAGGAGAGCGACGTATGACCCCAGGCAATATGCTCATCGCCCAGAGCGGCGGTCCCTCGATGGTGATCAACCAGAGCCTCGTCGGCGCGGTGCTCGCCGCCCGTGACGCGGCGGCCATCGGCAAGATCTACGGGGCGCTCCACGGCATTCAGGGGATCTTGGAGGAGCGCCTCATTGACCTGCGCAAGCCGAGCCGCAAGACCCTCGAGGCCGTCGCCGCAACCCCCTCCTCGGCACTCGGATCGGTGCGGCGCAAGCCGACGCCCGAAGACTGCGCGGCGATCTTCCGCGTGCTGCACGCCCGCGACATCCGCTATTTCTTCTACATCGGCGGCAACGACTCGGCCGAGACGGTCCACATCATCAATGAAGAGGCCCGCCGCGCCCGTTATGGCATCGCCTGCTTCCACATCCCCAAGACGATCGACAACGACCTGCGCGCAAACGACCACACGCCCGGTTTCGGCTCGGCCGCCCGCTTCGTCGCTTCCGCGATCATGGGCGACAACCTCGACAACCGAGCCCTGGGCGGCGTGAAGATCGACGTCATCATGGGCCGTCACGCGGGCTTCCTCACCGCCGCATCGGCGCTGGCGCGCGTCTATCCCGACGACGGGCCGCACCTGATCTACCTCCCCGAGCGCCCCTTCTCGCTCGACCGTTTCGCCGCCGACGTGCAGCGGGTGATGAAGACGGTGGGGCGGTGCGTGGTGGCGGTTTCCGAAGGCATTTGCGACGCCGACGGCACGCCGATTATTGCCAAATTCATCTCGGAGACCGACTCTCACGGCAACGTCCAGCTATCCGGAACCGGCGCGCTGGGTGACCTGCTGGCCCAGGTTGTGAAGGAGAAAGCGGGCGTTTCGCGGGTCCGCGCCGACACCTTCGGCTACCTCCAGCGCAGCTTCCCCGGCATCGCTTCGCCGACCGATGCGCGCGAAGCCCGGCGGGTCGGCTCCACCGCCGTGGCCGCCGCCCTCTCCGGGAAGCACACCAGCGGCTCGGTGGCGATCACGCGCAAACCCGGTCGGCGCTATGCCGTCACCTTCACCATCGTCCCGCTCCGCGCCGTCGCCAAGAACACCCGTCACATGCCGCCGGCCTTCATCAACAAGGCCGGCAACGACGTCACCCGTGCGTTCCTCGATTACGCCCGCCCCCTCGTCGGGCCGCTTCCCGCCATTGGCCGCCTGACGTAACGCGCATGTTCAGCTTTCCAATTTCAGCCTTCTTCTCGTTGTAGAAATTGTTGTTGTCGGCAATCCTGATTTAGTATATATTGTCCCAATCATGAATCAACGCTCTTTTTCCAAAGCGGATTCCTTGTCGGCGGCGGGCATTGGCGCGAGCATCCGCAATATCCGCTGTCAGCGCCGTATGACACAGCTCGATCTGGCCGGTCGGATCGGGATGTCGGCGCCGGCGTTCAACAACATCGAGCGCGGGCGCAGCGTTCCCTCCACACCCGTGCTCTGCCGCATTGCCTCGGCGCTCGATGTCTCGGTGGACGCAGTGCTGGGCCGCGCCGGAAGCGAAGCGCGGCGGGCAGACGGGGTGATCACGCCCGCGATCCTGAGGGAGGCAACCGTCGGCTACGGGGTGCGGTCGGAAGACACGCCGCGCGACCACGTGTCGGTCCGCCGTCCAAATCTCGCGGGGTCATCCGAGGCCCCTGAGGGGCTGATTCACCTCCTCCCCGGCGACAAGCCCTACGCCCGCGAAACCCTCCATACCCTGGAAGATCTGGTTCACGCCTACCTGATCGCCGAGGATCTCTGCGAGGCGGCCCGCCGGGCCGCCATCCCGCTCCGTCTGGCAATGCCCCGCACGGAATACGGCATCGCCGAACTCGCGATGCGCGTGCGCGCCCTCTTCGGAATCGGCCCCGCCGTGATTTTCGACTATCTGGAGCTTTTTGAGAACGCCGGTCTGCGCGTGGTGTTCGCGCCGCTGCCGGACGGCGTGGAGAGCGCCGCCTGCTACGACGAGCGGTGGGAGAACGCCTTTCTCTTCGTCTCGACCGCCGACCGGCCGAGCACCGAGCGCCAGCTCTTCCGGCTCGTGCGCGAGCTGGGACGCATTTACTGCTACACGGGACAGGTGCGGGAGATCGCCGGACGCGACAAGCCGCTGGACGCTGCCCACGTGGCGGCCAAGTTCACCGCCTTTTTCCTGATGCCCGCCGAGGCGGTTCACGCGACGGTGCGGCAGGTCGGGATCACCCCCGACGGCTGGACGTGGGAGATGCTGCTGCGGCTCAAGCACCGCTTCGGCGTCTCGGCCGAGACGTTTCTATATCGTCTGGACGAACTCGATCTGATCCTGCCGAAGCCGCTGGCCGATTTCAAAGCGCGCATCCGGGCCGGTTACGCCGCCACGGGCAATGCCGAACCCGGCGGCACCTGCCGCGTGCTGTTTCCCAACGGACGCCTGGGCGACCTGCTCCTCGCCGCTGCCAGCCAGGCCGCCCGCCGCGCCGACTTTGCCGACGACCTCGCCCTGGTCCGCACCCTTCTCCGCCGCCGCAGTGTCAAGACCGGCCTGCCGAAACACATCCGTATACCCAAACAGGAGCACTGACCATGTGTGTTGACACGCCGTATCAGATCGCATCCGCAATAAAGTCATTTGACGAAAAATAACTTTATCAGTATGGTTACGCTCAATTCATATGTAAAAGGCATCGTTTTGAACGGATACGCTCACAGCATAGACGGCGCGCCAATATCGGACTGGCAGCCATTAGATCAACATGCCATAGCTGTTGCGTCAATGGGTTGTGAGTTTGGCAGGGCGTTTGGGGCGTCACAATGGGGATACGCCGCTGGTCTGCTGCATGATTTGGGTAAGGCTCGAAGACCCTTTCAAGAAATGCTTGCGGGCAATAGGCGTAGAGACAACAATACACAGCACGCGAAATATGGAGCGGCGGCTGCATTTTGCGCGGAGTCACTCCCCTTGGCTTTTGCTGTTGCAGGCCATCATGCAGGACTGCACAACGTTTGCGACCTTCAGGCGATGGTGGCAGACACCAACTCGTCGGATCTGGTGCGCACCGTCATGCCGCAACAATTTTCGTTGCCTAAAGAAAATTCTTTGCCGACCCACATATCTGCCGAAAACCTGCTTTCCCTCGAATTCTTCACACGAATGGTGTTTTCCTGTCTTATCGATGCGGATAGGCTGGACTCAGCGTTCTGGGAGAAACTCGGCGCAAACACGGTGAAACTAGCCGCAAGTGCTATCCCGCTTGACGCATCCGTACTGCTGGCGCGTATTATCGCTGAACGCAACCGCAAACGTGACGCCAATCCGACCAGCCCGATGGCTGACATACGCAACAGTATTTTCGACGCTTGCGTCTCTGCCGCTGAAAAAGAGAAAGGCTTTTTCTCGCTTACCGTACCGACTGGCGGTGGCAAGACACTTGCGGGCATGGCGTTCGCGCTCGCCCATGCCAAGCGACACAACTTGCGGCGCGTCATCGTGGTCATACCTTATCTCTCTATCATTGAACAGAACGCCGCAGAGTATCGCCGAGTGCTCGATCCCGACAATAAAGGCGTCGTTTTGGAATGCCATTCGTCCGTGAAACCGCGCGATTGCGAGAACGACGAGGATGTCTCGCATCTTGACTTCGTTTCCGAGAACTGGGACGCGCCCGTCATTGTCACCACATCCGTCCAGTTCATCGAGTCGCTCTTCGCTGCCTCGCCCTCCCGTGCTCGCAAGTTGCACAACATCGCGAACTCGGTGGTCATCTTCGACGAGGTGCAGACGCTTCCGACGCACCTGCTGACGCCGGTGCTTTCGGTCTTTCGCGAACTCGCGGCGAACTACGGGGTGAGTGTCGTGTTTAGTTCCGCCACACAGCCTGCCTTCCGTAAATCGCGCAGTCTTCCAGACGGTTTCGAACCTGATGAAATCCGCGAAATCGCGCCGGAACCGGATGCTGTTTACAGAACGCTCCGCCGTGTGAGCTACTCGTTTGAGTCGGCACCGCTGGATTGGGACACACTAGCCGACCGTCTTGTCGCCGAGCCACAATGCCTTTGTGTTGTCAATCTGACACGCCACGCCCGCGAACTATGGGACAAACTGAACGACAGAATCACGGATTCCAAGCAAAAGCCGATCCACCTTTCCTCCGCGATGTGTCCTGCTCATCGGCTTGTCGTTATCCGTCGCATTCGCCGCGCCCTCAAGGCCGGTTGTCCCTGCCGTGTCATTGCCACGCAACTCATCGAAGCGGGCGTGGATGTAGACTTCCCTGCCGTCTGGCGGGCGATGGGGCCCCTGGACTCCATCGTTCAGGTCGCGGGTCGGTGTAACCGTGAACACAAACTCGCTGACTTCGGCACGGTAAATGTCTTTAAGCCGGAAGACAACAAATTGCCCGGCGGCATCTACAGCACCGCCACTGAACAAGCCGCCATCACGCTGGCGAGGTTGACAGACCGAGCCGGTGATGCGTTAGCCAGTGATCCGTCTATTTTTGCGGACTACTTCTCAGCGCTTTTCCAATTGTCGGACTCCGACCAACACGACATTCAGCGCGAGCGCGAGGCGTTCCATTTCCGCACGGTCGCCGAGAAAGCGGTCGTTATCCATGACTCCGGAACCCCTGTCGTCATTCCAAAGGGCTTCGCCCGCCATGTTATCGCCGAAATCCGCAACCGGGCCAAACATGCCCCGGAGGAACCGCGTTTCACCCGTGACGATCTCCGCCGCCTCCAGCGTTACATGGTGAACACCCGCCAACGGGACTTCCTTTTCTTTCAGCAGCATCAATTGCTCACTCCGCTTTTACCCAACCTTGAAATCTTTGTGCTGGATTGCGCCCAGTACAACCGTCACGTGGGGATCATCAAACCCGACAACGCGCCGCCACTGGAGGACTTCTTGCTATGATAAAAGACAACCGCATCACCCTGCGCGTGTGGGGGGACTTCGCCTGTTTTACACGCCCTGAAATGAAAGTCGAACGGGTCAGCTATCCGGTCATTACACCGTCCGCTGCCCGCGGCATCCTCGAAGCCGTTTACTGGGAACCGGAGATGTATTACCTGATTGACACGATCCATGTTGTCAAACGCGGCGTTTGGTTTTCCACCCGCCGCAACGAGGTTACTGCTGTTATCAGCGATAAGAGTGCGCAGTCTTGGATGAACGGCACGGTCGAGGTCAAACCCATCCAAGCAGGCGGCGGTGCGGCTGACGGAACCCAGCGCAACATGCTTGCCTTGCGGGACGTTGAATACTTGATTACCGCCGAAGTCAAACTGACGCAATTGGCTGACCGCGCCTCGTGCAACATCGGCAAGTATCTTGGCCAGATCAAGCGTCGTGCCTCTTCCGGCAAATGCTTTCACCGTCCGTGCATGGGGGTTCGTGAATTTGACGCCTTTTTCGACTACGAAGAAGACCCTGTGACTGCTTTTGACCGTCGCAAAGAGGAGCTTGCCGCCACAGGCAACCCTTTGTCTTCGATCAAATACGAGCCGCTGGGTTTGATGCTCTACGATGTGTTTGATTATCGTCTGTTTGAGAAAGGATTCAAATGGCTCACCCCGGAAGCGATCACTGCCACCCGCGAGCAGTTTGAGCAAAGCCTGTCGGGGTTGAAGAAGGGCGAAAAGACCAAGCGCCTCCAGGAGTACAATGCCGATCCGAGCCATTTGTTCGCGGGCAAAAAAATCACCCCCCGCCCCTCTTTCTTTCAAGCTGAGATCAATAACAACATCGTTCGCTGCCATCCTGACGATACCCCCGTCCTAATTCAGGATGATACGGAGGGCAAATAGTCATGCTTCTGAAACACCTCTACGACTACGCGCATTCCCGGAACCTGCTTGACGATCTCGCATTTGAGCCAAAGGCTGTTCGATGGATCATTGACCTCGATTCCGAGGGACATTTGATCGGGCAAGGACCGACTCAGACGGGGGACGACAAGCGCGGCAAGGAGTTCGACTGCCCGAAAACCAAACGCGTCAAGGTCGCTGGCGGCGTCTCCGAGTTTCTCGCCGACGGCGTCACCGCCGTGTTCGGGCTGGAGGGCGACCCAGAGAAACTCGCCAAAGAGACCGAAAAAAAGCAGGTCGATCGCCGCCGTAACAACGCTTCCAAACAACATGCGTTTTGGGAGCAGATCCAGGCGGCGAATGATGCCGACGAATGCAAGGATAGTCTTTCTGAAGTCGTCTCTTTTGGCAGAGCACTCAAGGACGGCGAGCCGCCACCGTTCATCAGGTACGGCACCAAGGCGAATGACGATAGCAGGAAGGAAACAAAGCCCGCTTGGTGGATCCGTCGCGCTGACGGCTCCGAAGTGAAACTGGGTCCTGAAAACTTCTCGTTCCGCGTCAATGACAGACTTCTTCTGGAAGACAAGGGCATTCGCGACTGGTGGCGTAAGCAGTATGTCGCCGAGGTCAACGCGACAAAAGCCGAAGCCCATCGCGGTCTTTGCATCGTCACCGGCAAACCGGATCAACCCATCGCTCGCACGCACAGTGTAAAGATAGGAGGTTTTGCTGACAGTCCGCCCGGAGGAGCGGCTCTGGTTTCATTCGAGAAATCATCGAAGGCTTTCGCATCTTACGGATTTCATGAAGGATTGAACTGTCCGACCTCTGAAGATGCTGCTACGGCTTACTGCACGGCGCTCAAGGCGCTTATGCAAGATGATAACACCCATCTCAGGGAGGCTGGCGGAACGGTTCTCTGCTTCTGGGCGAAGGAGACAAAGATGGTTGGTAGTTGGATGTCTAGTCTTCTAAACAAGCCAGACCCGCAAACCGTCGCAGATTTCATGAAGGCGCCGTGGGCAGGCGTCGATCGCGAACTCGCGAAGAAGGATGCATTTATCGCGGTCACGCTCAAGGGTTGTGCGGGGCGTATGGCCATCAGCCATTGGGTTCAGGAACCGCTGGATCAAGCCGTCGCCAACTTTGTGACTTGGTTTGCTGACCTCGCTCTTGATGTTCCGATGCGACAAGCGCCGAAAGCGGCGAAAAAAGCGGAAGACAGGAAATCCGAGTACAATCCGCTCTCGATCTACTGGCTCGCAAATAGCACAGTCCGCGAGGCAAAGGATCTTCGTCCTGAAACACTTTCCCAGCTTTATCGTGCCGCGCTCGAACGCGCTGCGCCGTCGACCGTCCTAATCAAGCCCATACTCGCTCAACTGCGCTCCAAGCTCGCCGATAAAGACTACAAGCTCATCTACGACGAGAGCCGTTTCTCACTTCTCAAACTGATCCTCAACCGTAACCGAAAGGAATCCGACATGGAAATCAGACCCCAGCTCACAGCAGACACCGACGACCCCGCCTACAACTGCGGGCGTTTGTTGTCGGTGCTATCCGAAACGCAAAAGAAAGCGCAAGGCTACCCCAAAGGCTTTACAGGCGTCGCCGAACGCTATTTCGGCACAGCCAGCGCATCGCCCGGCACCGTCCTGCCACTCCTTTTGCGCCTGAACCGCCATCATCTCGACAAGATTCGTAAGTCTGGCAACAACGCATACGAGGAGACCGTCATCCGGGACATTCTCTCGCACTTCAAGTCTGCTGACAGGATTCCACCCGTCTTTCCTCGCCACCTTGACCTTCAAGCGCAAGGGCGTTTTGCACTAGGCTTCTACCAACAGCAAGCCGCTGATGCCGCCGGGCGCGCCGAAAGGAAAGAGGCCAAAGAGGCCGAGAAGATCGCCCAAACAGAAACCGACCACCAACTCTCACTCGTTTAACACGTAAACAAAAGGAAAACCACCATGAGCATTCTCACCAACCGACACGACTTCCTTCTCCTCTTCGAGGTCACTAATGGCAATCCCAATGGCGACCCTGACGCGGGTAACATGCCCCGCATCGACCCCAACACCAACCGCGGCATCGTCACCGATGTCTGTCTCAAACGCAAGATCCGTAACTTTGTCGAATTGTTCCCACCCGCCCGCGAGTCGGATACAGCTAACGACTTCAAGATTCTCATCAAGCAGGGTGCGGTCATCGAAACCGAACAGAAGCCAGCCATCACTGCTGCAAAAGACAAGGATAACATCACTCACCTTATCGGATCATCCGAAGCAGAAAAAGCCAAGAACTGGCTTTGCCGTGAGTTCTTTGATGTGCGCACGTTTGGCGGTGTGCTATCCACTGGCGATGACATCATGAAAGGGTCTGCATTCGGTCAGGTGCGTGGACCCGTGCAGTTCTCCTTTGGCCAGTCCGTTGATCGCATCACCCCGCTCGAAATTTCCATTACACGATGTGCGGTTACAGCGGAAAAAGATAAAGGGAAGGAACGCACGATGGGCAACAAGCACATCGTCCCCTACGCCCTCTATGTCGCGAAAGGTTATGTTTCGCCATCCTTCGCCGAGCGCACCGGGTTCACGCAGGCCGACCTGGATCTCTTTTTCCAAGCCCTTTCCAGAATGTTCGAACACGACCGTTCCGCCGCGCGTGGCGAGATGATTGTTCGCGGTATTTATGACTTTGAGCACGTCGGCACTCATGCTGGGGCGACTGACGAAGAGCAGAAAAAGCAGAACTTGCGCGAGTCTAAACTCGGCTGCGCTCACGCCCATACACTGTTCGAGGGGATCAGAGTCAGGCTGAAGGATGGCAAGGAGTTCCCGGAGTCGTTTGTCGACTACGAGGTGGTCAATCAGTGGACGGATGCAACGCTGCCCAAGGGGGTGAGACTGCATCTCCGTCATGAGGCATGACATGTCACTTCCGACAAACCTGCTTGCCCGGTTGCGCGAGGAGAAGGCCGCCCGTCTCAAGGGCGGTCTCTACCACGCCACGCAAATCGCTTTCTGCTACAACTCCAACCGCATCGAAGGCTCGCGCCTCTCCGAGGAGCAGACGCGCCACATCTTCGAAACCAACACCCTGCTGGTCGAGAACGCCGAGTCTGCCGGAGTGGATGACATCATCGAGACCGTCAACCACTTCGCCTGTTTCGACCTGCTGCTGGACACGGCGGACAGCCCCCTCTCCGAGTCGCTGGTCAAACGGTTCCATGCCCTGCTGAAACGGGGCACGTCCGATTCGCGGCGGGAGTGGTTCCGCATTGGCGGCTACAAGAAACTCCCGAATGTCGTCGGCGGACGCGAGACCACGCCGCCGCGTCAGGTCGCCCGCGCCATGCGGGAATTGCTTGCCGGCTATGCCGCCACGCGCAAAGCTGGCTTCGACGACATCATCTCCTTCCATCACGCCTTCGAGGCCATCCATCCGTTTCAGGACGGCAACGGACGCGTCGGCCGACTCGTCGCGGTCAGGGAATGTCTCCGGCATGGTGTGACGCCGTTCATCATCGACGAACGGCACAAGGCTTTTTATTACCGGGGCCTCGCGCAGTTTCCGACAAAACCTGAATATCTTCTTGAAACCTGCCGCTCCGCCCAAGACGAATACGCCGCCCTCGTGTCGCGCCTCTCGCCATGACGCTCTCGGCTCTCTCCATGTACACCGAAGACCAGCTTCTGCCGCTGTCGGCCGTGAGCCAGTACGTTCATTGTCCCCGACGGTGCGCGCTGATCCACTTGGAGCAGGTGTGGTCGGATAACGTCTTCACTGCCGAGGGGTGCGTGCTCCACGATAAGGCCCACAGCGGAGCAAGTGAGTCGCGCGGCGACCTGAAGATACTCCGCAGTCTCCGGCTCCGGTCGCTCCGCCTCGGCATCACGGGTGTTGCGGATGTGGTCGAACTGCACCGCATCGCGCCCTCCGAAGGCGGCGTTTGCATTCCGGGAATCGGCGGCACATGGCTGCCGTTCCCCGTGGAGTACAAGCGCGGCGCGGCAAAGGACATCCGATGCTACGAGGTCCAGCTCTGCGCCCAGGCCCTTTGCATCGAGGAGATGCTCTCCGCCCGCATCCCGGAGGGGGCGCTCTTCCTGGGCGAGAAACAGCACCGGACACCCGTAGCCTTCGATGCCGTGCTCCGTGCCGAGACCGAAGCCGTCTGTCAGGCGGTCCAGAACCTGTTCGCGGCGGGCGTCACGCCGCCTGCGGACCACAACAAGCGCTGTTCTTCCTGTTCACTGATGGAAGCCTGTCTGCCACAGTCCGCTGGATATGGAAAGTCCGCCCGAAAGTGGCTCTTCCGCCAGATTGAGGAGATCTGCCCTCGTGACGATCCAACGGTCGTCGGGGGAGATAATCCCGCCGCGGTTCGTGATCGAAACCTGTCATGAAGAAACTGCTCAATACGCTCTACGTTACCACACAGGGGGCCTACCTGCGGCAAGAAGGCGAAACGGTCGTGGCGTCCGTGGAGCGCACAGATGTTTTGCGACTGCCCATTCATACGCTGGCGGGAATCGTCTGTTTTGGTCAGGTCGCCTGCAGCCCGCCGTTGCTCGGTCTGTGCGGTGAGCGTGGCGTACACGTCAGTTTCCTCTCCGAATGGGGCAAATTCCTCGCGCGAGTGACGGGACCAGTCTCGGGAAACGTGTTGCTGAGACGCGAGCAGATCCGCCGCTCAGGAGATCCGGTCGCCACCTGCGAACTGGCACGATACTTTGTGTTGGGCAAGCTGGCCAACTCCCGCACGGTGCTTCAACGGGCGCAGCGCGATCACGGGCCGGGCACGGATCTCACGCGTTCCGTTGGCATGATCTCCGATGTGGTCCGGCGTGTTCAGAGTGCGGCGGACACCGATACGCTTCGCGGCTTGGAAGGGGAGGCCGCGAGCGCCTACTTCAGCGCTTTCGACAGCATGATTCGCTCGCAGAAGGACGTCTTTGCGCTGACCACGCGGAGCCGTCGCCCGCCGCTCGATCCTTTGAACGCGCTGCTCTCGTTCCTGTACACGCTCCTGGCGCATGACTGCGAATCTGCGCTTGAGGGCGTCGGGCTCGATCCGCAGATCGGTTTTCTTCACGCGCTGAGGCCTGGCCGCCCCAGTTTGGCCCTTGATCTCATGGAGGAGTTTCGTCCGATTCTGGCGGATCGCGTGGCGCTTTCGCTGATCAATCTGAATCAGGTGAACGGCAAGGGATTTGAAACCACGGAAACCGGTGCGGTTGTCATGGACCCCGACACGCGCAAGACCGTGCTCCAGACCTGGCAGAAAAAGAAGCAAGAGACCCTCCAGCACCCGTTTCTAAATGAAAAGGTGGAACTGGGTCTCTTACCGCATGCCCAGGCGCTCCTGCTCGCGCGCCATTTACGTGGAGACCTCGACGCCTATCCACCGTTTCTTTTGAAATAGCGGGAGTCTCACCATGCTCGTTCTGGTCAGCTATGATGTTTGCACCATTGATCTTGCGGGCCGGCGCCGTTTGCGTCGGGTGGCGAAAGCATGTGAGAATTTCGGCATCCGCGTGCAGAATTCCGTTTTCGAATGCAATGTCGATCAGGCGCAATGGACGGCGCTAAAAGCGCGTCTGGTCGATCTTTTCGAGCCGGAAACTGACAGCCTTCGCTTCTATTTCCTGGGAAACAACTACAAACACCGCATTGAGCACCAAGGGGCTAAGCCATCAATTGACGTGGAAGACCCACTCATTCTGTAACCGCGAACCCCAAGCTCACATGATTTACCAAGGCCGGTTCGCGGAAGTCGTTAGTCGTTTATCTGGAATGAGTTACGTCTCTCTTGTTCATTGACAACTGGAATGCGATCCCTGTTATCGCTGAGTTCGCGGAATTATCCTCGTATGAACATGCGATAGAACATGTTACACTATCCTCGGTCGCGCCCCTCGCGGGGCGCGTGGATTGAAACAATGCAAGCAACCCACCCTTCCTCTTCAAGTGAGGTCGCGCCCCTCGCGGGGCGCGTGGATTGAAACCGGACTGTGATCGTGCTTTCATTTGTCCTCCGTGTCGCGCCCCTCGCGGGGCGCGTGGATTGAAACCTGATACTTGGCGAGAAATCGGACCAGTGCCAACGTCGCGCCCCTCGCGGGGCGCGTGGATTGAAACCGCCCATTCATTCAAGTCCATCATCCCTCCCCCTGTCGCGCCCCTCGCGGGGCGCGTGGATTGAAACGCGCCGTGCGCGTAAGCACAGCGACGGCGACGGGTCGCGCCCCTCGCGGGGCGCGTGGATTGAAACACACAACAGATATCTGATCGGGCGGCTTGCCAAGTCGCGCCCCTCGCGGGGCGCGTGGATTGAAACCAGCGAGCATGACCCCTCCTGATTGCCCATCTTGTCGCGCCCCTCGCGGGGCGCGTGGATTGAAACGGACTTTCCACAACACCCCGCACCAGGTAAGAAGTCGCGCCCCTCGCGGGGCGCGTGGATTGAAACACCGCCGG
>Ga0194113_10005959_pt1 | contig 15562 bp, 13 predicted proteins | sample TA2MahC200mmetaG_FD_146193 | JGI IMG/M metagenome (GOLD analysis project Ga0194113, IMG submission 146193) | Freshwater microbial communities from Lake Tanganyika, Tanzania - TA2015017 Mahale Deep Cast 200m | ecosystem: Environmental > Aquatic > Freshwater > Lake | place: Tanzania: Lake... | reverse complement strand
GATGATCAACGCCTTCGACGCCATCGCCAAAGCCAACGATATTTCGCCGGCGTTAGTGGCTTCCGGTATTGCCGAAGCGCTGCTGACGACGCTGTTCGGGCTGGTCGTCGCCATCATCATTCAATTCTTCCATAACTTTTTCGTCTCCCGCATCGATAAATTAGTGTCGGATATGGAGGAGTCCACGCAGGATTTCGTCGATGTTCTCGTCGAAAAGAATGTCGCCTGATTTAAATGTCAAAATCGATGACATACTTAGTTCAATCATTACTACTGTTGTGTCAAAGTAAAAAATGTCGATGGAGCGGGCGTCTCAGATTATCAGAGATGATATGCCAAGTGCGAGTTCGAGACGCTGGTCTTACCGGCCTGACAGAATTACATTGACACAACATAAAAAAAGAAATCAGGGAAAATAGACCTGTGCTGGTAGAAAAAAAGAAAAAGCGCGGCGCTGCTATACCGCAGGCGTCGCTGGCGGACATCGCCTTCCTGTTGCTGATCTTCTTCCTGGTAACGACGACGATGGATACCGATAAAGGCATTCATATGGTTTTGCCGGAGCGCGGCGGCGAAGTCAAGATTAATCCGCAAAACATAGCCAAGATACTGGTCAACGAAGCCGGTTTAATCTTGTTCGACGGCAAGCAGGTCGAAGACGGTGAATTGCGGGAGTTGTTGTCGACGCGCCTTAAAGAGCGCGGCTACGATGCTGATGGCAATCCGAAACTCATCGTATCCATCAAGACCGATCGCGAAACATCGTATGAACGGTATATCAATGTTCTTGACGCGGTCAAAGGTTCCGGCGCGACGAAAATATCCATCGCCGAACCGGATAAAGAATAGATTAGTTATTTGCTTTCGCGTAAGATAATGCTGTAGAAGTTGGCGAATGCCAACCCAAATCTAAATCGTCTCCATTGACATTGTCATTGACATTGTCATTGTTATGAGCATTCAATAGTCACCGGAATTAAAGTGTTTCAGAAGAAACAGAAACCGCAATCGGGCATTCCGACTGCGTCGCTCCCGGATATAATCTTCCTGCTGCTGTTCTTCTTTATGGTGACCACTGTAATCAAGCGGTCGCAGGGCATACCCATATTGACGCCGGCTGCTGAGCAGACCAAGAAATTGGAGTCAAAGCGCCATCTGGCGTATATTTGGGCTGACGAGATGAGTAATATCTCCATTGACGACAAGTTGATACCTGCTTCGGCAATGAGTTCGATTTCCAACATCATCCGTCAGAAGTTGGACGCCGACAACCAGTTGATAGTATCGATGAAAATCGATAAGCGCGCCAAGATGTCGCTGGTCACAGATATTCAAGAGCAGTTACGCGACGCCTACGCTGTGCGGGTGAACTACTCCACAAGATTTTTAACGAATGAATGACAATGAAAGAGCCGTTAATAAAATCCGAGAAGCGCTTAAGCGGTAATTTTACCGAATTAATTCCTGAATTCGAACAAATTTCAGAAATCTTCGATAAGATCAACACTACTTACACTCAATCTCGTGCAGCGATGGGATTAGGTGAGAAATTTCGTATTTCAGGGAATAGTGTTGAAGGATTGACAATCGCAGTCAATCCTGAAGAGGTTAGCACTGGGAATATAAATTATGTCAAGTAAGAAGACTCGACATAAAAGACTATTCCAAAAACCTGTAAATGCAATCACACCTTCTAATCCAATTGTAGAAAAACCGGATTTAGAATACGACCCATCAAAGTTAGATAGTGTTCCGGCAACATACCAGGAATTATATAATTACTTTGGGAGATTTAAAAACGTCAATCCTTATACTCTGCGTTTGGAGACTATCACCCGAATAGAACGGCTGACTAATCGACCGCTTATCTGCTATTTAACCAAAACTCACAATTTACTACCTCAACAGAATGCTCACATCGATGACGATGATATTCTTGGATTTAGCGATTTGGTTTATGGTATCGATAAGGACGATATCGATGTCTTTCTCGTGAGCAATGGCGGTTCGGTAGTTGCTGCTGAAAGGATAGTCAATTTACTGAGGTCAAAATTCAGCAGCGTGAGGTTTATTTTTCCTGGTAATGCTTTCAGTGCAGCAACTTTAATCGCTTTTTCGGGTGATTTGATTATAATGGATACTACAGCGACTTTAGGACCGATAGATCCACAAATAAACGGTATACCTACAAGAGCGATTCTCAAAGGATTTGAGCGAGTTCAACGAGAATTGACTGAACAAGGACCTTCGTCTTTAACCGCCTATATGCCTTTACTTGAAAAATACTCTCTTGATTTACTCGAAATATGCCGAAGCGCCGAAGAATTATCTAAACAACTTGCGGAAAACTGGCTGTTTAAATACCATCGTAAAACTGCTTTAGAAAGTAAAACAATATCAGAGTATTTCAGCGATTATGATGAACATAAGAGCCACGGACGGACAATAGACCGCAATACAGCCTTAGAACAAGGATTGAATATAAAGTTCATCGAAGATATCCCCGGAGTCTCAGAACTGGTGAGAAGTCTGTATATTCAATATCAATTTTGGTTCGATAAATCGCCGTTTCTCAAGATTTATGAAAATTCACGAGGAATTTGCTGGGGACGTCATATTCAATCTGTTGAGATTCAAATTCCACAGTTAATCACGCCTCCAATAAAAAGAGATGCAAAAGAATCCCGATTTTGACCTGCGTTCTCAATACCGGCGGGCGCTGGAAGCGGCGTTGGCGCTGGCTTTGACGCTGATGATAATCGTGTTCATCGCCTCAAAGAAATTCGAGAGCGGCACGGCGGTCAAAGCCGTCGATGTCCCGACGATTCAGGTCGAAGACATACCCATTACACGCACGGTCAAACGCATCGAAGTGCCGCGCAAGCCAACAATTCCGGTCGAAGATCCCGAAATTAATCCGGAAGATAACATCGACTTACCGGATATAGACATTTTCGACCCGACCATCAAACCGCCGCCGCCGCCGCCGTCGATCGAAGAGGAAGCCGTGCCGTTCTTCAAGGTCGAACGTCCGCCGCAACTCATCGGCGGCGAAGCCGCTATTCAAGATTACATCAATAAAAATAATCTGTATCCTAAGGTCGCTGCCGACGCCCAAATATCCGGTGTCGTGATGATCGGCTTCATCGTCAATAAAGAAGGTGTTCCGACCGAAGTCTCGGCGCTGCAGGAAAAGCCGCAGGGACTCGGTTTCGGCGAAGCCGGCGTCAAGGTTATGCGCGCGATGCGCTTCTCGCCGGGCTACCAGCGCGATAAACCCGTCTCCGTGAAAATGCAGCAACCGATTAGGTTTATCATCGAATAAGCGGTGTTTCTTGGAGGGCAGGATTTATCCCGTCCTTTATACCGATTAACCAAATGTAAAATCTTCAATTGTTTAACGATATGAGATTATATCGATTTTCACAACGCGAGCCCGTTCTGTCCGGACTCGCGTTGCTATTTATAGCCACCGCCGCCGCGTTCGGGCAGGTCGAACTCGATCCGATCGGGCAAGTCCCGCTGACTCTCGAAGTCTCGCCCAGCCCAACTCCAATCGGCGCTTCCGGCAGCCTGACGCTGAATATCAATCTGCCTCCCAACACCCATATCACTACCCGCGACTATGGCTTCTTTTTCGTCCAACCGGATACAACGCCCGGCATCGAGTGGGGCGTCGCATCCTATCCGGCAGGCGAAATCTCCGAAGACGAAACGGTCTATCGCGGGAAGGTAGTCATTATTGTGCCATTCACGTTAAAGGCAGCCTTGAAAGCGGGAACGGAGGTCAAGGCCGGCGGGACGCTCGGCTATCAAATCTGCACCGAGTCGCCGCCAGTATATTGCACGCCGCCGGTGGAACGGCGGTTTGAGGCGGTGATTGTGGTTGACGATATGTCGGCTGTCAACCACAGAGGATTGACAGTCGGTCTAACCATCGAAGAGCGCGCCAAGCGGGCTTTGGAGACAGGTTCATTATTCGCGCTGCTGTGGATATTCATCGGCGGGGCGCTGCTGTCGTTCACACCGTGCGTCTATCCGGTCATTCCGATTACCATCGCTTACATCGGCGCGCGAGCCGGCGCCAGTCGGCTGAAGGCGTTGTCGCTATCGTTAGTGTTTGTGTTAGGGCTGGCGATTGTTTATTCCGCGCTGGGGCTGGTGGCAGCCGCTTCGGGAGGCGTATTTGGGCTTTCGACGCAGAATCCGTGGGTGATTGGCTTTGTGACAGTAGTGTTCTTGATAATGGGCGCGGGGATGTTGGGGGCGTTCGATATATCGCTGCCGTCGGGGATGCAAACCGCGCTGGCGTCCAAGAAGCGCGCCGGGTATATCGGAGCGCTATTCGTCGGCGGGACGACCGGGCTGATTGCCGCGCCGTGCGTCGGTCCGGTGTTAGTAGCGTTGCTCTCTTGGGTAGCATCGACCGGCAGCCTGTTTCTGGGCTTTATCTATCTGTTTGTGTTTGCCTGTGGATTAGGCTCGTTGTTTGTAGTCATCGGCACATTCGCCGGAGTGTTGACCGCGCTGCCTAAAGCCGGTATGTGGATGGAGCGTGTTAAGCAGGTCTTCGGCGTGATTCTCATTGCTGCGGCTTATTACTTCGTCCGCTCGCTCATCCCGGCAGGCTGGTTCACACTGTTTATAGGATTGGGGATGCTGATGCTGGCTGGACTGCTCGGCGCCTTCGAGCGGTTGGAATCCGAAGCCGAACTCAAGCACAAAGCCGCCAAAGCCTTCGCCCTCTTCGTCCTCATCATCGGCGTCTTTTATACCTTACTTGGTTTGGCTAAATTAAACCATATTTCCCTTTCATCATCATCATCATCATCATTTTCTTCATCATCATCAATAGAATGGCGGAGTGATATCGACGCCGCGCTGTCCGAAGCGCAAGCCGCTGGCAAGCCGCTGATGATTGATTTCGGCGCCGAGTGGTGCGCAGCCTGCAAGGAACTGGAGCATAAGACCTTCAGCCAGCCCGAGGTCACGGCGCGTCTTAAGAGCCAGTTTATTCCGGTCAAGCACGACGGCACGCAAATCACGCCGGAAGTCAAAGCCGTGTGGCAAAAGTGGGGCGTCAAAGGCTTGCCGACGGTGCTATTCCTGTCCCCCGACGGCAAGGAGTTGAGCCGGTTCGAAGCCTTCAGGACAGCGGAGGAAGTGATGAAGGCGATGGATGGATTAGAGAGGTAAGACAATGTGATTAATTGGTTTATAAATATTGCCCTTATATGCTCTGTTGTAGCCCAGCCGGATACATTATGGACTAAAATCTATGAGGGTCGTGAAGGAAGAGATGGCTGCCGGCGAATGATAGCCACCTTCGACGGTGGATATATGCTCGGCTGTTATCAAACCAATTCCGATGAACGTAATGCTGAAGATATGTTCCTTATCAAGACTGATTCTAATGGCGTTCAGGAATGGTCGAGAGCCTATCGCTGGCGATTGCACGATATTTTTTATTCAGTTGCACAATCGACGGATAGTTGTTATGTAATGGTTGGTGAAGTAACCGGGGGTGATTTCTCCGGTGGTGTAATTGCCAAAGTTGATTCCGCCGGCAATCTTATTTGGACGCAGTATTATGGCGGAATGTTGAGTGATGTTGTAGTATGTTCAGATGGTAGCATCGCCGCCTGCGGTGGAGCGCCTTTGGCGACGATAGGGTATCTTGTTAAGACCGATTGCAACGGCAATCGTATATGGGATGAGACTTACGGGGGAGGTGCGGATTGGTTCTTGAGTATGAAGCCAACGCGGGATGGAGGATTTATCTTAGTGGGCGAGACCTTATCATACGGGAACGGCGACCAAGGCTATATTGTGAAGGTAGATTCGGTTGGACAGGAGGAGTGGCATCGCGCCATCGGAGGACCTTTAGGCGATTATTTTCGCTCGGTATTTGAACTTGAGAGTGGAGAAATTTTTGCTAGTGGTGGAACAACAGGCTCTGATGGCGGTAGAGACTTTTGGGTTGTAAAACTTGACAGCAATGGTGATACTTTGTGGACAAGAGCCTATCCTCACGATGTAGATGATATATTTGGCGATTTGATAGCCTTGCCGGACGGCGGGATGCTGTTGGCAGGGGAAAGATATCCAGACTTAGAACTTCGCGATAGTTATGCTGCTTATCGGTTGGATTCGGAAGGCAATGTCCTATGGGAACTTTATTTTGGTAGAGTGTATGACGGTAATTTCACTTCAGCCTTGTTTTTAGATGATGGAAGTTACTTATTAGCAGGGGAATGCAATCCGCGATTGCCGAGCAGATTCATCGAACCTTGGCTGGTTCGCACTAGACCGGATACCTTTAATATCAACAAGGTCGTCCTTCTCGACCCGGCCTTTCCTTCGCAGTTGGTATTTGCAGCGCCGTATCCGAATCCGTTCAATTCAGCAGTTCGGATTTGCTACTCATTGCCAAAGCCTTCCGATGTCCGACTCACCATCTTCGACCCTTCCGGGCGGTTCATCGACCGGCTCGTCAGCGGTCATCAGGCTGCAGGTGAGCATCGATTGTTCTGGTCCAGAGCCGGAACCTCCAGCGGGCAATACATCCTTCATTTGGACGCCAATGGACAGTCCCAAACGCGCCGGTTGATGCTAGTGAAGTAGATAATTCTCTTAAAGATAAAAGTTACCACACTTTAATATTTGACAGAGGAAGTTTATCTGCTATATTAGCGTTCAGTTATCCACGGTTGCCTGTTAGATATTAGTTGTCAGATACACTTTGAATTTTCTGGCTTTTCAACTATCAAATTGTCGCGGGCAGAGACGCCCGCGTTACCGGCTAAACTTTTCAACTTTTCAACTTTATTTATGTTAACTCGCAGCGCTATAATCATTTTCCTTAAGGAACTCAAGGACATACTGCGCGACCGGCGGACGGTCATTTCGATGACGGTCATCCCTATCCTGATGATGCCGGTTCTTATTATCGGGATGGCGCTCATCACGACCAGCGCGGTGAAGTCGGTGATGGAGAAGCCTTCGCGCGTAATTTGGCTGGGAACCGAAGCCGCCGAAATCAAAACGGCGGTGAGTCAAGCCCAGAATTTGCAGTTATTAGAAGGGATTCCGGACAGCGCTTCGGCGGTGAAATTGATACGCGAGAAGGAGGCTGACGCAGCGGTCATCGCGCCGGACGGCTTCGACAACCGACTGAACAATCTATTGACCGGCGACGGCGGCGATGCGCCTGCGTTGACGCTGCTGGAAGACAAGAGCCGGGAGCGGTCCTCCTTCGCCGCGAAGAAAATCGTGACCGCCATCGACGACTCCCGTTCGGAAATCGTCAGCGCGACTTTGAAAGAACGCGGCATCAAGCCTCAACTGTTCAAACCGTTTGTCATCGACCGGCAGAATATCAAGACCGAGGAGGAGATGGGCCGGTTTATGGCAAGCACAATGCTGCCGTATTTTATAATTTTAATGCTGTTCACCGGGGCCATCTCGCCCGCCGCCGACCTCACCGCCGGCGAAAAAGAACGGATGACCCTCGAAACGCTGTTAGTGTCAGGCGTGTCGCGAACCGATATCATCATCGGCAAATTTCTCACTGTGCTGCTGGCTTCGGTAGTGTCGCTCGTGCTGTCGATAGGTAGTTTTGCTTTTATGTTCATCTATGGCTTCAAAATGTTTCCGGAATTGATGAAGGATGTTCCGATGCGGTTCAATTTCGTAGTCGATTTCACGACCGGACTAGCGGCGCTAGCGACATTATTACCCTTGGCGATAATTGTCTCCGCTGTTTTAATGACTATTTGTCTGTTTGCCAAGAGTTACCGTGAAGCGCAGAGTTATACTTCGCCGTTGATGATTGTCGTCATCTTCCCGGCTATTATGTCGTTAATGCCGGGGATAGAATTGAATTTAAGTATGGCTTTGATTCCGGTTGTGAATGTGTCGTTATCGCTCAAGCAGATATTTGCTGGCGTGGTCGATATGAAAATGCTGCTGGTCGCTAGTTTGGAGAATCTGGGCATTGCAGCGGTCTGTATCTATATTATGTCCAAAATGTTCCGCAAAGAGACGGTGTTGTTTCGTGTCTGAATTACTGGACAAGCGTCCGTTCGACTTTGAACGGCAGTCGTCGTTTCCCTTTATGGGCGATGTGGTGGAGGTCGGACGGCGTTATAGCGTCGGCGTAGTCGGCTCAACTGGGGCAGTCGGGTCGTTGGTGGTGAAGTTGCTGTGCGAGCGAAATTTTCCGGTCGGCGAGCTGCGGCTGTTTGCTTCGCCGAATTCAGCCGGCAAGTGGGTCGAGACGCCGTATGGACAATGCCAAATCGAAGCCTTAGCGCTGCGCAAACCGCCTATTTTGGAGGTGGTCTTTATGGCTGCCGGCGCGGCGGTTGCCAAGCGCTGGGGCTGGCGCTTCGCCCACCGGGGGGCGTTAGTCATAGACAAGTCATCCTATTTCCGTATGAAGAATTATGCGCCTTTAGTTGTGCCGGAGGTCAACGGCGAGCGGGGGCTGCGGCATCAGGGCATTATATCCAATCCTAACTGCACGACTATTCCGTTAGTGATGGCGCTGGCGCCGCTGCATAAACTCTTCGATTTGGAATTAATTACGGTGACATCATTTCAGAGCGTTTCCGGCGCTGGCAAGAAGGGCATAGCCGCTTTGGCGACGGAACTGACCGATTACGAGGCTGAGCCTTCGACCTTCAGCCAGCGGATTGCTTACAACATCATTCCTTGGATTGGCGGACGACGCGGCAGACATTCCGGCGAAGAGATGAAGATCATTCAAGAGACGCGGCGGATATTGGAGTTGCCGCGGCTGCCGATACAAGCCACGGCGGTGCGCGTGCCGACTCTGGTCGGGCATGGGCTGGCGGTGCATGCCGAGTTCCGTCGGAAGGTGGACATAAGTAAAGCCTTTGCTGCGTGGGAAGCCTTTCCCGGCGTCAAAGTTGTCGATGACCCGTCTGAAGGCTTATATCCGACGCCGGCTGTAGCCCAGGGCCGGGACGAAGTCTTCGTCGGGCGGCTGCGCTGCGACCGCGGCCGGCACGGTCTAGGCTTCTTCGTCGTTGCCGACAATCTACGCAAAGGCGCAGCGACGAACGCGCTGCAGATCGCCGAATACACGCTGGCTAATTCGCCTTAAGCGATGTTCTTTCCCTACCGCGACGAAAACCGCTCGCGCCGATTCCCGGTGTTGACCCTGGCGCTCATCGCACTCAATGTCCATATCTTTTTGAACTCCTACACCGCCGAGTCCTTCGAGGCGACCGTTATTCATCTGGGCTATACACCGCCCGCTTTACTAAGTCGGCCTTATATTTTAATCACCTCTATATTCCTTCACTCGGGCTGGCTGCATCTAATCAGCAATATGTGGTTTTTATGGCTATTCGGCGACAACATAGAAGACCAGTTCGGACGTCTGCGGTTTCTCGGTTTATATCTTTTCGCCGGCGTCGTCGGCAATTTCACGCATACATTTTTTACCGGTTTCGATTCGGCCGCGCCGGTAATAGGCGCGTCCGGGGCTGTAGCCGGCATTATGGGCAGTTATTTCATTCAGTTTCCGCTGGCGCGCGTGCGTTGTGTCCTTTTTATCATCTTTTATCCGATATTCTTTCGCTTACGCGCCTTATGGCTTCTCGGATTCTGGATGGCGCTTGAATTTTATCAAGCCTTGAGCGCCTCGCCAGGCGATTATGTAGCGCACTGGGCGCATATTGGGGGCTTCTTACTCGGCGCGCTGTGGACAGTTGGACAGCGGAGTAGTAGATGGTCAAAAAGTTGAAAAGTCGAAAGTATTACAGTTGTCAAGCCTTGCGGTTGACAGCGTGTCGGATGGATCTCCAAATCTGCCTGTATGACGGGCGCTCCAGCCTGATGGTATATTCTGTAAAAAAAAGCAAAATATTTCACCAAAACCCTTGACAAAGTCTTTTTTATATACATTTTTTCCAGAATATGAGTAGTCCGCTTTGTCCTATTGGTTTATAGATTTATCAGTATATTAACTGGGGCGGAATATAGTTTATGTTGTGATTGTTCTTCCCCCCCGCTTGCGAGGGGGAGTAAGGGGGGTGTTATTAAAGTCATTTACACCCCCCTTTCATCCCCCCGCAAGCGGGGGGAGAAGAGACACTGTATTACGACTATCATCATCGCCGCCGGCACCGGCGTCAATTACAAATCATCGACTATAATGCCCGTCAATTCAAATCGCCGGCAGGTTTTGAACCCGCCCACTTAAAAGCCCCGCTGGAGGGAATCGCTGGACTCTATCCAATAGGGCTTTACAATTTGTAATTATAATTTTAAATTTGAATAATTAATCCAAATAAATCAGGATTAAATCAATGTCTTTTACAAAATTAAAACGCACACACCACTAACTGGCGATAATCCAATATCTGGAGTCGAAGTTAAAATCCATTTACAAGGGCAAGAGCCAGTAGTCTATGAGACAGTAGACGGTGAATAGTCGATAAATCCGGACCTCGAACTACCGTGGCAGGCAGGTATGACCGACGAAGAATTTAGTTTGGAACCGCCCGGACAAGAAAATCCTGCTCAACTTCCCGGACCAGGAATCCATACATTTTATGTTCAAGCTCTTCCCTAGCCTTCGTGAATCCATATTATACAAGCCTCGGGATTGCGAATTATATCTGTGCAAGCTGGAATCTATTTAATATGATGTATTAAAGGCTTGTCTAGACTTCCGCCTTCGTGTTTGTCCTATAATGTAAAAATGCCAGCCATAGACTTGCCGTAATCAACAGCAGAGCATTATATATACTGCTTCTGTTGCCAATCACGGCCGGTTGGCGGCGAAAACAGTATTATTGGACAGATTTCTGCGCGGGAGTGACGACTACTTATCTACTGGATCCCCAGTTTATTTATTGGGAACCGCAAGATACTACTTTAAAAGTATTGCAGAACGAATCGATAAGGTTTTTAGTTCGGATGAGAGATAATCAAGTCGATACATTATCTTATTTATGGACATTGACTGATAGCATAATTGCCCGTGACACCTCGGTAACTATACAATTCGATGAGTTGGGCGAATTCACCGTTCGATGTCGTGTATCCGATGATGAATATGTATCGGTCATAACTTGGCATATTTTGGTGTGTGAATTTTTTATCGCCGAATATTTTCCGGAAAATAATCTTTTACAAGTTCGTCGAAATACTTCCGTCCCCTTCTCCATCGACAGCGTCGCTTACATCGACGACGGGCGAGGACGCCCGGCTTACCGCTGGACGCTCATCGACCGGCTGGACGACAACCGGCGCGCCGAAGCCGGGCAGGATTCGGCAGCAGACATTATGTTTGAGCGGAAAGGACGCTATGCCGTCGAAGGGCTGGCGTATTTGGGAGACTCAAGGGACAGCGTAACTTGGGAGGTCGAAGTGCGCGGCATTATCCGGGCATATTGGCCTCGATGTGAGGTCGTGTCGATTCGGCCGGGTGAGACGATGCTGTTCGGCGTGGCGCCGTTTGTGCCGGAGGACAGGCGTCCCCGCCTGTCCTACCGGTGGCAAGTGGACCAAGTGGACATTATGGACGAAGATTCATCTGAAGTTCGGCTGGTTTTCCCGGATACAGGCAGGTTTGAGGTTGGAGTGTTTGCGGTGGACTCGATGCAGGTGGACAGCGTCAATTGGGAACTTACCGAGACCGACAGCCAAAAATGGATTGTAAATGTCGCAGTTCCCGATTGGATTGTTCACTCCAAATTCCAAATTCCAAATTCCAAATTCGATATTGTGCCTAATCCCTTCAACTCGCTGGCGGAGGCGAGGTTTGAACTTGAGCAGTCTGGCGATGTTAAGTTGCAGATGTTCGATATTGGCGGGAGGTTGGTGGCGAAATTGGCAAATGATGAATTCGAGACCGGCCGGCATTCGATAACCATCGACGGCGCGCGCCGACCGGCGGGGATTTATTTATTGCGGCTGCAAACGAATAAAAGAACGTTTGTCCGCAAAGTCGTTCTGATGCGCTGATAACAATGACAATGTCAATGACAATAATAATGTTAGAGGATATTTGTATTGACAATGTAGGTTAGCACACGCTTTGTATCCTGAACGAAGTGAAGGATCTCGTTCCTTCTTCCAGACTAGATGCTTCACTGCGTTCGCATGACACACTAATGTATGTTAACCTAACTTGCCGATACAGATATTCATTAGCATTGTCATTGACATTGTCATTATTTTATTCGATATCCAATTGTTCTGGAGTTAAGAAATGATGGGCGTAATCGATATGTAGTTTCTGGTCGATGAAGAATTGGACGACATCAGCGTCGAGTTCGCCGTCTTTGACCATAAAATTGATTATTTTCAGCGCTTCGGATAATTTGCGGGGTTCTTTTTTATCATTGTAGGGGCGGTCTTTGGCGGTCAGGGCTTCGAAGATGTCGGACAAAGTCATAATCCGCGCCTGCAAGACGATTTGGTCGCCTTTGAGTCCGAGCGGATAGCCCTTACCGTTTAACTTCTCGTGATGCGCCCCAGCAATGTAAGGCACATTCTTTATTTTCTTGGGGAAAGGCAGTTTTTCGAGCATCTTTATCGTCACTAGCGCATGATTGTTGATAAGCTGGCGTTCTGCGTCGGTCAAATTGCCTTTCTGAATTAAAAGATTGGTTAATTCATTATCATTTAGCAGATACTCATCGCCATTAGCGGTTTTTATTGTCTCACCGGCGATGGCTCGCAGGCGGTCTAAAGTAGCCGGCGGCACCCACTCCTGCGTAACATTGCAGCCGCGCACAAATTGAAACTCTTCATCCAACCGTTTAATCTGTTCATTGAGTTCCGAACTGTTTTGAACCTGCCCGTCGCTGCCGACCTGCGCCTTAGCGACCTCAAACCTCATCCGCACTAACTCCATACGGTCGAAAATCGTCTGCAGTTTCGCGCGCTTGTCAACGACATATTCCGGCGTGGTGATTTTGCCGGTGTCGTGCAGCCATGCTGCCAGACGCAACTCCCACAACTGGTCTTCATTGAAGAAAGTATCTGCAAAGGAACCTTCCTTGACTTCGTTCATCCGCTTAGCGATGTCCATCGTAAGGTTGGCGACCCGTTCGATATGTCCACCGGTGTAAGGTGATTTTTCGTCGATGGCAGAAGCGATAGTCTTAATAAAGGAATCGAACAGGTTGCTCAAGTCTCTTATGAGGCGGGCGTTGGTGATGGCGACGGCGGCTTGAGATGCCAGCGCCGAGGTTAATTCACGGTATTCCGGGGCAAAAGGAATGACTTCGCCGGTCTCCGGCTCGCGGGCGTTGATAAGTTGCAGGACGCCGATGATTTCGTTCTCGTGGTCGCGCAGCGGTATGACCAGCATCGACTTCGAACGATATTTATTTTGGGCGTCGATTTTACGCGTGTTTTCAAAGTTGAAACCCGGCGCTTCATAGACATCCGGGATGTCGGCGATATTGCCGCTATTGGCTACATAGGCGCAGACATTTTTATTGTTGGGCTGTCCGTCGATTTTCAGGCAGACCGGAGGCCAGGTGATAGGCGCGCCCGTAACTCCCCCCATTCGCATATTGAGCGTTTCATTCTGCGCGATGGCGATGCGCAGCGCAGCGCCGTCGGCGGTTACTAAATAAAGCGTCCCGCCATCAGCAAAGGTGAAGGCGCGAGCCTCATCGACAATCATTTCGAGCAACTGGTCTAAATTGCGCGTGCCGGACAAAGCCACGCCGATTTTCGCCAGTTGGTTGAGATGTTGAACCTGACTCTCTGTATAGTCTTTGAGACGGGTTACGACATCGTTCAGCAAATCGTTTATCTGCCGGTTCGACGACAAACTATAGATTTTTTCAGGAGTGATTTGGTCGGACATTAAATTAAAAGTTTAAAGGTTTAAGGTGTAAGTTAATGCCAATTCTAATGATATGATATTCTAAATAAATATTAACATTGGCATTCAACCGCAGGCGGCTAAGACGAAGACCCTCTGCACGCCGGTTCTTTCGAGGGCTTCGATGCAGCCTAGAGCGGTAGCGCCGGTGTGAATGACATCATCGACCAGAAGCACAGTTCCCTGCGGCGGTTGGTTTAAATTTGGCTGCGGCGCGAAAGCGTCTTTAAGATTATGACGACGTTCCTCATCGGAAAGCCGCGACTGCGGCGGACGATGCTTGACGCGCCGGATGAAATCGGTTCGCAGCGGAAGACTTAATCTTTCAGCAACCGCTCTGGCTAAAATCAAGTTTTGGTCGTAGCCGCGCTCGCGGATGCGCGCCGGATGCAGCGGAACCGATGTAACCGCCGAATAACGGCTGATATCCATCCAGTCGGCAAATCGACCGGCGGTTTCGCTGCCCAGCCGCGCCGCGATATCCTCCCGACCGTAGAACTTCATCTGATGCACAAATTGCCGCGCCGTATCGCTGTATTGAAAAACCGCCAGACAAGCGCCTTTGAGCGTGGTTTCGCTGCGCCATAGATTTTTGCCCGCCAGGGGTAAATCCCGCCAGCAAATATCGCACATCCAGCCGCTGCCGTTAATCGATTCACGATTGCATATCGGGCAGTAGCCGGGAAAAGGCAGCGCCGATAATAAATTGAGCGCCGAGTGTAGCAACCTTTTCACAAACGTTCTAATTCCACAGTTATTTTGACGAGCGCATCGCCGGGCTTAATCTCCACTGTTGACCGCCAAACTTTACAAGCAGGATTACGCAACTCTATAGTGTATTTGCCGAATGGCAAAATAATCGGGCTGGCGCGGGGCGTTGAGCCATAGTCAACTTTATCTATAAAAATATATGCCCAAGGCTTGACCGATAAAAGTTGAATCTGTCCGAAATAATCCCAGAGATTAATATCGAGTTCGACGCGCTCGCCGGGTTTCAGAAAGATCGTTTTTGACACTGGCTGAGGAAATGCCAAATTGGTAAAGACAAATTGATGCTCTCCTGGCGTAAGTTTAATGTGAATTTTATGCTCCGCCGAACCATAGGGAACATTATCCACCGTAACATTCGCCCAAGGTTTGCAGGAAATGCTCACTTGCGCCGGCAGGTTAGGGTCGATGAATTCTTCAGTCTTAGGCTTAGGCTCAGGCGTCGGTTTATCGCCGGCAATTTTCGCAGAGTCTAACGTAATCTTTTTACTGCCGCTTGACGGTTCGGCAACGCGGCTTTGGTCCGAATTTAGATTTCGCTCGACGCGTGTTGTATCGGATAGCGATACATTAGGTAATAACGGAGATTGTCCTTCCTCTGTTTGAGATTGTTTGACAGCGTTAACATTGGATTTGACAGGATTCAACACCTGGCGCGAGAGTTGGGTGGTCGGCGAGTCGTCCGGACTCAATAACATAGCAAAGAAGACCACCAGCGCAATCGCCGCCAGCCCTACAAAAACAATATTCCAAACCGAAACCGGACGCTTGAAGTCGATGCGCGAGATGGTCGAAGATTTGCGAGCAATGGTCGTGGCCGGCTTCTCGGCTTCCACGCTGATAAACTGCGCGATGACCGAATTATGTAAAGGTATATTCAATTGCGCTGCAATCCGTTCGACTTCGGACAAG
>Ga0194113_10005958_pt1 | contig 15566 bp, 10 predicted proteins | sample TA2MahC200mmetaG_FD_146193 | JGI IMG/M metagenome (GOLD analysis project Ga0194113, IMG submission 146193) | Freshwater microbial communities from Lake Tanganyika, Tanzania - TA2015017 Mahale Deep Cast 200m | ecosystem: Environmental > Aquatic > Freshwater > Lake | place: Tanzania: Lake... | reverse complement strand
GCGTCCAAAGTTGGAGGTCGAAACTTCCCATGAACCGGGCCGCCATAAGGATAATTGCGAACTTCATGAAGTTCGCAATTATCCTTTGCCGGTTCATGGCCTCAATGCGTGTCCAGAATTGGAGGTCGAAATTACCCATGACCCGGTGATTAGATATCACGTGGCGGAAGAGAATGCTACAGATGTAGCATTTTCTTCCGCTCACCGCTTCAAGGTCGCAATGCGGGCGCATCCTGACACTGCCCCCACTTGTCGGGCTTCGGCAACCCGTAGCGCAGGTTTCCAACCTGCCGTATCGCCGACTTCAAGTCGGCAGACCGTTGGAATAACGCAGCGTCAGCGGGTTGGAAACCCGCGATACGGCAGACTGGAAGTCTGCGCTACGGGGGCAGTGTCAAGATGCGCCCTCGCAATGCCCGTCCAAAAATTGGAGGTCGAAACTTTCCATGAACCGGGCCGAAATCGGTCGCTCAGCATCTGCGAACTTTTGATGCATATGCATCAAAAGTTGGTCATTGGACCGCGTCGGTTCATGGTCTCAATGCGCAGTCAAGAACTGGAAGGCGACCCTTTCCATGAACCAATGGTGGACTATCGCGTGGCGGAAGAAAATGCTACAGCTGTAGCATTTGTTTCCGCTCAGCGGTTCATCCCGAAAACCGGGGTTGGGCAGACAAGAATGTCTGCCTCACGGCGGACTTCGGATTTCGGGTTCATGGCACCGATGCGCGACCAGGAATTGGAGGTCGAAGCTTTCCATAAACCATGTAGGAGCCGACGTAAGGAGGCTCGGTTCTTCCATGACGCTGAAGTCGCGCAGTCACAGAGCCTCCTTACGTGGGCTCCTACAGATCGTCGCCGTTTCGCGCCGTGAAATGTGCGAGACGGCAGTTCGCTTCAAACTCCCGCTGCGCCTGCGCCAGTGGGGTCACGTCAGCGATCGTTCGCCGAAACTTCGGGATGCTCGGCGCGAATTTTTCCCAGCCCCCGACGCGCGGCTTCGGCGCAGGCGAAACCGGACTGGCTGAGGCGCAGGTAGAGTTTGGCGGCCTCGGGCCACCGGCGCTGGGTCTCTAGCAATTCACCCGCGTCAAGCCCGGCCCGACAGAACCAGACCGGATCGGCGGCGGGCTGGCCTTGTGGGTTGGTCTCGTAAACGATTCGCAGATAGCATTCGAGCGCCTCGGTGGCCTTGCCGAGTTTCTCCTGGCACTTGCCGATCCAGTAACGAGCCTGGCTCTTCAGCGCGGGGCTGGCGCGCAGGCTGTTGAGCACTTGTTGATAGGCCAGGATCGCCTGATGATAACGCTCCAGCTTCGGATTGGCCGGGTTCTCCGTCGCCAGCGATTGGTGGCAGTTGCCCACGCGGCCCCACGCTTCGTCAGCCTGGATGCTGTTCGGAAAATCTATGGGCACGCTCTCAAAGACCAGCAACGCTTCGGCAAACTTGTTCTCCTCCGTCAAGGTGTCCCCCTGCAGAATACGCGCATCGGGACGCAGCGGACTGTTTTGATAGATCGGATTCTTCCAAAGATCTTGCAGAATGCCGCGCGCCTCCTCGTAGGCCTGGCGATTCATCGCGGCGCGGCCTGCCATCAAGATCGCGCTGTCGGCCAGCCGATGGTTCGGCCAACGCTGAGCCACTGTGGCAAATTGCTTCTGCGCCTCCGCCCATTCGCGCTTGTTGAACTGTTGCTGGGCCAGCCAGAAAACCGCGTCCGCCGCCTTGGGCGACTGGCCGTAGTCCGCCGCAATCTGCTCGAACAGTTTCTTCGCAGCCTCTTCATCGCCTGAGAGAGCCAAACAATGCGCGCGCTCGAACGCCGCCTGCGCCGCGATCTCCGGCGCGGGTTTCAGCGCGAGAATCGCGTCGTAGTCCGCCACGGCTTCGGCCCAGTGACCTGCTCTCTTGCGCGCGTCGGCGGCCGCGAGCCGCGCCTGCAGGATCAACGGCTTGGCCTGCGGATCGGACCGTCCAAGGCCGACCTGTTCGAAGACCTTCCATGCCTGTTCGTGTTTGCCTTGTGCGGCGTAAGCCTGGCCAAGTTGGAGACGCGCCTCGTCGGCGTGCGCGTGGCGCGGCGATTCGGCGAGGAACCGCTCCAGCGTCGCGCCGCTGCGGTCAGCCTTGCCGGCGCGGGCATACGCCAGGGCCAGTTGCCAGAGGACATCGGCAACCAGCGGCCCTTTCAGCTCGGCCTGCAGCGCCTTCTCGTAGTTCTCAATCGCCTTGGTGAAATCGTTGGCCGCGAACGCGATGTCGCCGAGTTTGAACCGGGCCTGCGCCGCCAGCGCGGGAGTCTCCGCCGTGCGCGCCACGTGCAGGAACGCGTCGGCCGCCTCCGCCGTGCGGCCGAGCGCCAGCAACGACCAGGCGGAACCGGCGAGCGCCGGCATCGCTTCGGGCGTGCTGTTGAACTGCGCCAGCAACCGCTGGTAAGTCGCCAGCGCCTCCGCGTGCTGCTGATTGTCGGCCTGCAACTGGCCCAGCCGCAACAGGACCGGCGCCACCCGCGGGTCGCGCGCGTGGGCTTCCACAAACGCGGACAACCACTTGACTGTTTCGGGATTCTTGGCCGCTGCTTTGCCCAGGTCGCTCATCTGCGACGCCGCCGAGCGTTTCACCGAATCGGTCGGGCTGCGCGCGAACGCCTCCCGAAACGCCGCCGCCGCCTCTGGCCAGCGTTTCTGTTGCGCCCGCACTTCGCCCAGCGCCAGCCACGTTTGCGACACCAGCCACGCGGGCGCCGTTGCCGCGCGGCCTGTGGCGAGCGATTTACTGAACGCCGCCGCGGCGTCCTCCAGCCGGCCTTGGTCGCGGCGCGAACAACCGAGCCAGTAGAGCGCCTGCACGCTGGCCCGTGTGTTGGGGTAATGCTGCTGCAACGACTCGAACTGCGGGTCCGCGGCCGCGTGGTTCTTGCGTTCCAGCGCGATGCGCGCGCGCATCAGTTGCGTGTCCGCCAGCACCTCGCGCGGCGGCGGGGGGCGTTTGGCCTCGACGGCGACGAACGCCGCGTCGGCCTCATCAAATTTCCTCTGGCCAAACAGCACGTAGCCGAGGCCGTATTCGGCATACGCCCGGTAGCCGCTGGTGGGGAACTTCCCGATCAGTTCGCGATAGAACGCATCCGCCTCCGCCCACCGGCCCAGCAGCGCCAGCGCCTCCGCCTGCCAGAACAGAAACCCGTCCGCGAACCCACTCTGGGAATACCTTGCCGCCGCCGCCTTCAGCCAGTCCAACGCCGCCGGGCCCTGCCCGGAACGCACCAACGTCTGGCCGAGCCGCAGCGACGCCTCATCGGGCGCGGGAAAATCCGGATAGTCCTTCAGCAGCAGCCGCAACTCGCGCTCCGCCACGTCGTAGATGCCATCGCGAAACGCGCCGTTGGCCGTCTGCCAGATGTCGTTGGCCGTGCGCGTCTCCTGGGCAAACGCCCACCCGATCGCGCCCAGCGCGACCCATACGACCGGCAACATTCGTGGAATCCAACGCACGCCCGGATATTGACAGAAGAGCGCACGCGGGTCGAGCCTGCTGTGTTCATCCGAACGAAATGGGTCTTGTGGGGCGCGCGGAACGGACTTGGCAGTCCGTTCTACGATGGGCGCGCATCCAACGTAGAACGGACTGCTTCCAAGTCCGTTCACCCCATAGGACTCACCCCTTTCATCCGAACGAAAGAGCCAGTGGAACATTTGGGGAACCTGTGCTAGAGTCGCCGCCATTATGCGCAGGCTTCGGAACCGAGACCGAAAAGTCGGAAGCCCCGATGCGGGCTGACCCACTTCGTTACTGCTTCGGAGACATCGCTATGGTTCTGCCTCAAGAAACCAACAGTCGCACCGTCCCTTCCAACGCCGGCAAACCCAACAATCGCGGCCCGCAAGCGGCGCGTGAGATCTACTCTCCTTCGGAAGAGATCATCGCCCAAGCCTACGTCAAGGAGGACTGGAAAGCAATGGCCGAGCGCGCGCGAGACTTGGAAGGATTCTGGGCCGAGCAAGCCGACGAACTGGAATGGTTCCGGAAGTGGGACAAGGTGCTCGACGACTCCAATCCGCCCTTCTTCAAGTGGTTCGTCGGCGGCCAGGTCAACATTGTCCACAACTGCCTGGACCGCCACATGAAGACCTGGCGCAAGAACAAGCTGGCGCTGTTCTGGGAGAGCGAGGACGGCAACGACAAGCGCACCTACTCCTACTTCGCCCTGAACCGCGAGGTCATCTGCATGGCCAACATCATCCGCGCCATGGGTGTCACCAAGGGCGACCGCGTGACGATCTACCTGCCACGCATCCCGGAGCTTGTCTTCGCGATGTTGGCCTGCGCGAAGATCGGCGCCATTCACTCGGTGGTGTTCGCCGGCTTCTCGGTGGACGCGTTACAGGGCCGCATTGACGACAGCACGTCCAAACTGGTGATCACCAGCGACGGCTGCTTTGTTAACGGCAAGGTGGTCGAACTCAAACGCACCGTGGACCAGGCGCTCAAGCGATGCCCGTCGGTGGAGAACGTGGTGGTCATCAAGCGCGTCGGCCAGCCGGATGTGTCCATGGACCCGCTGCGCGACCATTGGTATCACACCCTCTGCGCCCTGCCCATCGCCAGCGGCAAGTGCCCCACCGAGGTCATGGACGCCGAGGACCCGCTCTATATCCTCTACACCTCCGGCTCCACCGGCACACCCAAGGCGATCCTGCACACCCACGGCGGTTACATGGTGGGCACCTACGCCACGCTCAAGTATGTGTTCGACCTCAAGGACGACGACCGCTGGTGGTGCGCCGCCGATCCGGGCTGGGTCACGGGCCACTCTTACATCGTCTATGGCCCGCTGCTCAACGGCGCGACGACCTTCATGTTCGAAGGCGGCCCGGCCTACCCGTATCCCAACCGCTGGTGGCTGTGCGTGGAGCGCTACGGCATCACCGTCTTCTACACCGCGCCGACAGCCATCCGCGGCCTGATGCGCTTCGGCGAAGCTTGGCCGAACCGGCACGATCTCTCCTCGCTGCGGCTGCTCGGCACCGTCGGCGAGCCGATCAATCCCGAAGCGTGGCTGTGGTATCACCGCGTCATCGGCAAAGGCCGCTGCCCCATCATGGACACCTGGTGGCAAACCGAGACCGGCATGTTCATGATCACGCCGACGCCGGTGGTGCCGCTGAAGCCCGGCTCGGCCACGTTCCCATTCTTCGGGCAGGAAGCCGAGATTCTGGATGAAGAAGGCAACCCGGTCCCCAGCGGCGAGGAAGGTTTCCTGGTGCTCAAGCGACCGTGGCCCGCGATGCTGCGCACCATCTACGGCGACGATGAACGCTACGTGAACCAATACTGGAGCAAATATCCCGGCAAGTATCTGACCGGCGACTCGGCCCGGCGCGACAAGGACGGCTACTACTGGGTCATCGGCCGCGTGGACGACGTGATCAACGTCTCTGGCCACCGCCTCGGCACGGCGGAGGTCGAGAGCGCGCTGGTGAGCCATCCCGCCGTGGCCGAAGCCGCCGCCATCGGCCTGCCCCATGAGGTCAAAGGCACCGGCATCCACGTCTTCTGTCTGTTGCGCACCGGCCACACAGCCTCGCCCGAACTCGCGGAGCAATTGCGCCAGCACGTCGCCCAACATCTCAGCCCGATCGCCCGGCCGGAGACCGTGCGCTTCACCGACAAGCTGCCCAAGACCCGCAGCGGCAAGATCATGCGCCGCGTCCTCAAGGCCCGCGCCCAAGGTCTGCCGGAAGGTGACATCACCACGATGGAAGACGAATAGGCCGCGACACGCTGAATGTGGGAGGGGCCTCAGCGCCCCGACTGAACGTGGCGCAAGGTTCCAGCTTGCGAATCATCATCAAACTCGCAAGCCGGAGGCTCGCGCCACCTGATCCGCTGCAGAAGTCGGGGCGCTGAGGCCCCTCCCACATTCACGACGCGCCATAGGCAGGCAAAACACATCGTATGACACGCGCAAGGCGTTGCCTCATCCTTGCACTTCGCCGCGCGTCCCTTACACTCGGCCTATGCCCCGATCACGTTCACAGATCGCTCGCGTGTTGAGAATCATGGCCCGGTTGCGCGCCCCGGGCGGCTGTCCATGGGACCGCCGGCAGACGCACGAGTCCATCAAGCTCAACCTGATCGAGGAAGCCTATGAGACGCTCGACGCCATCGAGGCTGGTGATAAGGCGGCCTTGATCGAAGAACTGGGCGACCTGCTGATGCAGGTGGTCTTCCACGCGCAGATGGCCAAAGAACGGGGCCGCTTTGACTTCGAGGATGTGGCCCGCGCCATCGCCAACAAACTCGTCGCGCGCCATCCGCACGTCTTCGGCAGGCGCAAACTGCGCACAGCCGGTCAAGTGCTCGATCAATGGCACGTCTTGAAGGCCAGGGAAAAAGGCCACAAACGACCGTCACTCACCGACGGCGTGCCACGCCATCTGCCGGCGCTGATGCGCGCGCAGGAGATTCAGAAGAAAGTCGCCCGCGTCGGCTTCGACTGGACCGATGCCGATGGCGTGCTCGACAAGATCGGGGAGGAACTCCGCGAACTGCGCCACGAACTCAAGCACCGCCGGCGGCGCAAGGTCGCGGAAGAACTCGGCGACCTGATCTTCGCGCTGGTCAACCTCGCCCGATTCCACAAATTCCAAGCCGAAGACCTGCTCAACCAGTGCACGAAGAAGTTCATCACCCGCTTTTGCAAGATCGAGGCCGCGCTGGCCGCACGCGGCCGGAAGTTGAGTGAGGCCACGCTGGAGGAAATGGAGGCGGAGTGGAAAAAGGCAAAGCGGAAAGGGGCAAGAGGTAAGCGGTAGGAGAAAAGGAGGAAGCGATGAGGATCGAACAAATCCCAGTTTCTGGGCGCGTTGGCATGAAGGCCGTGTCTCAGTCTTCGGTTGGGGAACGGACTTGGAAGTCCGTTCTACGCGTTCGCGCGCGCCATGAAGTAGAACGGACTTCCAAGTCCGTTCATCCGACTTATCCAACACCCAAGCCGCGCGGCGACCTAAGTGGGGCGAGCTTCCAAGCTCGCCCGGCACGCTCCAACGCACCGGCGGCCGAGCTTGGAAGCTCGCCCCACTTAAGCCATGCCTCTCGCTTGGCGCGAGCACTCAGAAAGTGCGGTGCGCGCACGGGCATCCAAACCGTCCTCAGCGTGTTGTGGTTGGCCTCGGTCTGGACGGCCAGTGCGGTGACGCTCGTGGAAAACGGTCAGCCGCGGGCGGTCATCATCATGCCCGACCAGCCGTCGTCGTCGGCGAAGCTGAGCGCGTTGATTCTGCGTGACCACATTAGACAGATCTCCGGCGCGGACCTGCCGATTCAGAAAGAGAGCGCCGTCTCCGGCGAGCCGACGAAGGAGCGAGCGTGGATATTGGTGGGCGAAGGCAAGCGGACCGGCGAACTGGGCTTGTCCAGCAAGTCGCTTGGCCCCGGTGGCATCATCCTGCACGCGAAAGACGACGTGCTGGCGTTGTTCGGCACCGACGAGCGCACGCCAACGGACCGCGATGGCACGCGCTACGCGGTCGTTACGTTCTTGGAGGACAAGCTCGATGTCCGCTGGCTCTGGCCGGGCGAGTTGGGCAAGGTCGTGCCGCGACGGGACACGATCCGCGTGGAGGACTTTGACCAACGATGCACGCCGATGCTGGTGCAGCGAAGAATTCGCGACGCGGGCTACAACGACCGGCTGGAGGTCGGCTTGAAGAACCTCGGTTTCACAGCCGAGGACTACAAACGCCAACGTGCGGCGGCGCAACGGGTTACGGCGGAGTCTGGCGGTTGGTTCGGCTGGCAAAAACTGGGCGGCACGTTCAACGTCAGCGGCGGCCATGCGTTCGGCCACCTGTGGGAGAAATACGGCAAGGAGCATCCCGACTGGTTCGCGATGCAGCCCAACGGCTCGCGCGACCAATCGCGCAATGGCGCGCGCTCGCGGCTCTGCAAGTCGAACCCCGAACTCATCGCCGCCATCGCGCGCGAGAAGATCGAGGAGCTAAACAAACATCCCGGCCAGCTCGGCGTGTCGCTATCGCCTAATGACGGCGGTGCGAACACGTTCTGCACCTGTCCGAAATGCGAGGCGCTCGACGCGCCCAATGGCCGCAAGGTGAAACTGTGGGACAACACCGGCGCCACACGGCGCGAGTTCGAGCACGTCTCGCTGACCGACCGGATGGTGTATTTCTGGAACGCCATCGCCGAGCAAGTAACCAAGGTCCATCCGAACGCTCTGTTCACCGTGGACGCCTACAGCGCCTACAACGCCCCTCCGATGACGCGCAAGCTGCACCCGAACCTCGTCGTGCGATTCGTGCAAATCCAATACACGGACGAGACATTGCGTCAACAAGGCTTGCGCGACTGGGATGAATGGGCCAAGGCGGCCAAGAAAATCTATTTCCGACCCAACTTGATGCTCGCCGGCCGCCGCTCCGGCTCGCCCCTGATCTATGTCCACAAGTTCGCGAAGGACTTCCGCTACCTCGCGCACCATAGCATGTGGGGCACCGACTTCGACTCGTGCGTCCACAACTGGGCCACGCAAGGTCTCAACTACTACGTCGTCGCCCGTCTGCACTGGAACCCCGATCAGGACGTGGACACCATCATTAACGATTACTGCCGCGCCGGTTTCGGTCCCGCGGCGAAGACCGTGCGGCGCTATGCCGACAAGCTGGAGGCCATCACGAACGTCATTGCCGCCAATCGCGCGGCGCTGAACGCGGACATGGACGCGGCCAAGATCGAACCGCTGAGCGTGTTCACCCCGCAGGTGATCGCCGAACTTCGCGACCTGCTGCGGCAGGCGCGCGAGCAGGCAGCGGGCGACGAGACGGTGTTGAAGCGGCTGGCGTTTCTTGAACTCGGTCTGCGCTGGACGGAAACGGAGGCGCGGGTCCATGCGTTCCTCCAAAAGGACGCCAAACCTGACAAGACCGCCGCGCGAAAAGCTTGTGAAGAGCGTTATGCGCTCATGCGCGACATCTTCGCCAACAACTTCCTCGCCGTGAACGTCGCCTACGTCTCGTGGGGCGAAGACGGCTACATCAAACGGCTGGGCTGGAAAAAGTAGAACGGGCTTCCAAGCCCGTTCGCCGAACGGATGTGGACATCCGTTCTACGGTCGCGAGGCGCGAGCCGTAAGCTCGATACGGACTGCGCGCAATCCAAGTGTGATGCCTATCACTGGTAGGGCGAGGCGTCCTGCCGAGCCGGTGCGGCTGTGCTGCTTAAGAGATGCGTTCGGCTCGGCGGGACGCCTCGCCCTACCAACTGGACGGAAACGCGCAATGATTCACAGTTCCTTGACCCGCATGTTGCGGAACTCGACGCGGGTGCCGTGGCCGCAGAGGGCGATGCGGCCGTGCTTGCTTTGCAGGCCGGGATGCTTTTTCAGGACGGCTTCGTCTTTGATGTCGTCGAGGTTGACGTCCACGATGACGTGGCCGTTGAGGGTGATCTTGATGTGCCGGCCCTGCGCGAGAATTTCCTCGCTGTTCCATTCGCCCGGCAATTTGAGATGGCCCCGCTTGGCAGCCACGACATCGTAGATGGAGCCGTGGAACTGGGTTTCGCGGAGCTTCTGATGCTTCGAGCCGTTGTCGTCGAGGATCTGAATCTCCATGCCGTCCGCGGACGGATGACCGCCGAAGGGGACGCGGATGCCGATGCCGTTGTTGCTGTTCTGCTCGATCTTGAACTCGAACCGCAGGATGAAATCACTGTAGTTCTTCTCCGTGAACAGCATCCCGCCGTCCTTCGCGGTGCAGAAGACCACGCCGTTGTCCACCTGATAGCCCGCGCCACTCTTCTGTTCGACCGGCGGCTTGGGCTGCTGCTGCGCGGCTTTCTGTCCCGCCTTCGGCTTGGCGGGCGGTCTGGGCGCGCGTTTGTTATAGACCCAGCCGGTGAGGTCTTTGCCGTTGAACAGCGGTCTGAATCCGATCTCATCCTCCGCGGCAATCGCCAGGATTGTCACCGTCAGGCTTGCCAGCCAAGCGATACGCAAGGTTTGCCAGTTGTTTTCTCTCATGGTGCGAAAGGGTTCCATTCTGAACAAATGTTGGGACGGGTTTCTAAACAACCGCCACAGGGCTGACAATCATAAAAGCGCAGCGGAGAATAGGTTGAAACCACTCCCCCGCCGGCGGTTTAATACCGCCATGCGCCGCATCGTCACTTTCACTGTCGCAGTCTTCGCCGCCGCCGCGTTGGCCGCAGACAACCTGCCCGCCCAGGCCCGCGCCACGATCGAGAAGGCCGTTGCTTACTTCACCGCCAAGGTCGCCACGCACGGCGGCTGTCTGTGGGAATTCACCAGGTCCGACAGCGATTGCCCGACGCATTATTCCTTCAAGGGCAACTACGGCGTGGAAAGCGCCATCGCGTTCTACGAGCGTGTGAAACGGGATGGTCGCGACAAGATACTGGCCGAGCGCGAGCGCAAACCAGCGGCCCAGGAACGCCCCGCGCGCGCCAAACGCCTCGAACCTGCCGTGCAGAAGATCATCGCGGCCCTCGACGCCGAAGGCCGATGGATCAGCGGCGACCGAATCGAATGCGCTGTGTTCTGCCACAACGTCGAGACGCTAGCCGAGTTCCTTGAGTTGTTGCGTTGAGACCCCATTTCAGCCGGATATTTCCCATGCTGCACCCAATGCCAACAGACTGTAGGCACCGACGTAACGAGGCGAACGCATTCCGTGGGCCGAGCTTTTCGCCTTTCCATGAACCGGGACGAAATCGGTCGCTCAGCACGTGCAGACTTTTGATGCATATGCATCAAAAGTTGGTCATTGGACTGCATCGGTTCATGGCCTCCATGCGCAGCCAAAAACTGGAAGGCGGCCCTTTCCATGAACCGCGTTCGAGAAACATTGCGGAGTTGGCCAACTCCGCAATGCTCTTTCGCGGCGGGTTCATGGCCGCAAGGCGCGAGCATCCGCTCGTCGAAACTATCCGTCAGCCTGCCCTGAAAGGCTGCTGCCGGCATGGTGCCATTCAGAGTCGTCGGATGAAGCCGAAGGCTCTGGACTGCTGTAGGAACTACAGCTTTCAAGACGGCTGTCACAGTGTGGATGGGCGCCGAAAGCTCCGAAAGCTTTCGGAACAGTCCGGAGCCTTCGGCTTCATGATCGGGGGCCATTGTGGCCACCGGGTTCATGGCCCGGACGCACCCACGCCGAGTTGGTGGCATTCTCCTCGCGTCGGCCCACAAGACGTGTGAAATATGCAGGCCAAGACCCATGAAAACACGAAATCGTTTCTTGCTGATGCTGACAACCCTCGTGGCTGCGCTCTGCCACGCCGGCGCAGCCGCCGACCCCGATGCGGACGTGGTCCGCAGGCCGTATGAACTCAACACGGACTTGGAATCCCGGTCCATTTCCTTCGAGAACCCCACCGGCGCGCGCGGTGAAGGCGGGAAGACAGCCAGCAACCTCGGCGTGGGCCGCAAAGGATCGCCCTGCAAACTCATCCAGCCTGGCCAAAGCGTCACCCTCGGCGACATCCAAGGCCCCGGCACCATCCGTCACATCTGGATGACCATGCACCACGACCCGGTGACGCTTCGGGCGTGCGTCATCCGCGCCTACTGGGACGGGCAAGAGCATCCGAGCATCGAATGTCCGATCGGTGACTTCATGGGCTTTGCGCACGGCAAGGTTATGGCCTACCAGTCGGCGGTGCATTCCGTCGGCCAGCAAGCCGGCATGAACATCTGGCTGCCAATGCCGTTCGCGAAGGCCGCGCGTTTCAGTTTCACCAACGAAGGCCAGACATCCACGCCGCTGTTCTATCAGATGGACTACACTGTGAACGACGCTCACCCGCCGGATGTCGGCCGCCTCCACGTCCTCTTCCGCCGCGAAAACCCGACCGTCCGGCAGCAAGACTTCGAGTTGCTGCCGCGGCGCGCGGGCAAGGGCCGCTTCATCGGCAGCGTGATGGGCATTCACGCGTTCGGCGATCATTGGTGGGGCGAAGGCGAGGTCAAATTCTATCTCGACGGCGACCGGGCGTTCCCGACCATCTGCGGCACGGGCAGCGAGGATTACGTTGGCCTGTCGTGGGGCATGCAGCAAACGCCCTTTCTCTACCACGGCTGTAGCCTAAGCCAGAAGAAATTCACCTCCATGTATCGCTGGCACCTGCCCGACCCGGTCTATTGGCGGAAAGACTGCCGCGTCACCATCCAGCAAATCGGCTACGATGACGGGCTTTACGAGCGTCAGGATGATTGGTCCTGCGCCACGTTCTGGTATGAACCCGTGCCCAGCGCAAAGTTGCCCGCGCTGCCCGATCTGACTGCTCGCACAAGCAACCTATGGCAGGACGCTAAGTGAGCGCGATACGGTTTGTCGGCGCTCGGGCGCGACGACGAAACCAAGTAACCGCGTCACTCCGTGGCGCGATTATTGATTGATGATGTTCGCGTCACGGAGTGACGCGGCTACTTGCCCAATTCCACCTTCGGTTCCTTAACGGCGACGCCATTGCTCCATTTGCCCATGAACCGTTGCTGGGGCGTGTTGCCGAGGGCGAACTCGCGGTGCTTGCCGTGGAAAGCGGCGTCGGTCAGGCCGTCAAACCACTTCCAGTAACCGTAGAAGTCGAACGCATCGGGCTGGCCAACGCCAAGCCAGCGCAGGCCGGCGCGCTCGAAGCCGCCATTGCCGAAGACGGACGAGCGGGTGTCGTAGTCGTTCTTGACGGCCAGAGGGGTGAGATGGCCGGCGCTGAGAGGCGGCTGGCCGGTATCGTCGGAGAACAGGTGGATGAGGTTCTTGTTGGCGGGGGCGACGTGGGTGGAATTCTCGAACACTTCGCGGCTCACTCTCTCCCCGCACAACATGTCGTCGGCGCCCGCGACGGCCAGCAACAGCAGGTCGGGGATGTCCTGCGGCGGTTCCAGGATGCTCGGCACGAACTTCATTGCCGTGTTGGCGTCGCCGCCGTTGCAGAGCATCAGCGCGCGCGGTTTCGGCAGACCTTCCTTGTCGGCCCGGCCTGCGATGTTGGCGCCGATGGGGCAGCCGAGCGAATGGCCGACCATGGCCCAGCGTTCTTTGGGATCGAAGCGCACGCGGCCCGGATCGTTGTGCAGTGCGCGAAACGCGTCCTTGATAGCGGCGAGCGCGTTGGTCGTGTAGAGATGCACGCCCGTCGGACCGGTCTGATAGACGGGATAGACCACCGTGTTGCCGCGTCGAACCAGGTGCTCGATCCAACCGCCATAGACACGCGGGTTCACGGCGCTGTAACCGTGGAGAAAGACCACGAGGGGAGCGGTGTCAGGCTTCGGCAAGTCAGGCTCATACAGGTGATACGCACAGGCGCCCTCGCCCAACAGGCTCTTTCGCACTTCGGCGTGAGTGTATTGACTGCCGCCGGGGCCGGAGGCGGGCTGCGAGGGGGGCGTGGGCGCGGCGACGGGTCTATTCTCGGCGGCGAGTGTTTGAGCGCCTGCGGGCAGCATCGCCAGTCCAATGCTTACTGCCAACGCGCGGACTGCTTGTGCATCGGGGTGCGGCCCAAAGTGTCGGACATGTAGCCGAACGCGCCAGCGTTCGGTGGCCACAGGCTGAACGCTGGCGCGTTCAGCTACATGTTTCGTGCGACGTTGACCGACACTTTGGAATGCGCCCTGCGCATTTACGAGGCTTGCGTTTTGCCTCATTCCGCGTAGAAAGGAACCGCAATTTACCGTCCGCATCATGATGAATCGCGCGCAATCCATCACGAAACGAAGCATCGGAGTCGTCTTGGCCATCATGGCCTTCATGGTAGCAGGTTGTGCCACGGTGGAAAGCCCGGCGCAGAAGGCGTTGACGTGCGTGCAGGTGGAAGGGCGGACGCTCGACCAGATCCACGAGGCGCTTCAAACGGTGTTGGTGAGCAAGGGGTTCTTCATCAGACAGGATTCCTTCGGGGCGAGGAACGACGGGTTTGAAATGATGTTTGAGCGCAGAGGGTTGCGGAAGCACGAAAAGGCCTACGGCACCTGGCGCAGCAGTTGGCACGGCACCGGCGTCTGGGAGCGCCTCCAAGTCATGGTCTCGAAGCTTTCCACAGGTCCTTATGTCATCGGGCTGGATGCGTTCATGGTCAGCGACCCGGAAGCACCCGACTGGACTGAAGAACACAAGCTGACCTGGATGACTCGCGGCACCTATCGTCGCATGCTCGAAGAGGTGCAGGCGCGGCTGAAATAGGGCCTCCAAACCGTCGCGACCGGGCTATCACACATTCGCAGCCGGTGGCGGTCCGTTTCCGGGTGGTTGTTGTCGCATGAACTTCCGGTCCGTGACCGCGCTCCCGGGATCTGCCGAGTAACAGGCGTGGAGACCGCAGGGATCGAGAAATTTGCGCGCAAGCCCAACCGAGATGGGCGAAATTCCACACTTTCGAAAGTGTGGAACTCTACTCTCTCCATCCTGCAACGAAGTGTCAGATGTGTGAGAGCAAGGCGAGCCGCTGAAGAGGACACTGCGTTCCAACTGAATCGCGATGCCCCAACTCCAGTCGGGAGATGAAAGTCTCCCGCACCAACCATCACACCCGGCAAATGCAGCGGGTTCGCAACGGAAACGCCACATCGCGGTTTTCAGACGCTCTCCGACGGCGGCGCGTCGGCGTTGGCGGGCGCCGGCTCGGCGGGCGGAGACAATGGTTCTTCTGCCGGCGGGGGCGCAGACGGAGCCGGTGGCGGCTGCATCACGTCGGCGGTGGACGTGGTCGGCAGCGGTTCGGGCGTGACATTGCCGGTGGCGGCCTCGTCGGCGCTGCCGCGGTCGAAGTGCTCCAGCGGGTGGGCTTCGGCGCCGGTGTCTTCGGTGCGGCGGGTGAACTTCACCGAGACGATCTTCGAGACGCCGCTCTCCTCCATCGTCACGCCGTAGAGCACGTCGGCCATGGCGATGGTGCGTTTGTTGTGGGTGATGAGCACGAACTGACTCTGCTTGAGGAAGCGGCGCAGGATGTTCAGGAAGCGGTTGATGTTCGACTCGTCCAGTGGCGCGTCCATCTCGTCCAGGACGCAGAACGGGCTGGGCTTGACCATGTAAATGGCGAAGAGAAGCGCCACCGCCGTCATCGTCTTCTCGCCGCCGCTGAGCAGCGTGATGCTCTGGAGTTGCTTGCCGGGCGGGCGGGCGACGATCTCGATGCCGCTCTCCAGCGGGTCGCTCTCGTCGAGCAACAGCAGGTTCGCCTTGCCGCCGCCGAACAGCTCGTTGAACATCTCCTGGAAGTTCTGCCGGATCTTGTCAAACGTTTCGCCGAACATCTTGCGCGTGGTCGTGTTGATGTGGGCGATGGCTTTGAGCAGATCGTCCTTGCTCTTGACGAGGTCGTCGTGCTGCTCGGTCAGGAACTTCAGCCGCTGCTCCAACTCGTCGTATTCGGCGATGGCTTCGAGGTTGACCGACCCCATCGAGTCAATCCGCTGCTGCAGTTCCAAGACTTGCTGTTCGATCACAGCCCAGTCGGGCGCCAGCCCCGCCTCGACGGTCTGCTGGGGCGTCAGCGTGGTGGTCTGCGGTTGGCCGGC
>Ga0194113_10005957_pt1 | contig 15567 bp, 10 predicted proteins | sample TA2MahC200mmetaG_FD_146193 | JGI IMG/M metagenome (GOLD analysis project Ga0194113, IMG submission 146193) | Freshwater microbial communities from Lake Tanganyika, Tanzania - TA2015017 Mahale Deep Cast 200m | ecosystem: Environmental > Aquatic > Freshwater > Lake | place: Tanzania: Lake... | reverse complement strand
AGAGCGCACCACTCACCAACATCCACATGAAATGTAAAAGTGCCAGGTTTGTTCCAACCGGCAAACTCTGTAGCAATGTACTCAAAACAGCTATGGTATGATTTGTCATGGTAATGGGTCCTTTGGCAGCAATCTTTTGCTAACACAACAAGATTACCATGCTTTGGACCCATTACCACTCATTTCAGCAACACCAGTTAGCGGAAACTAAAGTTATACTTGAAAGTAAGATTTAACGCAAACCATTCTGGCGACGATCATGGATGCAGGCCAGGTCGCTAACCGGATATTCGCTGTTCCCCTATTTTATTAAAAAACCATTTCGCAAAGGAGAGAAACATGAAGCAGCCCATTTTGACCATGATCATTATCTTGAGTTTGGCGCTATCGGCCTGTGGAGGCGCCGCCCAACCCCCGCCAGCAGAACCCACCGACATACTCCCACCGCCCACAGAAACGCCCCCGCCGACAGAGACCCCTCCACCAACAGAAACACCCCTACCCCCAACTGAGACGCCCCTCCCCACAGAAACTCCTTCCCCCACGATAGCCGCCTACGAAGGCCCGCCTCTCATCGCCTTCGTATCGAATCGCGGGGACGACCCAAATAGGTTCGATCTCTACATTCTCGATCCTGAGGCTTCAGAGATCACTGCATTGAACACAGGCTTCGATTTGGCAATTCTACCGAGTTGGTCGCCGGATGGAAGGATGATTGCCTTCGCTGTTGCCGAGGCGTGGAATCTCTATACTATATACCCCGATGGCACCAACCTGACCCAGGTGACAGACTTCAGCAGCAACAATCCTGATTGGTCTCCTGATGGCAGCCGATTGGTATTCCAATCCGATCACCAAAACGAACCAGAAGATGTCCCAGATATATATATCATCGAAGCAAGCGGCGAGAACCTGGTGGAAATCCTGGATGTCCCAGAGGCGGCTGATTATGGCGCGCGCTGGTCGCCCGATGGGAATAAAATCCTCTTTTGTTCAGATAGAACCGGAATGATCCAGCTATTTCTGATGAATCCGGATGGTTCGGAAGTCGCTCAACTCACCAACATGGCCGAAGCTGTCGAAAATGGCGTCTGGTCTCCTGATAGCAGCAAAATCGTATTCGGCGCGGGCGATACTGGCGATCTATATATTATCGAGGTAGATGATCCAGAAGGATCATTGATCCGGCTCACAGAGGATGAATTCGTTGATATGAACCCTTCCTGGTCATCCGATGGACAGAAGATCGTCTTCTCCTCCAATCGCAGCGGGAATTGGGATTTGTGGATGATGAATGTTGATGGCACAGATCTCGTCCAACTCACCGATGACGCATTCTTCGATGGATTGCCTGACTGGAGTCCGTAGCATTATCAAAGTAGCGCGTATGGGGTAAAATTATCCCCCAATCGTAACGACACAGACATGAACCAAAGATTTCACCGCAGAGACGCAGTGAGCGCAGATTTTTTATAAAAATCTCAGCGGACTCAGCGCCTGCCCTGAGTTTACCGAAGGGTTCTCTGCGGTGAATTTCTTATTGGTTTTGCCGCAGGTGTGCAAAGCAAGGCGAAGCTCTGTTAAGTAATTTCTCTCAAGTTTATCGGTATCCCAAAGAAAGCGAGACGAAATCATGCGCATCCTGGCAATCATTACTGGTGAATATGGAGAACGACACGTAAGAAATTTGCGCAAGCACGGCCCCTCGATCTGGCGTATCGAAACCTGGCAGGCTCCCAAATTGTTGCCGCCGGTCATAGATTACCCCGAAGATTACCTCCCCGAATCGCTCCCCCAATCTGACCTGATCCTTTCTTTTGCCGAACACAAGGGCGTGGCCGAGCTGCTCCCTGAAATCGCCCAAATGACCGGCGCAGCCGCGGTGCTGGTCGCGGTAGACGACGAGACATGGCTGCCGCGCGGCTTGGCGCGGCAATTGAGGGGGTGGTTAGCAAGGATCAACGTAACCTGTGTGACTCCCAAACCCCTGTGTTCGCTGACCGAGTCGGATTACGGGATCACCCGCCGGGACCGCATCAGCTACGATGATCCCCTGATCGCTGAATTCGCCCGCCGCTTTGGGAAGCCCGAAATCGTCGTTCAGGTTGATCCTGATACCCGAACCATTTCCGCCTCCGAGGTGCAGCGCGACGCCGTCTGCGGCTGCGCGCGCCACGTGGCCGAAAACATCATCGGCCTCTCAGTGGACGAAGTAGAGGAAAAAGCCGGGCTGCTGCACCATCACTACCCCTGCCTGGCAAGCATGGTCAAGCTCAACGATTTCAACCACGACACCTTGATGCACGAGTCGGGACATCTGTTAGTGGACTATATCGCTGACCAAATCAAACCCCATAAACAAATACGCTATATCACCCCAGGAAAACGCAGCGAAAAATAAAGGCGTGTGGATGCTGTGCATCCACACGCCTTTACTTTTTCAGGGATACCCCTTAATGAGCAGGTTGCGAAGCGAGCTGCCTTCTTTGTTGCACAAACAAACCGATCAATCCAACAATGGAGAGCAAACCTCGAATACCCACAATCAACATCAGCAGGCCGCCCACAACGCCGCCAGCCAGGAGCCAGCCACGCGGCGCTGCTTGTCTGCTCCGGACAACAATTTCCTGAGTGGAACGCGGCCGGTAGGCCATCAATCGGCTTCGCAAGTCAGCCGTAAATTCTTGCCGGGGCGCCACAGGGCGAAATGTCTCTGTCAACCTGCTCTCCAGCCGACTTAAGTCTATCTTTTTCTGTTTTCGTTCGAAAAGCCTCATCGCACACCTCCCTATTCTTATACAATAGGGTAAGCAATAATTCCAACAGTTCCGGGTCCAAGATTGGCGGCGACTCCAATGGACAACTCAGTCATGATCAGGGATTCGCAATTCAACGTCTGGCGAACTCTCTCCATGAGCAACTCACCACCTTCAGGGTCGCGCGCGTGAACAACTGCAACATTGGCGCGCTGATCGCCGATCCGCTCTTTGATAATGTCAAGAATCTGATCCAGGGCTCGTCTGCGGGTGCGGACTTTGTCGCTCATATCCAGGACGCCATTCTCCAGGATGACGATCGGCTTCACATTCAAGAGCGAGGCCAGGGCTGCCTGCATCGTGCCAACCCGGCCGCTCATGCGGGCATACTCCAGGGTATCCAGTGTGAGGACCACCTGGATTTTAGAGCGGATGAATTCGAGCCGATCCAGTATCGCCCGAACAGATGCGCCAGATCGCTCAAGTTGACGGGCCTCCCGAACCATATAGCCCTGGGCTGCCGACCCAGAGGCGGAGTCGAAGGGGATCACATGATATTCGCCTTCCAGTTCGCGAGCAGCCATCTCCGCCGAGGCAAAAGTCCCTGAAAGCTTGCCGGTGACATGGACAGAGAGAATTGTATCGCCTGGGTCAGCGATCTGGCGGTAGAAATCCACGAACTGCTGCGGGGTGGGTTGACTGGTCTTGGGAATCATTCCGGTATCATCAACGAGCTTGTAAAAACCCTCATTGTCCAGATCCACGCCTTGCAGGAAGGTTTGTTCGCCAAAATGTATATTGATCGGGATCCTCTGAATATCGTATTCATCAACCCAATCAGCAGGAATATCTCCAGCAGTATCAATCACTATTCTCAACATTTCTGCACCTCATCGGTAGGTAGTTCAGCTATCGTTCGAACAAGGTTTGTTATTCCAGGTTATACTCCTCACGCAGTGATGCCAGCGTACGATGATATAGACTTTTTATCGCGCCTTCGGTACGGCCCATGATCTGGCCGATCTCGGCGTTTGTCATACTCTCCGCGAATTTCAAGATCAGCAGTTGTTGACGATCTTCGGGCAATCGTCGGATCACGCGTAGAAGGTCCTCGTTCTCTTCCGTTTTGACGGCCGCTGCCTCTGGTTGCTCGCCCGGATATGGCAAGATGTAGTCGAAAGTATCCAGGGGGATATCCTGGCGGCGGCTGTTGTCGCGATACCAGTTGGCAACCAGGTTATGAGCAATGCGGTAGAACCATGCCGAGATGGGCAGGCCGCGGTTCTCGTATTTTTCGATATGCCGGATAGCCCGGAAGAAAACCCTCTCGGTCAGGTCTTCAGCGTCGAAAGTATTTCCCGTGCGGAAATAGACATAGTTGTAAATGCGCTTCACGTATCGGTCGTAAAGCTCGCCGAACGCATCGTGGTCGCCACGTGAAGCAAGCGCGACCACTTCATCATCGCCAAGCTGGCCATAAAGCGACTCGATGCCTTGCGCTTTCTGGTTGGCGCTTTTACTTAACATAACCCCATCCGATAGATTTGGTTGCTCTTCATCGTGGGGAAGTATATCATGCCGCCCCGAAATATGGGCGTTTTTATCCAATTTCCGACCCCCCTCTGCCCCCCCCCATTTTCGCCGCTGGATTGCCAGTCATTCAGGCGGTTGATGGCGAAAATGGGGGGATTTGCGCTGGAATGCCACTCATGGTATAATCAGGGCGTTCGGGGATGACAGGCTTCGACGGAAGAGGCTGGTCCCGGATTGCGAGCCGAGAGGCGCCGACCTCGTAAACTCAGCGCACACCCTAAAGTGCCAACCGCACTGCATATGCTGCTCTTCCCCTCGCTGCCTAAAGCAGTGAGCCGCGAGAGCGCATCCTGACCCCACCGTGGGTCACGTCCACCTTTTTCCGCTCTCTGGCCGGAGATAGGATGGACGCCACAAAGCCAGAGCGCAGCGCGCGATGCTGCTAAGTGCGCCTAAGAGGGGCTTTCGGGTCCCAGCGGCTGGTCGAGTTGGAACTTTGGTCACCTGTAGGCCGCTCGACGATCATCAACAAGTGACTACGCTCGTAGTTGTTCGCGGATCTATTCTTTCGGACGCGGGTTCGATTCCCGCCATCTCCACCAGGATCAACAGCCGCGCTGCACGGATCGCAGCGCGGCTTGTTTATTCGACAATTCGCGGATAGCGTCAGCGGCAATCCAGCGCGCAGTCTTATCATCCATCTGCTGGATCTCCCTGGCGCAGGCCAGCGCCGCCTGATTGAGGTTCAGGTTGCGTTTGCCGATATTGCGCAGCGCCCAGTTGACGGCTTTCTTGACGAAGTTGCGCGCATCGGTGGCCTCGCGCTGGATCAAAGGAAAGAATCGAATGAACACCTCGTCGTCAGCCTTTTTATCATGCCAGGCCAGGCAGGCGATCAGAGCAAAAGCTGTGCGCTTGACGAATTCTTCCTCCCGCTGCGACCACTCGAAGATTTTCCGCGGCGCAAAGGGCGATTTCTCGAACAGGTTCATACAGAGCTGGTCGCAGACGTCCCAGGAGTTGATCTCGGCTACCCAGGCTTCCATCTGTTCCTCGGTGAGCTTCTCCGGCTCCCCGACCATCCCAGCGACGATGCGCGCTTCCAGGATTCCTGTCTTCCACAGCGCCAACGCCAGATCGTGATCTTTGCCTACCTGCTTGGCAATCGCCCGCAACTCCGGCACGGAAACACCCAGGCGCTGCTCGGTGACCAGGCCAAATTGGGCCATGCCTGCCAATTGGTCAGATTTTGCCTTTGCCTTCAACATCTCGAGAACTTCATCTACAGTTACAGTTACCATAGCTCACCTCAACTCTGGCTAAATTCTGAAAATTCGACTACTATTCCAACATGGATTCGAAACTCTTCTTCGAAGGATTATTGCTTGGATTTTCGATTGCCGCGCCGGTCGGCCCGATAGGCATACTCTGCATCCGGCGGACTCTCAGCGAGGGGCGGATGTCCGGTCTGGCGTCTGGGCTGGGTGCAGCGACCGCAGATGGATTCTACGGCCTGGTGGCTGGATTCGGCCTGACTGCGATCTCCAGTTTATTGATCGAGCAACGAAATTGGCTTGCGCTCAGCGGAGGCGCGTACCTGTGCTATCTAGGGGTGAAGACATTGCGGTCGAAACCCGCTGAGATGAGGGGCGATATCGAGAACATAAACCTTTGGAGCGCCTATCTTTCTACGCTCTTCTTGACGCTTACCAATCCGGTGACAATCCTGTCCTTCGTAGCCATCTTCGCTGGTTTGGGGCTGGTCACCGGTGATGGCAGCAACTACGCCGCTGCGCTCTCCCTGGTCGCGGGAGTTTTCCTCGGCTCAGGAGTCTGGTGGCTGACCCTCAGCGGCGTGGTCAATTTCTTCCGGCACCGATTCAACGCCAGGTCGCTTGTCTGGATCAACCGTCTGGCGGGAGTCATCCTGGTCGGCTATGCGGTTGTGGCGCTGATCAGTGGCTTCCAGACTCCCGCCTGATAACTGCTACAAAGTCGCAGATTCTATTTGACGACCAACCACACGCCGAGCATCATCAGACCAAAACCCATAAGACGCGGCAAATCCAATGGTCGAAGAGAGGCTTGAAACCATCCAAAATGATCAATCAAGGCAGCCAGCAGGAATTGCGAGGCCACGATCAAGATGAAGCCGCCGGCAACTCCAAGCCTGGGAACCACATATCCGATGGTTCCGACGATGATCAACCCTAAGATCCCGGCGCTGAAAGCATACCAGGGAACTTTCCGCCAGTTTTCCAGATTCGCCCCCCTGAGGAGGGCAAACAAGACAGCGATCAACCCGCCGCTGGCATACGTAATGAAAACACTGCCTTTGGTCCCTAGATTCTGCTCCATGATTCCCATGAATTGGCCTTGCAAGGTAACAGCCACCCCTCCCAGGACAGCAAGCCCGATGAGAAATAAAGTGTTCATGGAATGATCCTCCTTTTGCAAAGCCAAATTGACTTTAACTGCTCAGCCATCGAACGGATTTACCCGAAAAAAGGGTGTGCGCAGGGGGCTACGCCCCCTGCACACACCCTTTTTTCGGGAATTTCTCCGTTTGGCTGAGCAGTTACGATTGATAAAGTATTTTATCTCAATGAAGTCGAAAATGTAACTTCGCCCGAAAATAAAATACGATGTTCATCCCACAGGCGCGGTGGATAATGATTAACCACAACGTGCGTGGAGAATGCTGAGACAGGCATTAAACGACCGTGGGCGCTTCCCCCTCGCGCCCACGATCCTGTTTAAAATATCCCCGATAATGGCATTTCGAAGTAATTGCTCAGCCATCGAACGGATTAGCCCGAAAAAAGGGTGTACGAAGGGGGCTGCGCCCCCTTCGCACACCCTTTTTTCGGGAACTTCCCCGTTTGGCTGAGTAGTTACATTTCGAATATATAAAATTTCACAAGAGATATGAATGGGCAGACTGCAAGATACGATAGACGTTTGTACTGCCATCAAACTGGGCTTGCATCCTACACGATTCTCTGCTATGCTGTCCATGAATCTTCGAGGAGGTGAATTATGGGTGCAAAAATCAGGGTGGCGATCCTGGACGATCATCAAGCAATCATTGATGGCTACTGCCACCGGTTCGAAAATGACACAGATATCCAGGTTGTGTCTACGCACGCTTATGGGGAAGAATTGGAACCTCTATTGGAAAAACATGCTGTGGATGTACTCTTCCTCGATGTCAACGTGCCCACCTCAGTAGATAACACCAACCCCTTCCCCATCCTTCATCTGATCCCCACGCTTCTACAAAAATATCCCGACATGAACATCGTGGTGATCTCCATGTACAACCAGCCCTCCCTGGTTAAGAACGTCATGGAAGCCGGCGCAAGCGGCTATATCCTGAAAGAAGACCGCAAGACCATCCAGGAGTTGGCTGCAGTGACGCGCTGCGTCGCCAGGGGCGGGGTCCACATGAGCCGTAAGGCGCACGATCAGTATTTCAAAACAATAACCCTGGGAAATAAATTAAGCCCACGCCAGTTAGAAGCCATCTCCTTATGCGCTGCTTACCCCGAAAAGACCACCGCTGAAATCGCCAGCCTGATGAACGTCGCCAACTCCACCGTGCGCAATTTGCTCTCCGAAGCCTACATTCGGCTGGGGTGCCCCAACCGCATGGCTGCGGTGGCCAAAGCGCGCCAGATGGGGTTGATCGCCCCATACATATAGGGGGTGAAAGTCTAGTGCTTTGGCGCTGTTGCCCATCGTCAGCGCAGCAAGGCAAAGAACCATGATCCCCTTCGACTGGCCCCCATACCGAATTAAAAAAGTACCTGCCGCAGAGTGAGGGGGGCACCCTGAAGCAGGCAGCTATTTTATAACATAGGTTCGAAAAGAATGCAAGAGGGATTCTCGCGTTTTTCATGCACATCTTCTCTCGGGCGTTTCCTGCTTCTGGTTGCCGCCCTTTTTGCTTCCCTTTTTGGAGGCTGGTATTGGCTCTTCGACGACATGCCAGGCCTCGACAGCCTGCCTGGACGCCTCAACACCCCCAGCATCCGCTTCACCGACCGCGATGGAAATCTGCTGTATGAAGCTCTACCCCCGGAGGGCGGACGCCACAGGGCATTATCCCTGGAAGAAATCCCCCTCCCTCTGCAACAAGCCACCATCGCCACAGAAGATAGCAATTTCTACCATCACCCCGGTGTGGATATTACAGGCATCCTGCGCGCTTTCTGGATCAACCTGCGCGGCGGCGAGACGCTTGCGGGTGGCAGCACCATCACCCAACAGGTGGCCCGCAACCTGCTGCTCGACCCGGATGAGCGCTATCAGCGCAGCCTCCGCCGGAAATTGCGCGAGAGCTGGCTGGCCTGGCAGTTAGCCCACCGTTACTCCAAAGACGAGATCCTCTCCCTCTACCTCAACCAGATGTATTATGGCGGCCTGGCTTATGGCGTCGAAGCCGCCGCGCAGACCTACTTCGGTAAAACTGTCGCCGACCTCGATCTGGCAGAGTGCGCTCTGCTGGCTGGGCTGCCTCAAGCCCCGGCGCTCTACCAGCCACTAACCGATCCCGAAGCTGCCAAAGAGCGACAACGGGTCGTCTTGGGTTTGATGGAGAAGGAAGGATATATCACCCCCGAGGAGCGCAGCCTGGCCGAGCGTGAGCCGTTGATTTATGAGACTGCCTCTTACCCGCTGGAAGCTCCGCACTTCGTTTTGTGGGTGCGCGCCGGACTGGATGATTTGCTTCCCCCCGAGGAGCTGACTCGTCCCCTGACCGTGCGCACCAGCCTCGACCTGGACTGGCAATCCCACGCCGAGCGCGCCATCGCCCAGCAGTTAGACAAACTCCAACACGAGCAGGGCGGCCTGGGACACAATGTCAACAACGCCGCCCTGGTAGCCTTAGACCCCCGCACCGGCGAGATCAAAGCTATGGTGGGCAGCCCCGATTATTTCGACGCCCGGTATGGCGGCGCGATCAACATGGCGCTCGCCCCGCGGCAACCCGGCTCGGCCATCAAACCCCTGGTCTATGCGGCGGCCTTCGACCCAACCCGACTGGTCCCCTGGACCCCCGCCACGATGATCCTTGACGTGCGCCGGACATTCCTGACCGGAGACGATGAACCCTACACGCCGGAGAATTACGACAATCGCGAGCACGGCCCGGTGCTGGCGCGGCAGGCGCTGGCTTCCTCGTTGAACATCCCCGCGGTAGCTGCCCTGGACGAAATCGGGATCGAGGCTCTGACAGCCCTGGCAGCCAACCTGGGCATCACCACGCTGGAGGACCCTGCAAGCTACGATCTTTCGATTGCGCTTGGGGGCGGCGCAGTATCACTCCTGGAACTGAGCAGCGCCTATGGGGCCTTTGCCAACAGCGGCTACCGTGTGGAGCCAATCAGTATTCTGGATATCACCGACGCCGAAGGGAATCTGGTTTACGCTGTAGAGAGGCAACCTCCCATTCGGGTTCTGGATGCGCGCGTGGCCTGGTTGATCAGCGACATCTTGAGCGATAACGACGCCCGCCTCCTGGGGTTCGGCGTCCATAGTTCGCTGAATATCGGCCGTCCGGCAGCCGTCAAAACAGGCACCACCTCGAATTTTCACGACAATTGGACCATTGGCTATACCCCCGACCTGGTCTCGGGAATCTGGGTGGGCAATACCAGCCACGAGCCGATGATGGGCGTCACCGGCCTGAGCGGCGCGGCGCCGATCTGGCATCAGTTCATGCGCACAGTGCTTTCCGGGCAGCCTGAGTTATCCTTCGATCGTCCACAAGGGTTAGTGCAGATAGAAGTCTGTGCGCTGTCTGGGTTGCTGCCCGGCGAGGCCTGCCCCTATCGCCGTCTGGAGTGGTTCATCGAGGGCACCCAACCCACCACGGGCGATCCCTTCTATCAGCAGGTCATCATTGACGCCATGACCGGCTTCCTGGCCGATGAAAATACTCCAGCCGAACGCCAGACAATCATCACCGCCCTCGACCTGCTGCCCGAAGCTCACCGCTGGGCCAGGAGCCAGGGCCTGACCCTGCTCGCCGACCTGAGCGTACCCCAAATTTCCGAAACCCCCGATTTCTCTTTACAGATGATCTCGCCCGCCCCCAATGCGGTCTACATTCTCTCGTCAGGCCTGCCCGCGCAGGCGCAGAGCCTGCACATCGAGGTTGTCGTCCCCGCGGGGATTGGCCAAGTCAGCTTGTGGATCGATGGGGCTTTAATTGTCACCCTCGACCACCCGCCATTCGAGGCCTGGTGGGTTTTACAGCCCGGCGAGCACCAGGCCTGGGCCAAAGCCCTCGACGCAAACGGAGAGAAGCTAATCAGCGCCACAGTCCGCTTTGAAGTGAAAACCAGCGAAGAGTAGGAGAATCATCGTACACGGATTGACATGGATATCAAGGACAAAACTAAAAAAAGAATCTGTGTGAATCCGTTCAATCCGTGTACAAAAATGCTCTACGGCTTCACCACGAACAGGCTGCCCTCTCCGCGCCCATAAACCTCGTGGAAGTAGAATTCCTGGGCAGTGGGCGGGATGACGCGGAATTCTCCGGGCGTACTCGCCCGCACCAGGTAAGTGTAGATATAAGTCCCCGGGGGGAGATAGTCAGCCGAGATAACCACTTTTTCGTCGCGCAGCTCGACATGGTCGAAATACCACCAACCCCAGCCGCGCTCTTGCAGATCATCCCAATCGTAGCGATCTGGAGCAAGCTCTTGCGGGTTGGTCTCTAACGCCTGGTCGAGGGCTTCCAACCCCGCGGGAAGCGGGTCTTCGATCACCACATAATGCAGGGCATTGGGCGCAACGATCGTGATCCGCGCCAGCAAGATCTCGCCTTGTTCGATCTGCGCAAGGGGTATATTGCTTTCACTGGACTCGAAGTAGCTGCGCGAGATGATCATGCCGCGGTCGAGGGCCTGGATATCCTCCACAGGCAAATCAACCGTCAGATGAGCGGTGTAATACAGATTCCCCGGCCCATCATCGCGGGCGATCGTTAAGCGGTTTGCCTGGCCGCTGAGCAGCTCGGCGATGTCGAAGCGCAGCTCGTAGGTCTCCTGCAGGTTTTCACTGTTAGCCACACTGCCCCCCTCTTGCTGCCCATTCAACGCCACGGCATATTGGAAATCCGCTTCTAACTCGCCGCTGGCAAGCATCCAGCCTGTCAGACCCATCAAAGCCCAGGCCGTCTCCTGGGTGGTGCTCCAATACCCTTCGGAGCGATGAGTCATCAGCCAGCGCACCGCATTGGCATTCAACGCATTTTCTGGATCAACCTCGATCAGCGCGCCTAGGACGATCGCCGTGGTTCTTGTATCGGTGTTCCAATTCCAGTAGTCCGTCCAACCCTCTTCCCAATGAGCGCCGCTGGCCGAAAGGATCGCCGCGTTGGCGAAATCGGAGATCAGGGTATCCAGACGGGGATCATCGGGCCTATCCTGATCAGCGTCGAGGGAATCGATCATATAGAGAGTCTGGGCCAGGTAGGCGCGCCCATACAGACTCAATGACTGGCGCAGGTCGTACAACTGCACCGTGCGGCTGACCTGGGGCAACCCGGCGCGCGCCAGCACGAATAACATGAAAGCCTGACGATTGAGGATATGCTGAGCGTCTAAACTGCGCAGCCTAACCAGATGTCCACGCAGATACCAGGTAGCCTGATCTATCACATAGCTGCTGACAGGGTATCCAGCGTTCTTGGCCTCCGCCAAGCCCAAAACGACATAGGCGGTGGTGAGGTCATCGCTCTCCTGACCTGTCCACCAGCCCCAACCGCCGTCGGGATTCTGCCAGCTATAGAGACGCTGCAAAGCCGTGTTGACCTCCTCATCCAGGTTGGCCTGCAAATCCGCATCGGCGCGGCCGGAGGCCTGCAACGCTCGAACGGTCAACATATTGGGCAAAAAGCGCGAGATGGTCTGCTCGACGCATTCATAAGGATAATGTTCCAGATAATCCAACCCGGTGGCCATGCCTGCGACGAGCGATGGTTCGACTTGGACGACCAACTCGCCGCTGGGAGGTTGATCTTCTGCAGGCAGAATGATCGCTTCGGTGATGGCTCCTTCTTCCTCGAGCATTCCCGCCGCGCCAACCGTCTCCGGGGCCACGTAACGATAAACGGGGATGCCGCCGCCTTCCAAGGTAGTCAGCGTAGGCCTGCTGGCATCGGAATAGCCCCCGCCCTCGGCGCTGATCACCAGATCGACGCGTTCGACCCCAGGCTGAACCGCAACCATCCAGAAGAGATAAACCTGCTTCCCTGCCGCGATTTCGACCTGTTGGGTTTCATCCGTCATCAGGTTTATTCCCTCGGCAACCAGGCTGACATCCACCACCAGGTCTTTCTCGGTGTTGTTGTGCACAGCAGCCCCCAGGCGGGCCTCATCCCCGACGACGAAGAAACGCGGCGTTTGCGGGCGCACCAACAGGGGCTTGGTGCTAACCAAATCGCCAAAGGTATCTCCCACGCGCGTATCCAGGGTGACGGCGCGCCCATCCATGCGCCAGGTAGTCAGATTATCGGGCAGGGTGATGGTGACAGTCGCTTCTCCATTTTCATCGGTGATCACGTGGGCATTCCAATAGGCAGTATCCGGAAAATCCTCGCGGATCTCGGCCACGCCGAATACATCTTCCCCTTTTCCGCCGCCGCTGCCCCCGCCCTGACCCTCAGCGCGCAGTTCTTCCAGTTCGGCGTTGTACTGCTCGATGTTATAGACAATGGGCATGGCGGTGCGCACGCTGAGCGAACGCGGCGAGTAGAAATAATCCAGGATGGGAACTGAATTAGGGCCGCTCAGGGTTAGGGTTGCCAGGTCGGTCAGGGCCAGTGAGATTTCGGCGCTGACGGGTTGCCCGGCCATGTCGGTGGTGCGCACAGTATACGTAACCTGATCGCCAGGCCCAGCCTTTTCTTTGTCCGGGGTGATCTCGACATTCAAGGTCTGAGCGGAGGCGTCAACCTTGATCTCAGACATACCCATCCGAAAGTCGGGCATCCCATCTTCGCCAGCCCCTTGGATGACGGTCACAGAAATATACACGTTAGGGGCCATATCTTCCAAAATGGGAAGCTGGTAGACCGTACTGTTGCTGGTGAGTAGAATCACCTCGCTGGCACGAATGTGGCCGCGCTCGACTGTCACCAGGGCGTAATTCTCTCCCTGGAAGGGAGAAGTGATCATGACCTCGGCTGTCTCGCCGGGAGCATAGCGATCTCTGTCCAGGATCAAATCCATGCGGTTGTCCCCGGTCATGCGCCAGGCGATGTAGTCATCCCCAGAAACCCACATATAGGCAGATGCGCTGGACTGGTTGCCAAACTCATCTTGTGCGCTGACGGTGGCCTTGAAGACGCCTCCATTGGGCGGCGTGAAATTCACCGAGGCGCGCCCCTGCTCATCGGTCTCGACTTCCTCGAAGGCAGCGATGGGAATTTCCTCCACAGAAGTTTCCCATTCGATGCTGCCATCCGGGTTCTGCGCCTGGGCGCTATGCCAGCGTCGCTCGACGATTTGTACGTCCAATGGCAGCCCCGGGACGGCGTCGAAATCCCAATCCACGGCCACCAGCTCAAAGGTCTGCTCCTCCCCTACATCGCCGATATATTTCTGCGGGCGAATGCCTGCGTAGACCGAACTCTGATGCGCGACCACCAGCGCCCGGTCGCTGACTGCCGTTCCAGCCAGGTCGGTGACGGTAGCCTCGAAGGTGAATTGCTGGCTAACGCCAGCGCCTGCCTCATCTTCGGCATCCTCGCTATGCAGTACAGCCGGCAGAGTGACCACAACCCGGCCATTCTCGTCCGTTCGAGCGGTTCCATCGGCAATCAATTCGCTGGAATAATATTCTTCGAAATAGGAATACTCCATATCGCGCTGGTCATCGCGGAAATTGTAGGTGCTCAGTTCCCCCGGTGGGCTGAAGTCATAAACGGTCGCGTACAGCCCCCATTCCACATCGGCTCCGGCGACCGCGCCGCCGGCAAAGAACTGGGCATCTACGGTGAAGGTGAACTCCTCGCCGGGCAATGCCGCCTCGGGTTCGGCAGTTGCCCCCACCTGGAATTCAGGTTTTCGGTATTCGGCTACGGAGAAATAACCATAGCCAATCGAGTCAGGGTTTTCGGGGAGATAAACAAAGATGTCGTAGCTCCCCAAGGCCGCGTTATCATCCAGGAGTAATTCTCCGGCAAAGCTGCCGAACTCGGTCAGAGGCAATGTTTGCTCATAAACAGTTTCCTGATAACTATTGATGACGACTTCGACTTCTTCCTGCTGGGGCAGGCTGTAGGACAGGTCATCGTTCATGCGCACGATGCCCTTGAACGAGACCGGATGGCCGGGGCGGTAGAGAGGGCGGTCAGAATACACATAGACCGTTGGCTGGTTGGGTGGCGTGTAATAATCGCTCCAAATGCCGAAATCATACGGAGAAACGCCGCTGCTCCAATCCGCCGAGGCGAAGGCCAGGTGCTCGCCATCGTCGGCGAGGGCGTACCAGGCGGCGTAATCATCTTTCGACACAGGCAGGTCGAGTTGCAGCAGACCATCCTCGTCGGTGACGCCCTGCCCGATGGACTGGAAATTCTCATCGTAGACGGTCAGCGGGACGCCCCGAAGCGGCGCGCCGCTGCTCAATTGCGTGAGCCACAGCAGGGCTTCGGAGCGGGTGGTCTTCATCGTCAGGTTCGAATCTGCCACCACCAGCAGGCGCTGATCCCGATTGTATTCCTCGCCGGCCCCGATCCCCAGGGTCAGGAAATAGAAGCCGGGGGCGAGGGAGTCTCCCTCATCTGTCTGAAGCGCGAATCCTTCCAGGGCGCGCTGATCCAATGGCCGGGTGTTGACATGCCGCCATTCACGAACCAGGCTGTTTTGGGGCGGCGTATAATCCCATTGAGAGACCTTATCAGCGGCTAACGAATAAAACTGATAACCAGACAGCTCGTAGAGGGCAAAATCTATGGCTTCGACATTGACATAGCGAGTATAGAACTCCTGCGGGCCATCAGCGCGATAAATGGCCGGGCCATAGGGCATTTCCAGATAGGCGTACGGGGAATAAGACCCGGTGGTGAAACGCACGCTGCCGCCCTGTGTGATCAAATTACCATAAATATCGCTCATGCCGGGGGCGAAGGTCAGCGTGTATCTCGTGGAAGCTTTCAGCCCATAATACGAAATACTCTGTTCCCAGGGGTTGTAATACCATCCGATCTCTCCCTCGGGCCGGGGGCTGATCGTGATCCTCTCTTTGATCGAGTCGA
>Ga0194113_10005956_pt1 | contig 15573 bp, 17 predicted proteins | sample TA2MahC200mmetaG_FD_146193 | JGI IMG/M metagenome (GOLD analysis project Ga0194113, IMG submission 146193) | Freshwater microbial communities from Lake Tanganyika, Tanzania - TA2015017 Mahale Deep Cast 200m | ecosystem: Environmental > Aquatic > Freshwater > Lake | place: Tanzania: Lake... | reverse complement strand
AAGCGCGCCCGCGCAATGACCGTGCCCGATTCCAGCGCGAGTGAGGTGGCGCGTGGCGCCAGTTCGGCGGGAAATGTCGTCTGGTTGAGGTTGACGCCGATCCCGCAAACGACCCGCCTGATCCGGTCAGCCTCGGCCTCCATCTCACAGAGGATGCCGCACACTTTGCGGCCGTTGAGGAGGATGTCGTTGGGCCATTTGACGAGGGGACGCAGCCCGGGCGCGATCCGTTCGATCGTCAGCGCGACCGCGAGTCCGGCGACCAGCGGCAGCGTAGTGACGCGGGCCGGCTCGATGGCGGGCATCAAGAGGATCGAGACATAGGCGTTGAGGCCCGGCGGCGACACCCAGGCGCGACCCATCCGGCCGCGTCCGCCCGTCTGCGCGTCCGCCGCAACGACCGTTCCCTCGGTTGCCCCCGCATCCGCGTAGGCGGCGGTCTGGCGGTTGGTCGAATCGGTCGCAGCGAGGAAGTGATACGGCCGCCCGATCAGGCGCGTGGTCAGCAGCGGCACCACCTCGGTGGCGAGCGGTGTGTCCGGAGCCGTGCGAAGGCTGTAGCCGCGGCGCGGCGCGGCGTCAATGCAGTAGCCGCCGTCGCGCAAGCCCTGAATATGCTTCCAGACCGCGGCCCGGCTGATCCCCAACTCGGCACACAGCCGCTCGCCCGAGACCTCGCCACCCGCCGCTTGTTTCAGGCGCGCGATGATCCGCTCTTCCGGATGTGCCGCCGTCCCCGCCGTGCGCCGATCCATAGCCCACCCCTCGTTGCTGTAAGATGTCCCCGGTGTTGTACCACCCGCTCGCAGAAAGTGCAATCGGTTTTTGCGGGCGGGGCTGATGAAGAGAAAACGGAAAGCTGAAAACGGAAAACGGAAAGCTGAAAACAGAAAGCTGAAAACGGAAAGGGAAGCGGGCGTCCCTGCCGCGCCGCAGATCATGACGAATGCCACAGGAAATCGAGAAAGTGGGTCGGGGCGTCTGGTCCCCGATTGACATCCTGTCCCCGATTGACCTCAAGCACAAAAACACCGCCCCGCCCTTTCGTCTTTTACGCTCTCCAGTGCGGCCCACTGTGGGGGCGCACACACCGCTGCGCACACCCACCGCTCGGGCAAAATAGACAGAAATGAACAGAAATAGACACAAAACAGGCCCCAGAGATGGCGGCGGCGGCGCGGCGCACAGACACCTGGGGCTGTCCGAGGCTTTCAACGGTTTTGTAAACGCGATTTTGCATCTTCAACCTACGCTGGAAATCAACACTTTGAGGCTCTTGCAAAACCCCTTCGGGGTGTTTGCAAGAGAGAAGTCAGGAGTCAGAATACAGGAGTCAGAATATGAGAACACGCGGCCCATTATTCACCTTGTCCCTCACTCTCCAACCCGTTATAATCGCCGCACTCTGGAAGCGGCGCGCGAAAGAAGGGTAACGTCAAGATTCAGAATCTTCTGGCGCCGGCTTCCAAACAAAGGGGGTGTTGCCTGAGTGCCAGCCGATGTGAAACGATTCTGATTGCGGTCATGGGCGTCTCGCCATCCGTTCTAACCGAAACCCTGTGGGCGCTGGCGCTGGAATCGCCGCCGGTCCTCCCTGACCGTATTGTGGTGTTGACGACTCGGACAGGCAGGACGGCGTTGGAGGCGTCATTGTTTTCGGGCGAAGAATGCGGATGGAGTCGATTGTGCGCCGCATTCAAACGCCGTGGATTGCCGATCGAAAACAAACTTGGTTTCGGACTGGCTTCGGACCACGTCCGCATCTTTCCCTCAGCAAACGGCACCTGTGACCTCGATGACATCGCCACATCGGCGGATAACGCGACCGCCGCTGATTTCATCCTCCGCCACCTGCGGGCCGAAACGGATAATTCCTGCACGCGCGTGCTGGCATCCATTGCGGGCGGACGCAAAACCATGGGGGCGCTGTTGATGGCGTGCATGAGCCTGGTGGGCCGCGAGCAGGATCGTGTCCTCCATGTGCTCGTGAACCCGCCCTACGATACACCGCTCGATCCACCGTTTCTTTTTCCAACCGGAAAAGACCGGCATCGCACGCGAGAGGGCAAGCCGGTCATCGTCAAACCGAAAGTGGATTTGATTGATGTGCCGTTCGTGAAGATGCGCGGCTGGTACGAAAGCGCATTCAAGAGTGCGCCGCCGAGCTACGCGGCGCTGGTCAGGGGTTTTCAGCGGGTCGCTCCGCCTGCTGCTAATGCGCCGCGCCTGACCCTCGATGGCGACACCGGCGTGCTGTGCGTGGCTGGCAGCGATGACGTGGCTCTAAGCCCCACCGAGTTTGCCGTTGTCTCGCTTATGCTGCGGGGCCAGTCCGGGATTCTCAAGACGCTTTGCCTCCGTCGCCGTCTCGATCCATCCGCTTCCGCTCCCGAATGGCTTCACGCATTCTGCGGCGGTACGCGTTTCACCGATGAATCCATCGCTCCTCAGGACTTCAGCAAGTGTCTCTCCTCGGCCCGCAGCAAATTCACCGCGCATCCGATGCTGTCAGCATTCTCGGAGATGCTGCTGCCTAAAAGAGGGGGCAAGCCCACGTACCCCACCTCCAAAATTGTTTTCCGAGGCATCGACTTCTTCGCGGATATCCACGGATAACCGTAGCACCCCGCATTGCACGAAAGAAAGGTATTGTCTTTCACATGAAGACATCATCCCGATCAACACTCATCCTCTTCACTGTTGGCACCGGCACTGCCGGCAAGCACAGCAACCTCGCCCAAGGGCTGGTGAACAGCATCCGCGCGTGTCCATTGCAGAGCACCGTCGGCCTGATCCCGAGTGTCAGTCCCGACTCCAAGGGCATTGCCGACCTCGTGATTGAAGAACTTCGAATCGACCGGCCCGATGTCCACGTCTCCATTCTCGCCTCTTTTTCCGATCCGGACGATCTCCTCGCTTGCCGCCGCGAGTTTCGCGCGCTCCTGCAGACGTTGCGACAGACGGTGCCGTGCGCCGATCTAACCGTCAACCCGACTTCAGGAACCAAGCAGATGACGGCCGCCGCCACGCTCGCCTGTCTCGACGTGGGAATGGGGCAGATCGCGTTTATCACCGGTGAACGAGCGGATGGCGTGGTCAAGACTGGCACGGAGCAGGTCAACCGCGTCGATGCGGCCCGCCTGCAAGCCGAACAGCGCCTTCAGGATGTGCTTGTCTTGCTGGAGCACGGTGACTATGCCGCCGCCGAGCGCCTCGCATCCTTGTCGACATCCTTCTTCCCATTCGCCGCAGCCGCAGCCGCCATGCTCGCAAAATGGAATCGACTCGCCTACACCGAGGCGCTCAAGGCCGCCTCGGATTTCGAGGTACTTGCCGAATCCCGCCGCGTCCTCGACCGCTTGCGTGCCGCACCAGACTATTCGGTTGATCGAGCGGCAGACGTCCTGGCGTTGGCGTTTCGCGAACACACGTATGGCCGCCCCGAAGAGGCTCTGTCGGCGATCTACCGTGCGGTGGAACTTCTAGCCAAGGTCCGTCTATCTGAATTGGAGTGCGCCCCCGATTGCTGGTATGCCGAAAATCTTATCGCCAGGCTCAAGCCCGAAGAACGCCTGAAAAACGAGCTTATCCGGATGCAGAAAGAGTGCCCCGACCGGCCGCTGGCTCTGGGACTCGATAAGGGTCTCAGGTTGTTGGAGAAGGATCGTTTCGCATTCAATACGATCTCCTGTGAGGACCGCGACATTCTCCGCCAGCGTAATGAGACGCGCTTTGGCCATGGTGGCAAATGTGTGTCTCCAGAAGCTGTCAAACGCCTCTACATATCCGTCTGTGACAAGAGTTGCGATCAGTGGCCCGAAATGAAGGCGCTGCTGCATGCCTCCGTCTTCCCCGATTTCGCCCCGCACATTCGAAAGGAACTGAATCATGAGTGACACCCGCACGGACACTGCCTTCTGGCAGCGGAAGCTGATGGCTTTCCTGCATGACGCACCCGATAAAAGTTTCGATATCGGCCTACACGAGGCCCACGCCGCCGCCGTACAACGAGCAGCCGGGTTCACCGATGAGGCGAGCCGTGCGGATAGTGAGAAATCCATAAAGCCTGCCGATTGGTTTTCGGCATCGGCCGAGCGGTTCGTCTTTCCAAAAGGCGCGTGTTCCCACACGTTTAAGAGCCAACCGCTGTTCATTCATCCGCTCTCCTCCGAACCGTACAGGTTTCCGCCAGAATTCGGTGTGAACGCGGCACCCCTCTCCGACGCTATCCAGTCGGCAATCGGTGGTATTGAGACCGACGATTGGCACGAACGGTTCTTCTTGTTTTGGCGTCGCTGGATGGAGAACGCCACCGCCAAGCACCCGGCACTGGCTTTCCTTCCTGCGGACACGCGCATTCCCGATCACACGATTTGGAATCACATGTCGTTCGCTTCGGCAATGGCTCCGTGCATTGAGGGCCGGGAGGTCCGGCCCGAACTGCTCCTCTTCCAACTCGGGCCGGTCCAAGACTTCATCGCCCAGGCTCGCTCCACCCGCGACCTCTGGTCAGGTTCCTATCTAATCTCGTGGCTCATGGCTCACGCCATCAAGGCCGTCACCGACGAAATCGGCCCCGACGCCGTGATATTTCCGAGTCTGCGCGGCAACGGCATTTTTGATGCTCTGCACAAAGACACGTATTACGCCAAGCCTTGGAAAACCGGCGACGGCGGCGCGACTGAAACCACGTGGGAACGGCTGAAGAAGGACAAGGGCGGCTGGGCCAACATGGCGGACTGGCTGCTCACGCCAACGCTCCCGAACCGTTTCTTCGCCATCGTCCCGCACGGGCGCGGGGCGGAACTTGCCGCCAAGGCGCACGCATCGCTAACCGGGGAACTGGGCACGGTCAGTGAGGCTGTATGGGCTTGGGTCTTGGATCACGGTGGCAAAGCCGCATGGAAAGCGCGTTGGAATGCCCAGATCGCAGCTTTTCCGCAGGTCGCCTGGGCCGTCCAACCGTGGCTTGACCGCGAAACGTGCCTGGCCGCAACCGAGCAACTAGCGAAGAATGAGGACGACCCAGTTGGCGTTGCCGGACGAATCCTGAGCATGCTCGATCTCGGCGAGAAGCGGATCTCTGAGGGTGACCGCGACCGGCGTTACTACACGAGCGATGCGAAAGACCGGTTGAACAATCCCGGTCTTCTCTGGTCGGCTCATTACGCTTTGCTCGACGCCAAGCTCGCCGAGCGCCGAAACACGCGCGATTTCGCACAGTGGAATCCGGTAGGGGATGCCGCCGTCAAGGACTCACTCTCCGGCAAGGACGAGTGCATGGGCGACGAAGCGTTCTGGGTTGAGCTAACGAAAGCGCACAAGGATCTCTTCACAGCCGCCTCGCACCGCTATGGTGCCATGAACCTGATCAAACGTCTCTGGTGCCGTCCCGATGCCGTCGCCTACCTGCCGCAAAAACTCGGCCTCGATACCGCTGTCGTCAACAAGGCGCTGCGGGCCGACTCCACCCAAGAGATTGCCGCCCGCAACGCCTCTGGGTCCGGCGTCCCGGGTCCGGTGTCCCCCTACATCGCCGTCCTCGCCCTCGATGGCGACGAGATGGGCAAGTGGGTCTCCGGTGCCAAGACGCCCCAGTTGCTCAAGCAACTTGCGCCACAGGCAAAGGCCTATCTCACGGCGAACGGTGCCACCGGCCTCAGCCGTCTGCTCACCCCCTCGTATCACCTTCAGTTTAGCGAAGCGCTCGCCAACTTCGCCATGTATCAAGCTCGCACCGTGGTGGAGCATTACGACGGTGAGTTGATCTATGCCGGCGGTGACGATGTACTCGCCATTCTCCCCTCCACGCGGGCCATCGCTTGCGCCCAGGCGCTGCGCGACGCCTTCCGCACCGACTTTGCTGACGGGCGTCTTTTTCCCGGTTCCCGCAGCGAGGTCTCGGTCGGGATCGCCATCGGTCATCAGAATGCCCCGTTGCAAATGCTCGTGCGCGAGGCGCAGAAAGCGGAGAAGCGCGCCAAAGGAGTGTATGGGAGAGCCGCCTTGGCCATCAGCCTCTACAAGCGTTCGGGCGAGACCATCGAGTGGGGGTGCAAATGGGAAAGCAACGCTCTCGAACTGATGCGGGAGATCACCACTCTGAACAAGGAGGGGAAACTTTCGGGGCGCTTTCCTTACGCCCTGGCCGCACTGCTGCAACCCTATGCGCTCGATCGGCCTGATACCGACCTGGTTGCCATGCTCCCTGTCATCCAGACCGACGTGCGGCATGTTCTTTCACGCCAGGGGTCGGGCCTGTCGCCTCAGGAGCTGGAATCCCTGGCGCACGCTATCGACGCTTATCTCGCCGTTTGCTGGTCACCGCCAGCCCCGGCGTCCGGCGTCCAGAGTCCTGCGTCCGCCAAACCCCAGGACCCAGGACCCAAGACTCCCGACTCCGGGCGCCGCAAGCCAACGCCCCCCCCTCATGACTTCCTCAACCTCTTTCTCGCCGAAACCTTTATTAACCGTCTGAGAGGGGAAAACTAATCCATGAGTGATCATACTTACAATCTGCAACCCCGCGACCGGCTCTTTTTGCGCGACGCCCGCCCGATGGCGGCATCCGACGCCGGTCTCGGTGCCAATTGGCCCCGTCCCGACCAGCTCTGGAATGCCATCATCAACGCTTTCCGCCGCCAGTGGCCTGATCGCCAGCCATGGGAAGGCGCGGAACATACCAAGCGGGCCACAGACAAGCATCAGGATTCATCCTTCCGCTTCGGCGCGCTCAAGACCCTCGGCCCGTTTCCGTCCAAGGACGACGAGATCTATTATCCTTTCCCGCTCGATTGGAACATGGAGCTTGTGTTGTGCGACGGCACGGATCTGCCCAAGCTGCTCACACATGCCTTCCGCGCGAAGAAACTCGGCAAGGAGGATCGCCCCACGTGGTTAGCTGCCGCCGACTACACTCGCTATCTTGCGGGCGAATCCTTCGAACCGACGACGCCTGCGCTCTACGACGAGGAGCGCACCATCGGAATAGCCATCAATCCCGAAACGCGCACCACGGGAGATGACGACCACAGGCTCTATCAGGCCGAGTATCTGCGGCTTCGTCCGGATGTTTCGCTGGCCTTTTCGGCTTCGTGTAACATCGCTCCCAAGGGCGGCACTTGTGGCACAGTAGACGTCTTTGCACGAGCCGACAAACCGCAGGAACTGATCCTGGGAGGTCAGCAAGGCGTGGCCGGACTCATGGCGCGGGCCGCCAGACTTAAACTGCCTCAGGCCAAGATCACGACGCGCTATCTGCGCTGGACGTTGCTGTCACCGGCGGTGTTCAACGCCGGTTGGCGCCCCGACTGGGTCGCTGAAGACGGCCGGGTGATGCTACCCAACGCCGAGCGGCCCGCTAGCATGGCACGGGCGGACTGGAAGGCGCTCGCGGCAAAGGCGGGCGGTTTCGCGACAGCCAGGCTCATCGCCGCCCGCGTCGGCAAGCCGCTGGCCTTCTCTGGATGGGATCTCCAGGCGGGCCCCAAGCCAACGGTTCTGGCGGTGCCTGCGGGCTCCTGCTACGTCTTCGACTGCGAGACGGTGGAGGAGGCGCGGGCGCTGGCCGCCGCCCTGGCGCCCGACCGCCCGCGCAGCACGCGCTTCGGCGAAAAAGGCTTCGGCATCGGGCTCTGCTCATCGTTGTTAACGCCTGCGTCCTTGAGTCCTGTGTCCTGAGTCCTGCTCTCTCACTCTCACCCACAACCGAAAGGAAAACACACCCATGACCACCCAGATTCTCACCCTCTTCACCCGCACCCCGCTCCACGTCGGGGCCGGCTCATCCGTCGGCGCCATCGACCAGCCTGTCGTCCGCGAACGCCACACCCGCTTCCCGGTCATCCCCGGCAGCAGCATCAAGGGGGTGCTGGCGGACGCATGGTCGGATGAACTCGTCAAGAACGACAAAGGTCGCCTCGTCAGACCCGACGATGACAACACCAAGGAAATATCCTGGCTGTTCGGCGCGGAAGACGCATCCGCTGCTAACGCCGGGGCTTTGCTGTTTGGTGAAGCCCGCCTTCTTGCTTTTCCTGTTCGCTCGGCACGAGCTGGTTTTGCCTGGGTAACCTCGCCGGTCGCCATTAATCGCGCGATTCGAGACGGATTATTTGCAGGGCTAACCGAGATCGGTGATGATCTAGGCGATGACGGTGCCCGTTTTTCGATGGAGGCCCTCGGCATCAGGAATGAAGTGATTCTGGAAGATCAACCTCTCAAACACAAAGGGATGATCCCGGTTGAGCTTGCAGATGCGTTCAAGACTGTCCCTGGTTTCGCCAATAATCTTCCACGGCTGGTAGTCGTTGCGGATGGAACGCTCTCTTATTTCACAACCACTGCTTGCGAGGTTGCTCAGCACGTTAAGATCGACGATGATACAGGAACCGCTGCCGGGAAGTTTTTGTTTAACCAAGAGAACGTCCCTGCGGACACGTTTTTTTATGCACCGATCCACGCCGTTTCCCGGCAGGGTAAAGCCGCACCCGACGCATTAGCCGCACTCTCCCGAAAGCTTGTGGCCCTTCCCGTCTGGCAATTCGGTGGCGATGGTTCAACTGGTCTCGGTTACTGCACCGTCACTCTGAAATAAAGGACCCCATCCATGAGAAATCTCGAACAAATTCGTGCCCAACATGCACTCGCGTTCATTATTGGCAATGACGCCATCACCGGTGCCGAAGGTGGCAACATTCTCTCACGCCTCCCAACCATGATTGCATCCGACGGCCTGCTTGCTACGGCCGCATTCGCAAAGGCGAAAGGCGGAGGATTTGAAAAAACCATGGACGACATCTTCGCACACCTGAAGTCCCAGGCCATTGCCAACGACCTCGCTGACCTCGCTTCCAAAGGCTCATTGGAACTCCAACGCGCCTCCACCGAAGCCCTTGCCTATGCCAATTACATCAAGCGCTTTGGCAAGGCCAAACGCAAGGAGGACTGACCATGTCCAGCCATGCCCAAGCCCACACGCTTGACCTTCTTGGCGGCCCCACGGCACCCGTGTGCGAAAATCGGTCACTGCGCTTTTCCCGCTACACCGATCCGTCCGTCAAGGGCGATGCACGTCGGGCCTTCCTCGAAGTCGCCGTGGCCCAAAAATTGCCGGAAGACCTGCGTCGTTCTCGCGCGGCCGCTTATGACTCCTTTCTGGATACGATCCCAGGCGTCATTCGTGTTTACGCCAGAAACAAGGCGCGCCTCTTGCTCAACATGTCTGGAGGCGTTCTCGAGAACGCCGGATGCTCCCTCGAACGTCTTGCCGGATTTCCTTTGATCCCCGGCTCTGCCGTCAAGGGCCTTGTCCGGCATGCCGCGCTTGATACGCTCAAATCGGACGTTCAGGATCTCAAGCCGGAACATCTGGCTCGGATTGCCATTGTCTTCGGCTGGACATCCGCCGACTGGTCCGCAAAATCGGATTTTGTCTGGGCCGCTGCCGATGCCATCTCCAGCGCTCAGGAGATCATCAGAAGTCGTCTCGGTTCTCTGCCAAATGACTTTGCCGGCGCTGTCGCCTTCTTCGGCGCGATACCATACACCCCACGCCAGAACGACCTTGAAATAGACATTGCCACGTCTCATCACATGGATTACTACAGCGACGAGAGTGTGCCCGTTGCTCTTGACAATGAGGCGCCTAACCCCATCCCGTTTCCCGCTATCGCCGCTAATCATGATTTCGGATTCGCACTGGCACCGCACTCCTCCATTCCAGGGATTCGCACCCTGATGCCGGATCTGCTGGAGTGTGCCAGGCAATGGCTCATTCTCGGACTCGAAATCTATGGACTTGGCGCAAAAACCGCAGCCGGTTACGGTTGGTTTCACGTGGACAAGACCGAGGACATCCAACGTGATAAACAGAAACGTAAACAACGCGAGGCGTTTGATGTCTGGCGTACGCAGTTCAATCTCGAAAACGTGCCGACCGACAGGATTGAGTCCGCCATTCGTGAGGCCGAAGCGCAATTGAAGACGTTCGCCCCTCTTGTTGACCAGACCATCACCGACGCCATTAACCGCAACAAGTTCCGAATCCCGCGTAAGTCCATGCGCGATGAGATTCGCGACAGGTGGAACGCCTCGCCAAACATCAAAGGCATCATCAACGGCGATATCAAGCCTTTCGAACGGGCATCCGACGAGAAAAAGACTGCCATCGTTACGCTGCTACGCGAACCGGACGGCCGTGGCGCCGAAGTATGGTCGCTTTTGAAAAGCGGCCAAAAGGGCGAGATCGCAAAAGCCGCCGACGCGATTCGCGCTTATTGCAAAAACACGCTCAATCTCGGAAAGATGCCATCATGAAAACCGACACATACTCTCTAACCGTGCTCACGCCCTGCTTCTGTTCCGGGGCAAATCAGGCGATTGCCGAGATCCGGCCCTCGGCCATTCGCGGACAACTGCGCTGGTGGTTCCGCGCGCTGGGCGGTGATCGCTTCGCCGAACGCGAAATCTTTGGAGGCATTGCCCGCCAAGAAGCGGACATCCGCTCTTCCGCCATCATCATCCGCGTTTCGGACATCACGCCCGGTCCTCCGTGGCAACCGCCGCGCGTGGATCAAAACAATCCATCTTCTTATGTCTGGTTTTTTGCCAGCAGATCGGCCGACGGGATCCGCTGGAAGAGCGAAGCCGTTCTCTCACCGGGTACCTGCTTCAAATTGCACGTCATCCGACGCCGTGCGTTTGCCTCTTCTCTTTTTGAGAAGGCGCTCGCCTGTTTTCTCGCACTGGGCAGTGTCGGATTGCGCGCCACACGCGGGCTCGGTGCCATGTCGTGTAAGGAACATCCTTTTCGTATGGATACCGTCGAGCCGATCTTGAGGAATTCCGGATTCGCCATTGAAGACCAAGGTGCCACCGGCAATCTAGACGCGACGGTTAAAAAAATCGGAGCGCTGGTCAAAGGGACGCGCAAGGACAAAGGCTGGCGAAACGATCTCAAGCATGGCGAGGAGACGCCATCACCGATGGGCACCTCGATCACCCGTCAAACCAGCGCGATCTATTTTCGCCCCGTTGAAGATGGCGGAGGCCTCCGCTTGATTGTTTTTGAGGCTCCGCATGACCGAATTCTCGACGAATCATCCCGAAAACCATCGAAAACGGTCGGCCAAAGGCCCAGCCAATTGGTTGACGCCAATGTGGGCAAATAAAGGTAGCGAGAGCGTTATGAAAAATCTAGCAAAACTCCCCATCGGCCGCCTGCTGCAGCAAGCCCAGGCGTCGCTTGCCCGCTGGCCCTCCGACCCCGGACACCCGACCCAGGACCCAGGCGTCTTGAGTCCTGCGTCTTGAGTCCTGCGTCCCACCCACCCACTCACCCCATCGAAAGGCTCCCCCCATGACAACCCTCTTCGACAAATCCGGCGGCTACCGCAAGCTCGCTTCCTTCAGCTTCGCCACGCTCATCCACCTCGCCACCATTCGCTTTTGCAAGCGCTTTATCCCGTACAAGGATGATCCGCTCGGCAAGACCACCGGTCAGATGGTCGGGGCCGCCCGCTCGGGCCGCCAGAATATCATCGAGGGCTCGGAGCGCGCCGCGACTTCGAAAGAGACCGAAATGAAGCTCACCGATGTCGCCCGCGCCAGCCTCGGAGAGTTGCTGGGCGATATCGAGATGTTTCTGGCCGAGCGCGACAGTATTCCGTGGAGCGTCCGATCCGAAGAGCACCGCGCCGTGAGCGCCCTCAACTTCGACTCTTTTGTCCATACCGATGACCTGCTCCACGACTACTGGACCTGGTTTCATGGCGAAAGGAAGGCGTTCGCCCCGTGGCTTGACCATGAGGACCCGGTCGTGGTCGCCAATGCGCTGCTCATCCTCATCCGCCGAGCCATGGCCATGCTCGGCGGCCAGATCCGCCACCAGGGCGAGGCATTTCTGGAGGAGGGCGGCTTCCGCGAGCGCCTGACCCAATGCCGCGTCGAAGCGCGCGCCGCCGCACCAGACACCCTCGCGCCTCCTTGTCCCGAGTGCGGTAAAACCATGATCCAACGCACCGCCCGCAAAGGCTCCCACGCCGGCCAGCCCTTCTGGAGCTGCCCCGCCTACCCCGATTGCCGCGGCACACGCCCGATCGAAAAACCCTGACCCACGACCCAGGACGCAGGACGCAGTCTTCAGTCTTCAGGCCTCAGAACTCAGGACTTCGGCGTCCTGAGTCCTAGGTCCTGAGTCCAAAAACCCCTCCATGACCCTCGACCTCTCACAACTCTATGCCGCCAATGGAACCGCCAAGCTGGCGCAGCTCGACGCCTATGTCGCGTCGGCCTGCGCCGCCATTCCGCCAGGCGGCGATGTCACGCTTACCGGCCCCGCGCCTCTCTGGCTCTACCTGCGGCTGGCCCATGCGCTCCACGGCCGCGCCCGCCGTCTCACCTACACCAGTCCGGTTTCCGGCGATGTGCTCATCTTCGACCACTCCCCGTAACCGTTCCTGCGTCTGGAGTCCCGCGTCCTGCGTCCCCAAAAAAACCATGGCCTCCCTCATCCTCAACGGCGACACCTTGCGCGTAACCCTCCAATCGAAGCGGGTCGAGGTGATCTATCGCGTCAGCGATGAACAGGGCGAGCGCCAGGAGACCAGTCAGGTCCCGCTGTTCGATATCGAGCGGGTGTTGGTCGTGGGAAGGCCCGCAGTCACCCTGCCCGTGCTGACCCGTCTGATGGACGAGGGCATTCCCTGTTTCTTTATCACTCGGCACGGCCGCTGGCGCGGGAGCCTGCTGCCCGACAACAATCTGAATGCCGGGCGTCGCATCCGGCAATACGAGTCCGGCACTGATCCGGTCTTCTCGCTGGCCGTGGCGCGCCGGTTGATCCACGCCAAAATTCGCAATGGCCGCCGCGTCTTGCAGCGACTCGCCGCCAACCGCGGAATCTCAGACGCGTCCGATCAAGTCGCTGCCTGCGAAGCCTTACGCGACCTTGCCGATCAGGCCCTCGCGGCCGAGACCCCCGATCTCGTGCGCGGCTTTGAAGGAATAGCCGCCGCCCACTATTTCCGCCGTTTAGGCGATTTCTTTTCAGAGGCGATCCCCTTCACAAACCGCAACCGGCGGCCACCGCGTGATCCCGCCAACGCGCTGCTCTCTTTCGCGTACACCGTCTTGCTCGGGGAGGTCGAAGGCGCAATCCGCGCTCATGGACTGGACGCCGGAATCGGCTGCCTGCACTGCGACAGGGTCAACACCCCTTCCTTGGCTCTGGATCTCATGGAGCCGCTGCGTCCCGCCGTCGCCGATCTGCTGGTGCTCAACCTCGTCAACCACAACATGGTCAACCCCGATGCCGATTTCGAGGTGAATTCGGATGACGGAGGGGTCTACCTGTCAGAGACCGGTCGCAAGGTCTTCTTCGTGATGTACGAGCAGGCGATGACACGCCGTTTCGCCCCATCCAAGGGCGCGCCCCACACCGACCTACGCAAAGTCATCGACGACCAGGTCTGCGCCTACATCCGCGTGCTGGAGTCGGGTTCCGAGGAGGTTTTTTTTCTCCTCCCCTAACCTCTTGCGTCCTGCGTCCCACAACCAGCATCATGAGCATCCTGACTGAAGAGATCATCCAGACGCAAAACGATCTTGCGACCTATCGCATCGGCGAGACCGCGCCGCAATACATTCCCAACGAGCAGGTACACCACCACATGGTTCGACTCATCGCCTACGACATCACCACGCCGAAGCGACTGCGACGGGTCGCCAAGACCTGTGAAGATTACGGGTGTCGCATCGAAAAGAGCGTGTTCGAGTGCGACCTCGATGAAGCGACGTTCGCCATTTTCTGGGAACAGATTCTAGGAGAAATCGATCCTGAGGAAGACTCGCTAATCGCCTACCGCGTGTGCAAATCATGCGTCAAGGAGATCCAAAGCGCGGGGGTTGTCGAACGGCCCGCGATCCGGCTGCTCTATCTGTTCTGACTTTATCGGAGGCAGATCCAACCAGCCCAAAACAGCCTTCTCCCTCCGAACATGCCTAACCTTCTTTCTACCAGAAGGATGTGGCCACAAACGATGCTTCTCCAGCCCGTGAAAACAACCATCCAGAACACCGTTTCACCCCACTCCCTCCGAAACACCTCAAAACACCCTAAAATTCCTATATATCATGCCCCGATTTTCTGCTACAGTCAGAAAAACCAATTCAGCCGAAAGGCGATTGAGACCCACAACCAACCGCCCCTCTTCCATGAAGCGCACCTTGCGTCAGAAAAACCAATTCAGCCGAAAGGCGATTGAGACCACGCACATGCTCGCACAACCAACCCTCATACCACATCGCGTCAGAAAAACCAATTCAGCCGAAAGGCGATTGAGACTCCAACACTCCCCATGGCATTGCGTCTGTCAGCTTCATCGTCAGAAAAACCAATTCAGCCGAAAGGCGATTGAGACAGTCCCTTCTCTTCACCCTCTATGGCATACGATGCGGCGCGGGTCAGAAAAACCAATTCAGCCGAAAGGCGATTGAGACTCGTCACGGCATCTGCGGCATCAAACTCATCGGCGAACGCGGGTCAGAAAAACCAATTCAGCCGAAAGGCGATTGAGACGTTTACCCGGCCCGCCAGCGTCTTCCTGGCGGCCTCGGCGGCGTCAGAAAAACCAATTCAGCCGAAAGGCGATTGAGACTTGTGTATACCCGCCCTTAACCATTAAGAGCGGAAAGTGTTTGTCAGAAAAACCAATTCAGCCGAAAGGCGATTGAGACTCTCCCTCTATAGCATACGATGCGGCGCGATATGCGGCGTGTCAGAAAAACCAATTCAGCCGAAAGGCGATTGAGACCAGGTTTTCTGAATCGCTGCAATCATCCCCCGACCACAGGGGTCAGAAAAACCAATTCAGCCGAAAGGCGATTGAGACGGGTGGGAGATAGATAGTGCAACCAACAGATTGGCCATGTCAGAAAAACCAATTCAGCCGAAAGGCGATTGAGACGGACCCATCCGCATTGATGGTGATCACAAGCGGCGCGACCGGTCAGAAAAACCAATTCAGCCGAAAGGCGATTGAGACGTTTCTTCATGATACCTGCTCCTCTCATTATGGGATATAGTGTCAGAAAAACCAATTCAGCCGAAAGGCGATTGAGACCGGCGGTGATGGTGGGCGCGACCGGGATCGCATTCCCGACCGTCAGAAAAACCAATTCAGCCGAAAGGCGATTGAGACTGCTGGCCTTGCCAGGTGTCCACGTCCAGATCGTGCCGTTGCGTCAGAAAAACCAATTCAGCCGAAAGGCGATTGAGACGCCGATTACGACATGATCCATCACCGTGATCCCCAGAATCGTCAGAAAAACCAATTCAGCCGAAAGGCGATTGAGACGCTCGCACAGCCACCCTCCGAACCACATTGCTCTGCTTTGTCAGAAAAACCAATTCAGCCGAAAGGCGATTGAGACAAGCTCTCGCTCCAGGACAAGCAACGATCGTATCCCCGTTGGGTCAGAAAAACCAATTCAGCCGAAAGGCGATTGAGACCTGGTGTGTGCTTCTGTGTGTTCATTTTGTCCACCTTTCTGCGTCAGAAAAACCAATTCAGC
>Ga0194113_10005949_pt1 | contig 15589 bp, 12 predicted proteins | sample TA2MahC200mmetaG_FD_146193 | JGI IMG/M metagenome (GOLD analysis project Ga0194113, IMG submission 146193) | Freshwater microbial communities from Lake Tanganyika, Tanzania - TA2015017 Mahale Deep Cast 200m | ecosystem: Environmental > Aquatic > Freshwater > Lake | place: Tanzania: Lake... | reverse complement strand
GACCAACCGCCTCTCTCAGCCCGGCCTCGCAAAAGGCGCGCGGGCAGCATCGGCTGCCCCGGTGATGCCGGTGGGCGATTCCACCCGCCGGTTGACAGCGGCGGCTCGGCCGCGGCCGCAAGCCGCTTCACGGCAAAGGCGAGCCGCCAGCGTCAGCTGGCCGGGTTGAGGCGGGTACCAGATCCAACCGGGCGGGCTCACGCCCGCCGCTCGCCCGCGAGCCGCGTTAGAGTCCTACGCTGTAACATCTGCGCGCCGTGCGCGCATCTTCGTGGGACGGATTGCCAATCCGTCCTACTTCGGCCGCGCCCGCAAGCCGCGTTAGGAATGTGCCTTAATCGTTGGCATGCCGGAGTCTCAGAAGCCTCATTCCGCTTCTCACCAGCCAGACGGCACCCACCGAGATACCAATCCAGCCGCTGACCGACTGAGAAGAGAGCAGATGGGCACTCATGACGGACAAGATCGAGCCCGAGCCGAGACACGCGGCGGCAACGCCTGCGTGAACCAATGCCAGGGTGAGCTGCTGTCGCCGGTCGCTCTTGGTGATCGCCGCGCGGGCGGAGCTGTTGGCCACTTCGCGCATCGCCATCAGGTCCTGAGTCGTCTCGGGGATGGACGATGGGGCGAATTCGCGTGATTCGCCGCAAGGCGCGGGCGCGGCTGTCGCCGGCTCCATCGGCGCCACGACGCATTCGAGAAGTGCTTCCTCTCCAGCCTGGTGCGGAGAATTGGTGGCATCCACCGCCGGCCCGCTCGCGGGCGCCGCGGTTTTCGCGGGCCTCGTTTCTCCACCCGGTCCGCGTGCGACCCGTTTGAGAAGCCGTTCCATGTATCGTGCGATGGCCGATTCGTCGTCCGCCAGATGCGGCTCCGCGGTCTCGCCGGATGGCGTGGGGTCCAGCCACGGCAGGCTGGGTGGAGACGATTCGCCACCCGCCTCAGGCGCACTCGACACGCACCCCGTGCCGCCGCCTGCAGCAGCCTCTTCGGACAGTCCGCGCGGACTACCCCCATCCGCTTCCTCCCACCCTGTCGGACAAGGCGGAGCGTCGCAACCGTCCTCCTGCCCCCTTTCCGGCGCTGCACGGGGAAGGCGTCGAGGATCCAATACGACCGTGCGGCGAGGCGACATCTCGTCGATCGCATCCGGTTCCTGGCCCTCGGTTGCCGCGACGAACCGTGTGGCAGGCATTCCTCGGGTCAGGCACGCCGTCGGAGCGTCACCCGACGCCTCACCGCCGAACGCGTCCCGTTCGACCACGGCTGTTCCCTCTCCGGACTCCCGCGCATCGGCGGTGGGGCCGAATTGGTCGCGAACATGGCGGTCTTCCATCACTTCCGTGAACCGCCGAACCGTCTGCTTCGCCTCGTCGAGATCCGCCAGCAGTCGCGTGCCCTCCTGCTGCAGCGTGTGGATGGCTTCGCGAGCCTCCGCGGCGGCGGCAGCATGGCGGGTTTCGTTCTCTAACAGCATCGCGCTGCGCGCGGCGAGTTGGCGTTCGAGGTTGTCTCGATCGGCGCGCCATTCCTCACACGCCTGCCGGTGTGCGTGCCGCGATGTTTCGAGTTCCCCTCGGAGAGAATCGACAACGCTTCTGGCCGCGGTCAGTTCTGATTCGATGTCCCGTTGGCGGGCGTCCTCAGTTACCTGCTGCAGCTGCCGCTGGAATTCGGCCGCCGTGCCTCGCGCACAATCAAGTTCCGCGCTGGTCTGTTCGAGCCGGCGGGTCAGGTCTCGTTCGACCGCTTCACATTGGGCGAACGTCCCGTCCCAATGTTGCTGCTGGGACGCCAATTCGGCCAACGCCGCGCGCAACTGCTCGCGCATCCGTTCCGTGTCGCGTTCGGACTGCTCGATCCGCGCCATCATCTCAGACCGGGCCGCGTGGCTGTCAGCGGCGGAGGAACCGCTCTCGCTGTCGACCGACAACGGCCGGTTGCCGCGGGGTTCACGCGTTCCAGGTGTTTCCTGGTCAGGAGTGTCCCTGTCGACTGCGGCATCGCACCGGCGCGGCGCCTCGTGCGGGACTTGGGCGGATGCGTTGTCCACGCAGCTGGCAGGGGAGCACCCGTCACGGTCGCCCTCGGCCTCTGAGGGCTCGAGCACCTCCAACTCAACCGGTCCCACGACCAGACGGTCACCCGGACGCAGCCGCGATTCACCAAACCCTCGCCCATTCAGGCTCGTGCGGGGCGACCACCGCCGCACGAATGTACCGTCGGCACCGCGAAGAATCAGGCAGTGACAGGGTTCCACGCCCTGTGCCCGCAGCCGAAGCGTGCACCGGGGATCCGATCCAATGGTGCACTTGGCGGATCGGATCCGCAGCACGCGCCCGTGATGCTCGGTGCCGCGAACGCGCAAGGTCAGAAGCCCTTGGGCCTTGCCCAACATGCGGCTGAAGCCCAGGGACTCGGAGGTGCCTGTTACCATGCCAACTGATCCCCTGCTCGATGTGACGCCCCCGTGATGCCCCGCACACGCGCGACACGGCCGCTCACGGTTTCTCTCCCTCAGAACGCTCACATGGATGTAGGTCGCGGGAGCACGCCGGTCAAGCCGCGAGAACCCCCTCTTGGCTGGGTGCAACACGCCACGAATCGGCAAATCCTGCCGGATTGTGAAAAATCGGCTGCATCTCTTTGCCGGATTTGACGATTATCCGAAAGCCAACTACGTCGCGAGTTCGCCGCGCGTTGGCCGGCCACTTCGCAGAGTGTCCGGCGGTCAGATTGGGCGAAGCAGCGACGAAGGTGTCCGCTCGTGTTCTCCGCGGACTGGTGTCATTAAGTGTCTTGTTCTGAATAGGTTGGCCCCGCCAAACGGCTCCAGCGGCGTGGCGTGGCGAAGAAATCCTCATTCGGGGCAAGTCATCGGTCAGTTGCGTACTATAGTTTGTGTACCCCGTTCGCGAATTTGCGACGGACTGTCACCCAGTGAGTAAAATTTCGTGGCACAGAATGAGGCACTTAGGGCGCGGCTTGGAGATGGGTCTGAACGGGCGACGTCGGCCGACGATCGGATCGACTCCGAGCCCAAGGGTAGAGAGAAGAAAATGGGACGAAAAGAGGCGATTCTTAAGCTGAGGCAGGTGCTCGTTTATCGCCGTGACGCGCTGCGCAAAGCGTTGGCCGGTGATTTGAGCTCGCTGAAGGAGTTGCGAGAACAGGCATCGGGTGACGTGTTCGATGCCGCTCTGGATTCTGCCCAAGACGAAATCAGTTCGCAACTGGCGGAGGTGGAGAGCCGCGAATTGGCTCAAATCGAAGACGCGCTGGAACGTATGCGGAACGGCACGTACGGCATCTGCGATGTCACCGGCAAGCCCATTCCGCTGGCGCGACTCCAGGCCCTGCCATACGCCACCATGTGCATCGAGGCCCAACGGGAAGCCGAGAAACAGGGCTCGATGGGCCGGCAGGCCGCCAACTGGGGACAGCTTATCGACACCGGCTCACATGACACGGAAGTCCTGGTGAACGATCTGGAAATGGACGTTTCCTGACGGCGTCGAGCGGCGGGCAGCGGTTCGCGCACGGCACACTGCGGCAGATGCGGCCTCGTTGCGTCGCCGCGCGTTCGGCCCCACGTTCACACGGGGTCCGGCGGCCGCCGAAACGCCCGGATCGCCGCGCGGCCAAGTCGTGACGTGCAAGGACGGCGGCAGCCATTCGGTTTCTCCCGTGATTCGCCATGTGCGGACGTTCCCTGCCACCAGAAGAGGTATGCGAATGACAGGCTATCGTCTTTGCGTATCGGTTCGCCTTGTCGCGCTGACACTCGCCGCCCTCGGCGGCACGCTGCTGGCTGAGTCCGCGGCCGCACAATACACGCTGACGTCCCAACTGTCGAAAGAGGCTCGCGACCGGATGTACAGCGAGGTTGCCGATGAAGTCGCAGCGATGGAACGGCACGGTAACTTGCTGAGGAAAGTAGCCCTGCTCACCCAACCCACGGTCGTGCACATCGATGCCACAAAGGCGACCGACGGGTTCGGACGCAAGTCGGTGGAGGAAGCCGGCTCTGGCGTGATCGTGGAATACAAGGAAAAAACGTACGTCCTCACCAATCGCCACGTGGTCAAACATGCCGCACTCGACAACATCCGTATCAAGTTGTCCACGGGGCAGGTCATCGCTCCCACGCGCGTGTGGGCCGACGCCGAAACCGACATTGCCATCATGGCGGTCGAATGCCCTCAATTGGTCCCCGCTCGTCTGGGCGACAGCAACAAAGTCGACATCGGAGACTTCGTCCTTGCCGTCGGCAGCCCGTTTGGGCTCAGCCACAGCGTGACCTATGGGATAATCAGCGCCAAGGGGCGGCGCGACCTGCAATTGGGCGTGGAGGGCGTAAAATACCAGGCGTTTATCCAGACCGATGCCGCCATCAATCCGGGCAACAGCGGCGGACCTCTGGTGAACCTGCGCGGCGAAGTCATCGGCCTCAACACGGCCATCGCCAGCAGCTCCGGCGGCAATGAGGGCATCGGCTTCACGATCCCCATTAACATCGCGATGTTCGTGGGAGGTCAGCTCATCGAGCAAGGCAGTGTCATCCGCGCGATGCTGGGCGTCCAGCTCGACTCGCAGTTCGACGCCGCGCTCGCACGTGAACTCGGACTCCCACACCGCGTCGGCGCTCGGATCAGTCAGGTCAATCCAAACACGGCCGCCGAAGAGGCCGGACTGCGCCCGGGCGACGTGATCCTCTCATTCGACTCGGTCCAGATCGAAGACGACCTGCACCTCGTGAACCAAGTCAAAATGACACCCGTCGGAAAGACCGTGGATATCGTGCTCTTCCGTGGCGGCCAGGCGACACAGGTTCAGGCCACGGTCCGCGCGGAAGGGAGCTGAGCCGCCACACTCGTCCGTGCCCACGCCACGCGAGGCACAGGCGCAAGAGCCCCGACGACGCGAATGACCACCTCGCTCCGGCTCTGTGCCACGCCACGCGACCCGAAAAACCGGCCGGGGCACGACCCGGCGACTCGCTCGGTATCTCCCGTCATCCCGCGAGCCAGGCAACCTCACGCCTGCGTGGCACGGCCAGCCTCGTCTAACACACGAATGATCTCCTCCGTCACGCGATCCGCATCCGCGTGGACCGCCACGTCCATGTTGGGACGCCACTGAGCGTTGGGCCGCCGATCAAACACCGTGGCTCCCAGCGTGAGCTCACCCCGCGTCTCCACGTCGCCAGGCAACTCCTTGAATGTGAACAGCTCCGATTTGAGCATGGCGACCAGCGCGACCGCATCGTGCAGGTGAATGCTCTCCTGCCCCAGACGCTGGTGGTACGCCCGGTAGATGAACGGGAGCACTCGCCGCAGAAAAACACCCACCCGCGTGTTCTCACCCGGCAACCGGTTCAAGAAACCCAATGTCAACTCGACCAGACGCGTCACGTCCAACGGCACCAAGGTCTTGGTGACCGGAGATCGAAACACCATACGCGCGCTGGGTGCATCCACGTACATGTTGAATTCGGCCGCCGGCGTCACGTTCCCCGCCGCAACCACACTCCCCCCCATCATCACCAATCGGTGCACCAGCGCAGGCAACTCCGGATCTCGCTTGAAAGCACGTGCGACGTTCGTGAGCGGCCCCAGACAAACCAGCGAGATTTGATGAGGCGCGGCCCGCACCTCGTCACAAATGATCTTCTCCGACGGATGTTGATGATGGTGGCGAGATACCACGAAACCCGCATTGCCCAACCCGTCGTCCCCGTGAATGTGCCGCGCGTCGACGGTGGGACCGTCGTCGGGCGGCGTGGCGGCCCCAAGTCGGGGGTAGCGTGGCGGGTCAAGCTGCTCAATAATCGACTGCACGTTCCGGCTCGCCTGCTCCGCCGAAACGTTCCCCGCCGTGGCCGTCACCGCCACAACATCCAGGCTCGGCTCGAACAAGGCCATCGACAGCGCCACCGCGTCGTCAATACCCGGATCGCAATCAATAATCACCTTCCTGGTCATGTTTCCCGCCCGCCGCCACGCGACTTCGAGATAAGGTGCTAGCACCCGGCCTTTGCGGATTGTACAAATGCCGCCCGACCCCAACAAGCAGGTAATCGCGGCTGCCAGGAACCGCCGCCAAACCCTAAGGGAGTCCGCATGTTGATCGAACAGGCATACCACCGGGTCGCAGCCGGACAGGACCTCGCGATGGAGGACATGACTGAATTGATGGATGCGGTCATGCAAGGCCAGTGCGACGAACTCCTCGTAGGACAGTTGCTTACGGCCCTGCACGCCAAAGGGGAGACCGTGGAAGAGGTGGCCGGTGCCGCGACTGCTCTGCGACGCCACATGACGCCGATCCGATCACACCATGCATCCCTGGTCGACACGTGCGGCACGGGAGGTGACGGTTCGGGGACCTTTAACATCAGCACGGCCGCCGCGTTGGTGACGGCGGCTGCCGGAGTGCCTGTCGCCAAACACGGGAATCGGGGCATCACCAGCAAATCGGGGTCAGCGGATGTGTTGGCCGCGTTAGGTGTCAACATCGAAGCGGACAATTCCACCGTCGAGCGCTGCCTGAACGAAGTAGGCATCTGCTTCTGTTTCGCCCCGCTGCTGCATCCCTCCATGAAGCACGTGGCAGCCCTGCGGCGGAAACTCGGCACACCCACGATCTTCAACCTGCTCGGCCCCCTGTGCAATCCCGCCTCGGCCCGTTACCAGCTCCTGGGAGTCGGCCGCGAACCGCTCCGTCGACGGCTGGTGGACGCCCTCCGCGTCCTTGGCACCGAACGCTCCGCCGTGGTCCGCGGTGCCGATGGATTGGACGAAATCACGTTGAGTGGACCAACCGACGTATCGATTGTCCGCGGGCATGCCGTCGAGCACACGACCTGGCGGCCTCAAGACTTCAATGTTCGCGAAGCCTCGTTGGAGTCCCTCACAGTCGACGGACCCAGCCAGAGCGCGGCCATCATCGTTCGAGTACTTGCTGGAGAGATCGGACCGGCCCGTGATATCGTGGTAGTAAACGCCGCGGCCGCATTGTGGGTCGCCGGACACGCCACGGCCCTGGACGAGGCGGCCGGCAAAGCTGCCACGGCCATCGACGACGGACGGGCAAAGACCGTCCTCGCACGCCTCGTCCAGGTCAGCCACCAGTGACGGGCTTGGCACCGCTCAAGGAAACCACAAGATACCGCCGGCACCTCCACCCGCGATCGCCGATGTCGAACCAACGCAGTCGGCCGCTCAACTTCGCTCGATTCCGGTCATGTGCCCTGGCAACTCGCCCCCCCAATAGTTACTATGCAACACACGGGATTTGCGCCGCGATCGGCACTCGGGTTCACGCGAGGAACCGTTGTTGCTACCCTAGGAGACTGAGCGTGGATTTTCGCGCCGTGCGCGCACGGCACTGCCGCCCGTTCGGTTGTGCCGGACTGCCACGAGAGTGCCCCGCAATGATATTGGCCACGAGCGCCGTGCGTATCCCACGCGTGCTTGATCACTCAAATTCCAAGTGGAGCGATTCAGGATGTCGAAACCGCAGCATAAACTAAAGAAGGCCAACCACGGCCGTCGTCCAGCCAACAATCGGGCCCGAAAGGCCAAACGCAAAAAGGTCCGGACGTAGCTTGCCGGGCATCCGGTGCCCGGCGGACGTCCCGCTCGCTGGCGGGCTCGACAGTCCCTGTTCACCGGCTCTGCTCCGAACGTGAACCACGCGGTGGCCGTTGCGCGCCTGGAGCGTCAACCGGGTGCGGTTCGAATCCTGGTTCCGGGCATGGGTGTTGAGGAAATCGTCGTGTCGTCCAAAAACCTGCTCTACGATCTGTCCAATGTCGACTTCAACCATGTGATTGCCGATATCGAGGCGATACGGCGTGTCAATCCACAGCGATACGAAATGGAGCAGTTGACGGCGATCGTGTTCGAGAGCCTCGAGGATCAGGTTTGCGTTGGCTACAAGGACATCACGCGTCAGGAGTTTTGGATTCGCGGCCACATGCCGTCCTTGCCGCTGATGCCGGGAGTCATCATGCTGGAGGCGGCCGCGCAGTTGAGCGCCTATTTCGCGCAGAAACACGACTTCCTCGGCGCCAAGATGATCGGGTTCGGCGGATTGGAGGAAGTTCGCTTTCGCGACCCCGTGATTCCCGGCGACCGGCTCGTGTTGATTTCGAAGTTCCTCAAGTCGCGTCGCGGTCGCATGATCATTTGCCAATTCCAAGGCGTCGTCGGCGAACGCGTGGTTGTGGACGGAATTCTCAAGGGCATCCCGATTCCCGTCGACATGCTCAGCCCCGCTGCCACGAGCGATTAGCCGGCCACCGGCTCGGCCGAGCGAGGCATTCCTGGCCGCACACGCCACATGGCTCAGTGTTCCGAGTTGGGGGCGGTGTGCGCGCGAGCATTAGGATCGGGTGTGTTGGTGAACGCCGTCTCGTGAAGCGGCCCGTCGAACCGCGTGCACGTCGGCGAGCCTGGGCAGGGAGCGGTTCCCTGTCCGCCAGGGCGTTCGCAAAGGGTCGGTGCGTTGGTCGCCGACCGGCTGCGGGCGTCCGCGAGTTCCTTGCTCTCTGTTCGACTTCCGACTTTCGCAATGGGCCGCCGTGCACTTCGAAAAATCGATCCGTCCCTCGACTTGACGCGCTGGTATCTTGCCGAGGGAGGACTTCCCGTTCCGTGGAGCGCCGAGGCTTTGTTTGGCCGCCGCGCGCCGCTGGAGATCGAGGTGGGGAGCGGAAAGGGGCTGTTCCTCGCCCAGGCCACGTGCCGCTGCCCCGAACACGATTTCCTTGGCATTGAGATCTCCAAGAAGTACGCGAGCTACAGCGCCTCCATGCTCGCCAAACGCGCGATCGCCAACGGCAAAGTCGTGCACGGCGACGCCGTGCGTGTCATGAGTACGATCCTCCCCGACAACTCCGCCACCGCCATTCACGTCTATTTCCCCGATCCCTGGTGGAAGCAACGGCACAAGAAACGCCGGGTCATGAACGGCGGCTTCGTGCAGAATATCGAACGCGTGCTCCGCCCCGCCGGCACGCTCCACTTCTGGACCGACGTGCACGAATACTTCCAGACGACCGTCGACCTGATCGGCCAGACCACCGGACTCCACGGCCCCGTCGTACCAAGCGAAAGCGTGCCGGAACACGACATGGACTTCCGCACGCACTTCGAACGACGCGTGCGGTTGGAGGGCGAACCGGTCTACCGCGCACTGTTCCGCAAGCGCAACGCGGGCGGCACTGACTCAGTCGGCGCTGATTGAGCCGGCGCTGATTGAGCCGGCGTTGATTGAGCCGGCGTTGATTGAGCCGGCGTTGATTGAGCCGGCGTTGATTGAGCCGGCGTTGATTGAGCCGGCGCTGATTGAATTGACCGACTGTCGCCGGTCCCACTCGCGGCCGACACGCTCATCAAACGCACCATCGCTCCCAGCCGACTTTTCGTCCCAGGGCGGTGGTCAACGGTGTTGCCACGCCTTGTTCGGCCCTTTCAGGGCACGCATGGTTTGGGGCCGCGTTCCCAGGGCGGCGCGGATCGGCCCCGCGCGACGTTATTGGTAGCCGACAAAACAAACGGGGCCGATCCGCTCTGCCCTGGGCTAAGATGTGGCTGCCCCCTTGGGGCGTGACGGCGTCCAGCGACAATGACGCGTCACCCTGGTTTCCGCTCGCTACGAATGTCGTGGAACAAGCAACGGGCTGTAACCACGAGATGTTCGTCAGGTGCCCCGTGAAGTCGGTGGAGAACGGAACGGTGCTGGTGATCGCGGCGAGTAGCTGTGCAGTCGTGAATCCACCGACGTGAAGTCGGTGGAGAACGGAACGGTGCTGGTGATCGTGGCGAGTCTCGACCGTGTCATCGTGCTAAACGAACGGCATTTGTGCCGCATCCTGAGCGAGTACTTTGACTATTATCACAATTGCAGGCCGCATCTGTCGCTGGATCGCAACTCGCCAAATCCCCGCGCGGTGGAAATGCCGTCGCAGGGCAAGGTCATCTCGACTGCGCACGTCGGCGGATTGCATCATCGATACTCGCGTGCTGCGTGATCGCAGGCATCAACTTGAATGGCCAGTTCGGCGCTACCGGTACGCCTGGGATGGTGGGACAGCCTGATCCGCGAGCGGCCATCTGCTTCTGTCTTCTGTGTGGCCATTTCCTCGCTCGCTACCCAAATCGACGCAAGGCCTTCCCGCTGGCACATCCCCCGAATGGGGTTTTTGGGAGGGACACCGTTCCACAGGATGCGGGCAAAGAGTTGCGTTTTTCAGGCCAGGATTCTGCGCGGCGTTCACACGCCCGACGCGCGTTCGTACGTCCGCTCGCAGCTGCCCCGCCCCGCATCGGTCCGCGCACGGTGGTACAGAATCTGACCCCACGGCGTCGGGTAACAACCGCTGATACAAGCCTGGCAGAGCTGATCGCCGCCCAGCCTCACTGCTCGGGCAATCGCGTCCACGGGCAGATACTTCAGCGATTCGCACCCCAGGTCCATTGCCATCTCGCGTTCGATCTCCGCCGTCAGCGGGCCATCGCCCAGGAACTTGGGCGCGTAGAGTTCGTCGATGGTCGACATGTCGATCCCGTAGAAACAAGGGGCAATGATCGGCGGACAGGCCACGCGCACGTGGATTTCCCGCGCGCCGCCCAAATCGCGAATGCGGTGGAGCAGAACCCGCATCGTGGTGGACCGCACGATCGAGTCCTCCACGAGAAAGACGCGTTTCCCCGCCAGCACCTCCGGCAACGGCGTGTACTTGATCTCCGCCCTCCTCTTCCGCCGGTCGCCGCCTTCGATGAACGTGCGGCCCGAGTAACGGTTGCGGATCAGACCCTCCCGCGAGGGAATGCCCAACTCGAACGCCATCGAGTCCGCCGCTGCCTTGCTCGTGTCCGGCACCGGCACGACGATCGTATCGCCGTCCAGCGGCACGCTGCCGTTGGCCGCCTCGAGTCGAGCCAACTCGACGCCCAACGCCGTGCGAGAAAGGTAGACACTGCGGTCGTCCAGCGTGCTGGCCACGTTCGCGAAATACACCCACTCGAAGAAACAATGGGCGTGCCTGGCCGACTCCGCAAACCGCTGGATCTCGAACCGACCGTCCTCGATCGTGATCACGTGCCCCGGCTCCAGCGATTGGATGTTCTCCGGCCGAAAACCCAGATTCAACAACGCCACGCTTTCGCTGGCCGCGCCGAATAACGGTCCCTCCTTGGCGTAGCAGAGCGGCTTGATGCCCAGCGGATCCCGAGCAACCGCCATGTCGCCGCGGGAATTCAGATAGACCAGGCTGTACGCGCCGTCAAAACGACGACTGACATTGCACAGCACGTCGAGCAGTGTCGGCTTCCTGTCACCCGATAACTCCCGGCTGATCTCGTGCAGGATGACCTCCGTGTCCGTCTCGCGAGCCAAGTGGTGGTCGCTGCCGTTGAGCAGCTGGTCGCGGAGTTCCTGATAATTCGCCAACTGGCCGTTGAAACCGATGCTGAACCACTTGTGCTTCTGCAGGTGGTGGCGTTCGAACGGCTGAGCATAGCTGCGATCCTCCTTGCCGCAAGTCGCGTACCGCACATGCCCGATCGCCGCTCGTCCGGCATATTGCCGCATCAAGCTCTCGTGCTTGCCGCTGTGCGAGAGCCGGAACACCTCGGACACCGTACCGATGTCCTTGTGCGTGGAAATCAACTCGCTGCGATCCGGACAGTAGGACGTCATTCCCGCCGCCAATTGACCTCGATTCTGAATATCCAGGAGCATGCGCGGCACCAACCGGGAGACCTCCGTCGGAAGATACGCCCCGCACAACGGGCTCTTGACGGCACTGGGAAGATGATAGAGCGCGGCGACTCCGCACTCGTCGTGTATCTCGCTCATGAAAGCCTCTCGCGCGACAGATCGGCGCCCGGGACAGCGCCTTGCCCCCGAACTGCATCCCCGCGCCCACAGCTGCCCCAGGCCGGCGTCCCGCGCGGGAGTCCACCCCACTGGGTGTCACGACAAGCCTTCGCCGACAACTGACCTCATTCTAGGCTTCACCCCGAGAAACCACAACCGACGACGAAAACCGAGCCGCGACAGGCCGGCGCCGCCGCGCGGCCGCCGTGGCGTTTCACCTTCGATCCGCCGACTCGCGCCTCCGATATTCACCAGCGGCCCCGGTTTCTGCTAAGCTTAACCCGCGCCGCCGGTGCCAAATCGATGGAATCGAATGCGGGCAGACCCGCCTGGCAGACCGCCCACGAACACGGAATTGGTCGAGGGCGTTGCTTCGCGAGTCTCTTCGCGCCGTTGGTCCGCCGGCCGAAAGGTGTTCCCTCACTCATCCCGCCACGCAACGCGATGCCCCATGAAAGACCTCCTGCGACAAGAAGTGTCCACGGCCGCACATACCATCGTCGTCAAGGTCGGGACGCGCGTACTGACGCACGCAAACGGCACGTTGAACCTGTCCCGCATCTCCTGCCTGGCGGAGGAGATCTGCGAGTTGATCGAAAGGGGGCGCCGCATGGTGCTGGTCAGCTCCGGCGCCGTCGGCGCGGGCATGAGCCAGTTGGGGCTCCGGGAACGCCCGCACGACGTCGCGCAGCTGCAGGCCGTCGCCGCCGTGGGCCAGGCGCGTCTGATCGAGGCGTACGACGGCACCTTCCGAAAACACGGACATACGGCAGCACAAGTGCTGCTCACCGCCGACGACGTGGACCACCGGACACGCTATCTGAACGTCCGCAACACCATCCGCGCGCTGCTTGACTATCGCGCCGTCCCGATCATCAACGAGAACGACACCGTGGCCGTCGACGAACTGGTCGCCACCTTCGGCGACAACGATCGCCTCGCCGCCCTGCTGACGAACCTGCTCCGCGCACCGCTGCTCGTCATCCTGTCCGATGTCGAGGGGCTTTTCACGGGCGCCCCCGATCACCCCGACTCGCGGCTCGTTTCCACCGTCACCGAAATCGACTCCACCGTCTTGTCCTACGTGCAACGCCGCGGTTCAGGCCCGGGCAAAGGCGGCATGGCCAGCAAGCTGAACGCGGCCCGCATCGTCACCACGGCCGGCGAAAACGTGATCATCGCCAGCGGCCGACAGCCCGGCGTGTTGCGGCAGATCGCCGACGGCCACCTCGTCGGCACCCTCGTGCTCGCCCACGGCAAGTCCATCAGCGCGCGAAAACGCTGGATCGGCTTCTCCGCCCAATCGTGCGGGAATCTCATCGTCGACGCCGGAGCCCGAGACGCGATCGTCAAACAAGGCCGCAGCCTCCTGGCGATCGGCATCGTCCGCACCGAAGGCGCGTTTCAGAAGGGTGACCTGGTCACCGTCTCGGACGGCGAAGGTGCCGAGATCGCCCGCGGCCTCACCAATTATCACGCTCAGGACATCGAACGCATCAAGGGCCTGCACAGCGACCGTTTCGCACAGGTCCTCGGGCATCGCCCCTACGAAGAGGTCATCCACCGCGATAACATGGCGGTACTCACCCACTGAAGACCGCCGCCGTACTGGGCGGCGGCCGAACCCGTCTCCCGGGACACGTCACTCACCAAAACCGCTGCCCGACTTGACACCCTCAGGTACGGCGTGCCGACGTCACCGGCATCCCGTGGTCGCCAAAAAGAAAAGGAGTCCGCACATGGTACGGCACCGACTGATTCCAGCACTCGCCTGCTTCCTGGCGTCGTCAAATGCGATCTGGGCCGCCGAGCGCGCGGCGTTCACGCCGGACGTCGTGTACGGCCACAAGGCAGGCATGGCACTGACCTTCGACGTCTTCCCGCCCAAGGAGAACGGCAACGGGGCAGGAGTGTTGTTCATGGTGAGCGGCGGATGGTACTCGGTGTGGCGGCCGGCGGCAGAGATGCAACCGTTCGTCCAGCCCTTGACGGACGCCGGGTTCACCGTGTTCACGGTTCGGCACGGCAGCAGCCCGCAATTCTCCATCCCGGAGATCGTAGACGACGTGCGCCGCAGCGTGCGGTATATACGAGCCAACGCCGCGCGGTTCGGCGTGGACCCGGAGAGGTTGGGCGTGTACGGCATGAGCGCCGGAGGGCACTTGTCGCTGGTCCTGGGCACGATGTCGGACAAGGGCGACCCGAGCGCCACCGATCCGATCCTGAAGATCGCGAACGAAGTGCAGGCAGTCGTGGCCTTTGTCGCCCCAACTGACCTCCGCATTATGGTGTGGGACTGTCCCAATCACCTTCCGGCCTACGAGAAGTTCCCAGCGCTCAATCTCAGCATTGACGAGGCTGAGAAGTACTCGCCGCTCGTCCATGTGACTCCCGACGATGCTCCCACGCTGCTCATCGTCGGCCGAAAGGACACGCTCGTGCCCATGAGTCACAGCCAGGACATCCACTCCGCATTCAAGGAACAGAACGTGCGGAGCGACCTGGTCGTCTTCGACGAATCGGACCATGGACTGAGGCCAGCCGACATGAAGACCGCCGTGGCCGCGATGGTGGACTGGTTCCGAAAGCACCTGGAAAAGAGATAGCGTCGTCCCAAAACAGCACCCGCCCCTTGGCAAACGCCCGCCGATTGACGTAGACTTATTGGCACAGCCAAATGCCAGAGTGGCGGAATTGGCAGACGCGCTGGATTCAAAATCCAGTGCCCTTAACGGGCATGAGGGTTCGAGTCCCTCCTCTGGTACTTGGCAGGCTCCGGGGTCCGCGAGGCGCGGGGCGACCGCCGCAACAATGATCTACCAGGACATCGGACCCGGAAACCATCCGGGTTTGTTGCGGAACAATCTTGGCGACATCGCCATTTCTCGTCCCAATTACATCACCTCGCGGCTCGTCGGCTGTTCCGGCCGACCTTTGGATCGCGATAAACTCGTCATCGCTTTCCTTTTCAACGTGGCGTCCGAGTCAGGAAAAAAAGCGGCGACAAGTCGCCGTACTCCACCGCGCGCGGGCCTTGGTGCGCGGCGATCCGCAGCCAGGCAGCGAGGTCGGTGCGCGCATCAACGGAAGGGTCCGGCATTCCGACCACAGAACCATTGTGTTGCCGGATTGGCACCAGGTGCTGATGAACACCGAGAACCAATCGGCGGCCATGCGTTACGTGGCGTTCGTCGACTGAGATTGAAGCACGGGCCGTCGCACCTCGCGTGACGGCGGCCCGTATTCATGGTGGCCAGGGTGTGGCATCGCACGGTCACCGAACCTGGTCTCCGGAGTTGGCCATCACCGACGAGGCGAGCGTGCGTGGGCAGGCGTCGGATTGTGAATTTTGTCACGCTGCCGCATGGGGAGCCGCCCGGAAACGCTAGCATCGGAACTTATTGTCCCGTACGCCGCGGGGTCCCGGTTGACGCGTGGAGGTGCCGTCTGCGACAATCGGCGGCTTGCAGCCGGGCTCGAGCGACGGCCATCGATCAGAGTGTCGTATCATGGCCGGGATCGCACACGTGCTGGCGAGCGGTCCATGGCGAACCGGGAGTCGAGGAGAGTGCGACATTCGGAATGCAACAGTTGCGCGCCGGGCGGTTGTTCCGGGAATCAGGTTCAAGGCGAGCACACCTTGGAGGGCTGGCGACTGATCTGCGCCGCGATCGCGGTGTTTGTCCTGCCCTGGGTGCTG
>Ga0194113_10005944_pt1 | contig 15593 bp, 18 predicted proteins | sample TA2MahC200mmetaG_FD_146193 | JGI IMG/M metagenome (GOLD analysis project Ga0194113, IMG submission 146193) | Freshwater microbial communities from Lake Tanganyika, Tanzania - TA2015017 Mahale Deep Cast 200m | ecosystem: Environmental > Aquatic > Freshwater > Lake | place: Tanzania: Lake... | reverse complement strand
TGGGTGGACGGCAAGGTCGAGCCTGTCATAAGCACCTTCTGCCCTGCTAACCCGCCTACCAATGCTAAGATGACCTCAGATGTATCCTCTCAAACAGGCAGCAGAGGTACGCACCCTACTGCTGTCAAGATGACCCCGGGAGCTTTCAGTGTGGCAGCCTATGACTGGGATGGCAACCACTACATAAGCATGTGGGAAGCTCTAGAGGCGGTCAATGATTATAACTACTATGGTATCACTTTAACCCAGCGAGACCAGGTAGTAAATGCCTGGTTGAACAACACCCCAGTCTATCCATATACCGGGCCGCCATACTGGAGTTTGGTAGACCAATATTGCTTTTCACGCGTTGAGAACTCCACCGGATGGCTCGATGAGTGCTACATGACTTACAAGCTCATAGGCAACTTAGACCCCACATATGATTACTACAGCCTCCGACATTGGTGTACGGCTGAAAGCAAGTCCGTGTGGGCGCTTCATTGGGCTAAGGTCGAGTCTGTAGCAAGCGCTTCCAGTGCGCCACAGGAGTGGGTTGACTGGGATCCAAAGGGAGACATACAAACACAAAATTGCTCATCTATAGGTCTGAGTGTAAATGTTTTGGGAGTAAGCATAGGCGCTTCTCACACCATCTGCCCAGCCGAGTGGGATATAAGCAAGGGTATAGCTGCCGGTACATTCAGCTGTAAATGGGTGGGTAACGCCAGACAGTCCGAGCGTTATGCCGCCTATATGATAACCATAAAGGTAGGTGAATGCCACTGGCCGGTTTGGGACCTGACACCTGGCTTCAACTGTGAACTATTATAGGAGAAAGAGCTATGAAGACGCTGCTGATACTGTTGCTAGCCATCCTGGTTACTGCAGGGATTGCCTGCAGCCACGCCGAGAGCGCCGAGGTCAGCATGGACGAAGCCACGGCAATGCTTGATAAGGCGGTAGCTCTTGCTCAGGCTCACGACCTCAAAGGTCTAGGGGAGTTGGCAGATGACATGGGGAATACGCAGATACTCTGGGAATCTGCGGGAGGTTGGGCAACGCTCCCGGCGGAGCCGCCTACAATAGTGGACAGTCGCTTGCTCCCAACAATTACTCTAAATGGCTCCCAAGCAACAGGTGGTCGTGTGCTCGTTCTAGAGGGCATCAATGCAAAGGGGAAACCCTACCACACCGAAGTCCTGGTCTTCAGGAATCACGGCGGGCTGAGCATGATGAACACCATCTATTGGGATAACATCCTTATCGGGCACTCCGAATAGAAGAATCTGCCAGCACCAATCATTGTATCACAAAAAAAAGGCGACCCGCCCTAGGCGGGTCGCCCCTTTATCTACTCACAAATTGCAAATTACATAATGTGCCCGATTAACATGCCTATAGACATAAGCAAAGGCAGCGTGAGCGTCAGTATTACATTGCGCCCCATGACCGGCACCAGCTTCTCTATCTGGTCGTGGTATTTCCGCACTCCTATCATCACCATCAAACCCAGCGGCAGGGTCAGCAGCCCCAGCAGAGCCATGTAATGAAAATATCCCAGCAGTACGGAGACGATTAAGGCTATATAGGCTGCGACCACCAGTTGAGTGTATATCAGGGAGCTTATCCTGCGACCCACCACTATCGGGAAGTGCCGCCGGTTCACCGAGGCATCAGCTTCAACATCGGGGAACTGGTTGAGCAGAAGCAGGTTGCTGACCAGGAAAGCCGGAGCCAGGGAAGCGAGCCCGGCAGCCAGAGAATATGTTCCGGTGAGAACAAAGTACGTGCCCATGATCATCAGGGGGCCGAAGCCCAGACCCGGCGCAATAGCACATAACAAGGGCGACCTGGTGAGATGGGTAGTATAGAAATAAATCATAAGTATGCCGGAAACGCCTATCGGTATAATCATCGTGCCGTAGACATATATAAAGTAGCCGCCGATGGCGATGATGCCGGCGATGCAGGCGATACCTAATATATATACATGTCGCGGATTCAGCAGCCCTGCCGGCAGCACGCCGCTGCCACCGTTGAAAGGCGTCTTCACGGTTTTAAAATCCAGGCCGCTTTTATAGTCGAAGTACTCGTTGAGAACATTAACGGCTATATGAGACAGCAAAGCACCCACGAACGCCAGCGCCGGATAAAAATAGTTTATATGGTAATTCTCATATACCGCTACGGATGCCCCCACCAGCACCGATACGGGCGTCAGCAGCAGAAACGGAGCCCTTATCTCCATCAGCCAGGTCTTCAAGTTTTTCACCTCAGTTGCTCTCCTTCGATGGTTTTACTTTCGGGGGACAAATCCCAAAGACTGCCCCCCGCGGAATGCTCAGCTTTATCCAGATCAGGCTAACCTTACGCTCAATATGCAGAGAGCGATAAAGACGACAATCAGTACGATAGTGAACCGGAAAAGGGTCTTCTCAATGCCCCTCCGTGTCCGGAATGCCTGCTCGCCGCCCCCACCGAATATGCCGCTCATTCCCCCACCGCGAATTTGAGTGAGTATAGTGGCAACCAGCGCCACAGCTATGATTATTACTGCTATTTCTATAGGTGCCATTTTACTGCTTCACTGGCTGAATCTATGCCAGCTTCCTCCTTAATAAATCGTTTACTATTCGAGGGTTCGCCTGCCCCTTGGTCGCCTTCATCGCCTGACCGACCAAGAACTTGAACGCCTGTTCCTTGCCCTGCCTGAAGTCCGCCACCGCCTGCGGATTAGCCGCTATCACCTGCTCTATTATACCATCCAGCTCCGAGGAACTGCTTATCTGAGCCAATCCCTTTTCCTGCACAATCTCCTGAGCCTTCTTACCGCTGCGGAACATCTCCTCGAAAACCGTTTTCGCCATGCTGGTGCTCAGAGTGCCTTTATCAATGAGGTCGAGCATCTCCACCAGATGCTGCGGCATCAGCCTTGATTTCTCAATTTCCGTATCGGTGGCATTGAGCAGCCTGTTGAACTCGCCCAGCAGCCAGTTCGCCACCGTTTTCGCCCTCTTCTCCACGTCCGCGCCCTGCGGCATAAGCCCGAGGCAGGACTCGAAAAAGTCCGCCATTGCCTTCGATACCGTGAGAAGGCTGGCATCGTATCGGGACAAACCGAGTTGGGACATAAACCTGTCGCGCCGCGCATCGGGCAGCTCGAGCAAGCGAGCTTTTATCTGCTCAACCCACTCGCGACTGACGGACAGCGGCGGTAAATCAGGTTCGGGGAAATAGCGGTAGTCGTGGGCTTGCTCTTTGCTCCGCTGAGATACGGTGGCACCCTTCTCCTCCACCCACCCTCTGGTCTCCTGAACCAGACGCCCGCCCTCTTCGAGCACCTTGCGCTGCCGCTCCACCTCGTAGGCAAGGGCGCGATAAACAGCCTTGAAGCTGTTCATATTCTTGACTTCGACCTTGGACAGGAACTTTTTGCTGCCCGCAGGACGGATGCTGACATTGGCGTCGCAGCGAAAGCTGCCCTCCTCCATATTGCCAGTGGACACGCCGAGGTACTGAAGTATGCTGCGCAGCTTCATCAGGTACTCGCGAGCCTCCTCGGGAGAACGCATGTCAGGCTCGCTGACAATCTCCATCAGGGGCACGCCGGCTCGATTGACATCCACCAGGCTGTAGGACTCGCCGCTGGGGTCGGTGCGGTGCACCAGCTTGGCGACATCCTCCTCCTGATGCACCCTGGTAATGCCAATTTCCTTGCTCTCGCCTTCCACCTCTATGGTAAGCCAGCCTTTTTGCGACAGCGGATTATCGTACTGCGAAATCTGATACCCTTTCATTAAATCGGGGTAGGGATAGTTCTTGCGGTCGAATCGGGTGTTCTCGGGGATAGAGCAGTTCAGAGCCAGCGCGGTCATTATAGCGTACTCAATGGCGCGTTTATTGATAGTGGGCAGCACTCCGGGCATACCCAGGCAGACCGGGCAGACATGGGTGTTGGGCGTAGCGTCGGCATATTCTGCGCTGCAGCGGCAGAACATCTTGCTCTTAGTGAGGAGCTGAGCATGAACCTCCAGCCCGATGACAGTCTCATATTCCATATACGGGTTTCCTATTTCGAGCGCGCTTCCAGATAGTATATCAGCGCAGGCGTTCGGAGGCAAGTTTGATTCGCATTACGCTGAGAAGCTCTCAGCAGGGGCACGGGAAACCGCAGAGGATGCGGAGAGCGCAGAGAGAAATGCAAATTGCGCAGAGTAGGGGCGCATGGCAATGCGCCCTAAGGCAGGCTGTGGATGATAACATCCGCAGCGAGCAGAAACATAGGTAATCAGTGCACCTCGAACACATGTCCAGTTTGTTACCGCGGAGAGTTATAACTTGTTAACGTTCAAATACCACGCTCAGAAACTCACTTATCTCAGATGTGTCTATTAAGTCACTTATTTTCTCACCAGAAGCAATACGAGCCTTCATGTCATATATCTTATCCAAGCTCAATTTGTTGTCTTCAGGAGTAAGGAACGAGGGAACCTTCGATAGATGCTCAATCGCTCCATTCAAAATACACACCCCGTTTTTTCGCAGATATTCGAGTTTTGGTGAAACATTGACACTCTTGAATTCCAGTGCCGTCTTTGCAGTATAGAACGCCTCTTCTTCTTTGTTTTTCAAGTCGCTTCTTAATTTCACTAGTCTGCGGAAGACTTCTTGACCATTTTCTCCAAATAAGCATCCTTGAGCAAAAAACGACTCACCAAGGCTTTGAATCGATTCATGAGCTTTAGCACCATACTTCTCCCGCTCCGTCCCTTTGTCTCGGATTAAATAGTCAAAATCAGAAAAAAGGAAACACTTTATGCCGAGCGTCAGAACAAGACCTACAAGCGATTTTAGATTATCTTTCCCACAAACTGATACGACCGACACATTTTGTTCATCAAGCTTCTTGGGAAACAACTCGTTGGCTATTGCTCTCAACACATAATCATCATATCCCTCACAGACAACCACTTTATCGGCAAAGAACAGCTCAGTTTTATTGTTGTCAATTAGAAGATGCTTAAAATACTTTATTGCAATAGGAATAGCTTCTGTATCCTGTTTATTCTTTCTAACTAGAATTATTTGGGTATCTTCCGCTGTTGTTCTAATGAATTCAGCGCTATGCGTAGTAATTATGACTTGATTTCGATCATTTTCTAGAAAATCATCCAAACGGTCGCTAATCACTCTACATGCATGTGGATGTAGATAGACCTCCGGTTCCTCGATACACAGCAGTGCAGAGGTGACAGTATTTACATGTCGCGTGTAATAGTTGAATAAACCAATAATCGTAGCGCTCTGAATTCCCGACCCTTTCTCCGTAAGTTGTGATTTGAAACCATCATCGAGATAGATCAGACAACTTTTATACAAATCCGTTTTTGTCGCTTCTGGGTTGAATTGAATATGAAGCGTCGTGCCTGGAAAAGCCACATCTAAAGCAGATTGCATTACTTCTGAGGTCACATTTGAAAATATTTGGTCTGCAACCTTTTCTACTTCGATAAAAGCGCTCTTTAACTCTCCTGATTCCTGATGCTTGCTTGTAAGATGCTTCATGAGCTTCCCGTACCATGTCCAACTCGAGAGACGTAATTGATTCTGTGGATCGCGAAATGAAGGAATAATAGCACTCTGGAGCAACTCATTTCTTATTGGTGCTCTAAAGCTCAATACCCAATCTGATGAATCATCTTCACGATAAAGAAACCGTATATCCTTGGCAATTTTTCCTTCCATTTTTAAAGCACGAAATGCAAATGCGTAAGAGTATTTCCCTTCAAATTGGGTCTCAAGAGCGCCTTGATTACGTAGCTTCGGATTCACGTATTCTTTATCTTGACTGTCGTCTTCTGTTATCTGAAATACTTCCCTATAGTCCTGTGGTAGCAAATCTTTTGAAATCCGAATAGGGCCTTTGATTGGTCTCTTTTTGGCTCCCACCTCCACCCAGTCAATAATTTGACTATGCACATAAAATCCAAGACAACTATACATTTCGTCATAATTTAACGTTTCACCATCATCACGTTTTAGTTCACACCAAATGAAAATGTCCTCTGCAGAGTGAACAACGAGTTGACCATCAGCCTGCAACTCCTTCCACGAGTAAAAATCAATATCTGTGACGTTCTCAGACTTCGCATACGTTGGGGTACCTTCTCCGAGTACAATATCAAGTGCTCGAATAATATTACTCTTACCAACATTATTACGACCAATAACTACATTCTTACCCTTTGAGAAACGCAAATCCAGTTCTTTAATGGAGCGAAAATTCTTTATGTATAAACGTGTCAAATACATATTGTTGACCCCAATCGTGCCCATTCTAGCATCACACGCGATACCTGTCAAAGAAAAATTAGGGGGCTTTGCGGCAGAGCCGCAAAGCCCCCTCACCAACTGTCATCTATTCAATAGCTACTTGTATATATCTCCACGGCTGGAGATTGCCAGTATCCTCACCTCTCTGGATTCTTCCACAACCCTGAAGACCATTCTGAATCTGCCAACCCGATAGCGGTGAAGACCTCTCAATTCACCATGTAACCGCTTGACGTTCTTGGATGCTAATGGGTCGGTCTCTAATTCACGCACTGCTTTCTGGAACTTAAGCTGTTGTGCCTTCTCCATTCTCCTATAGTAGTTCTCAGCACTCCCAGTCCAGACAATCCTCCACTGACTCAAATCTCTACCCCTTTAATATTACCCTTTCTCTCATCTCGAAGCCCCTTTTTAAGGTTTACCATCAACTCATGATCAGAGAGGGCTTCCTGGGTTGCTTTCCATTCCTCAAGCTCTCGCCAGCTAATATAGCGCGTTAGCTCCATTCTTTCATCGGGAGACATTCTCTTTATTAACTCTGAGACAGCTAGAGCCAGGTTTTCCTTGGTGGTCATTTCTACCCCTCCACTCTACAAACTAGCAATAAAATTATAATACCATAATGGCTTTTTTCTAATCGTATACGCGCTTTAGTACTGGAATCAACTTACTCGCGAGCATTCTATCATCATATCACGGAGCCATCTTTCTACATACTGCACCTCAGCCGAGTCGCAGACCTCTTGCCGGAAATAACGGCTTAAATCTTGCGGTGTCCTTAAATCAACCTTGCGTCCCAGGATTTCCGAAAGCTCGTTCTCCATACCTGCCAGCTTAATCAGCCCCGGCACATGTTTCCGGTCGAATTCCACAAGGAAGTCAATATCGCTGTCGGGTCTATAATCGCCACGTTGAACTGAGCCGAAGAGCGCCAGTCTGCGAATATGGTTCCGCTTGCAGAACTCAGCCAACTTGTCCCCGGGTAAATCAATGCGTGCTTTGTTCATTGTTTGAACTCAACTGCTTTATTTACCGCTGTAAATCTCTTCTTTTTGCCCTTCCTTCACGAGCATTCTAACATCTATTGCAAGGTTGTTCAATAAATACAGGACGGCCGCCCTTCGACAAGCTCAGGGCGAACGGTATGAGGGGGCAGGCTTCTTTTCACCTCCCACCCAGAAAATCCAGCACTTCTTTGTTGAAGCGGTGGCGCATTTCTATGTTAAGGGCGTGGGAGCCGCCTTCTACCTTGACCAGCTTTGCCCCTGGTATGAGGCTCGCTATTTGCTCGGAATATTTGGGAGGCAGGAGATTGTCTGCGGAACCGGTTATCACCAGCGTGGGCGCTGTAATCCGGTGCAGCCGAGCGAGTGTTTCATAGCCCTGAACAGCCTCTATCTGACGAAAATGGCCGTTCACACCCACCAGCTTCATATATACCTTGGATACAGGAGAAACCAGCATCCTATAGCGTTTTTTATTGAAAGAAAGGGCGATGACAGTGTCCATCGCCTCTTCAAAGTTCACACTCCGCAGGTCGACCCCCTCAGGGCCCTCTTTGACCTTGAAGGCTTTGACCATGCGCTCATGCATATCGTTTTCCTGCGCCTCACCGATGGAGGCACAAGCCAGAATGAGCTTCATCACCCGCTCAGGGTGCTCGATGGCGATCTCCTGCGCCACCAGGCTGCCCAGAGACATGCCCAGCACATGAGCCCCGACAACGCCGAGGTGGTCCATCAGCCCCAGCGTATCAGCCGCCATTGTGCTGACGGTATAAGGTTCTGTTGCCCTAGCGCTTTTCCCGATGCCCCTGTTATCGAAGGTTATCACTCTGTAATGCCTCTTGAAGGCGCGCGTCTGGAAATACCAGCCCTTTAGCCCGCCGCCGAAGCCCATTATCATAACCAGGGGCTCGCCCTGACCGTTTACCTCATAGTAGATAGTGGTTCCGTTTACATTTGCTCTGGGCATCTCAACCCCCTATAAAAAGCATTCAGCCGTCAGCTTTCAGTCATCAGGGGTCAGTCTAGCGCCTATCACAAATCACGTCAAGGCAGGCCATCGGGGTATAGGTATTTCCGCTCATAGCTGGGCGGCCTGCATAGGTAAAAATACTTTGCCGCCCCATTTCTCTGTGCGAGCTTTCGGCAGGCAAAAACAGGCATTGCGGCGGAAGTCAGGGTTGACATCATGGTGGTAAGCTGATAGTGGCCGAGGGGAGAAAGTCTCCAAGGTCAGTAAAATAAAGGAGGTAAACGAAAATGGAGTGGACAATCATCGTAGCGCTGGTCATCGCGATACCCGTAATCCTCTTCCCGGTAGCCTATGTGGGATACCTCACCATCGGCGGCACTCTGGCAGCCATCCGCGGTGAGAAGAAGGCCACAGAGAAGGCGGCAAAGGGACATGTCGCTGCCAAATAGACAAAGCAAATGGTTAGCTGGTAAAATGGGGACACAAGGTAAAAAGCAATGGAAAGAAGGCTGAAACTACAGGATAACCTCAGTAAAAAGGAGGAACCTGCCGTCGAGGTAAGCGACTTCTGGGCGGGCAAATCGCCGTGCTGGGAGATGTGTCATTGCCCGCCTGTCATCAAGGTCGATTGCCCGGCAAACAAATTCACCTCTCTACCCTGCTGGGAGATCGAAGGGACATATTGCAAGCTGCAACAGAAAGGCGCTGTATTAAGCGGCACCGATACCAGCATCTGCGAATCTTGCCGGGTTCATAAAAAATACGGCGCCAGCAGACCTATCGAGTTGAAACTCTTCGGCAGAGGCATCGATAAAAGCATAACGAAAAAGGGTTAGCCGGACCCCATCACCAGTGCAGGTGAAAGCTTGTAACGGTGCCCAGCGGCTCCCAGTGATAATCCCCCAGAACCTCTCTAAGCTCTTCTATCTCTTTCCTTAGATTAGCAAGCTCACTGTACGAAAGAGACCCGCTGTTATACAGTTCAACCTTGTCCTCGTAATCGTCCCATAATTGCATCCACTGTTCGTAAAACTCGTAATTAAACGAGGTCGCTTTTCCCAGCGGTATCAGGCCGTATACCTCACCTGCTTCCATATACACGACTTTGTCATACCCCTCGTTGATAAGGGAGCTGTTCTTGATATTAGTACCCAGAAAACCGGGGCCGGTGCAGTCTATGTAAACCAGGCCCTTGTCCGTGGTATTGAAAGCATTTAAAGCATGCGCAGGGCCATCAGCAAAATCAACGCTGACATAGGCAGCCTTTATCCCCATCTCCTCTGCCCTGTTTTGCAGCGTAGCGGCGAAGTCGGCACAGACGAACGAGCCCTCTACATAAGTCAGCTTATCCGTGTTATCCGCGATGAGAAAGCTCTGCAACTGCTGCCATGTGGGGTCTGTCGCCCGAGGGTTCTCATACAATCTTATCGGCTCACCGTTGCCGCCGGCTGCATTCAAGACATCGAAGACCTGGGTATAGTACACGGTCTTGTCGACCACAGCTACGCCTACACCGGTAGCTCTTGCCTCGCTGCGCAGCATAGCTTCTCGAAGCTTTTCGTTCTCAAAACAGTAGTCCACCTGTCCCTGTGCCGTATCTTCGGTGAGGCGGGGCGAGCCTTTGGAATAAACCACCCACCAGGAATTACGCAGCAAATAGCGAAGCTCGGTGGTCTGCACCACATCATCGGATAACAGGCTCGCCGAGTACTGACCTGCCAGGGCATCGAGATTAGAATCTCTCAGGAGTGCGGAAAAGCCGAGCCCCTGCCTTGTCTCATTGACCAGCCTGAATATCTCATCCTCAACCTCAGCCGCAGTTAGAGAAGAGCCAACGCAAGACGGTAAAAGCATGAGGAGGAGTATGAGAACCAGCAGGGACGATAGCAGAGATGCTAATAGTCTATTATCCCTTTTCATCAATCCCTCAGCCTACTATTTAAGGGCGCGGTAACCGCGCCCTTAGAAACACAATTACTCTATCTGTATTCTACCCTCAGACACTTCGCCAGTCAAAGAGAGGGCATAATCAATAGACTGAAGCAATGGTTTATGGTATATTCCTCAGAGAAAAACCTCCGGGTGTGCAAAGATGGATATGGAAGCTGCCCGCCTCAGACTCATGCAGCAACTGTCCTATGAAATCCGGGACAAAAGGGTGCTCGAGGTAATGAGCCGTGTGCCCCGTGAGCTCTTCGTACCTCCCTCCAGTCAGCATGCAGCCTATGAGAATATACCGCTGCCCATAGAAATGGGGCAGACTATATCGCAGCCGTTCATCGTCGCGCTCATGACCGAGGCATTAGAACTGAAAGGCGGCGAGAAGGTGCTCGAAGTGGGCACAGGCAGCGGCTATCAAACGGCTATACTGTGCGAGCTATCCAAGTGGGTGGTTACTGTGGAACGCCACCAGAGGCTGCTCGAAAAAGCCCGGAATGTTCTGGCTTTGCTCGAGATAAAGAATGTTGAGTTTCACATCGCCGGAAAGGCGCTGGGATGGCCGGAGGGAGCGCCATACGATGCCATCATAGTGACGGCAGGAGCTCCGCGCGTGCCCCGGGAACTCACAGACCAGCTTGCAGTAGACGGCAGACTGGTCATCCCCGTGGGGTCGCGCTTCGAGCAGGAATTGATGAAGGTAGTAAAACGCAAAGAGGGTCCGGAGAGCATCAACCTCGGGGGCTGCAGATTTGTTCCCCTCATCGGCGATAGCGCCTGGGACGATGAATAGGACAGGACATCGAACCGCTCACCCGCCTGTGCCGGTTTCAGTCGTGGCATAACCCGCCTTTTCTACTGTTTTTGACCCGCACGATGAATTTTCCCTCAATAAACGGTCTTACGTAAAGTTGACTTAAGTGATAAAATAAATGAACGACATTTTACCTAAGGAGGGATGACAGCTTCGGTTTGACTATAACATCTATCGTCCTCGCCGGTGGCCACAGCTCCCGCCTTGGGAGAGAAAAACATCAGGAGAAACTTGCCGGTAAGAGCCTGATAGATAGAGTCATGAGCCGCTTGAGCTCAATCAGCAGCGAAATACTCCTTGTCATTTCCCAGAAACAGGCGAGGACATCTGCACAGTCGTACACTCATCCCGAAGCAAGAACCGTTGTCGACCTTTACCCGGGGAAAGGCTCTCTCGGCGGCATCTATACAGGGCTAACATACTCGAACTCCTTTTACAATCTGGTTGTTGCCTGTGATATGCCATTTCTGAACACAGCCCTGTTACGCCATATGATTAGCCTTTCGACCGGTTTCGACGTCGTCATACCAAGGCTGGACGATAACATCGAGCCGCTCCATGCCGTTTATTCCAGGAACTGCGCCAGCTTTATAGAAGAGCAGCTTAAACGGGATGACCTGCGAATCAGAGGATTTTTCGATTCGGTGAAGGTAAGATATATAGAAAAGGAAGAGCTGGAACGATTCGACCCCGAGCATTTGAGCTTTTTCAATGTCAACACCGAGGCTGACCTGGTGAAAGCCAGAACGATGGCGAAGACAGAGGCAGCCGGGAAATAAAAGCGATGATATCAGTCGAGGAAGCCCTGGAAAAAATCCTGAGCAACTGCAGTGTGCTCGAACCCGAGGATGAGCTAATCCTCGATGCTCTGGGACGCGTCATGGCTGAAGACGTGCGCTCCACCATCGATATACCGCCGCTGGACAACTCTGCTATGGACGGATATGCCGTGCAGGCACAGGGCACCGAGGGCGCCCGACCTTCATCCCCTATAATATTGCGCGTCATCGGAGAGGTGGCTGCAGGCTACATAGCTAAAGAGGAAGTAGGACCCGGCACAGCCATCCGCATTATGACCGGTGCCCCGATACCTAAAGGCGCCGATGCCGTAGTGCAGTTCGAGGATACTGACGAGGAGAAGCGCAAGACTGCCAAGAAACCCATAAAAGAGATTGGAATTATGCGGCAGGCAGTAAAGGGTCAGAACATAAGGCTGGCAGGAGAGGACATATCCAGCGGCAGCCTGGTCTTGCAGGCTGGAGCCGTGATTCGACCTCAGGAGATAGGCGTGCTCGCCTCTCTGGGACGGGAGGTTGTTTCAGTTATCCGCCGTCCGGTGGTAGCTATTCTGGCAACCGGTGACGAGCTGGTAGATATCAAAGAGTCGCTGCCGCCGGGCAAGATATACAATAGCAACACCTACAGCATCGCCGCCCAGGTGCTACGCTATGGCGGAGTACCCAAAATACTGGGCATCGCCCGCGATAATATCGAAGCCCTGCAAGATAAGATTAAACAGGCGCGCGATGCCGATATGCTCATCACCTCCGCCGGCGTTTCGGTGGGGGAATACGATGTGGTCAAGGACGTCCTGGCGCAACTGGGAGAGGTTACCTTCTGGACAGTGCGCATGAAGCCGGGCAAGCCGTTAGCCTTCGGGGTGCTGAAGCTGGGCAAGAGAAAGGTGCCACACCTCGGCCTGCCGGGAAACCCGGTCAGCTCGATGATAGCCTTCGAGCAGTTCGCCCGACCTGCTATTTTGAAGATGCTGGGCAGAAAGGATTACACCAAACCGGTTATTGTGGCAAAAAGCGAAAGCAGAATCGTGAACAACGACAATCGCCGTATTTTCGCCAGGGTCATAGTGACAAAACGCGATGACCGGTACTTCGCCAAACTTGTGGGACCGCAGGGCTCGGGGATACTGACATCGATGTCACTGGCTAACGGGCTGATGATTGTCCCGGAGAACAAACCTGCAATCGAGGCGGGGGAAGAAGTGCAGGTGCAGATGCTTGACTGGAATCAGGATTTGTAGTCGTAAGAGGGGAATTTGAGGATGATACCCATTGTTTCTGTAGTCGGTAAAGGCGGCGTGGGCAAGACCACGGTTGTGGAGAAGCTGGTAGCCGAGCTCAAGAAACGGGGGTACAGAGTTGCCACCGTCAAACACAGCGACAGGGGTTTCGAAATAGACCGCGAGGGTAAGGACACCTGGAGGCATGCTCAGGCGGGCAGCGATACCGTGGCGATCAGCTCACCGCATAAAATCGCCATAATCAGAAATGTCGACCGCGACCATACGCTTGCGGAGCTTTACAGATACATAGGTCCCGACTTCGACCTTATCATCGCCGAGGGCTTCAAACACGACAGGGCAGCCAAGATAGAAGTACACCGCAAGAAGCTAGGACGGGGTCTGGTCTGCACCAAAGACGAGCTTCTGGCAATAGCCACTGACGAGAAATTGAAGCTGGAAGTGCCTCAATACGGGCTGAAGGATGCCGCGGGACTGGTGGATTTAATCGAGAAAAGGTTTCTCACAGAAGAAAAGCAGGATGAGGTCACGCTCTTTGTCAACGGAGAGCTGATACCGATGAATCCATTTGTTAAAAACATTATCGAGAAGGCGCTTCTCGGCATGATATCCGCACTGAAGAATGTGCCGCAGGCGACAAACGTCGATATCTTTATTAGAAGGAAAGTCGGAGAATGATTTGCGAAGCAGACAGTTTTGTATTTCAACCGCCTGTTGAAGTGGCATTCGCACGGCGAATTCTGATAAAACCGAGCGCTGCGGTAGCCCAGCCGCACCCGGTAACGACCAGCGCGGAGACACTCGCTGCCGTAATCTCCGGGATAAGGAAAGTCAGCTCCGCCGACATAGTAATTCTTGAGAGCAGCGCCCGCGCCAAAAAGGTACATACCGTATATAAGGAACTCGGTTACGATTTCCCCAATACCATGCTTCTCGATGTAGACCAGTGCGTACCCGTGGCGGTAGAGAATCCCCTCAGCAAGCCGTTCGCCAACCCTACTTTCTGGGTGCCCAACATTATACTGTCCTGCGACTTCCTGATTACCATTGCGCCGTTCAGAATAGTAGCCGACCAGGGCAGCCTCAGCATCAGGAACCTCCTGGGTCTGCTACCAGCATCCAAATATCAGCAGGAGATAAAAGGGCTCCGGGGGATCGAACAACAGTCGGGCATTGACAACATTATCGCTGACCTCTATTTTACCCTGCCCTTCGACCTTGGTATAATAGATGCTCGCAAAAGGCTAATCAGTCCCAAAGACCATTTTCAGGGCAAAACAGAGGATTACGGTAAAATATTCATCGGTACACCGTTGGAAGTGGATTCGGAAGCTTCGAGCGCAGCGGAGACAACAACAGCGTACCTTAAACTTATTGAGGAAGTCAAAGCTAAACAAGGGGGTGGCTGATGGTAACAGAGCAAGCACAGGAACAGGAAGTAGTCGAAGTACAGCCGCGATACTTCATAGACCTGAACTGGTATCAGGAGCAGGGACGCTCTTTCGCCGCACTCGCCACAAGCCGTTTATGCCCGGTGTCACGAAAGAAAGAGAAGAGCAAATCGGATACCGCTTTGCTCCGCGTCATAAAGCAGTGCTGCTCCAAACGCGAGGGATTTGTTGCGCCGACCATGCCACTGCTGGAGATGGTGTTCCGCCTGCTGCTTGCCAATGGCAATCAGCCGCTGGGGCTAGACCAGATACAGGAGCAACTGCAGAAATATCTGGGCGATACCAGCGTCAAGGATATATCCCTTCCCAGATTGAAACGAATCATAGAAAACGACCGCTACTACGGGTTAAAGCAGGCTCCCGAAACCGAGGAGAAATAGTTCAGTAATTCACCGAGAAGTCTTGAAAGCGCCCTTTGAAGTCTGACCACTCGACGTCAACCCTGTCGACCCTGGCGCGGGACGGTCCCGTTCTGAGGTAATCGAGCAACTCCTCCAGCTTGCCCTTTTCGCCTTCGGCACGAACTTCAACGGAGCCCCCGTACCGATTCTCTACATAGCCTGTCAAGCCCAATGCTATGGCATGGTCTCTGACAAAGGCGCGAAAATAGACGCCCTGGACCCGTCCGTGCACTACAGCTATAAAGGATGCCTGCTCCGACATTTCATTTCACCAGACTACAGTGCCCAGGCGAGAAAGCGATGCTCAACACGGTCCAGGCGATTTAGACCGTGGCTGCGCGCTATGGCAACCGCTTCAGTGAATTCTTCTCTGGATATAGAACGTGCCAGCACAGGAACTTCGGATGTCTTGAAACAGGGGCGATACTGCGACATCACATTGAGATAGGTATTCTGAGAAATCTCCTCACTCAGGAAACGGCAGACTTCCGCTGTTCCCGCCAGTCCCTGCGGCAACACCAGATGGCGCACCAAAAGACCTCTGGTAGCCACACCACGTTCATCTATCTGCAGATCGCCCACCTGGCGGTGCATTTCCTTAACTGCGGCACGGTTCGCTTCAGGATAGTCTTTAATCCCTGACAACCGCTCGGCATTCA